>FWWL01000039.1_pt1 | contig 330695 bp, 327 predicted proteins | sample 2228331 | NCBI WGS metagenome assembly FWWL01 (sample SAMEA103939775, study PRJEB20133) | metagenome
CAGCGCGGGGCGGAGCGGCGCGTTCGGCACGCGGCGGAGGCGCGGCACGCTCGACCGAGGCGCGCGCCGGGCCGCCGCGCACTTCGCTGCGGATCGACTTGATCCGGGATTCGATTCCGCCGCGGCGATCCTGCGCTTCGGCAGCGGTGGCGGGAAGGGTAAGGGCGAGCGCCGCAGCCAAGGCTGCCAGCGATCCACCTCGTGCAAGGAAGGTCATCATGTTCAAGGGCCTCCAATAACGCCCGCCCACCACAAGCGGTCTGTTGAGATGGCCCTCATTAGCCCCTTCCATCTGTCGCAGCGATGAACCGGCTGGCCGATGTTCATAAAAAATGTTTTGAAAATGAACGCAGGATCCTCAGCGCTTGACGTTGAAACCGATGCGGCCAATGGGCCGGGGCATGTTCGACACCCTCGACGATGCCCTCGCCGATTGCCGCAATCGCCTGATTCGCGCGCCCCGCGATCGCAAGTCGCCGATGCACACGCCGGTGATCGTGACCGGCGATGTCGATGCGCGGGTGATGGTGCTGCGTGCTTTCGATGCGGCCGACTGGCGACTGCGCCTCCACACCGACACCCGCGCCCCCAAGGCGAGCGTCATCGCCGCCGATCCGCGCGTTGCCGTGCTGTTCTACGACAAGGGCGCCAAGGTTCAGATTCGCGCCCGCGGGGAGGGTGAAATCCTGCGCGCGGGGTCCGAGGTGGACACGGCGTGGGTCGCCAGCACCCGCTTCGCCCGGCGCTGCTACATGGGTGAAGGGCCGGGGGCCGCCGCCGATGCGCCGACCTCGGGCCTGCCGCCCGAGTTCGAAGGGGTTGAGCCCGACGAGGCGCAACTGGTGCCTGCGCGCGAAAACTTCGCGCTGCTGCGGATACGGATCATGGCGCTCGACTGGCTCTATCTGGCACACACCGGCCATGTCCGCGCGCAATTCGCCCGCGTGGGCGAGGACTGGCAGGGCCGCTGGGTCGCGCCCTAGGCCGCTGCCGCTGCCATTGGCGCGGGCGGAGGCAACAGCAGGATTTCCTCGATCGCACTTGCGGGAACAACATGATCGTTGCCGTGATCCCACGCCGCGTCGAGCGCACGGCGCGCGCGGGCCGCGATATTGTCGATCGGTTGACCGTTTCTGCCGGCGGCAACACCGAAGCGTGCGCCGAATCCCGCGCCTGCGGGCAGGTTGGGCCAGGGCATGCGGGCGAGCTTGCGCCGCAGCCGGTCGGCGATGCGCACGGCGCTGCGTTCATCACTGCCGGGCAGGACGATGGTGAAGCCGTCGCCCTCTGCCAGGGCCACGCGGTCGCCGCGGCGCAGGCCTGCGCGCATCACCGCCGCGACATGATCATGCATCTGCTGAAGACTATCGCCATCGAGGCTGCCCGGCTGCGCGCCAAGCGGTTCGATCCGCCCGCGCAGCACCGCCTGCGAAGCGGCGCGCGCAGCGTCGCGATGGGTGGCCAGACCGATCGCCTGCGCCATCGCCCCCGGCATTATCGTTGCGCGCAAGGGCCGGGTGTCGCGCCAGAGCGCGCTGCGGGAGAGCGCCTGTCCGGCCCATACCCCCAGCAGCGCAAAGCCTGCGCACAGCACCCCTGCCAGTTCCAGCGGCACACTCACGCCTGTTGCCATGCCCCGTTTCCCCTGTGCGACTTATTCTGTCGCTAAGGAGCATGACGTAACCGTGATTAAGGCCAAGTAAAGACCCTGTTTGCGGCTGTCCTCAGCGCGTCAGCTTCTTGTAGGCAAGCCGCGTCGGGCGATCCGCTGCATCGCCCAGACGGCGGCGCTTGTCTTCCTCGTAGGCTTCGAAGTTGCCTTCGAACCATTCGACATGGCTGTTGCCCTCGAAGGCGAGGATGTGGGTCGCGAGACGGTCGAGGAAGAAGCGGTCGTGGCTGATAACCACGGCGCAGCCCGCGAAGTTCTCGATCGCGTCTTCCAATGCTGCGAGCGTTTCGACGTCGAGATCATTGGTCGGCTCGTCCAGCAGCAGCACGTTGCCGCCTTGCTTCAGCATCTTGGCCATGTGCACGCGGTTGCGCTCGCCGCCAGAGAGCTTGCCGACGTTCTTCTGCTGGTCCGCGCCCTTGAAGTTGAACGCGCCGACATAGGCACGCGTGCTCATGTCCTGCCCGTTGACCTTCATGTAATCGAGCCCGTCGGAGATTTCCTCCCAGACGTTCTTCTTGGGATCGAGATGGTCGCGGCTCTGATCGACGTAGCCGAGGCGCACGGTCGAGCCGATCTCGATCGTGCCGCTATCGGGGGTTTCCTTGCCGGTGAGGATCTTGAACAGCGTCGACTTGCCCGCGCCGTTCGGCCCGATCACGCCGACGATCCCGCCCGGGGGCAGCATGAAGGACAGGTTCTCGAACAGCAGCTTGTCGCCATAGGCCTTGGTGATGCCCTTGGCCTCGATCACCTTGCCGCCGAGGCGCTCGGGCACCTGGATGACGATCTGCGCCTTGCCGACCTGGCGGCTGTCCTGGCTGTTCTGGAGCTCTTCGAACTTGCGGATACGCGCCTTGGACTTGGTCTGGCGCGCGGCCGGGGTCTGGCGGATCCATTCGAGTTCGCGGGCCAAGGCCTTCTGCTTGCCGCTTTCCTCGCGGCTTTCCTGCTCCATGCGCTTGGCCTTCTTCTCGAGATAGGTCGAGTAGTTGCCTTCGTAGGGGTAGTATGAACCGCGATCGAGTTCGAGGATCCATTCGACCACGTTATCAAGAAAATAGCGGTCGTGGGTGATCATCAGCACCGCGCCGGCATAATCCTTGAGGTGGTTTTCGAGCCACTGCACCGATTCGGCATCGAGGTGGTTGGTCGGCTCGTCCAGCAACAGGATCGAAGGCTTCTGGATCAGCAGGCGGGTGAGCGCGACGCGGCGTTTTTCGCCGCCCGACAGGTCCTTAACCGGCCAGTCGCCCGGCGGACAGCGCAGGGCCTCCATCGCGACTTCGAGCTGGTTGTCGAGCGTCCAGCCATCGACCGCGTCGATCTTGTCCTGCAACTCGCCCATTTCCGCGCCGAGCGCGTCGAAATCGGCGTCAGGTTCGCACATCAAGGCGCTGACTTCATTGAAGCGCGCCACCAGATCGGCGGTCTCCTTCGCGCCCTCGCGCACGTTTTCGAGCACGGTCTTGGTTGGATCGAGCTCGGGCTCCTGCTCGAGATAGCCGACGGTGATGTTCTCGCCCGGCCAGGCCTCGCCGGTGAAGTCCTTGTCGATCCCGGCCATGATCTTGATCAGGGTCGATTTGCCGGCGCCGTTCGGGCCGACGATGCCGATCTTCGCGCCCTGATAGAACTGGAGCGAGATGTTGTTCAGCACCGGTTTCTGGGCGCCGGGAAAGGTCTTGGTCATGCCCTTCATGACATAGGCGTATTGGGCGGCCATCGGATGTGTCCTCGTGCGGGTCTGAAAAGTTGTGGCGCAGATAGGGAAGGGGACGGGCAAGGGCAAGCGGCTAGACTTGTGTCTGCCCGCCCGATAGCACCGCTCCCCATGAACAAGACCCTGACCGCGCTTGTCGCACTCGCCCTCGTCGTCCCCGCCGCCGCCACGCCGCCTCCGCTTCCCGACGTGCCGCTCGAGAAGCAGGCGGATATTGCGCTCGAGGGCGATCGCTGGGCTTGGATCTTCGTCGAGGGCCTGACGACCGACGTTGGCCCGCGTCAGGCCGGGACCGAGGCCGAGGCGCGGGCGCGCGATTGGGCGGCGGCATGGCTGAAAAGCTGGGGCTTCGAGAATGTCGCGGTCGAACCCTTCATGATGGACACCTGGGTGCCCGGCGACATTGCCCGCGCCCGCGTGACTTCGCCTTTCGCGCAGGATCTGGTTGTCCTGCCGCTCGGCAATTCCGCCGCCACCCCGGCAGGCGGGATCGAGGCGGAGGTGGTGTTCTTCCGCACGGTCGATGAACTGCGCGCTGCGCCCGAGGGCAGCCTCAGGGGCAAGATCGCCTATATCAGCCACGCCATGTCGCGCACGCAGGACGGCAGCCAATACAGCTTTGCCGGCCCGGCGCGCTGGGTGGGGGCAGGGATCGCGGCGAGCAAGGGGGCGGTGGCAACGGTGATCAAGTCGGTCGGCACCGATTACCACCGCAACCCCCACACCGGCGGCACCAGCTTTCCCGAGGGCGTCGCGCCGATCCCGGCGGGCGCGCTGAGCCTGCCCGATGCCGCCAATCTCGAACGGATGTTCGCGCGGGCAGACGGCAAGCCGATTACCATGAAGCTCGAAATGAACCCGCGCCAGATCGGCCGGACCGAGAGCGGCAATGTGGTGGGCGAGATCATCGGGCGCGATCCCTCGCTCCCGCCCGTGCTCCTGGCGTGCCATATCGACAGCTGGTGGAACGCGCCGGGGGCTTTCGATGATGCGGCAGGGTGCGGAATCATCGCCTCGGCGGCGCTCAATGTCAGCCGCTCGGGCCAACCGCTGCGGACGATCCGCGTGCTGATGGCAGGCGCGGAGGAGGTGGGGCTGTTCGGTTCGACCGCCTATAGCGCGGCGCATCCCGACGAACCCATCGCTGTCGGCCTCGAAAGCGATTTCGGCGCGGACCGGATTTGGCGCTTCGATTCAAACTTCCGGGAGAGCAATCCCGCTCTGCACCGCAAGATTGCGGCAGCCGTCGCACGGTTTGGCGTGTCGTCCGGCAGTGATGTTGCGACCGGCGGTGCCGACCTCAACATCGTGCGCGATCAGAAGGGCGCGTTGATCGATCTCCAGCAGGACGGCACCCGCTATTTCGACCTGCACCACACGCCCGACGACACGCTCGACAAGATCGACATCGTTCAACTGCGCCAGAATGTCGCGGTGTGGACGCAGGTTGTGGGCATTCTCGCCAACGAACCTGCGCCGATCCTGACCGGCAGGCCGGAGCCCACGGCCCCGCCGATCATGTAGCGAGTCGCGCGCGCCGCCTCAGGCCGCGCGGGCGATCCGAAGATCATTGCCGACCCACGCCGCATCGGCGACGGTGAAGGCGGCCAGCGCCGAATTGAGCCCCTCTGCCTCCCGCGTGAGCGAGGTGGCCGCAGCGGTGCATTCCTCGGCCATTGCCGCGTTTTGCTGGGTCGAGCGGTCAAGTTCGCCCACCACGGTGTTGATCTGCGAGAGGTTGTCGGCCTGCATCGCCGCAGCGCTGGCGATCATCTGGATCGCTTCGGACAGCGTGCCGATGTCGCGGTTGATCGCGGCGAAGGCCTCGCCGCTGCGGCCGACCAGTTCGACTCCCTTGCCGACCTGTACAGAGGAGGCCGAGATCAGCGCCTTCACCTCGTCCGCCGCGTCCGAGCAGCGTTGGGCCAGCGCGCGCACTTCGTTGGCGACCACGGCAAAGCCCTTGCCCGCTTCACCCGCACGCGCGGCCTCGACCCCGGCATTGAGGGCGAGCAGGTTGGTCTGGAACGAGATGCTCTCGATTACCGCGATGATCGACGTGATTTCCTGCGAGGAGCTTTCGATCTGGTGCATTGCCTCCACCGCCTCGGACACGGTCCTCGCTCCGTCCTCGGCGCGGGCGGTGGTCTCGGTGATGGTGGCACGGGCGCTGGCGCTGGTGGCGGCGCTGTCCTGTACGCTCGCATTGATCGCGGCGATCGCTGCTGCAGTTTCCTCAAGATTGGCGGCCTGTTCCTCGGTCCGGCGGGACAGATCGTCGGCGGCATGGCGGATCTCGCTCGCGCCGCTGTTCATCGATTCCATACCTGTCATGACATTGCCAAGCGTGGCGCACAGGGCCGTGAAAGCGGCGTTGAAATCGGTTTCGACCTGCCGGTATTCGGGCGGGAAGCCCTCGATCCGGGCGGTGAGGTCGCCTGCGGTGATCTGCTTGAGCGCGGTTCCCAGCTTGTCGCTGACCAGCGTGCGCACGCGCTCTTCGGAATTGTGGAAATAGCCCGACAGCGCAAGATCGATGTCGAGCAGCGCGACCTTGACCAGCGTCGCCACGTGTCGCGCCTGCGCGCGCTTCCACGGCAGCCAGCACTGCCAGCCCGGCGCGATGATCGCGGTGATCAGTTCGTCGAGCACCAGTCCATAGGCGCCGACATACCACTTGGGTTCGAGCCCGATCCGGGCGTGGACGTTCCCGATGCGGGTGGCGCGATTGTAAAACCGGCTGTCGACCCCGTCGCGAAACACCGCTTGCCAGTGTTCGGCCTGCATCGCTTTGGCGCGGTCCATCTGCTGCGGACTGTCGAAATGGGCCGACAGCTCGCGGCGCGAGGCGATGACGCGATAAAAACCTTCGAGCGCGCCATCGAGCCGCCGTTTCAGCGCCCTGCCGATGCCGCTCAACGTCGATTGGGGAACGGTCGCGAGACCGTAATAATCAAGGCGTTCCTGCAACGGATCGATGGACATGACGGGGTTCCTTGGAGGGGATTGGAGAGGAGGGGTGATTGGTCTTAGGCGGCTTCGCTATGCGGGTATTGAGATGAGAAGCTTGGCTGCTCTTGCGGCCTGAACTTCGCGACTTCGCGGTTCAGCTGGCGTGCGCTCGACAGCAATTGTAGCGATGCCGCGCTGGTCTGTTCGGCCATTGCCGCGTTCTGCTGCATTCCTCGGTCGAGCACGGTCATGCTGCCATCGATCTGGCGGATCGCGGCAAGGGTGGCGCCGGATCCGCTCGCGATCGTATCAATCCGTCCGGCAATCTCCGAGAAGCGCGAGACAAGCGAACCGAGCAGGTCGACCATCTGCTGCACCCGCGCAACGCCGATCGCGACCTCTTCCTTCGATGTGGCGACGAGTTGCTTGATCGCGCTGGCCGACTGGGCCGAGCGCTGCGCCAGTTCGCGCACCTCGCCCGCGACCACGGCGAAGCCCTTGCCCGCCTCACCCGCACGCGCGGCCTCGACCCCGGCGTTCAGGGCCAGCAGGTTGGTCTGGAAGGCGATGGTGTCGATAAAGCCGATCATCTCGCCGATCTCGCCCGAGGATGCCTCGATCCGGCGGATCGCCTCGGCGGCACCAGCGATGTCGTCGCTGCCGCGGTCGGCATCGGCCTTGGCATCCAGCGCGGTGTCGCGCGCGGCGTTCCAGTCGGCGGCTTGCGCTTCGATATCTCGCAGCAGCGCGGCGGCGGTGGTGACCGCAGTCTCGATCGCGGCGCTTTGCTGTTCGGTCTTGCTGGCCAGAGTGCCGGAGGCTTCGCGCAATTCGTGCGCGCCGCTGGCGACACCATTGGCCGTTTGCGCGACCGCGCTCACCATCGCGTCGAGCTCGCCGCAGGTGCGGTTCAGCGACGTGCGGGCGGTTTCGTAGTCGCCCGGAAAGGATGTTTGGATGCGGCTGGCAAGATCCCCCTGCGCAAGCGCGCCGAGCCGCTGCGAGAGCTGGGCGAGCACCATCTGCTGTTCTGCGGCGACCGCTTCGCGCTCGGCATGGCGCTGGGCATCGAGCGCTGCCTGCGCTTCCTGTGCAGCGGTCAGCCCTTGGACCAGCGCCTCGATCCGGCGGCACAAGGCGATCAGCACAGCGGCTTCGATCAACACCACCGCCGCGTGGAACACGACGCGCGCCAAGTCCGACCCGTCGGGAAAGACATAGGATGGGGCGACGAAGTTGAGCAGCAGGTGATGAACCGCGATCGTTAGCGTTGCCGCTACGATCACACGCCAGCACGCCATGATGACCAGCATGGCGAGAAACGAGAAGAACAGCATGTGCATGTCGATCAGCCAGCCGGTATCGCGCGCCAAGGCGAGCAGCAGCCCGGCCATCAGCGGGAGACTGACCGCCACGGACATGCGCGCCAGGTCATCGCTCCGGCGCGCGACTGCGCAGCGCACCGGCACGATTGTCAGAACCAATGCGGCAATGCCGATCACCAGGTCGCCCGCAATCAAGCTCCATGCGAGGATCGCGGCGGCGACCAGCGCAATCGTGGCGGCAGTCAGCCGCACACCGTTCTCGCGCAGGCGGCTCATGTCGTAGGTTTCCATCAGGATGCCCTCCGGTTCAATCGGCTGCATCCGCGCGCATCGGCGGCGAGCGGCACAATCCCCTCAGCCAGTGCCCGCAGCGGGCTGGCCCGATCGTCGAGGCGCGCGATCACGCGGCCGCTGGCGCTGTCGAGTTCGAGCAGGGGCGCTCCCTCGCGCGCGGCGAAGCGTGTGAGGCTGGCAAGGTCCTGCTTGCCGACAGGCACCAGCAACGCGGCCTCGCCCGCACGCGGCCACAGCAGCGCTGCGACCAGCGCGAAGCCTCCCGCACAGGCGTGCAGCGCGAACATTTCGATGTCACGGCGCATCGGCGGCCCCCAGCGTCTCGCGCAACTCCCCCAGCCGGATTGCGGCAACTGCAGCGGCTGGATTCTCGGCGCAGAGCACCGCGGCGACTTCACGGAGCGATTGCGCAAGCCGGTCGATCTGCTGCAACTGCACCAGATAGCGGCCCGCGACCCCGGGATCGCTGCACAGCACGATCCCGAAATCCTCCGAGCCTTGCGCCAACATCGCCAGCCGCGTTGCAATTGCCGATAGCAATGCAGGCGAGTGCGGCGCGCCGTGAGACGCGGCAGAAACAGTGGCAACGTCGGCCATTGTCACGCGGCCAGTTCGAGCGGTTCGTCGGCCATTAGCCGCGCCAGATCGAGCACCATCACCATGTCGTCCCCCAGCGGGGCAATGCCTTCGATGAAGTGGGTGATGGTTTCATGCCCCATCGCGTCGGGCTGCTGGAGCGATCCGGTCTCGATCGAGACGATGTCGGCCACGTCATGAACGATCAGCCCGCGCATCTGTCCGAGGTGTTCGATCACGATAATGGGATTGCGCGGGGTCGCCTCGGTCGGCGCCCAGCCGAGCCGGGCGGCGAGGTCGATCACCGGCAGCACCGCGCCGCGCAGGTTGACCACGCCCGCGACATAATCGGGCACACGCGGAAGGCGGGTGACGGGTGACCAGGCGCGGATTTCGCGCACGGTCATGATGTCGATGCCAAAGCGCTGGCTGGCGATGCCGAAGGTGATGAGTTCATGGCGCATCGAATATCTCCTCGGTCGGCTGGATCAGTGGATCACGCGGCGCAGCGCGGCGGTAAGCTTGTCGGCGTCGAAGGGCTTGACGATCCAGCCGGTCGCCCCGGCATTGCGGGCGCGCTGCTTTTTCTCGTCGGAGCTTTCGGTGGTCAGCACCAGAATCGGGCGTTCGGCATGGAGCGCGCTGCCCCGCAGCTTCTCGATCAGGCCGAACCCGTCGAGGCGCGGCATGTTGATGTCGGTGATGATGACATCGACCTCGTTCGAGGCGAGCCATTCGAGCGCCTCTTGGCCGTCCTCGCACTGTTCGACCGAAAAGCCGCGCGAGGTCAGCGCGCCGAGCAGGAGCGCGCGCATCGAGGCGCTGTCGTCGACCGTGAGCACACGGATGGGGGCAGATTGACTGTCGTGCATGATGGGCTCCGTTTGATCCTAGAATAGTTCGACTGTCCCAAGCGCCGATTGCGGCCGACCCAGCGGTTTTTCCGTAGGGGCGACGTCAGAGGGCACGAGACGCGCGCGCACCTGGCCGCTGGCGGGACGAAACTGGATGCGGCGTGCCTGCATGCCTTCGAGATCCTCGAACACGCAGGGGATTCGTTCGCGTTCGAGGAACTGGCGGGCGAAGGCGGCATTGGCAGTGCCGATCGGGGCAAGATCGGGGTTGAGATTGGCCCCACCGTAAAGCCGGGCACGCATCCGGATCTTGCTGGCGCCGAGGCCGAGCATCTCGTTGATCAGCAGTTCCATCAGGAACAGCCCATAATCGCTGTCGAACTGCTGGCTCTGCACGTGCTTGGGCGGTTCGGCGAGCAGGAAGTGGTTCATCCCGCCGACCCGGGCGACCGGATCGAACAGGCAGGTCGCCACGCAGCTGCCGAGGATGGTGCTCATCTCGACGCGCGGATCGGTGCTCGCCTTGGCCTCGCCCTGGACGATGGTCACGCGCAGGATTTCGGGCGCTGTGCCGGCAATGGGGTTCATGGCGGTCATGCGAGCGCAGCCTTGGCAGGAGTGAAGATGGAGGGGCCGATGCGTCCCAGCGGCAGCACTTCACCCGCAGCACCCAGATCGATTGCGGCACGCGGCATCCCGAAGACGACGCAGGTTGCCTGATCCTGTGCGATGGTGCGGGCGCCGATGCTGGCAAGCTGGGCCATGCCCTGCGCGCCATCCTGTCCCATGCCCGTCAGCAGCACGCCGAGCGCCCGCGCGCCGCCGCCGGTTGCCGCCAGAGTGCTGGCGAGCGAGGCGAACAGGCGGTCGACGCTGGGCCGGTGGCCGGAGACCGGATCGCCCTCGCGCAGCACGCAGCGCAGCCCCCGCGCACCCGCTGCGGCGACCTGAAGGTGTCGCTCATTGCCCGGCGCGAGCAGCACCGTGCCCGGCTCCAGCGGCATATCGCTTTCCGCCAGCATCACCCTCGGACGCACCGCACGGTCGAAGGATTGCGCGATCGCTCCGGCAAAGCAGCCATTGATGTGCTGGACGATCAGCGTCGGCGGGCAATCGGCGGGGAAGCTGGCGAGCAGGGTGTGCAGCGCCTCGACCCCGCCGGTCGATGCACCGATCACGATCACCTCGGGCCGGGCGGCAGCGGCATTCGTGGCGGGCACGGAAGGGGCAGGGTAAGAGGGTGCCTGCCGCGGTGCCCCGAGATGCCCGCGCGCTCTGGCCGCTTCGCGCACCATGTCGACCAAAGCGCTGTCGTCCCCCGCGCCCGGCGTCACGCTGAGCTGCGACTTGGCGATGCATCCGATCGCGCCCAGTTGCAGCCCGCGCGCGGTCGCGCTCGCCCCGGCCTCGGTGGCGCCCGAGACGAGGATCACCGGGGTCGGGCGCAGCTGCATGATCTTTTCGAGGAAACTGAGGCCGTCCATCCCTGGCATCTCGATGTCGAGTGTCACCACGTCCGGGTCGAGCGCCTTGATCAGCTGGCGCGCTTCGGCCGCGTTGGCGGCGGTGCCGACGATGGTGATGTCGGCCTCGCGCTCCAGCCGGTGCTGGAGCAGCGCGCGCATCAGCGCGGAATCGTCGACGATCAGAACACGGATGGTCATGCGCCGCCCTTTCGCCGGTAGATCGTCGGGCCGACCGGTTCGAGCAGCGCCGACGCCGGGCCGCCGACCCGCTCCGAATGGCCGATGTAGAGGAAGCCGCCCGGCACCAACTGACGGGCGAACCGCTCCACCAGCCTGTCCTTTGTCGGGGCATCGAAATAGATCATGACATTACGGCAGAAGATCACATCGAAAGCGCCGCGCATCGGCCATTCATCCATTAGGTTGAGCCGCCGGAAGCGCACCATCGCCTGCACCGCCGGATCGATCGTCAGCTGCCCCGGTTCGGGCGTGCTGGCGGGCAGGCACCATTGCTTGCGCAAGGCCTCGGGCAGGGCATCGAGCGCAGCGGTCGGATAGGTCGCCGCCCGCGCGCCGGCGAGCGCATTGGTCGAGATGTCGCTGGCGAGCGCCACCACCGGCCCGCGCGCGGTCGCTAGGCCCGCGTTGCGATCGGGCCCGAGCAATACCATCAGCAGCGTCCAGATTTCCTCGCCGGTGGAACACCCCGCCGACCAGATCCGCACCGGCTTGCCCGCCTCTGCCTGCGCCAGCAGGTTCGGGCGCACGGTATGCTCGAAATGTTCGTAGTGATGCGGCTCGCGGTTGAAATAGGTGTGATTGGTGGTGAGCGCGGTGATGACCTCGGTCATGGCTGAAGGATCATGCGCCAGCGTATCGAGGAAGGCGCCGAAGCTCGCCAGACCGCTGCGCCGCACCAGCGGGGCGAGGCGGGAATAGGCGAGCATCTGCTTGCGCTCCGACAGCACGATCCCGCTGGCTGCGCGGATCAGATCGGCGATGCGCTGGAAATCGGCCTCGCTGTAGATTGCGGGGCTGACACCGGGCACGATACCCTCCGGGCTTGCACCGGTGGCAGGGGCGAACATGGCTTTTGCTCCCAGCTCAGGCGGCAGCCGCCAGCAGCGTCGCGCCGCCGCCGGTGGGGGCCGGACCGCGTGCGGCGGCCGAAGCGATGAAGTCGACATCGACGATCAGCGCGACCTTGCCGTTGCCCAGGATCGTCGCGCCCGCGACGCTGTCGATCTGGCGGTAATGCGCGTCCAGTGCCTTGATCACGAACTGGCGCTGATCGGTGATCGTGTCGACCAGCAGCGCGGCGCGGCCGTGGCCCTCGGTCTCGACCAGCACCAGCACGCCTTCGCACGGGTTTGTGACCGCGTCCGCCGCGCCGGTCAGCAGGCCGAGCGGGACGATCGGCACAAAGCTGCCGCGCGCGTTCAGCACCTGCGCGCTGGTGCCGAGTCCCTTCACATCGGCAGGCGCGGGGCGCAGGCTCTCGATCACGTGGGCGAGCGGGATCACCAGCGACTGGTCCCCGACCTGCACGATCATCCCGTCCGAAATCGCCAGCGTCAGCGGCAGTGCGAGGCTGAAGGCGGTGCCCTTGCCGGGCGTGCTTTCGATGGTGATGCGTCCGCCCAGTTCCTTCACGTTCTGCTTGACCACATCCATCCCGACGCCGCGCCCGGAGATGTTGGAAACCTGCGCGGCGGTGGAAAAGCCGGGCGCGAAAATCAGCTGGTTGATGTCGTCATCCGAAAGCTGCGCCTCGGGCGCGACAAGGCCGTTGGCGATCGCCTTGGCCAGAACCTTTTCGCGGTCGATCCCGCGCCCGTCGTCGGCGATGCGGATGATGATCCGGCCCGCCTTCTGTTCGGCGGAAAGCATCAACGTGCCTTCGGGGTCCTTGCCTGCGGCGCGGCGTTCTTCGGGGCTTTCGATCCCGTGGTCGACCGCGTTGCGGATGAGGTGGGTCATCGGCTCGCTCAGACGCTCGATCACGGTCTTGTCGAGCTCGGTGGTCTCGCCCGCCACTTCCAGCTTCACGTGCTTGCCGGTGCTGCCGCCAAGCTCGCGCAGCAGCCGGGGGACACGCCCGAACACCGAGCTGATCGGCTGGGCGCGGAAGGCCATCGCGTGTTCCTGAATGTCGCGCACCAGCGTGTCGATCAGCGCCAGTTCCTCGACATGGGCGAGATTCTCGTTGGCGAGCCGCTGGGCGAGCATCGCCTGCGCGATCACTAGCTCGCCCACGCCGTCGATCAGCATGTCGAGCTTTTTGAGGTCGATACGCACCGACTGGTTGGCGGGGGCGGCAGCGCCAGCGGCGGCTGCAGCGGTAGAGTTTGCGGCGGACGCGGCGGCCGGGGCCGGAGCGCCTGGCTCCGGCAGGATGGGGGCGGGCGAGGCTTTGCTCGCAGCTGGAGCCGCCGGAGCCGCTGCGGCAGGCGCAGCGATGCGCGGCGGCGGCATCGCGCCTTCGGGGCCATAGGCGAGGCTCACCTCGTCACCGACGAAGTCGAATATTTCCGACACGCTCTGCCGCGCGACATCGCCCGGCATGCGGAAGGTCCAGCCGAGATAGCCCTGTTCGACCGCGAGCCGCTCGAACGACGGAATGGCGGTGATGTCGCAATGCTCGCAGGTGCCGCCCAGCTCGGTGAGTTCTCGCAGCCAAAGCAGCGGTTCGCTGCCCTTGGTCATCGCGCCCGCGTGGGGACGGATGTGGACCACCCAGCTGTCGGGCACCGATGGCACAGGGGCCGGCGCGGGCGCTGCAAGCTCGTCGAGCAGCGAATCGAGGTCGTCGAACGCCGGTGCCGGCGCGGGTGGCACCGGCGGCGGTGCTGCCGCTGGCCGGGCCGCGCCGCTGCCGCCCGCCTGCGCCGCTTCCAGCCGCGTCAGCAGCTCGGCATCCTCGGGCGGAGGCGTGCCGCCGCGCGCAGCTTCGACATGATCGCGCAGGCAATCGAGCGCCAGCAGCAGCAGGTCGACTAGGCCCGGATCGAGCGGCACCAGCCCTTCGCGGATCTCGCCGAGAAGGTTTTCGAAGCCGTGGGTGTAGGCCGCCAGTGCGGTGTGCCCGAAAGCCCCCGCACCCCCCTTGATCGAATGCACCGCGCGGAAGATCGCATTGATCGTCTCGGCATCGTGCGTGCCATCGCGGCAGGCGGCAAGGCCATTTTCGGCGGCCTCGAGTGACTCTTCGCATTCGACGAAGAAGATCTGCTTGATGTCGTCTTCGGTCATGCGGCGAGGCCTTCCGTGATGACGTGATCAAGCCCGGTCAGGGCGATTGCGGCGCTGAAGGCGGGGCTGGGATTGCGGACCGCAATCCCGCCTTCGGTGCGCGCGGCAGAGACCAGCAGTTGCAGCATCGCCTGGCCGATCCGCTCGACCCGCGCGGCATCGATGGCGAGCGGCATCGGCCCGAGCGCTTCGGCCACTTCGGGGTAGACCGCCGCGGCGGCGCTGCGATCGCAGATCTGTGGCAGGGTGATCATGGCAGATGGCCTTGTGCGAGGGTTTGGGGGAGGGCGCAGGCGTGGCGGGTGTCAGAACTCGCTCCAGTCATCCTCGTCGGGCAGCGCGACAGGCGCGGGCGCGGGATCCGGCTTGCGGGCAAGGTTGCCTGTGACCGGCAATGCCACCGGAGCGGGGGAAGCGGCAGACGGGGCGGACGCGCGCGGGGCGGCCGGCTTGCGCGGGGCGGGGCGGGAGGCGGGTTTTGGTGCGCTGGCGGGCGCAGGCGCAGGGGCGGCAAGCTGTCCACCGCCGCTGACCCGGAACTGCGCGACCAGCTCGCTGAGCCGCTCGGCCTCGGTCGAGAGGCTGCGGGTGGCGGCAGTCGCCTGCTCCACCATCGCCGCGTTCTGCTGGGTCATCCGGTCGATCGAGCCGACCGCGGAATTGACCTGATCGAGATTGCTCGCCTGCGCGGCTGCGGTTTCGGCAATGTCGCCCATCTGCGCGGTGACCGCGCCGACCTGCGACACGATCTCTGCGAGCAACGTGCCGGTTTCGCCGACCAGGCTCACGCCTTCGCTGACATGGGCGGTGGACTTGCCGATCAGCGCCTTGATGTCGCGCGCGGCATCGGCGCTGCGCTGGGCCAGCGCGCGCACTTCGCCTGCGACCACGGCAAAGCCCTTGCCCGCCTCGCCCGCACGCGCGGCTTCGACCCCGGCGTTGAGCGCCAGCAGGTTGGTCTGGAACGCGATCCCGTCGATCACGTCGATGATCTGGGTGATTTCCTTGGCCGAGTGTTCGATCGCGCCCATCGCAGCGACGGCCTTGCCGACCACCACGCCGCCCTCGGTGGCGCGGGCGTGGGTCTGGGTGATGGCGCTGCGGGCCGCGCCGGCATTCTCCGCCGACTGGCGGGTGAGGGCGACCGTGGTGCCGACCGAGGCGGCCGTCTCTTCAAGGCTGGCGGCCTGCTGCTCGTTGCGCAGCGCGAGGTCTTCGGAAGCGGCGCGGATTTCGTCCGACGAGGTGCGCACCCCGCTCGCGGTTTCGCGCACTGCGGCGATCATGGTTTCCAGCTTCGCGACAGAAGCGTTGAACGCCTCGGCCAGCCGCCGGTGCTCCTCGCTCGGCATGTCGCTGATGCGATAGGTGAGATCGCCCTGGGCCAGACGGCTGAGCGCATCGGACAGCGTCGCCACGGCGGCGCCGGACTTGTCGGCTTCGGCTTCCTTCACCCTCAGCGCATTGGCACGAAAGACTTCCATCGCCTTGGTCATGCGGCCCACGCAGTCGCGCTGCTCTTGGTGGAAGATCGGTGAGTTCAGATCGCCATCCGCCAGCTTTTCCATCCGCACCACGGTGGCGACATAGGCAGCCGAGATCCATTCCTTTGCGAACACCATTTCCACCGTCAGAAGCAGCATCGTCACAACCGCGATGGTGATTGCGGTCGTCTGACCGATGATCCCCTGAATCCCGAGGTAGACCGCGAGCAGGTCGATCATGCCGAGAAAGCCATTGGTCGCGATCAGAACCATGAACTTGGTGCGGATCGGTGCGTGCTTCTTGAACCAGGTGATCATGGCGTAGTCCTTGCCGAGGCGTGTTGTCGCGAACTTAGGGTTCGTGGGCTGAAAGGTGGTTTGTTGGCTGACTAGGAGCATTCCCTAGTGCGGATCAGGCGGCGAGGTTCGTTCGCCGATGTGGCCGGGCGGGGGCAGGAAGGGCCCGAACCGGATCGGCCTCGGCCTGACCGATGCGGAAACCGGCAAAGGTGTTCGCCAGCTGCCGCGCCTCGTGATTGAGATTGCGGGTCGCGGCATTGGTCTGTTCGACCATCGCCGCGTTCTGCTGGGTCATACTGTCCATCGCGCCGATGGTCTCGCTGACGTTGCGCAACGCGACGCTCTGTTCGCTTACCGCGTCGGCGATGCGGCTGACGGCGTCGGTGACATCGCTGACCCGCGCGATGATGGTTTGCAGCGCCGATCCGGTTTCGTTCACCAGCTCGACCCCGGTGCGGACATGGCCGGTCACGGCCTCGACCCGCGCCTTGATCTCGCTCGCCGCCTCGGTCGCGCGCATCGAAAGCGCGCGCACTTCGGAGGCAACCACCGAGAAGCCCTTGCCCGCCTCGCCCGCGCGCGCGGCCTCGACCCCGGCGTTGAGGGCGAGCAGGTTGGTCTGGAAGGCGATATTGTCGATCATCGCGGTGATCTCGGAGATTTCGCCGCTCGCTGTCTCGATCTGGCTCATCGCCTGAATCGCCCGGCCGACCACCGCCCCGCCGCTGCTGGCCTCCTCGCGCGCTTCACGCATCGCGCCGCTGACCCCGACCGCGAGGCTGGCGTTCTGTTCGATGTTGGCCGACAGGCTCGCCATCGTGCTGGAGGACAATTGCAGGCGCGCGGCCTGATCTTCGGACCGGCTGGCCAGATCGCTCATCGCGTGCTCGATCTCCTGGCTGGTCAGACTGATTGCGCCGATGCTTTCGTTCACTGCGCCCATCGCATGGGCCAGCCGCCCGATCGCGCCGTTGAAATCCTCGGCCAGCGACTGGAAGGCGGGCGGCATGTTGGTGAGCCGCACGGTGAGATCGGATTGGGCCACGGCGGCGAGATGCTCGCCGATGCGGGCGACGGCATCCTCGCGGTCGGCGACGGCGCGTTGCCGTTCCACCGCTGCATCGCGGAACAGCAGCATCGCCTGCGCCATCGCGCCCAGTTCGTCGCTGCGATCGGTGCCCGGAATGGCGATGTCGTTCGCCCCGTGCGAAAGATCGGTGACGGCTTTGGTCAATTGCGCAATCGGTTGCGCAATCGAGCGGGTCAGCGCGCGCGACAGCACCAGTGCCAGCCCGATCAGCATCGCCGCGCCCAGTCCCAGCGCCGCCCAGGCCAAGGTGATGACGGCCGCCTGCCGCTCGCTCTGCGCGTCGATGGCGGTGTGCTGGGCATCGCGGATGTCCCGCAAGGGGTTGACGGCGTCGCTGACCAGCACCTTCTTCCCCGCCGCGCGGATCGCCGCCTGCGCGCTGTCGCGGCCACCGGCCTTGACCACGGCGACATACTTGTCGCCCCAGTCGCGCCGCCATTTCAGTGTTTCGGCACGGCTGATGCGAACCTTTTCCTGGAGGCCCGGATCGGACAGCTGCGTTTCCAGCTCTGCCGAGATGCGGTCGTAATCGTCTCGGCCCTCGTAATAGGATTTGAGGTAGCTCTGATCGCCCGTCACCAGAAACCCGCGCAGCTGGCTGTTCTGCCGCAGCAGCGCGGTCTCCAGCCCCAGCACATTGGCGAGGATTGCCTGACTTTCCGTGTTGCGCGCCGTCACCGACGAAATCATCGCAAGGCTGACACCGCAGGCGATCATCACCGTGGCAGCGACGACATTGAGCAACACGAAAGCGAGGCCTAGGCGGCGGGGGATGTTCATCCGGTCAAGCATGACAGGGCTTCCTCTCGTCCATTTCGGTCTGGCTTTGTCAGAAGGCGTAGCGCAGCGATGCCGTGACGGTGCGGCCGTTCATGACCTGTGCGTTGACGATGCCGGAAGCGGGAATGCTCGGTGCACCCAGTTGCACCACGGCCACCTCGTCGAACACGTTGAAAGCATTGAGCGCGACGGTGACGCCCTCGGCCGGGCGGTATTGCACGAAGGGGCTCACCAGCACGTAGCCGGGCTGCACCAGCTGATTGGTGTCCTGCGCGAAGCTTTCAGTCGTGCCGTTGATCACCGCGCCAAGGCTCACCTTGTCCAGGTCGAAGGTCGGGCGGGCGAAGAACCAGAAGTCGGGGATATGTCGCGGGGTCAGGCCCTCGAAGTTGGGGTCGATCTGATCCTTGTCGATCTTCGCATCCGTGTAGGTCGCGCCCACCGTCAACGCGAAGGGCCCCTTGCGCCACTCGCCTTCGAATTCCAGCCCCTTGGCGCTGTAGGTGCGCTCAACCGGAACGACGAAGGCCTGGCCGCTGGCGTTGGCGGTGATCTGGAAGTTGCGCTCGTCGGTCGAGGCCCAGAAACCGGTCAGGAAGGCGCTGAGATCGCCTTTGCGGAACTTCACCCCGGCTTCGGCCTGCTTGACCACCGAAACCTGAACCGCCGGATCGCGCGGCGCGCCGGTCAGCGGGTCGAGCGTTTCGGTGCCGATCGCGTTCTCCGCGCTTGCCCGCCCACCGCGGCTGTATCGCGCAAAGGCTGAAAAAGTCTCGGCGAAGCGGTAATTCACCCCGGCGGAATAGGAGAGGTAGTCGTAATCGTAATCCACCGGTGCAGGGCGGGTCAGCGGCAGGATCGCCACGCGGCTTTCGGCGACCGAAATCTGTCCGTCGCCATTGATGTCGACCGGCGCGATGCCAACCCGGCCATCCCCGAAGTTGCCGGAAAACACCTGACCGGTGACATTGCCCTTGTCCCAGCGGATGCTCGCCCCGATCGCCAGCTTTCCGATCTGATAGTTGACCGAGCCATAGGGCGCGAGGATGTCGTAACTCACGTCATAGCGGTTGTGATAGATGCCGAAGGGCAGACCCACCGCAAAGCCGTAGGCGAGCGTGCCCGCATCGGTGATTGGGGTGCCGTTGCCGGCGGCGATATTGACCGGCGCATTGCGCCCGCCGCCCGCCAGATCCTGCAGGGTGCTGGCGAAGTTCCAGAACATCCGGATATCCTGACGCGCGTTATAGACCCCGGCAGTGGTGGTCAGCTTGCCGTCGCCCACATTCCACACACGGCTGGCGCGCAGATCGTTGGTCGCGTTGTCGAGACTTTCCAGATCGGCATAGAGACGCGCCGAAAGCGAGAGCAGGCGTGCATCGGTGATGGCGGTGCCGCTCTGCGGGCCGGCCGCGTAGCTCAGCGTCGCGCCCGGCCCGCCGAAAGCCGCGAAGAACGGCGCAGGTGCGGTAACGAAGGGCGCGTTGTCATTATAGGTGCCGCTGACATCGGAAAAACGGAAGCGGTTGGTCAGCGTCCAGCCCGCGATCTCGAACTGCGCCTCCACACCGACCGCCTTGACCTGCGCAGCCAGACCTTCGCGCGAATCGATGATGGTGGGCGAATTGTTGCGGTCGACTTCGCCGAAGGAGGCTGTGAGACCCGAAGCATAGCCCTGATCGCGCAGGTCATAACCCGGCAGGAAGCGGATCTGCGGGTCGGCATCGGTGCCCCCAACGGTTACCGGCGCGGAGCCATAGTTGGGCTGCCGATCATCGAGGTATTTGGCGTAGAGGCGGACATAGCCGCGCTCGAAGGCCCTGGTGACATTGGCCTTGATCTGGCCGCCCTTGAAACCGTCATAACCGATCGCGCGCGGGCCTTCGCCGGTGCGGTAGAAGCCGCCGACGTGGAAGCGCCAGCCGTTGCCGAGCGGACTGCCATAGGAAAAGTCGATCCGCTTGAGATCATGCCCGACCCCGCTCGACACCTGCACCGCGCCGCCTGCGGTCTCGCCGGTGTGCGAGATGAAATTGATGAGGCCGCCGGGCGAATTGGAGGCAAAGGTCGAAGCCGATCCGCCGCGGATTGCCTGCACCTGCGCCAGCGAAAGATCGGCGCGCAGAAACTGGTCGATCCCGGCAAACTGGATATCGCCGAATTCGAGCACGGGCAGGCCGTCTTCCTGAAGCTGCAGGAACTTGGACCCTTCGGCCGCAAGCGGGAGGCCGCGAATGGTGATGGCCGAGAAGCCATCAATGTCCGAAGTCTCGGACCGGATGCCGGGGATGTTCTGCATGATCCCGGCGATCGAGCTGACCGACAATTGCGCCAGATCGTGATCGTCGATGACGCTTGCGGAAATGGCGGTGTCGAGCAGGTCGCGGCCCTTGGCGACGCCGGTGGTGAAGGCGCGCTTGGCCTTGGGGTCGGCGGGCTGTGCCGCTTGCTCGCCCGCGCCGTTTTCGGCTGCAGATTCCTTGTCGCCGTCAGCCGAGGTGGCGAAAACGGGGGTGGCCGCAGTGCTTGCCAGCAGGATTGCCGCAAGACCCATACAATTGCGCATTTTTCTCAAAGCTCCGAAGTGATGCCGTCCAAGGCGGAGCGTCCTGATAGGCGCGCTGCTTTTAACCCTGATGCGCCAGCAAGATCGGTAGATTTACGAGGGCCTTGGCCGCTGCCGGGCCTGCGCAGTTTCCCCTAGACGGGTATCGGATAGTGTTGGGCCGGCGTCCCTATGGTGGCCATCGACCTGATGCCATAACGAGGCCGCGCGCTTGACCTTTCCGCTTCCCTCCCGATTTCTTGCCGACACCGAATTTGCGCCGGAACGCGCCGTGCCGCAGCTGGTCGTGGAGGCGCGCAAGGCTCGCGCTTTCGGCAAGCCGCTGGCGGCGGCGTTGATGATGGCGCTTGCCCGGGTGATGCCGCGGGTTCCAGCACTGCACGACCGGATCGAGCACTGGCCCGGCGATCTGGCCTCCGACGGCGTGGTGTTCCGCCTCAATGCCGGGCTCCATGCGCTCGCACTTGCCGGGAAGGCGGGGGCGCTTGAACGCCTCTACGGCCTTGCCGGACCGGCGGCGATGATCGCGCCAGACCGGCTCGACGCGGCACTCGTCGCGGTGCTGCAGGAACATCACGAGGCGATGCTGGGCTGGCTGGCGCATCCAACGCAGACCAACGAGACTCTGCGGGTCGCGGGGCTGGTCGCCGCTATGCTCGAGCTGGAACGGGGCCGTAGCGGGCCGTGCGAGGTGCTGGAGCTGGGAGCGAGCGCGGGGCTCAACCTCAACTTTCCGCTCTATGCGGTTCAGCTGGGAGACGCCGCAGTGTGCGCGCCCGACAGCCCGGTGCGGCTCCGGCCCGACTGGCGCGGGGCTGCGCTGCCCGCTGCGCCCCTTACCATCACGGGGACACGGGGCGTCGATCTCCACCCGCTCGATGTGGCCGACCCGGTCGATCACGATCGCCTCAAGGCCTTTGTCTGGCCGGGCGAGACGGCGCGGGCGGCGCGGCTCGAGGCGGCGATCGGCCTTGCCCGGCGCGTGCCGCCACAGGTTGAGGCCGGGCTGGCCAGCACCTGGCTGGCCCGCCAGCTGGCCGGGCCGCAGCCGGCCGGGGTGCGCCGCGTGGTGTTCCATTCGATGGTGCTGCAATACGCCGCTCCGGCGGAACGCGCAGCGATTGATGCTGCGCTGGCGCTGGCGGGCGCAGTCGCGAGCCCTGACCGCCCCATCGCCCGCGTCGGCATCGAATGGCGGGCCGACCGCAAGGTGGTGGAAATCAGGATTTCCGAATGGAACGGGCGCGAGCGGGGCGGCGCGTCTCGGCTGGCAGCGGTCTGCCATCCCTATGGCGAATGGATCGAATGGCACGGCCTGCGCGGTCTCGCCTAGCGCCAATCTTTAGGTTCGCCTTACGGCTCCGCCAAGGCCCGACCCCCTATCGGGCACGCTGCACTCGAACAAGCCGCGTTCGCGTTGGAGAGCCGCAAACGGGGGGCAGAGCATGACATCCTAGACACGATGCTGCTGTTCGCTGCCAGCGGAGAACCTGCAACTGACCCTGAGCGCGCAGAACCCGTTCAACACGCTCGGCATCTTCGAGATCAATCAGGCCAGCGTGCCGGCCAACGGGATCGGCTTTGCCCGCGCGGCCAATGGCCGGACGGTGCAGGCCTCGCTCAGGCTCGCGTTCTGACCAGGCTTGGGGGGCGCCCCCTCACACAGCTGCCGCAAAAAAGGGGGCCGGCGGATGATCGCCGGCCCCTACTGTCGTTCCACGGATAAGGATCAATGCTGGCTGCGATAGGCGCTGAGGAATACCAGCTCGCGCAGCTGCGGATCGGCCGGCAGGCCCAGCCCGGTCAGATCGGCGATTCCGACGATCCGCTCGTTGTCGTTGCATTCGGACAGCACGATGCGGTGCGGCAGGATCCGCTCGCCCGTCTCGAGCGAATAGAACGCCTGCACCACCGGGCGCAGCGGGTCCTTGCGATCCTCGTCGATCACCATCGCGAGCTTGTGGCTCTTCAGGGTAACGAAAGCGCCGACGGGATACATCCCCACGACTTCGACGAACTGGCTCAGGATCGCGTCATCGAAGGCGCCTTCCTGCGCGCGCATTGCCTCGACCGCCGCAGCCGGATCGAGGCCGGGCGCATTGCCGCTGCCGGTCAGCAGGAATTCGAACGCGTCGCAGATCGCCGCCATGCGCGCGACCATCGGGATATCGTCACCGGCCAGCTGCTGGGGATAGCCGTGGCCGTCGATCCGTTCATGGTGCATCAGGCAGGCGTCGAGCACCAGCTGCGGCAAGTCGGTGTCGTTCTGCAAGGCCCGGTGGCCGAGCATCACGTGCTGGCGCCACACCCGTTCGCTGCGATGACGCAGATCGCCGAGCGAGGCATGATCCGCCTGGGGCAGATAGTTCACGCCGATGTCGAGCAGCAGCCCGGCAAGTCCGCAATTGTGGACGTTCTGTGGCGGCAACCGCATCCGGTCGGCCAGCGCCACCATCAGCGCGCTCACCGACAGGGCGTGGCGGAAAACATCCTCGTTCTTGAGCTTGCAGCGCATCAGCCCGCTGAAGGCCTGCGGATTGCGCCGCACCGAAGCGAGGATGTCGCTTACCACCGGCTCCACCTTGCTCACGTCGAGCGCCTTGCCGAGCCGGGCGGCGATGAAGGTCTGGCCAAGCCGGTCGCGCGCCTGCTGGGCGATCGTGGCAGCGGTTTCGACCTCCTGCGCCATCGATGTCCGCGACACGGGGGCGACCTGCGCGACCGCGCGCTGCCTGATCCGCCTGGCGCGGGAATCCGGATGGGCAGCGACCTGCGCCGCTCCGCCGGCCTCGCATGACGCCGCATTGGTGACGACATCGCGACCGCGCGATGTATCGATCACCACGCCGCGCAGGCGGCTTTCGCGGATCGCGGCAAGCCTGTCCGCGTCCTCGATCACAAATCCCGCTTTCCAGAACGGATGGTCGAACCAGCCTCCTTCGAACTTGTGGACGAACATGCCCAGTTCCACTTCGGAAACGGCCACTGTCTTTAACATCCTGTCGGCCCCTGCTCACGTCGATGAACGAGCGGTTTAGCGCCATTGCCTTTGCGTTTGACGCAGCCGGCCCTCGGTAAATCCCCTAGGTGCCCCGTCAGCTCGGCCCCGTCACCGCGGGCTCATCGCGAGAACGCGCCTCTGTGCTTGCCCTTAAGCGGTGCGCGCGAATTTGTTCGCCGCTGCGCGGTTATCGCAGGGCCGACAGGCACGGCCGCGGGCACCGACAGGGGCCACCGGCCGCGCCGTGAACGCCATGAAAAGGTTGAGCGAAAATGGCCGATGTAAAGGTTCTGGTGGTCGACGATTCGGCTGCGATGCGCGCGCTGTTCTGCGACATTCTCGACAATGCCAAAGGCGTGAAGGTGTGCGGCACGGCCAAGAACGCCGACGAGGCCCGCGACCAGCTCGATGCGCTCAAGCCCGATGTGCTGACGCTCGACGTCGAAATGCCGGGCATGAGCGGGATGGAGTTTCTGGAAGAGGTGATGACGACCCGGCCGATGCCGGTGATCATGCTCTCCAGCATCACCCAGGCCGGTACCGGCACCGCCCGGCGCGCGCTCGATCTGGGGGCGGTGCATTGCTTCCCCAAGCCGCTGCACACCTCGCGCGAGGAGTTCGACGCGACCGTGCGCCAGTTGGGCGACATCGTCCTCAAGGCCGCGGCGGGCGAGCTGAAGCCCGGCGGCGAAGGGGATGACACGGCGGCGGGCGGGGCGCGCTATCGCTCAGATGGGCGGATCGTCGCGCTCGCCTGCGGGGCGGCAGGGATCGAGAGCGCGCGGCAGGTGCTCGCCGCCTATGACGCCGCCTGTCCGCCCACCGTGGTGTTGTTCGATGCCGAGCCTGCTGCGGTCGAGAACGCGGTGCGTGCGATGCGCCATTCGCTGCCGTGCCAACTAGGCGATGCAGTGGACGGCGTGTCGCTTGAAATCGGCAAGGTGTGGCTGGCGCACGACCCGACCCGCCATGTCATCATCGAGGCGGGTGAACCGCCACGGCTGCGGCTGGTGGAGCGCGATGAAATCAACGGCTGCCGTCCCTCGGCCGACCTGCTGTTTGGCTCGCTCGCGCGCAGCGGATTGCCGGCGCTGGGCGGGCTGCTGACCGGGAGCGGCGCCGATGGCGTGCGCGGCCTCGCGATCCTCGCCGAGACCGGGGCCAAGGTGTTCCACCAGCGGCCCGCCGACTACGCCCCGCGCGACCGCTATGACGCGGTGCGCGCGCAGGGGATCGACCTTGCCGACCTCAGGCAGGAAGCCATCCCCGACTGGATACTCGACCAGACCAACGCGGCAGACTGACCCCGGCTAAGACTGTTCGCAAGTTTGAGCCCGTGGGCCCCCGGCCCGCGGGCTTTTGCCGTGCCCGCGAGGGGAGAGGCCCCCGCAGCCGCCTCAGTTCACCCGCCCACGCACCCGCACGGTGAACTGCCCTTGCGGCAAACCGCTCGAAAGGGTGCCCCTGGGGCTGATGCAGACGTGCCTGACCTGCGGATCGTAGCCGCTTGCGGGGGTATAGGTGCACTCGGCTGAGGACGCGGGCTTTGCTGCGCTACTGGAGAAGCGCAGGTCCGTAGCCGCATTGAAGGTGAGCGAGGGGCTGCCACTGGCAAATTCCACGATCCCGCCCCACGCCGGGGTCACGCCATTGAAGAACCGGGTGGCGGGATCGATCGTGATCGCCAGGAAGATGGCATCGCTGTCGGTGCTGCCGCTCCCGCCATTGCTGACCTGCGTCGTCACCACGATATCGCTGCCCGGCGTGGCGAAGGGATCGGCGGGCGTGGGATTGAAGACATCCGAGGTCATGGTGACGGTAAGCGTGGCAAACCCGTCGGCGGTTGCGACCGCCGAAATTTCCGACGTCATGTCCCAGGCCCCGCCCGCCGTGCGCCGCGTCGTGGTGGCCGAGATGACGTCGCCGATCGCCACCGGCTGAAGCGTCGCCAATGTGCCCGCAAAGCTGCGTACCCCGCCGGGTTGGGTGATGTCGACGAAGCCGAGATAGCGCTCGCCCTCGCCGAAGCCGCTCGGATCGGCAGCGCTGTTGGCGAAGAATTCGATGCGGTAGCCATCGCTCGCTGCAGGCGCATCGAGGGTGATGTTGTAGCCCAGCTGATTCGGCCCGGCGACCACCGCTCGGACGATCTGCGGGAAATTGAGCAGGTCGTTCGCTCCCGCATCGCCATCGCCCGAATCATTGGCGGTCACGCCGTTGTCGCCCAGATCGATGCCGAGGAGACCGTTGGCGTAAATGCGGTTGCTGACCAGCGCGGCGCGGGTATTGCCCAGCACGATGATGCCGTTGCGGGTGTTGTTACGAATGGTGTTGCCTACCACTTGAAGGTTCGAACCGGTCGACTCCACGCGCACGCCCGATTGGCTGCCGAAGGCGACAATATTGCCCTGACCCGCACCGGTGCCGCCAATCAGAACGTTGGAGAAGGCCCCGGCCCCACCGATCGAAACCAGCTCCTCGATATTGCCGGACGTGATCTGCGCAGTGCCGTTCGCTCCCACGCCGATGCTGTTGCCCTGAATGGTGAGCCCGTTGATCGTAGTGTTCCAGGCTTCGATCAGCGCTGAGGAATAGCCACCGATCACGTTGTTGAGGATGGCGAGATTCGTGGTGCTGCCGGCTGGGTCATCGAAGGCGATCGCATCCTGACGGAAGGCGTCGGCATTCTGTCCGCCAGCCACGGCGACATTGCCACTGGCGTCGGTGCCGATGAAATTGCCATTGATCGTGATGTTCGAATTGACCGTGCTGCCCTGAACACCCCGCCCTCGGTTGCCGCTGATGATATTGCGTCCCGCTGCGGTGCCATCGCCGATATTCACATTGGACGTGCGCTCGACCCAGATACCGTGATCCGCGTTGGCGACAGTCGCGCCGGCAATTATGATCGGCTGAATGAGGTTACCGAGGATCGTGATCCCCGAGGCATTGCCGCCCAGGAAGATGCCGTCGGCGCCATTGCCGCCGATACTGTTGCCTTCGCCCGCTGCTGTGCCGCCGATGGTGATGGTGGTGCTCCCGGCGATCCAGATCCCCCGCGCTGCAGCCCGCGCGATGGTGTTGCCGCGGATGCGGATATTGGTCACCGCCCTCAAGTCTATCGCATCGTTGCCGCCGCTGATCTCGTTGCCCTCGCTCGCCGCAACGCCGCCGATCAGGACGTTGCTGATACTCCCGGAATCGAAGAAAATGCCGTCGCCGCCATTCGCAAGCAGCGCCGCAAGCGTGCGGTTGAAGCCAATGCGGTTGCGCTGGATGCGGATGGTGTCGGTGGAGGGGGTGATGCTGTCGTCGGTCTCGAGCCTGATGCCGGCTCCGGTGTTGCCCGAAATGAGGTTGTAAGTGATGTCGCGCCAGCTACCCGAGCCGTTGAAGTGATTCATCCCCGTCCCGTTGGCGCGCGCAGCAGCGCCCGTAGGGTCGGCGCCGATGAAATTGTTGCGAATGGACGTGTCGGTGCTCCCCTGTGTGGTCAGGATCCCGTGTTCGGTGTTGCCCGAGATCACGTTGCCCTGTCCCACGCCGAGGTCGCCGATCCGTCCACTCGCTCCGCTCACGACCACCCCCTGAAGGTTGGCTGACGCCACACCGCTGGGAAGAAGGCCGATGTAATTGCAGTAAAGTGCCGCCGTGTTGCTGGACGGCCTCAGATTGATAGCCTGGCTAAATCCCGTGAGCGCGACGCCTCTGACCGTCTGGTTGGCACCGGACAGCAGCAACCCGTCGAAGCTGCCATTGCCGCGAATGCTGATCCGCAGATCATGCGCACCGCCCGCCCACAGATCGCGGCACTGCGCGCCGGGCTGGGTACTCCCGTCGATGCTGTCACCGTTGCCGGTCAGCGTGGGAAGGGCCGAGGCGAGCGTGATGGTATGCGGCCCCGCGCCGGGAATGTTGAAAGTTATGGTGTCGGCCGCAGTGCTTGCGTTGGCAGCATTAATCGCCTCACGCAGCGATCCGCCGCCAGTATCGTTCGTGTTGGTGACGATCAGCGGATTCGACGGCTGGAGCGCGATCACGGCCAACACCCATCGTCCCGAACTCCCAAGCGTGTAGCTCATGCTGCTACTGCCAGCCGAGGCCAGCTTGGTGCTGGCCGCCCCGAGGACGTCGGCCGCATTGAGCACATTGTAGAGGCTCGTCTGCCCTGCGCCGACAGTCGCGGTATTGACCTCGTCGTTCGCCGCCAGGCTTGCCACCATCAGCTGGTTCGCGGAACTGGCAACGCTGCCCGATGCAATCGTCCCGTTCCCGCTGAATATCGTTCCCGACAGCGGATTGGTCTGGCTCACGTTGGCGAAGGATTTCGCCCCGACCACGATCGCAGCGCTGTTGGAAAGGGTGACGACGACCTGGTTGGTGCCGCTCGTCGGAGCAGCACGGCCCCAAAGGTCCAGCGTGGCGCCCGCACCGCCATCGGTCAGGCGGCCCAGAAAGGTTAGCGGCTGTCCGGCGTAAGTTACCGATGCGACCGTGGCGTCGTTCCGTTCGATGGCCACCGATACAAGGATGTAGCGATTGGAAGCCGATCCCACCGTATGGTTGAAGGCGACGGACGAGCCTGCCGCTTCCAGTGCGGTGGCGGGATCGACCGTGATCGCGGTCTGGGCCGCAGCCCGGTCCGGAAAAGTGGCCAGCGTCACGAGAACCAGCATCGCAAGGACGAAGGCTCGCAGCACGGCGCAGACACGGCTGGCGATCATCGCTGCGTCTCCGGTCTGCCGGTCGTTTGTGAGGCATTGCCGGCAATGCCCAGCAGATCGGCATCGAACTTGAAGCGGATGCCTGCGAACAGCCCCTTGTCGAGCGCGCGGTCGAGGCTGAAGTCGGGATCGCGAAACCCGGCGATGTTGTAGCCGAGACTGAGCAGCGTGCCCTCGGCCACCGTTATGCTGGCCTGCGGGCCGATTGCATAGCTGAAGGTGCCGTCGGTGACATTGCCGCGCAGCGTGGCACTGCCGCCGATATCGAAACGCTCCGACAGGCCGATCCTGACATCGAGCCCGGCGAGCGCTGTCAGCCCGGCAAGATCGAGCCCCTCGAGACTGTCGAAACTGTAGCGCGAGCCGAGGAACAGGCCGATCTCGCCGATCTGCCCGGCGCCCCCGCCTCCGCGCGGCGACCAGTTGGCCGAGAGGCTGCCGATCAATCGCCGCGACACGGCATCACCCGTTACGTCGAGCGCGGTGCGTCCCACCGGGCCGAACTGCCCGGCCACGCCGCCCGATACCGCATCGCTGCGATAGTCGATCCGCCCCAGCATCGCGAAATCCGAATCGTCCGGGCGGTGCGCCAGCGTGATGCCGGCGTCGATGATTTCGCTCATCGCGCCGCCGGGCGCCGTGCTGCGGGTCCACAGCAGACTGGCGCCAAGCGCGCGCCCTTCGCCGAGCTGGCGGATCATCCCCAGCGCCGCGCCCATGCGGTTCGCGAATTGCCCGTCGCGATATTCGGTGCGCAGATTGGCGGTCCAGCGCCCGCTGCGCCATGCGCCGGTGAGGGTGACGGCGGTGAAATCCTCGAACAGCGTACGATCGATCCCCAGCGGCCCGCCATTGGCAAGCGGCTGCGCGGGGTTGATGACATCCTCGCGGCCGGGTGCCGGGCCGAGCAGGCGATTGGCCTCCAGCGTCGCACCGAGATTGAGCGAGGAGGACACCGTCACGGACTGCGCCAGCGACACGCCGGCAAAGGGAATGCGCGGACCATCGCCGCCGGTGTTCTGGCCGAGGCTCGAGACGATCCGCCCGCCGTTCCACGGGCTCAGCTCCACCCCGGCGCGCAGAGTGCGGGCTTTGATTGCGGCGCTGTCGGCGATCTCGTAGCTGCCGGTCAGCCGGACATCGGAGGAGAGGGCGTAGCGCAGATCGAGCCGGTGGCGCGGCGGCAGATCGAGCGAGGTCGCCTTGTCCAGGGCAAAGCTCGAATCTGCGCCGATCTCCAGCCGGTTATCGAACAGGCGCTGGCTCGCCGCCGTGCGCAGCACGGTCGACACACCACGCGCGCCGTCTGCGAGGCGATCTTCGAACCGGGCCAGCCCCAGCCGCGCATCGGTATCGGGAGAGCGCCATGCCAGCTCCACCTGTGCCCCGCGCCGCTTCGCGGCATCGACAAGGCTTTCGTCCTGCAACAGGCTCGCCGTTGCCGAAAGGCTGTCGTCGAACAGATAGCGGGCATCGAGGCCCAGCTTGCGCCGCCCGGTCTCGGCAAGGCTCTGCTGGCCGACCCCATAGCCGGCCTCGATCTGGCGGGCGTAAGCCACCACGTCGAGCTTGCCGGTCTGATGCTGCATTTCGACCAGCCATGCGCTTGCGGTGCTTCCGTCTGCGGCGCTGATGGCGGCTTCGGCGCGCAGCTCGCTCGCCGTGCCCAGTCGCACCCGCGCATCGGCGACGGCGAGATGGGTGCGCTCCCTGGCGTTTGCATCGGTGATCGCACTCGCACCGATCCGCACTGCGCCGTCGTCCGCCGCCCATTCGGCCCGCACCCCGGCGTTGATCGCGCCGCCGCCGGGCGCGCCGGTTTCGTATTCGATGATGACGATCTGCGGGTTGAGATCGGCATCGCGCGACAAGATCGGCTCGCTGAAGGTGATCGTGCCCGACAGCACGTCGATATTGTAGTCGATGAAGCGCGTGAGACTGCGCGAGGCGACCACCACCTCGGAGCGGAAGCGATCGCGCACCTCGATCGTTACCCGCTCGCTGTTGAACAGGATGTCGCGCGTGCCCAGGGTGTAGGGCCCGGCAAGGCCGTTGCCCTGAAACTCGTCGCGGCGAAACGTGGTGCCGATGCGCGCGCCGAAGGCTTCGGCCCGCACATCGCCCACCCGCGCCGCCGCGCGCACTCCGGTCGCGGTACGCTGATAACGGCCCAGCGTGGTCTGGTCGAACCCGGTCTGGAAATCGCCGTAGAGCGCCAGGAAGCTGGCGCTTTCGATCCTCACATAAAGCTTTTCGCGCGTGGCGGCGTCGAAGCGGCGCTGCGAAGTGTCTCCGAAGACCGTGTAATAGGCGGCAGGGTCGATCGCGCCCAGCACGGGCTGATCGTCACGCTGACGGGCGCTGTCATAGGCGAGCGTCAGCAGATATTTGCCCAGCACCCGCCCCTTGGCATAGAGCGCGACGCGCGCGTTCGTGCCCAGATCGCTGTCGAAATCGTCGCCGCGTTCCATGTTGTGTGCGACACTGCGCGCGCCAAGTGTGGCTTCGCCGAGCCCGACGATCGTCCATTCGACATCGCCGGGAACCACCCAGGCTTCGATCTCCTGCCGGCGGCGGATGTTCTCGCTGCCGAAGTCGAAGGCCATCCGCAGCTGGCCGCTGACCATCGTCGGGGCCAGTTCGATCCGTGCCAGCCCGTCCTCGCCCTCGGTCACCCAGCGCGCGGAAGCCTCGCCGATGGTGCTGAGCTGGCGGAGCTGCTCCTGTTCGATCTGCGCCGCGCTTTCGAACGGGGCGCTGAGCGTGAAGGCGCCCGACAGCCCCTCGCGCACGGGGCGGCCATTGCGGTCGGTGATGCGCACCACCAGCACCGGGCGGGTCACCCCGTCGGCGATCAGCAGCGACTGATCAGCCACCAGTTCGGCGCGCGCAGGCTCGGAGGTGAACCAGACCTCGCGCTCGAGCCGGGCATTCACGCCGCCCAGCGAATTGACGATCTCCGCGGCGAGCACGGTGCGCTCGTCCTGCAGGGGAATGCCGCGCCACAGGCTGACGGCATAGGCCCCGTTCGCTGCGGTAAGGGTGCCGTCGAAGGCTACCGGATCGACTGGCTTGCCGTCGACATAGAGCCGGATGGTCTGCCCGGCCCGGTGGCGGAAGGCGACCCTGACAGCAGGCGCACGCGGGTTATGATCGGGGGCAGGGGCAAGCCAGCCATCCGGCCCGTCGCCGAGCGCGAGCCAGTCGGTCTCTTTCGTCAGAGCGGGGGCGGGCAGGGCGGTGCGGCTCGTTGGCGCGGTTACGTCCTCGCCCGGCGCGAGGTTATCGGCAAAGGCGATGCGCGGCAGCCCGGCGTCGCCCACCGAGGAGACGACATGGAAATCCGCACGCGCCAGCGATCCGCCCTGACCGATCACGAAGCGCGAGCCTGCATCGCCCGCGCTGCGGGCCGAGCGCAGGCAATCGGCCACCTTGGCGCCCGGCGGCAGGGTGGCGCGGGCAATCTGGACGACATGGGTACCCGGCACCACGCCTTCGAAGTGATAGCGCCCATCGGCATCGGTCACGGCGAAGCTGCCATCCTCCAGCAGCACCCGCACGCCTCCGAGGCCCGCGCCATCCTCGCCCGTATCGCAGCCGCCCGCCAGCACGCGTCCGATAAGGGTCATCCGGCCCGCAATCGCCTCGCGTTCGACCGCCACGACAGCTTCGGCGCGCACGCTGCGGCCGAGCGTGTCGCGCAGGCTGGCGCTGCTGACGAGCTGGCGCGGCGGCGCGTCGGCGCGGATCGTCGCGGCGTAGGTGATGGTCGCGCGGGCCTGCCCCGCCAGCCGGTCAAGCTGAATGGTCAGCGCCTGACCGCTCGCATCGAACGCCGCCGTGTCCTCTTGCGGGGCTTGCCCGTTGATCCTGAGGCTGCCGGGACGGATTCGTAGCGCTTCGGGAAGAGCGATCGTCATCGCCAGCGCGCGGCGTTCTTCCGCTTGCGGGTTGCCGACCACGAGCGAATAGATCAGCACATCGCCCGGCTGCGCGCGCGGGCGCGAGACGGTGAAGGCTAGCTCGGGCGCCATCGCTGCGCGGTCGACCGGGATGTGGACTTCGACCGGCGCCGGGCCCGACACGTCGAATGCACCGCCGAACGACGCCGCCGAGATGGCAAAAGGCCCGCCGTCGGGGCGGGGGAGCTGCGCCAGTCGCTGTGCCGGCACGCCCGAGGGCGCGGCGTAGCGATCGGGCGGCTCGATCGCGATGCGGTAGCGCCCGGGTGAGACGCGCGGAAACCAGTAGCGACCCGGCTCCATCGGATAGGACTGGCCGGCCGCATCACTCACCGCTTCGCCGCTGATCATGCTGGAGGGCCAGCCGGTCACCCCGTCTTCGGCGAAGACCTGTGCGGGCGCCCCGGTCGCGTCATCGCGCAGCGTCACCCGCGCGCCCGAAACCGGCGCGCCGGTCTCGCTGTCGAAGACCATCCCGAAAGGGTCGGCGAGGATGATAGTCTCGCGCGAGACCGCGAGACTGCCGATGGCGCTGTCATCGAGCGCGATAGTGACGGTCTCGCCCGGCACCACGCCAAGCGTGCAGGCCGGATCGCCTGGCCCGCCAGCATCCCCGCTGCGCCGCGTTCCGATCCATCCCGCGAAGCGGCCGCTGTCGGAGGCGGTTTCGACCGCCACGGTTTCGGTCCGCGTCCCGGCACCGTTGCTGGCCGCGATCGTCAGGCGTTCGATCGCGGCGTTGTCGCGATTGGCCGAGCTTGCGGTGATTACGAAGATGATCGGCTCACCGGGGCGGAATTGGGTGGCCGGCGCGATGCCGACGGTTCCGGCAGTGCCGCCGGGCCATGCGCAGTTCCCCTCCGCCAGCGATACGCGCAGCGTACTGTCGGCGGCGAGCCGGAACGTGTCGAGGCTGGCAGCGGGCGAAGCGATCGCGACTTCGACGCGGTTCGATTGCGTCTCCACCACCGTGCCGGACACCGTCCAGCGGGCCTGGGCGACGTTCGTGATCGTCTGGGCCGACAGGCTGGTCGAGGCCCAGACGACCGCCATCAGCCATAGAAGGCCGAGGCGCCAGCTGCGCAAGGCAGGGCCAACGAGGGCAGATGCGGCATGATAGCCCACGCGCAATTACCCGGCGCGCCGAACGGCTCAGTCGATCCTCGCGCGGAAATAGACCGTGCGGGTGTCACCGGCCGGCAGGTTGCCGACCGGTGCGGTGATCGTGGCTGCTGTGATGCTGCCGCCCGCTACCCCATCGGCATTGCAATTGCCCGATCCGTCCACCGTCCCGCCGACGAAGATGCCGAAGGCGGCCTCGTAGGTGAGGTCGGCCGGCACGATATCGGTCACCAAGATATCGGTTGCCGTAGCGCTGCCCGGCGCGTTGCTGACCGCGATGCAATATTCGATCAGCGCACCGGGGATGGCCTTGGGATCGCTTGCGCCGTTGACCGGATCTTCAATCACGCGGTTGGTCTTGAGCACCGTGAGCGTGGCGGCCGCGACCGTGTAGCTGCCTTCGGCGGTGTAGATCCCGTCACCTGCGGAATCGCTCGCTCCGGCACCATCGGCCAGAACCGTTTCGACCCCGCTGGTGTTTGCGCCGGAAGTGCTGGTCAGCACCGCCCCCTGGGTGCCGGGCGTCCCGCCGGCATGGGCGGTGGCCGAGAGCGTCAGCTGGGCGACGTCCCCGTTGACGCGGCTGATCGGAATATCGCTCACCACGAACACCCGCACCGTCGCGTCTTCCTCGATCTCGTCGATCAGCGTGGTCACCGTATCGCCGGCGTCGAAGACATTGTTGCCGTTGTCGACATAGATCGTGACATTGTCGGCATCGAACTGGTCGCCGCTGGCCTGAACCGCCGCCAGCGCGAGGTCGATCGTGTCGTTCGAAAGGTTCGTCACATCGAAGGCGATCACCGCCCCGGTTTCGCCCGGCGAAACGGACGTTGTCGGATCAGAGACGCGGGTGACCACCAGATTGATCTTCCGGTCGACCGCGAAGCTGTCGGACGCGACGACCTCGGTCTGGTCGATCCCGCCGACCCGGTAATCGACCGTCGCGGTGTTGGTGATGGTGGTGCCCGCAGTGGTGCCGGCCGCCAGCGCGGGAAGCGAGGGCGAGACGACGAGCGCGGTGCCCGCCATGAGCGCCGCCCACCGCATCCTTGCTGCGGACTGCGCCTTGCCCGGCAGCGCGGGGCGGAAATCTGCTTGTCGATGTTCCATCACTTCACCTTCACCGGAAATTCAAGATGTCCGCTGCTACCGGCGGCAACTTCGGCCAGCACCCAGCGGACATGCGTGATGTCGCCCGCCACCGCCGCGCGCCGCGAGCCGTCCTGTGTGACCACATCGAGCTCGCCGAGTCGGCCCCAGGTCGCGCCGCCATCGACCGAGACCAGCAGCGCCGGGTCGATCTCCGGGGCGACGGTCACCGCTGCGGGCACGGGGTTGGAGAGCACGAAGCCTTCGACCGGGGCCGGGCCACGGTTGGCAAAACGGGTGCCCAGGATCAGCCGGTCGCCGGGGAGCACCGCAACCGGATTGACCCGTTCGATCCGGCGCGCGCCCGTCGCGGGGTCGACGGTCTGGCGCTCGAGCTGGACATAGCCGGTCAGTTCGATCGGGGCCTCAGCCTGCGCCGCATCGGGCGCTGCGAGGATCGCGGCCAGTGCGGCGAACAGGCGTAGCGGGCGACGGGTCATGCGATGGCTCCTATTGCGCGATGAGGACGGCGAAGGTGACGGTTCTTGAAGTCCCGCCCGCCACGCTGCCGAGATCGACCGCGATGCCCGCAGCCGAGGCCTCGCCGGCATCATCGCCCGGCGCGTCGGTCAGGGGGGCGCTTTCGAGCGTCAGCGAATTGGCGACATAGGCGGTGTTGGCGGGAATCGCGTCGGTGACGACCAGACCGTCTATCGTCGCGGAGCCTGTCACCAGCGCCTGAACGCTGTAAGTGATCGTCGCGCCCGGAACCGCCTGCGAGCCGCCGAAGGGATCGGCGACGCTGGCCCATTTCACCAAAGTCACCGTGCTGGCGCTTGCCACCATCTCGCCGCGGGCAGTCGTGATGCCGCCGCCAAGGCCGACCACCGCATCCGAACCGCCTTCGCCTGCCCCGGCGAAGACCGTGCCCGGCGTGCCGGTGCCCGTCGCGGCGCGGGCGATCAGGTCGATGGCACTGCGGGCTCCGTCGCCGACGTTTGGGGGAACCGTGACAATCGCGAATAGGGTGATGGAATCGCCCGCCGGCAGGCTGGCGGTGAGGCTCGGCGCGGGCAGCAGCTGATCGATGCCGGAATCGTAGATGCCGTTGCCGTTGCTATCGACCGCAATGTCTTGGAGCGTGACATCGAAGCCGTTCCCCGCGATCGCGGTGTCTGCCTCAAACGCAAACGCCTCCGGCCCGTTGCCGGTGTTGGTGACCAGAAAACCCAACACCTGCGTGCCGCCGCGCACCGTGACCGGCCCGGCATCGCGAGAGGCTGCCGCAAGGCTCAGGAGTTCGTCGACCCGCACCTGCACCGTATTGGAGACCACCGTGCGGGTCGTGCCGGCATCGTCATAGACGGCCTCGGCGGTGCTCTCGATGATGATCCCCGCGGGCGCAGGATTGGCAGCGGCCGGCAGACCGGGCAGCAGCAGAGCCAACGCCGAAGCCGCCGCGAACGGAGAGGTGCGCGGCGCGACGGGACCTGAGGTGAATCGGCGCTTTACCATGCGAGGCGCTTACCCGCGCCCCGGTCTCGCCTGACTGTAGCATAGGATCGGGGAAACTACCTATCCACGCGGTGGCGGCGACTCGCGGTCGGAGCGGCAAAAGCGTGGTCGGGGAGACAGGATGCGAGTCCACTTTTCCGACCACCCGCAAAGCCCGGAAAACCGCGGGTTGCAGCACGGCGCGAAGGCCGTGTGCACAGGCATGTGACATAGAAGGAATACCGCGGCAAGGGGTCGATTTCAGGCATGGCGGGGGAGCCAATCGATGAATTGTCTGCGCACACAAAGCCCGTATCTGGCGCCATATCAGGAAGTCGCGCGTCATAGGTTGCGAATCGTGATTGGGTCACGGAACGGAGCTGACTGCGGTCAGGCTAGTGGCCGTTGTCGCCGCCGTCATTCAAGATTGCTTGTCAGAAAAGGGGAGGGCGGGCCTCCGCCCAGCTATTCGGCAGGCGCCGGCGCGGTGTGCCGGCGGACGCCCATCCGGCGTGCGCGGCGACGCAGGGCGGAAAAGATCAGCGCCGCGCCGACCAGCGGCAGGTAGAAGAACAGCAACCGCCACGTGCTCATTGCAGGCAGCAGCACCTCAGGCTCGACGAAAGGCGCAAACAGCAGCAGAAAGCCCGCCTCCGCACCGCCGACACCGCCGGGAGAGGGGACGGCTGAACTGATTGTCTGGACCAGATATTGCAGCAGCCAGAACAGCGCGGGCTGCCACGCAGTCCCGAACGCGCTCAGGACCAGCCCCGCAATCGAAAAGCGCACACTCCATTGCACACAGGCCAGCAAGAGATTGAGCAGCGCCACTGCTTTGCCCCGGCGCAGCAAGGCACCCCAATCGCGCACAACCATCGCCAGCGACAGCCGCAAACGCCGCGCGAGCCCCGCAAGCGTGGCACGCAACCGCATTCCCAGCAACCCTGCCCACACAAGCCCGCCGGTCGCTACCGCTACCGCGCAAACCCCTGCGAAAATCACGACAGCGGTCCGCAGGCCCTGTGCGGCCGGGCCTGCGGCATTCAGATCAACGACGAGGAAATCCGCCAGGGCAAACCCGCTGACGGTCGCGCTCAGCGCCGCGAGCCCGAACAGGCTCAGCGCATCTTCGGCCACCTGAAAGGACGTCAGCGAGATTGCACGCCGCGCCTCGATCCCCTCTCCGATCAGGAACAGCACCTTGATTGGCATGCCCCCGACCGCAGATGGCGTAAGCGAATTGGCAAGGATGGTGCCAGTGACCACGCGCAGCGATCTGGCAAGCCCGAGGCGATACCCCAGAAACCGGCTTGCGAACGTCAGCCGCAGCGTGTTGGTGAGCGTCGGGACGAACACCAGCAGCGCGGCCAGCGCCAATAGTTGCGGCGCAACCAGTCGCTCGGCCAGATCGATCGCGCCGATCGACCATACCAGCACTGCGACATTGGCCAGCGCGACAACCGGCAGCAGCCACAGCGCGACGCTGAGAGTGCGTCGCGGCAAGCCCGCAAAGTGGCGGCCCAGTGCATCGCCCGGGGACTGTGCGCCGGGTTCGGATCGGGGTTCTCCGGGCGGCGTCAAGACACGTCCAGCGCCCGTCTGGCAGGTAGTCCCCAGCCCCTTGCGCGCCGTGCGTCGCGCGCGGCGAGGGCGGCGGAATACTCCACCCTGATCAATTGTTCGAATGTCTGATCCCACCGGTTATGCGCATCGGCCAGCGCCAGACTTCGCTTTCGCGCCCCGGCATGATCGCCGCGCCACAGAGCGGTGACATTGGCCGCCATCGCCGCGGCATCATTGACCGGCCCCAGCAGACCCGCGCCTTCCGGCACGCGGTCGATCATCGCTCCGCTCGCGACGCCAACCACCGGGAGGCCCGAGGCCTGCGCCTCGAGCACCGAGATGCCGAATGTTTCATCGGCCATGCCCGAAACGTAGATATCGCTCGATGCAAGCGCGCGCGCGAGCGCCCACCGATCGGCCTCGAATCCCGGGAAAGCGATCGGCAGGCCCCGCGCTTCCTCCTGCAACTGCGCCCGCAGTTTTCCATCCCCCAGCATTACCATCACGGCGCCCAGCTCCGGCGGTAGGGCCTTGAACATGCTGACGAGCAGATCGGCCCGCTTTTCGTTATCGACCCGCCCGGCATAAATCAGTAGCGGGCCTTCCGTGTGGGGAAGCCCCAACGAAGCGCGATACCCGGGATCGCGTCGCTCGGGCGAGAACTGGCTCATGTCCACGCCGAGGCCCAGCACACCAGTGTTCGTCTGGCCCAGCCCGTGCAGCATGCGTTCGGCATCCCGGCCCAGCGTGTATACTCTGTCGAAGCGGTTATAGGTCAACGCGGCATAGCCATAGGCCATCTGCCGCATGACGCTTGCAGGAAGTTGACCGGCCAGATCGCGTACCACGCGGTAAACGTGCGCATTGGGGAAATCGGTGCGATAGCCGGCAACCAGCGCCGTATTAGGGTAGCGCCAGCGATGCCGGATCGCGATCCAGGGCAGCACCCATGGGCAAAGGCTTTCGATGATATCGGGCCGGTATTCCCGCAGTAAGCCGAAGACAGCGTCGTTGCGACTGATCCAGCGATAATTCGGACTGCCCCAGACCTGCCCCGATCCCACCTCGGCAAGGATCGTGCGCCCCTCAACGGTGATGCGATCTTGCGGGCCTGGCACAATCTGCAAAAGGCGGTGCGCCGTACTTTCCTGAATGTAGCGCCGCTTTTCCTTGAGATAGGTCGATATCCCGCCGCCTCCGGTGGGCGACCAGCTTTGGGTCAGGTCGCAGATGAGCAGGCTTTCGGTCACTCGGTTTCCCCATCGCGTGGCACGCAGACCATATCTGCGCAGCGGGGGATCTCCCCTGCGAACTTGCCCTTTGGTCACCTGACGTGAAACGCTCGTGATGAAACGATGTCAGAACGGGGAACGAAATCTGGCCGTTCGATCAGAAAATTGCAGCGTGCCGGTCATAAACGGTGAGGCAACGGCGCAGCCTTGCGGGGGAGCAACGCGCGGCCGCAGTGACACGCGGCCCGTGCCCCTTTCCGCAGCAGGCAGCAGCGCGACGACCGGCCGCCGTGTGGCATTGCGGCAACGTCCCGCACACGTCACCGATCGGTCTGCGACGTGCAACGCAAGTCCAACCGTACCGCAACATGGCGAAAGTAGGCGGCACCCCGTCAATCACATAAAAGGGGCAAGAAGCATGAAGTCCATCGCTTTGCGCACCGCGCTGATGTCGGGTTCCGCGCTGCTAATCATCGCCATGCCGGTTCAAGCCATCGCGGCCGAGGCTGATGCAGCCGAAACCACCGAAAACGCCGCCGATACGGAATCGACCACCGATGGCGGAGACATCATTGTCTACGGCAAGGGCGAAGTGCGCCAGGTGACCGAGATCGGCGCCGCCGACATCCAGCTCACCACCGCCGGCTCCAGCCCCTTCATCGCGCTGCGCAAGCTGCCGGGCGTCAACTTCCAGTCGGCCGACCCCTTCGGCACCTATGAATGGTCGACCCGCATCACCCTGCGCGGCTTCAACCAGAACCAGCTGGGCTTCACCCTCGACGGCGTGCCGCTGGGCGACATGAGCTACGGCAACACCAACGGCCTCCACATCAGCCGCGCCATCATCGCCGACAATATCGGCCAGACCCGCGTGAGCCAGGGCGCCGGCGCGCTCGGCACCGCCTCGACCTCGAAGCGTCTGGCGTGGTAGGTCTTGAACGCGCAGGCCTCGTTTGTAGGGCTCCTTACTTCGATGGTGGCCGTGGACAGGGCGGCGCGAAGTCGGTTACGTCGGCTACTGCCGGAGGTGGCAGGAAAGAGAGCGGCTCCCCGAACACGCCCAGCACAGCGTCAATGGCGGCGCGCTGGTGGGGCAAGTCATTTTCGAAGACGAATTTCATGGCACCCGTCCCCCTAGATCGCGCCCAGCTTTTCGATGGCGTCTTCGCCCAGACGCTGGCGGAGCGTGGCGGCAAGGTTGGCGCGGGCTTCGGCCTTGCGCGGGCCACCGGTGTCCCAGCCGGTGTCCTTGAAGAAGAAGGTGGTGGGGGCGGGTGGGTCTACCTCGGCGAGCCAGTCGGCAATTCCGTCACCCAGCGCGCGTGCATCAGCGGCGGGAATACCTTCGGGCGCGATCGACGGGTTCAACGTCCCGACAATCAACCTCATGGCGGCGCGCACTCGTGGCCCTATGCCGACCCGCCTTGCCGAGATCATCCATCGGGCGATCCCCGTGCCCGTGATTCTGCTGCACGAGGACGAAGACGCAGCAACCGGCGCCGCAATGAGTGTTGCGCCCAAGCGTGCGGCTGTAGGTGTGCGGTATTGATGCCATCGTCGGCTCCTTGTCGGAGGCCGGCTCGGGCGCCTTTCCTGAACGGGGTTGGCTAGGAAATGGCTAGCTGATTACCCACGTCGATGGCTAGGCGGTCTGAACCGGCCAGGGAAAGCCGTTTCAGAACAGTCAATTGCGTGAAAAATGGTCGGGGAGACAGGATTCGAACCTGCGACATCTTGCTCCCAAAGCAAGCGCGCTACCGGACTGCGCCACTCCCCGACGCTTTTCTCATCGCCCTTCCGGTGGGCCCGGCAGGATTCGAACCCGCGACCTAGCCGTTATGAGCGGCCAGCTCTAACCGCTGAGCTACAGGCCCTTGGCTTGCGCGCAAGGTTCCGGAAGACAGGACGAGCCCCGCCTCTACTGTGCACAGGCCGGGGACACAAGCGCTCTAACGACCCGCGGCGGCGATGATTTCGGCCACGGTGCAACTGGCGATCCCGCGGTCAGCGAGATGCGCATAGACCGCCGTGAACCAGCCGTAGAGTGCTTCGACATCGGCTTCGGTCTTGGCGTAGGGCGTGTGACCGGGCGCAAGCGTGGGGCTGTGGAACGACAGCACCAGCACCGGCAGGTCGCGGGCGAGCAGAATGTCGATCCCGCGCAGCGCCTCGTCCGGCGAAACGCCTTCCGGGGTCAATGCGATGCGTTCGAGCAGGCCGGCGCGCGCAAAGCCCGAATAGACCGTCGGCAGATGGCGCTGCACGCGATGGATCAGCGGCCCTGCCGCGCGCAGCAGCCCAGCATAGGTGCTGCTCACCGGCAATTCGAGCAGTTCAGCCTCGGAGTCGGCCCAGTAAGGCGCGAGCGGGTGGTTGCTGTAATCGGGCCCGCCTTGCGGCGTGTAATCGAACAGCGGGCGCACCGAAGTGTCGATCCGGATTCCCGCCTGCTTGAGCAGATCGGCGGTCTGCGGGCCCAGCCCGTAGCGCCCGGCGCGGTAGATCAGCGGGGCAGTGCCGAACGCGGTCTCGATCGCGTCGCGCAGCAGGGTGAACTTCGCCGCCTCAAGCGCAGGCGGCAGGTTCCCGGCGAAGGAATTGCGCTCGCTCACCGCCTCCTCGAAGGGCGGATTGACCCAGGGGTGAAGCTGCACGCCGACATCGGCGGCGCCGCGCCGCACCGCATCGCCGATGATCTCGACCGCGCGCGGATCGCTCACGATCGGCCAGTCCACCAGATAGACCGGATGCGCACCGATCGACTCGCAAAAGGCCTGAAAGCGCGGGAGCGCGGCCACATGGCTGAGCCCGTATCCGTCGCGGCGGAACGGGGCGCGCCAGTCGAATTCCTCTTCGGTGTCGACCGTCAGCAGCACGCGCCGCCCGAAACCGGGCGCAAAGCGGGCGCTGCGCCCGGCGGGCGGCACCTCGAGCATCGAACCTGTTGTCATCCCCCCGACGTGCGCCTCCCGGTCGCGATCCCTCCGGCTCAGGCCGTATCTGCGAAGATGCTAGTCTCGCGAAGTAAAGGGAGCGTCAAGACCAGGTCCGTGCCATCGCGGCTGAGGCCGCCACCGGCGGCGCGAGCCTCGGCGCGGGCGAGGCGCAGGGCGAAACCGGTGCCGAACAGCACGGCATTGATCGTGCTCTCGGCGGGGCGCGTGGTGGCGGCGAAGAGATTGTCCGCTGCGGCCAGTTTGACGGGGAGCTGGCACGCCAGCCGCGCCAGCGCCTGCCCGGCGGGGCCGTTGAGCGATCCGAGCGTCACGCCGATCTGCTCGCCCGCGCTGCAGGCCGCGCCGAGGCTGGCGAGCATCCGCCACACCAGCGCCTCGGCGTCCTCGGGGTCGATGGCGACCAGCAGACCGGCCTCGGGGCCGAACGCGAGGTCGAGCCCGGCGCCTTCAGGGGCCAGCACCGGATCGAGCTGCGCGGCGGTGCGATGCACCAGCGCGGCCAGATCGGTCTCGCCCGGCTCGATCCGCATCGCTCCGGTTTCCAGCCGCGCCAGCCGGTCGAGCTCCTCGAACCCGGCGAGAATGCGCGCGGCATCGGCGGCGATCGCGGCGGCGAGCGCGCGATATTCGTGCGGGGCAGGGCCGAACAGCTGCTGCTGGATCACCTCGGCATAGCCCTGCACGGCGGTGACAGGCGTGCGCAATTCGTGGAGCAGCTGGCGGATGCGGTCGGCCTCGCGCGCCTCGGGCCCCGGGGGGCGGAACGCCGGATCGGGCACGCGGCGCAATCGCCCGAGATAGCCGATGAAGTGCCCCTGCGCGCTGAAATGCGGCTCGGCGTCGATGCGCCATTCCCCCGCGATCGCCGGTGCGCCCGCAAGGCTCACCGCGCCGCCGCCGATCGGCTGGCGGCGGGCAAAGGCGCGGGCGATGGCGTCGTCCGTGCCAAACAGCCGGGTGCCGACCACCATCGGTGCGACCTCGCTGATGGCCCAGTCGATCCGTCCGCTGCTATCGGCAGCAAAGGCGAAGCTCGACAGGGTGCGATCATGGCGCTGCGCCAATTCGCCCAGCGGCAGGCGGGGCGACTGTTCGAGATCGGCCTGATTGTCACCGCGGCTACGGCGGAACTGGGCGATGCGCTCCACCAGCGCGGAAATTTCGGTGCGCCCGCTCTCGTCGCGGTCGCGGCGACTGACGGGGGCGGGGTGCAGCGGAATCGGCTGGGCGGGAGCCGGGGTCGAGGGCGGGGCCGGGGGGGGCCGCAGCGCCGTATCCGCAGAGGTCTGCAAGGTGTCTTGGCTCGCTGCGGGCGGAGGCGCGGGCAGGCCACGATCATGCACGCCCAGCCGCGCCAGCAGCGCCTCCACATCGACCGGCAGATCGCGGCGCAGGCGCAGAAACCCGCGCGCACGCACCGGCAAGCGCGGGATCAGCGCGGCCCAGTCCTCGCTCGAAAGATCGGCGCGGGTCAGCGCGGCGGCGGCGACCTCGGGCTCGTGATCGGCCAGATGCGAAGCGAGATCGGGGCTCTGGAAACGCCAGCCCGGCTCGCGGATCATCCGCGCGCGCGCCTCGGCCGGAATCGCCTCTGCGAGCGCATCCATGCGCAGCCAGGCGGCGGCGAGCAGGCTGTGATCGTCGCCCGGCGTATGCACGCGCCTGCGGCCGAGCAGGTCGAGCAATTGCCGATATTGCGTGCGCAACGATCTCTCGCCCATGGCGCGCTGGCGCAGCACGGTGGCAAGGCGATCGTCGAAAAACAAACTGCTCTCCTCAAGGCGGGCCGGCAGCGCGAATCGTGCGAGCGGCCGGCAGGCGCGGCGCCGGTATAATCGGCTTACTCGCCGCCGTCTTATCAGGCTGGAGCATTTGTCACAGTCTGACGAGAAAGGTGCGTTGCAAAGCGGGACAATTGCTGGCAGACATAATAAAATTAGCCAAGCGGGCCATAAGGCGCGCAACTTGTTTCTTTGGGATCACAGCGCGCCTGCCTCGCCATTCGGCCCGGCACCTTGCGCCGGAGGAGCTTAAGCCACGTGGCCAATCTCGACGATATCGACCGCCGTCTGCTGGCGGAATTGCAGGCGGAAGGCCGCGTCACCAATGTCGAGCTCGCCCAGCGCGTTGGCCTGACCGCGCCGCCCTGCCTGCGCCGTGTGCGGGGCCTTGAGGAAGACGGCGTGATCCGGGGCTATCACGCCGATCTCGACCCGTCCAAGCTCGGCTTTGCGATCACCGTCTTCGCGATGGTCAGCCTCAAGAGCCAGGCCGAAAGCTCCTTGCGCGAGTTCGAGGAGCACATGCGCGCTCTGCCCGAAGTGCGCGAATGCCACATGCTCAACGGCGAGATCGATTTCATCCTCAAGATCGTCAGCAAGGATTTGCAGAGCTTTCAGGAGTTCCTGACCGGCAAGCTGACGCCCGCGCCCAATGTGGAGAGCGTCAAGACCTCGCTCACGATCCGCACCGCCAAGCAGGAACCCGGCGTTCCCTTGTGAGGCACGCGGCCCGTCTCGCGGAGCCTGTGACCGGGCGCTGCCTGTGCGGCGCGGTGACAATCACCGTCACGGCGATGCAGGCCGAAGTCGATATCTGCCACTGTGCCATGTGCCAGCGCTGGGGCGGGGCGTTCTATGCGGGCGTGAAGGGAGAAGCTGCCGAGGTTTCGGGCGAGAACGCGATCACCACCTACCGCTCGAGCGAATGGGCCGAGCGCGCCTTCTGCGGCACTTGCGGAAGCAACCTGTGGTATCGCTTCCTGCCGACCGGCCATCGCAGCTTCCTTGCCGGCCTGTTCGACCTGCCGCCCGGCTTCCGGATCGAGCGGCAGATTTTCGTCGACGAAAAGTTCGACTGGTATGATCTTGCTCAGGAAAGCCCGATGCTGACCGGCCCCGAAGTGATCGCCGAAGCGACAGCGCAGGGGTTCAGCTTCGATTGACCGCGCGCGCAGGCGTGCCGGGTTAGCCCCGCCGCATCAGGGCGAGGCCGCCCAGCAGGGTTACGCCGAGGCCCGCTCCGGCAGCGAGGGCGAGGCCGATTGAGGAGCTTTCGCTCTCGCCCGCAGGCGCATCGGCGCGCGCGTTGCGGACGGGTTCCTCGCTCTTCACCGCATCCGAAGCATCAGCCCCTTCGCGCGGTACGAAACCGTTGCGGGTCAGAGCCATTTTTGAAAGGTCGAGCCCGCTGGCCTCAGCCCCCTTCCGCGTCGCATCCGCGAGTTGATCGAGCATCTTGGGGTCGTTCTTCCATTGCTCGAACATCGAGCCGAGCATGGTCGCCTGAAGCAGCAGGGCCTCGGCATATTCCTGCCGCTGGGCATCGCTGGTCTTGGCAAAATCGGGTGTGGCGGCAAAGGCGCTACGAACCTGGCTCTTGACCATGGCGATGGTGCCGTTGTCGGGGACCTCATCGCGTTTGTTGGCAACCAGCCATGCGTTCATCCACCACATTGCATAAGCATCGGCGACGTTGTGCGGATCAAAGCCGAAGCTCTTTGCGCCAGCGCTAATTTCTTCCATTAATCTTGGCTGGCCAGCAAAGATCTGCTCAAGACTGGCGCGAGCTGCCGGGTCGGGTGTGCGCGCCACGAAGTTTCGCAAGTTCTGCTGGGTGCGTGCACGGTCGTACCGATAGGTCACAGGCCTTGCGTCTAAGGGCTCCGCCAAGTCCTCCTTTGCAATTATGCTATTTAAGCTATCGACATTTAAGAGTGGCTTCCGCGATTGTTTGATGTCGTCAAGTTGCCTGCTCGTGACATCAACCTTGGCGTAGACGGACGTATGGGCTGGGCTAATCCACGGCATCGACTGGGCATTCACAGACGCACAGACTGTCACTGTCAAAACGGTGATTGAGCTAAGCTCGAAAATTCGCCGCATCTTCAGCCCCTCTCGCCATACTGATATGATAATAGCCGAAAAAGGGGGGCAGTTCACCTGCCCCCCAGCCCAAATTAGGGACATTTCGTCGCGAATTATTGCTTGCGGGCCATGGCAGAAAGGCCTTCGCCGATGGACTTGATCACCGTGCTGGTAGCCTGCATGATGTAGCTGAATTCTTGGGTTTGAACCTGCAGATCATTGGCGGTTTTCGTCGAGCGATTGCTTCCCTGATCATCAAGGGCCCGGGCGAGACGGTCCATCTCCTTGACCTTTGCATCAAGAACCCTCGACATATTATCAGCGATCACCTGAAGCCAGCTGCGCCCATCGCCTTCGCCGTCCCTTTCGGCGCGGCGGCGCCCTTCTGCAGCAGCTTCGGAGAGCATCTCGTAAATGTTCTCGGTTCCGCGAAGGACGGACTGCTGGAATTCGGCAGTCTGCCTTGGCGAAAAGTTGATCGTGTTGGCGAAGCCAGCTGCTGCCTCCCGCATATTTTGCATTTGCAAACCGGGCATACCGATGCTCCCAGCGAAATTTGCCTGCGCAAGGTCGATAAACGGCTGCGGAACGCCCATCTGACGGCCAAGCTGCTGAATGATGTTCATTCCGAGTTGTGCCCCGACAGTCCGCATCGCAAGCGAAGCCCAGCCAGCCGGGCCCATCATGACTTGCGCAATATTGATCGGGTTGAAGACTGCACCCATGATCCGATTGAAAGGCATAACACTACTCCCTGCTGAGACCAAAAACCTCACGACGATCCGTCGCCGTTGCCTCTTTTTCCCTCATCCCGGTGAGTCGCGGCATCCGCAGAACGCATAGATTGCCTCTGCAAAACGCATAGGCGCGCTTCTGTCTTGCCTTGGCACGCGGATGGCTCGGCATGTCGTGGTCGCGTAACAAGGTCTTGCGACATCGACACAATTGCGGCGAACATGCCGGGCTGGCTGCAAGGGGTTAACGATGATTCGATCCACCCGGACTGGAATGGCGCGCGGGCTCGCTCGCGCCCTGCCGGCGGCGATTCTCGCGATCGCGTGGACGGTTGCAGCGCAGGAGCCCGCGGAGCCTGACCGGGCCCAGGACGAGTCGGGCTTGCTGAGCGACGGGTTCGCCAGCGAAAGGGGCGCGATCATCGTCATCGGGCAGCGGCCGGGGGAGGGCAATCTGTTCGAAGCGGTCGAAACGCCCGAGGAAAGCTGCCTTGCCAACGCGCCGCGGCTCGGCGCGCGGGAGCCGGGGTTCACGATCGACGCGTCGCGGTTCAAGAAGGTCAGCCAGCTAGAAAGCGTCCGGCGCAAGACCCGGGCGGGCACGATCTTTGTGTCGGGCGGCAAATTTGTCGGTGCCGACATGCGCAAGGCGAAGCTTTACAACATGTGCTTCTTCGGCACGGATTTCAGCCAGTCCAACTGGACGGGCGCATCGGCGCCGGGGCTGGGCTTCGTCGATGTCGATCTGACCGGCGCGCAGATGGCAGCCTCGCACCTGCCCAACGTGTTGCTGCGCGACACCCGGCTCGAACTGGTCAATGCCGCCAATGCGCGCTGGATGCAGGGGAGGCTCGACGGCGGATGGGAAGGATCGTTGCGCGCGCTCGATCTCAGCAATGCCGATCTCACCGATTTCCGGATCGTGTGCGGCAGCACCGCGCAGGATGGCTGCCCAATGGCGCGGGGCGAGATTTTGATGTCCGGGGCAAACTTGCGGCGGGCGAGTCTGGCGACCTTCCCCGTGGGTGACCTCAACCTGAAAGGGGCGCGGATCGATCAGACGGAACTGGCGCTCGATCATCTCGCCCTGCTCAAGGACGCCCGCCTTGCCGGGCCGGTAGTGCTGCGATCGGCGCGGCGCGCGGTGATGCTGTTCCCGCAGGAGGTGGCGCGGCTGGCGGAAGTGTCGGCGGCGCGCGACCCTGCCGCCGAGCTTTGCGCCGAGCCGGGTTCCGACGATGTGGCCGTGGCCAGCATGTGCGCGCTTCCCGGCAGCGAACCGCGCGACCTGCTGCGTTCCGTGGCTTTGCTCGAGAGTGCGACGACGACGCGCTCGGGAGAGGCCGCGCAGACGAAGGATTGGTTGGCACGCCGCGATGCGTGCCTCGCCTTGGCCGATCCCGACGAACAGCCGACATGCCTGCTCGATGCCTACCGCGCCCGGCTCGGCGCGCTGCGCAGTTTGCTGGGCACCCCGCAATGGGTGAGCGAGCCCGGCTACCGCCTGTTTCTGTCGCGCGAAGTCGCCTTTCCGACCGATCAGGACGAACCGGGGCTCTATGCCAGGGTCCTGCCGGTGCTGCTCGACAATGCCGCGGCCGCGGTGATCCTGCGCTCCGATGGCAAGACCGGTATCGCGGCCAAGGGGATTGCGCGCAGCGCCTGCGGGTTCGATGTCGAAGGGCTGGTCTATGACCCGGCGACCGCGCAGCTGGGCGTTGCGGCCAAAGCCCCGGCCTCGCGCGCCCAGTCGCGTGGGCGCAGGGGAGCACGCCGTGCGCCGCCGGTCGCGGTGCCGGCCGTGGGGCTCCTCTCGGTCAGCACCAGCGGCGCGGCCGTGCTGGAGGAAGGGCTGGCCAGCGTCACCGGCAATTGTGCCGAGGGCAATCCCTACCCGAAGCTCGAGGAAATCGTGCTCGACGACGATCTGCTCGAGGAGATCTGGGACCGCTTCTGACCAGCGCGCCTCTGCATAACGTATAGAGACGCCGTGCCCTCGTGCAGGCATAAGATCGCAGGTTTGATCTTGCACGGAGAGCGGCATGGCGATCGACGGCTCAGGCAATGTTTCACGCAGCGGTGCCGGCAGTGGCGTCGGCGCGAGCGCTTCGACCGATCCGCGCCCGGGCGGTCTGACGGCTGCGGGCAACGATCGCGTCGCCGCGGCCCGCGCGGCACTGGACATTGCGCGGATCACGCCGGTCGATGGCCGGGTGGCAGAGCTCGCCCCGCTTCAAGCTGGCGGGCGACCGGGCCAGCCGCCGCTGCAAGGTGTGGCGATCCAGCCCGCCGCTGCCGCTCCGCCGCCGCCGTCGACTCTCGAACTCGCGCAGCTCTCGCAGGCCGTCTATGGCGTTCAGGCCCCGCCCCCGGGATGGCGCGTCGCGACCGACCATCAGCTCGCCGAAATCGGCCTGACGCCCGCCATGCTGAGCTCGCCCACCTCCGAATTCCGCGCCGAGGTCTATGTCCGCGACATCGCCGGGCAGACCAGTTACACGGTGGCCTTCCGCGGTTCGACCGCCTCGCGCAGCGACTGGGTGGCGAACGGGCGGCAAGCGGTCGGGCTTGAGACCGATCATTACAACCGCGCGCTGGAAATCGGGGAGAGCCTTCTCGTGCCCGAAGGCGCGCGGGTGACGATCACCGGTCATTCGCTGGGCGGGGGGCTTGCCTCGGCAGCGGCGATCGCGGCCGAGATGAATGCCACCACCTTCAACGCCTCCGGCCTGCATCAGAACACGATCTCTGCCGCCGAGACGATCGCACGAGCCGACGGGCGGCTGGATGTGCCCGACATCCGCGCCGTCTATGTTCGCGGCGAAATCCTCTCGGCGCTCCAGGATGGCGGCGACCGGATGATCGGCGGATGGATCGGGCGCGGACTGGGCAGCTGGCTCGGCGGTCCGGTGGGGGGCGCAGCGGGCGGATTGGCCGGGCGCGAACTGACAGATGCGCCCGAGGCCTATGGAGAACGCATCGCGATCGATCCCGTCCGGCCCGAAGGCATGCGCTGGTATCAGGATCATCCCGTCGCCAAGCACGGGATCGACTATGTGATCTCGAGCCTGCAGGGCAATTGACTTGGCGTGACCGAGAGCCGGGCCTATAGCTGTGGCGATGACTAGCCGCATCGGTGCCAGCGCCTTCGCTGTTGCCGCACTGATCGGTCTTGCCCTTGGGAGTTGCGCGCCGGTGCATGCGGGATCGCCCTGTTTTCAACGTTCCAGACCCGTTTTGCCGACGCCGGACAAGGTGCGCGCCTTTCTCACCAATGGCGAGGAAGGGCGGCGCATCCACGATGCCGTGGTCGATGGCGATATCCCCGCTGTGGAAGCGATGGTGCGGGTCAACCCGCGGCTCTTGGCCACGCATCGCGCTCTGAGAGATGGCGAGCGCCCCTCCAACGGCAATAGCGGCGGGTTGCTGACCTTTGCGATTGCACAGTGCAACGCGCAGATGGTGGGCGCACTGCTGGAACTCGGCGCCGATCCCGATGGCATTCCGCCAGGCAACGCGCTGACCTATGCCCTGCTTGCCGATGATCTGGTGATGGCGACGATGCTGCTTCAGGCGGGCGCATCGCCCGATGCGGCTCCCGCCGGTGGGGCAACGCCCTTGCGCGAGGTACTCTATTACGAGCGCCCCGATGCTGTCGCCTTGCTGGTCAAGGCCGGAGCGAATGTGAACCAGGCCGATGCCATCGGTACAACCCCGCTGCTCGCCGCGCTGCGGTTTGGCGATTATCGTTCGGCCGAAGCCTTGCTTGCGGGCGGGGCCAATCCCTGGCTGGTGGCCAACAAGGGCGCGCTCCCCGCAGCGATGCTGATGGAGCCGGCGAAGGAGGCCGATCAGGAGCCGCTGCGCCGCGCGCTGCTGGCGCGGGTCGAAGCATCGGCCCCGCAATGGCCGCCGCCGCCGCAGTCCGAAATCGTGGCCCGCTTCGCCGCGGGCGAATGGCCCACACCGGCGATGAGGGCCGCGGGCTTCGACGCCTCACCCGGCGCATTGCAGACGATCCGGCAGGTGGTGCGCGCATCGGGCAAGGCGAACTGACGGATGGTCGGGGCGATCCGTCCGGGCGGCGTCAGCGGCGTCTCTGCCATTGCGGGCGGAGGCGCATCACGTTCCGCCAATCGCACCGGAGGCGCGCTGCGCAAGCTTGCCGGAAGCGTCGCCGGACGGATCGCGCATGAATTCGATCTGCTGGATGAAGACCGGCGCGGCCATGATCGCCCCGACAGCTACCGTGAGGGCGAAGATATCTATGATATCGCCGGCATGAGCCGCGCACTTGCCGAAGATCTGGCCGCCGCGCCGCGCGATCAGGGCATGCTGGAGCGGTCGCTGGGCGGGTTCGTGCAGGAAAGCGCGGTTCTGCTCGCGGCGCAGCCCGGCGCGGCGTCGCTCGATACGATTGCGCGCGCCATCCTCGATCACGAAGGCAGCCGCGACGAGGAGACCATCGCGCGGTCGATCGCCCAGATCGATCAGACCACCCGGTCGATCGCCGAGGCCGCTCCCGCACCGCGACGCGCGCCGCCGCGCTGAGTGCGGGCGGCGTTTTCGAATTGCAAGGATCCGACCCACAAACGGCGGCGGGCCAGCGCATGGGCGAGATCATGCTGCAGGCGTGCGGCCTGAACCGTGCTGACGCGCGGGTCGAGCCCGGTCAGCCGGATGGCCATGCTCCCGTCCGGCTCACGCATCAGCAGTGCGGCCTTGACGATCATGTCGTCCGGAAACTGAATGCGCGCACCCTCGGCGAGCGCGCCCGGCCATTGCTCCGCAATCTGTGCGGCCATGCGGTCCAGCGTCGCGGGATCGATGGGCAGGGCGGCAGGGCTGGCTGCGAGCCCACTCACGCCGGGAGCCCCTTGCGCAAGTGCAACCGAGGACAGGGCGAGGCCAAATTCGGCGTGCGGATCGTCGCCACCATCTTGCCCCGATGCGGCGCGGTCCGATTTCCCGGATGTATCCCGCTGTACCCGCGCGCGCGTTTCGTCTGGCGTCTTGGCTTCATCCCGCTCGTCGATGGCGCTGTCGCGCGATTCGGATCGTTCGAGCCGGGCCGCGAAGCGGTCACGCGCGGCGCTGGCCTCGGCCTGCTGGCGCGGCGGGTTTGCTGCGGGCGAGGCGCCGCGCGCCGCCGCGTGGCTGGTTGCGGTCGCGGCATGGTTTGCGGAGGCGGGTTGGGTCTGCGTCATCGGCGGCGCTCTCCGGTGTCATCGTCGGTGCGATCCTGTGCGCGGCGTGCGGTATCGCGGCACAGCAGGGCGGCCCGGTCATCGAGATAGCGCGCGCGCTCGTTCAGACGTTCATGTTCGCGCCGGGCAGCAGCGGCGGTGGCCGCGGCTGCGCCAGCTTCAGCGGCGGCACGGTGCCGCTCCCCTTCGGCCTGCTCGGCGCGCGCCTCTGTGGCGACCAGCCAGATCTCGGCCCCGGCGAGCTGCGGTGCGGCGAAGAACATGCCGCGCGCATCGCGATGCGCGTGATCGGCCGCAGCGCTGCGGGCCGCGGCGAGAGCGGCCCCGGCCTGCGTTTCGCGTGCTGCCTTTACGGCGGCTATCCTTTCGCGCTCCTGCCGCCGCACCTTGATCGCGGCGATGCGCCGGGCCTGCTCCAGCCGCTCGGGAGAGACTGCCGCGCTCACAGGATCGTCTCGCCGATGGCGCGCAGCCGGGCGAGCGTGGTGGCGGCATCGCTCGCTTCGTCGGGGCGTTGGCGAAGGAAGGTCTCGATCGCCTCGCGCTGATCGAGCGCGGCATCGGCCAGCGCATCCTGACCGCGCTGATATTCCCCCATCTGCAGCAGCATCTCGATGTCGTCGAGCTTGGCGAGCATCGCGCGAACCGCTTCGGCCGCGGCGATCTGGGCCGGGCCGTTCAGCTTGCGGAACAGGCGCGATTGGCTGCGAGAGATGTCGATCGCGGGGAAGTGCCCGCGCGCACCAAGGCTGCGCGACAGAATGATGTGCCCATCCAGCAGCGAGCGCACCTCTTCGGCAACCGGATCTTCTTCTTCGCCCTCGGTCAGCACGGTGTAGAGCGCGGTGATCGCGCCCTGGCTGTCCGATCCGGCGCGTTCGAACAGGCGCGGCAGCTCGGCAAAGACCGAGGGCGGCAGGCCGCGTCGCACCGCCGGTTCGCCCGCCGCCAGCCCGATTTCGCGCAAGGCGCGGGCATAGCGCGTGACGCTGTCCATCAGCAGCAGGACATGCTTGCCCTGCGCCCGGAACCCTTCGGCAATCGCGGTCGCCGCACGGGCGGCGCGCACGCGCTCCATCGCAGGCTGATCGGAGGTTGCGACGACCAGCACCGAGCGGGCGAGGCCTTCTTCCCCGAGCGCATCCTCGATGAATTCGGACACCTCGCGCCCGCGCTCGCCGATCATGCCGATCACGATGGCGTCAGCCTCGGCACGGCGGGCGAGCATCGCCAGCAGGGTCGACTTGCCGCCGCCCGCCGCTGCGAAGATTCCCACCCGCTGGCCTTCGCCAATGGTGAGCAAGCCGTCGATTGCGCGGATGCCGCTTTCAAGCCTCTGCTTGATCGGCCTGCGTTCCAGCGGCGAGGGCGATGGCGCGATCAGCGGGCCATCGGGGACCGCAGCGACCGGGCCGCGTCCATCGATCGGCAGCCCCTTGGCGTTGAGCACCCGCCCGAGCAGGCCCTCATGCACCGGCACCCGGTCAGCGAGGTCGCGGAGCACCACCTCGGCATCGCTGCCCAGACCCCGCAGATCGCCAAGCGGGGTCAGCAGCAGATCGGTGCCCTCGAAGCCGACGACCTCGGCACCCAGTTGCACCTCGCCCGCGTCGGTGACGATTTCGACCAGATCTCCGATCCGCGCGCGCACCCCGCGCACCCGCAAGGTCGTGCCCACGGCCCCGACGAGCCGACCGCGCTGCTCGAACAGAGGGGCACGCAAACCGCCTAGCAGGCTGACTGGAGTGGTGCCGCGAACAGGGCCCTGCGTGGTCATTGTGCGGTCTGCTCCGGGTGATCCACGCCCCATCGCTGGCGCAGGCTGGCAAGCTGCCGGTCGAGATCGGCGATGATCCGACCCTCGCTCGTCGCGACGCGGCAGGCGAGGGCGGGCAAGTCGGGATTGGCGACGATGCGGATCGGCCCGACGCTTTCGCCAAGCCGGCGTTCGACATCTTGTGCGATCCCTTCGGCGACTTCGACGACGCACCCGTCGCTGCCCGCATTGACCCTGCGCAGCGCTTGTGCGGCCAGCCCTGCGACGAGTTCGTCGGCTCCACATTCGCCGATCAGCTGCTCGACCACGGCGAGCGCTGCAGCGGCGACCTCCGCCTCGCGCCGGGCGTTTTCTTCGGCAAATCCGGCCCCAAGCTCGCTCAGCGATGCGGCAAGAGCGGCCGCGAATTCGGTGCGGGCTGCCTCGCGCCCCTCGGCTTTTCCCCTGGCGCGGGCGGCATCGCATGCGGCCTCTGCACTGTCACGGATCGTCCTGGCCTCGACGAGCAATTCTCCGGCATCGCGAAAGGCGCGTATATCGCCGCGGGCGATCCGGGCCGATGAGAGCGCGACAATGTCGCCGCCGAACAGGATCGGGCCGGTCATGCCGGAACCCTCGCGCTGCGCACAAGCGTCGCAGCGATGTCGGCAAGCGCGGCCAGATCGGGGCTGGTGGCGACCTGCGACAACAGCCGATCGCCGCGCCGGGCGAGGGCGGGCGGCGGCGGCAGCGCATCGTCGAACACTTCGGTCGCGATGGCGAAGAGATCCGCATCGCGCACCGCATCGAGCAGCTCGTCTCCGATCAGCGCCGCGATGGCCGCAAGCCGTGCACCGCTCAGCTCCCGGTCGAGCGCCGGACGCGCGGCCAGCAGGGCGAGCACGAGCAACAGGCTTTCGCCACCCTCGGCCGCGTGACGCAAGGCGGCGGCGTGACGCTGGAGCTCGGCGAACGTCGGATCACGCTCGCCGCGCAGTCGCCGGGCAAAGCGCATGGCGCGGGGCGAGCAGTCCGGGGCCGCTTCAGTCATGCCGGGTCTGCACCGTGGATGGCGCGGCGACAGCGCGGTGCCGGGCCGACCGCAAGACAAACAGGCGCCATCCCGCCGCACCCAGCAAGAGCAGGCCCAAGGCCACCGCCATCGGCACGAAAATCCCGCGCACAGTGTCGCCCATCGTGTCACGAGGGGGAACAAGCACCGGCTTCGCCGCAGTCATGGCCACCGAAACGCGGTCGTAATCCAACCCTTCGATGCTGTTGGTGACGAGCGATTTGATGGCTGCGGTCTGCGCGGGCAGGTCCATGCCTTCGCGATACTTCACGAAGACCGATGCGGATGAGGGGTTGGCCACCCCCGTCAGCGCGTCCGTTTCCGGCATCGAGAGGTGTACGCGCGCTTCGATCACGCCGTCGAATCGGCTGATGGTATCCGACAATTCCTCGCTGAGCCCGTAGACCAGCCGGGCGCGTTCAGCGAGCGAGGAGGACGTGAAACCTTCCTTCTCGAACACCGTGCCAAGCGATTCGAAGTCCTCGCGCGGCAGGCCGTTCTGGCGCAGGATGTCGACGGCTTCGGCAAATTTTCCCTCGGCGACCTCGACCGTAAAGGTGCCCTTGTCGCCGGGGGTTTTGCGCGCCTCGATCCCGGCGCGCATCAGCACCGAGATCATCTCGTTTGCCTCACGCTCGCCGACATCGCGGTAAAGCTCTTGTCCGCTGCACGCGGCAAGGGCGAGCGCGGCGATCAGCGCGAGGGCGAATTGGCGAAGCCGGGCCATGATTCTTTGCTCCCTTATCCCTGCTGGCGGAACAATTGCTGCACGCCATCGGCGCTGCGATTGGCGATGTTGGAGGTCAGCTGGGCCTGGAACATGAATTCCTGACACTGCATCGTCAGCTGCACGACTTCGCCCGGCGTCAGCTCGCCGCCGCTTGCTTCTGCGGTGCGCGCGAAATCGGTGACCGCGCGGGCCTGCATGTCGATCCCGTCGAGCGCGCGCAGCATGTTGCCGATCGGCGCGGGCAGATCGGCCCGGATCGCCGTGCTCGCCGAAGCGGCCTGATCCATCGCGGCGGCAAAGCGGCCCGCGCCGCTGGCGCTGGCAGGAGTGGTGCCCGCCGGCGCCGTGCTGGCGCCGAGCGTGACCAGCCGCGTGTTCGCGCCGCCCCCGGCGCCAGCGCCGATCATTCCGACAATCGCATCGATGCTCATCGATCAGCCCTTCCGCGCCATGGTCTCGAGCGCCTTCGCAACGCTGTCGATCGAGGTGTGGCTGCTTTGCGCCATGAAGGTCATACGCATCGATTCCGCGGACAGGCGTGTGATCTCGGACGGGCTGTCGCTGCCATTCTCGCCCGAGATGACCTGCGACTGCTGCTCGATCCGCGTGGCCTGATTGTCGAGCGCTGCGCCCCAGGCACCGGCAAAGGCTTCGAACCAGCTACGCGATCCCGACCGGCCCCCGCTCGGGAAAAAGGACGTGTTCGAAGCCATGTCGGCAAGCACGCGCGTGTTGATCGTGTTCATTGCACTGGTTCCTTTGCTGCGGTTGTTTCCGAGGTGTTGATCACAAGAGTATCGCGCATCCCGTCGCGTTCGACGGTGACGCTGTTGCCGGTGATGTTGATAATGGTGTGGCCGGTCGGCAGGCTGGCTCCGGCGAACCAGCGGGTACCGTCTTCGGTGACGATGTAGCCGGGATCCCCCGCCACGAAGCTGGCTGCGCCGTATCCGGGCGCGTTGAAGAAATAGGCCAGATCGGATTCGCCGAGTTGCCCGGAGCTGGCGAAGGTGAAGGTCTGCACCCGCGGCAAGTCGCGGCGCAGCAGCGCTTCCAGCTCGGTCTGGCGGTCACGTGGCAGGAATTCGGTCTCGATCAGCAGACCGGCAAGCCCGCTCGGCCGGACGACCGCTTCGACATTGTGCGCCGCCAGCAGATTGTCGGCCGCCTCCGCCGCGCTCGCCAGCGTGGCCACGCCGAGCGCGACCTCCGCATGGTGCGTCTGAACCCAGGTGCGCAGCCGCAGCAGGTCCTCCTCATTCGCCACCAGCCCCACGATCGCAAGGCCGTTCCCATTCTCGGCCTGTTCGACGGCGAGGTGGCCGAAACCCTGCGCGGCAAGCTCGCTCTTGATCACCTGCGGGGCAGGGGCCGCGGGGCTCAGCAGGCTGGTGCCGACCAGCGTGCCGATTGCAACCGCCAGCAGCAACGCCGCTGCCGCAAGCAGGAGGGAGGGCGAAAGCAGCCTTGCCCCGAAGCGGTGGCGGATCGGTTGGGTACGCAGCTCGATCCGCTCTCCGACATTGGTGCGCGGCACCGCTTCGCTTTGCGCGATCGCGCGGGCGGGATCCTGCACCACCAGTTTGCTGGCGGAGGCCCAGCGCGCCTCGTCGGTGTCGCCGATGGCAAAGGCTATGCCTGCCATTCGCACGGGGACAAAAGGCTCGAGCGTCACGCGCTCGCCGGCCACCAACCTGCGTCCGAGCACCACGATCTCGCCCGAGACCACCTTCAGCACCGCAAGCTGGCCGTGCGGGGTCACTTCCAGCGCGATCCCGCGCGACTGGGCGTTGCGCAGCACGATGTCATTGTCATAGGCGTGCCCGATCGACACGCGGCGATCGGGCGGCAGGCTGTGCTGCGCGCCCTCATTGCGCCCGGCCAGCACCCGCAAGGTGAGGCGGGCGGTGCCCGGCGCGGCATCCGGCGTCGCGAAGGCGCTGACCGCATTCATGGGCGCTGGCTTTCTGCGGGCTTCTGAGCGCGCGACTGATCCATTGCATAGCGCGTCGGGGGCAAGCGGTCCGCGACCTGCGCCGTGCCCAGATTGCTGACGCGGGGGGTCAACAGGAATAGGCGTTCGATATGGTCCTCGCCCTTGCGGCGCTTGCGGAAGGCCTGACCCAGCAGGGGAATGTCGCCCAGCCCCGGGGTCTTGGATCGCGTGTCATAGGTGGCGGTGCGGGTCATGCCGGCCAGCATCACGCTTTCCCCCTGACGCACGATCATCTGCGTCGCAATGCGCGGCCCGGCTGCGGTCGGCACGCCATCCACCACCACGCCATTGAGCGAGGTGTCGCTGACTTCGACCTGCATGCGGATCCGCATCTCCCCGCCGTCCTCGATCGCCGAAGGACGGATGCGCATCGCCAGACCATAGTTGAGCGACAGCGCGTCCACAGCACGTTCCGATTGCAGGCGCAGAACCTGCTGCGCGGTGATGTCGAAAGTGGCGACCTGGTTGTTGGCGGTCGAAAGGACTGGGCGGGTCACCACGCGGATCGCGCCCTGTTGCTCCAGCGCCCTGATCTGGGTGAGGAAGGCATCGCCATTGCCCGAAATGAACCCGCCGGTGATGCTGCCCGTCGCGATCGAGTTGGGCACGCCTCCGAACAGCGCGCCAAGCCCGAGCGAGGGCAGGGCGGCGCCGAAGTCGATCCCCAGCTCCTTCAGCCGGGTGATGTTGAGTTCCATGATGGTGATCTGGGTTTCGACCATCAAAGGCTCGATATCGAGGCTGGCAATCAGCTGTTCATAGACGCCCATCGTTTCCGGACGGTCGCGCACGATCACGGCATTCACCGTCGGATCGGCGGAGATGCGTGGGCCATCCGGCTGGTATTCGCGCTCGCCAGGCTCACCTCGCAAGGGCTCGCTGTCGAAATCGCTCCGGGACTGACGGCCCAGCCCGCGCAGACCGCTGATTTCGAATTCGTTGGCCGAATTGGAGGACACGCCGCCCACCTGCCGCCCATCGCCCATCTGTTCCAGCAGCAGGGTTGCGACGCCGGGGATGACGGTCAGCCGGTCGGCGCTGCGCACCTCGCGATCGGCCGCGTCGCGATAGGTGAGGTAGAAGATGCGCACTTCGAAGGGATCGCGCTTGCCGGCCGGGCGGATCACCTCGGACCGAAGACTCGCCCGGGTCAGCGGCGCGCGCAGCAGGGGCGAGGCAAATGTGCCGCCACCGTCGACCGGCGGCGTGGGGATAACAGCCTTATCAACCCCCGGCCCGCGCGCCATCCGGCCATTCAGCTTGTTGGCCATGCCCTCCACCTGATCGAGAAAAGCGGGTACCCCGGTCGCCAGCACCATGCCGTTGCTGGCCCGCAGCGTATTGACCCCGTCCACGAGCTTGAGCCGCGTCACCTCGCCGACCAGATCGGCCGGCGCGTCGTGGGGCAGGGACCGGCTCGAGACTTCGGAATTGGCGTAGACCCTGACGATGCTGCCGTCCCAATAGGCAACCAGACCATAGGCGCGCGCGATCGTCCCCCAGATCGCCTCCGGCTTGTCGCTGAAGGATGCCTGCACCTTGCCCTTGACCGCCGTGCTCACCTTGACCCGCAAACCCGCGGCGCCCATCAGATCGGCGATGAAATCGCGCACGTCCTGACCGCGGGCACTCAGGGCAACGGTCTTTTCGGGAAATGGCACATCGCTTGCCGCGGCCGGGGCGGCAATGGCGATCCCTCCTGCTGCGACAAGAGCCACGGCGGCGCGGACGAAACGCGTCAGCCAGGTCGAGGAATTCAGCGATTGGGGGGTCACTCGGCTGCCTCCATTGCATAATCCTGCGCGCCGGAATGGGACACGAGGTCGGGTTCGATATCGAGCTGCCCGACCACATCGAGCGGCACGGCCGGATTCAGTTCGTTGAAGCTGATCACGGGGATGTCGAACAGATCTGCCGCGCAGGCGAGCCGGAGCGGGCGGCGCAGATCCTGCGCGGTCAGGATCGCGCGCGCACCGCTGCGTTCGATCTCGGTCCCGATCAGGCCGACCAGTTCGCGCATCCGCAGCGGATTGATCGCAAGGCGCGATTGCCCGTCGATCATGGTGAGCGTGTTGCGGATCGCGTCTTCGGCGCGCGGCCCGATCATCATGACGCGCAGTTGCCCGTCGTCGCACAGCGGGGCGACGATGTTGCGGCGCAGGCGCACCCGTGTGCGGGCCGCAATCGCCGCGGGCTCGCGCTCGATCTGGCCGGCCTCGCAGATCGCCTCGGCACAATCGCGCATGTTGCGCAAGCTCACCTGCTCCTCGGCCAGCAACCGCAGCACTTCGCGGATCGTGGGGATGGCAACGCTGCGCACGGTTTCCTTGACCACCTCGGGATAGGTCTCCCCCAGCTGGTCGAGCATGTCGGTGGTCTCCTGCAGGCCGAGGAAGACCGGCAGGTTGCGGCGCAGCAGTTCGCGCACCATCGCAGGCAGGCGGGTGGGGATCTGCGCGGGATCGTCCTGCGACAGGCCAAGCGGCGCGTCGTAAGCGGCCAGTTCCCAGCTTCCGGCCGGACGCGCGTCGGGGAAACGCGCGATCCGCAGCGCCGGCAGCGCGATTCCCGAGCGTTCCTGCACCTCGGAACATGCCTGATCGAGGCTGCTCGCCAGCCGCGCCATGTCCTGTGCGGACGCAGCCGGGAGCGCGAGATAAAGCACCAGCGGCTCGGCCCGCGGCGATGGGCGGGCCTGAAGGATGATCTCCTCAGGCGCGGCCGCTGTTTCGTCACCGGTGCGGACCAGCGCGCTGCGCAGGCGCGGCCCGATCACCTCGTGCCGCCACGCGCCCGAGGCGATCAACATCGCTCCGAGCACAAGAAAAATCAGGAAGGGAAAGCCCGGAACCAGACCCAAAATCAGTGCGATCACCCCGGCTGCCATCAGCGTGCCGGGACGGGCACCGACTTCGGCGAACATGGCGGGAGCAAGGTCGGGCTTGGTCTCCGGATCATTGCTGCGCGTGACCAGCAGGCCGGCCGACAGCGCGCACATGAATGCGGGAATCTGCGCCACCAGTCCATCGCCGATGGTCAGGATCGAGAACGCCGTGGCTGCCTCGCCCAGCGAGAGGCCGTGGGTGAAGACGCCGACCGCGATGCCCCCGACAAGATTGATGAAAACGATCACCAGCGACGCGATCGCATCGCCTTTCACGAACTTCATCGCGCCATCGAGGCTGCCGTAAAGCCGGCTTTCCTGCTCCAGCTGCCGGCGCTTCTCCCGCGCTTCCTCCTTGCCCAGCAGGCCGGAACGCAGATCGCTGTCGATGGAGAGCTGCTTGCCGGGCATCGCATCGAGACTGAAGCGGGCGCTGACTTCGGCCACGCGCTCCGATCCCTTGGAAATGACGATGAACTGCACGACGGTGATGATCAGGAACACCACCAGTCCGATGACAATGTTTCCGGCCGCCGCGGTCTCGCCGAATTCGCGGACGATATGCCCGGCGTCCATTTCGCTCAGGATCATGCGCGTGGTCGCGATGCTGATCGCCAGCCGTGCCACGGTGGTGAATAGCAGGATCGCCGGAAACGTCGAGAAATCGAGCGGCTGGCGCACGCCGATCACTGCCACCACCAGCAAGGCGCCGAGCGTGAGGTTCATCGCGATGAAAACATCGAGCAGCGCTGGCGGGACCGGCAGGATGAACATCGCGAAGATGGCGAGCAAGCCTGCGATCACCGCCAGTTGGGAAGCTGGAATATGCGCTGCGGTGCGCTTGAGGTTGCGGGCCAGTTCCATCAGAAATTCACTGCCAGACCACTTTCCGCTGCCAGTTGCCGATAATTGGCCTTTACTTTGGCGACATAGTCCTGCGTCTCGCGATAGGGCGGTATGGTATTGCCGTATTTGCGCACGGCACCTTCGCCCGCGTTGTAGGCCGCCAAAACAAGGTCGAGATCTCCCTCGAAGGTCCTCCACAACTGGCTGAGCAGCCGAGCGCCGGCGTTGATATTGACCGCCGGATCGTAGAGCAGCCCCGCATCCCGCACGCCCAACTGACGGCCGGTCGCGGGCATCACCTGCATGATCCCGCGAGCCCCGGCAGAGCTGGTGGCGGCGGCGCGGTAGCCCGATTCCTGCTTGATCACCGCATGCAGCAGCAGCGGGTCGACACTGTGCGTGCGCGCAGCTTCGGCGATGTTGCGGTCGAACGCGGTGGCATAGCTGCGCGGGCGGAGCGCGAGCACCGCGTCGACCTCGGGCTGGGAAGCGGCGGGGGTGGCGTCGCCGGAATCGAGGCCATCGGAGACATTGCCCTGCGGCGGGATGATCGCAATCTGCCAGCCGTCACGCGATGCGACAATTCTGGTTTCGGGCCTGACTTCAGGGCGCGTCTGGTCGGTGCCGCGAGAGGCCCCTGCAATGTTCGCGCCCGTTTCGCGCAGGGCGGGGCCTTGCGGGATCTGCCACGGCTGGAGTGCGTCCAGATCATCGGAATTGCGGTCGCGGATGGTGCGCGGGCGGCTGGCTTGCTTGGCGCGGGATTCTATCAGAGCGGTTTCGGGACAGTGGCCGATCAGCCCTTCGAAGTGGCGCAACGAGTCGAGGCTGGCGACCCGGACCGGCAGATCGATCGGACATTCGCCGGGCTTTTCGATCGGTTCAAGCGGCCGATCTTTCGCAAATGCAGCAGATGTTAATATTGCGGCGGCCGAACAGATCAGTGCCGTACTGACAACCTTGTAAACAACACCAGTCATGTTCGCTCCCCGATTTGAACATGCAAAGACGTGTACCATCATCAGTCAGCAGCTTGATAGCCGCGCGACCGATGATCGGACATAACGTCCCGATCCGAAACAGCATTTTTACATTGATGTCAGCGACTCGGTCGGCTCTCCTGCGGCCCTGTTCAAGTGATAACGCATTTTCTCGAAGTTAGAAGCTTCTTAAGGATAACAGAAAAAACACTTTGAATCAGCAACTTATGGCGCACAATGATGGCCTCCGGCGGAATCCGACAAATTTCGTTGGTCGCAAATTTCGTGCGCTTCGGCTTCGCGTCACTTCTATGAAATCGATGGCATTACGGTGACGACTTATTGAAAGTCGCAGCAATGACTGATTGCCGGATTGACTTTACTGTCCGCTAGCGGGATGCCCTGATACAGGCGTTTGCATGTCGTCGCGCGTCAGCGTGTGACAGCCGGGGAGCGAATCGGTGTCGGACAAGGACAAGGGCGGAGACAAGACCGAGCTTCCCACGCCCCAGAAGCTGCGCGAGGAGCGCAAGCAGGGGAACATTCCCAAGGGCAAGGAAATCACGCCCACGGTCGTCACCGTCGGGGCGATTGTCGTGATCCTTTCGGCCGGCGGATACATCGCCAACCGCATCACCGCCTTTGCGGAAACGACGCTCGGATCGGTGGGTTCGGGCGAATTCGCCACCACCCTTGCTGCGCTCGCGGGGGAGGGGCTGCTGGTGCTCCTGACGCTCAGTGCGATCGTGCTGATCCCGCTCGCCGCGCTCGGCGTTATGGCTGAGGTGATCCAGACGAGAGCGCTGTTCGCGACCAAGAAGCTCGAGCCGAAGCTCGAGAACATGAACCCGGTCGAAGGCCTGAAGCGGATGTTCGGCAAGGACGGGTTGATCGAACTGGTCAAGACGCTGGTCAAGGTGTCGGCGATCGTGGCCATTGTCTGGCTGATCGCCCGCGATCATGTCGCGCAGATGGGCGCGATGCTGATCCCGGCCTCGCAACCTGTGTGGCAGGAGGGGGCGGGCACGATGGCCGGTGCCGCCGACGCCGGGCGAACCTTCCGTATCCTGCTGACGGTGCTGGCTTGGGTCAGCGCGATCTTCGTGCTGGTGGCGCTTGGCGACCTGATGTGGTCGCGCCAGCAGTTTCTGAAGAAAATGATGATGAGCCGCCGCGACATCAAGGACGAGGTCAAGCGTGACGAGGGCGACCCGCACGTCAAGTCGCACCGCCGGCAGATGGCGCAGGAATGGGCGCAATCGGGCGCAGTCTCGCGCACTGCCGATGCCAGTGCGCTGCTGGTCAACCCGACCCATCTGGCTATCGCGCTTCAGTATGATCCCGAGACCGCTCCGATCCCGGTCGTGATCGCGCGGGGCGAAGGCGACATCGCCGCCGCGATGCGCGAGGTGGCGCTCTCCACCGGGGTGCCGATCATCCGCCATGTCCCGACCGCACGCTCGCTATGGGCGCGCGGCGAGGTGGGCGAAATGATCCCCGAAGACATGTTCGACGCAATTGCCGAGATCATTCTGTGGGCGCAGCGTTCGCGGGCCGGGCAGGCTCCGATGGACTGCGTTCTTCATCGCGAAGCGCCCGATGCCCCGCCCGCTTCTGCACCTGCCCCATCCATCGCACCGGCGAGGTTCTGACCATGTCTTTCGGCACCCTGTTCTCCTCCCTCATGGCGATCGTCATCTCGCTGGCGTTCGTCGGAGCGCTGGCATGGGGGACGCTGTGGCTGCTCAAGCGTTTTCAGGATGGCAGCTTCGGACGGCTGGCGGGCACCGAAAAGGGCCGCACCCTCAGGTTCGAAAAAGCCCTGCCGATCGGCCCACGCGAGCGGCTGGTGCTGGTCGAGGTCGATGGCGAACATCTGCTGCTGGCGGTCACTGCGCACACGATCACCCCGATCAAAAGCTGGCCGGTCGACGGCGATGCCGATCCTTCGGCCACCCCTCTCGAAGCCGGCGCGGACGAACCTGCGGCGACGAGCCTCACCGCCAAGGCGAAGCGTTTCCGGCTCCGCATGGCCAACCCCGAAGTGACGGAATGAGCCTGCCCTTCCAAGGCCCCGGCACGGCGGTGCCCCGGCTCGAACCCGAGCAGGTCGCCTGGAGCCGGGCGGCGGCACAGCGTCTCGCTGCGGCCGGGTTCGAAACAGCGATAACGCCGGTGGGCGGCGATACGACGGAGCCGTGGTTTCAGGGCGCGCAGATCGCTTTTGCGCCCTTGGCAAAGCCCGCCCTGCGCGGGGCCCCTGCCGAGGAACTGGTGCGCGTGCTGAGCGCGAACGAGGCGCTGCTGACCGCTATCGAGCGAGCGCTGGGCTTGGCGGCAGAGTTTTCGTCCTGCGGCGCGCTATCCGGTCATGCCCCGGCTATCACGCTGCGCCGCGATGGCCTTGCCGAAGCCCGGATCGTGGTGCTTGCGCCGGTCGAGCCGCTACCCGCGCCGCCGCCGCCCGGCCTCGCCGAACTGACCTGCATCGCCGCGCGCCTGCCGCTTGTCGATGCCGAGCGGCTCGCAGGTGGCGATCTGGTGGTGCTGTCGCATGGCCCCTGGCCGCTGGCACAGGCCGCAAGCGGCGTGCTGGCGGCACCGGATCTTCCGGCGCTCGGTTACGACCCGGTGCGCGGCGCGGTTCTCCGGCTTCTCGCTGCCCCGGCCCCTGACGTTGAAGGAGCATTCCCCGCCATGGCCTCTGCCCAGCCGCCTTCCGGCCTGACGGTCCCCGTCGCCGTCCACCTTGCCGATATCGCCGTCTCCCAGAACGATCTGGCCCGTCTGGCGGACACCGGAACCTTCGATATCGGCGCGGTCAGCGAAGGGCTGCGCGTGCTGCTGTCCATCGGGGGCCGACCCATCGGCCATGGCGAGATCGTGCGGCTGGGTGACAGGTTCGCCGTGCTGCTGGAACAGGCACCCGCTGCGGCGCAACCGCCACACGAGGTCGCGGCGGCCGATACCGGCACGACAGACGAGGACGCTGCGTGATGGAGCTGGGCAGCTTCACGCCCGGCTCCGCGCTGGTCACGGTCATCCTGATCGCGCTGGCCCCGTTTTTCGCGGTGATGGTCACCAGTTTCACCAAGATCGTCGTGGTGCTGTCGATCATGCGGACCGCGCTCGGATTGCAGCAGACCCCGCCCAATGTGGTGCTGAACGGGCTGGCGCTGATCCTCACGGTCTATGTCATGTATCCCACCTTGCAGGACATGAGCGCGGCCGCCGGGCTGACGGAGGAGGCCAGCGCGACGATGCCCGGCGATGCGCCGCCCGATATCGGCATGATCCAGAACACGCAGGAGATCATCACCACCGCCGACCGCGTGAAGGAGCCGCTGCGCGCCTTCCTGCTCGCCAATACCGAGCGTGACGACCGGGCGTTTTTCCTCGCCACGCAGCGCCGGATCAGTGGGGCCCAGCGTGCCGACGAGCTCACCGACCGAGATTTCATCATCGTCATACCCGCCTTCGCGGTGCGCGAGTTGAAGCTTGCCTTCCAGATCGGGTTTCTGATCTTCCTGCCGTTTCTGATCATCGACCTGCTGATTTCGAACATCCTGCTTGCGCTCAACATGATGATGCTGAGCCCGGTAACGATATCCCTGCCGTTCAAGATCCTGCTGTTCGTGCTTGTCGATGGCTGGGTGAAGCTCAGCCACGGCCTTGTGCTGTCCTACGCGACATGACGATGCTCGCCGAAGGAGCCGATCGATGATCGACATGACCGACATCACGCTGGAAGCGCTGTCGCTGGTGCTGCTGCTGTCCGCGCCGCCGGTGATTGCTGCCTCGATCGTGGGCCTGCTGGTGGCGGTGGTGCAGGCCGCCACACAGGTTCAGGAACAGACACTGCAGTTCACGCTCAAGTTCTTCGCGATCGTGCTGACGCTGTTCGTCACTGCATCGCTGATGGCAGGCAGCCTGTTCGCCTTCAGCGACAAGATCTTCAGCAATTTCGGGCGGATGGTGGGATGAGCGTGCCCGACACACTCGGCGGTTCGCTGATTGCGGCGGTGCCGTGGACCGAACAGGCGCTGCTGGTGGGCGCGGGATCGGCACGGTTCGGTTTCGCCTTCCTCATGATCCCGCTGTTTGCGCCCGAACAGATTCCCGCGCTGGTGCGCAATTCCCTGATCGTGACCTTTGGCCTGGTGGCGCTCTCGCTCCCCATCGGGTTCGTCCCGCAGGCACTTTCGGCGACCGAGTGGGCGCTGCTGCTGGGCCGCGAAATGGCCGCCGGGGTCGTGCTGGGGCTGTTCTATGGCACCTTTCTGTGGGCGATGGCCTCTGCCGGGGAAATCATCGACACAAAATCGGGCGCGACCATCGCGCAGATCATCGATCCGATCAGCGGCGGGTCGCAGCCGCTCACCGCCATCCTGCTGGGACGGTTTGCGCAGGTCGTCTTCGTCAGCGCGGGCGGGCTCACGCTGCTGGTCGGCACCCTGATGCTCAGCTTTGCGGTGTGGCCGATGGGGCCGGGTGGGCTGACGATCGATCCGGCCGGGGTGCGCCTGTTCGAGGGCGAGGTGAGCCGCCTGTTCATGATCGCCTTCGTGATCGCCACGCCCGCTTTGATGGTTTTGTTCCTGATCGATCTGGGGATGGGGCTGCTCAACCGGTTCTCATCCAATTTCAATGTCTTCATGCTGTCGCTTTCGATCAAGTCAGCGGCGGCGATCATGGTCATGTTTCTGATCCTGCCCTTGCTCGCGCAGATGGTGGTGAGCGAGTTGTCGACCCGGCAGGAGGTCGGTTTCGGGATGCTCGAACGGGCCGGGGTGCCGCAATGAGCAGCGATTTGACCAACCGCGCGTCGGGCCGAGGCGGAGGAGCGCCCGATCCCGCTGCGCTCGATCCTGAAATGCTCGCACTCGTTACCCGGATGCGCGAGGCGGCGCGGCGCGATCCGGCGCGCCAGCGCGATGTCGGGATCGGCGAGTTCACGGTCGATGGCGCGCGGGTGCCGCTGTCGCTGATTGCGCCGCTCCAGAGCCTGACCCGCACCGAGGCCGCCGTGCTGCGCTTTGCCGGGTGGGGCCGGTCCAACGCCGACATCGCGACCTTGCTGGCGATGAGCGAGGGCACCGCCCGCACGCATCTTAACAGCGCGGTGCGCAAGCTCGAGCTCGACGGGATGCGCGCGCTGGTGGCCCTTGCCGGGCTGCTGTTCCACCCGCTCGACTGACGCGCACTATACGTTCTGCAGAGGGCGGGGCGCGCGGGAGTCGGATAGTTTCCCTTCGAACATCAGCGAAGGGATCGTCATGTCCGGTTCGGTTGCCAGCACCTCGCCCAGCACCTCGCAAAGTCAGATCCGACAGCAATCGGATCAGCCGACCCCGCGCAGCGCGGCCAATGCGATTCTGGCCGAGACAGGCGGCCGCCCCGCGACCTATGACCGGCTTGGGCAGATCGAGGCGCGGCTGGACAATCTCGCGCGCAGCGACCCGTCCTTTGCGGCCGCCGTGCGGGCCGAGATCATGGCATCGCCTGAGCTTTCCCCGGTTCAGCGAGCACAACTGACCGCCGACGAGCCGGGACGCACCGTCGATATCGACGGTACCCGCACCCAGCGTTTCGCACCGGGCGGAATGGCGTGGGACCCGTGGATCGACAGCAACCGGGCGCGCAACACGCCCGAATTCCAGGCGCTTGCCCGCCTCGCCGGATCGACCGAGAATGCGCCGATCCGTGATGTGATGCGGCAGCTCAACGATCGCGGCATCACCGCCGCGCAGTTCGAGGCCGAGCGTGCGGCCGCTGCCGGGCCTGATCCGGTTACGCTGGCTGCCGATCTTACGCAGATGACCCTTGATCTTGCCGGGATCGTCGACCCCTTCGGTGTGGCTGACGGCGCGAATGCGGTCATTTCGCTGGGCCGAGGCATCGGCTCGGCCTTCAATGGCGAATGGAGCGAGGCCGGTGGGCATTTGCTCAATGGCGCGATCTCGGTTGCCGGGCTCCTCCCGGCGCTGGGCGACCTCGCCAAGGCGGGCAAGATCGGCAAGTGGGCGCAGACCGTGGCTGACGCGGTCACGATGATGAACCGTAGCCCCGAACTTGCCCGGACGCTGGAGCCGTCGCTGCGCGAAATCAAGGATCTTGTCGATCGCATTCCGCAAGGCGCGCTCGATGCCCTGCCGGCCAGCGCGCGCGAATCGATCGAGCGGATGAAGACCCAGCTCGACGAAGTGTTCGGTGCCGGGGCACGCGGTGCTGACGAGGCTGCGCAGGGCGGGGCACGGCTTGTTGGCAATACGCTCGTGCTCGATGCCAATCGCGGCGCGACATTCACGGCAGGCGGGCGCACGCAGGCCATCGGCGATACGCCGAACATTGCGGCCCGCGCCGACGGGCGGCAGATCGTCACCGATGTGAATGGTGACACGCACATTGTCCGCCGCCCCAGCGCGGCCAATTACGATTCGCGCGTGGTCAATCGTGACGGCACGATCACCTACACGCGGGATGGACAAAGCATCACCTACGATACAAACGGCTTCCCGATGTTTGAAGCCAAAGCAGACCTCTATCTCAGCCCGTCTGCCATCAACAGCGGTGACGACGCCGCGCATTTTCGCGAAGCCAACCGGATGCTTGGCGATGCGCTGCGTACAGACCCCGGACTGGCCCAGCGTCTCGGCCTGAATAGTGACCAAGTGGCGTTTCTGACGCGCGAGAATCCTGCGGGACGCTCGCCGCCCGATTTGACATGGCATCATCATCAGGACACCGGGCGTATCCAGCTCGTCCCGAGCGATGTCCATGATCGCTTCAGCGGCGGTCATACCGGTGGTATGCGCATCTGGGGTGGGGGACGATAGCGGAGTGTTTGACGTGCCGGTTGTGTGGGAACCCTACATCGAGCCTCCCGTAAAGGGGGACGAAACAGTCTTGGCAGAGCTTGAGGATCAGGCGCAGGTATCGTTGCCGCAGGATTTGAGAGACCTGATCATCACCCGTGCCGGGCAGGTTACCGAACCCGGATCCATCAGTCTCGAAGGGCCGCGCACAACACCCTTCGCGCCCATTCTCTACGTCGGTGGGCAGCCGTCTCATTCCCGCTACACCTATTCGATCGAGTTCGTGATGTCTCATCTGGTCGGGTGGGCGGAGGCCGAAAGCCCTGCTGCGCTTGGACTGTTCCCGTTCGCAAGCAACACGGGCAGCGGGTACTTCTGCGTGGATTTCCGGTCGGACCCGAAATCTTCCAATATCGTGTTCGTCGATCTGAATTTCGATTTTTCCGAACCCGGTGCAATCCGCCCGGCCGCACCGGATCTGGCGTCCCTGCTCGAGAAATTGAAGTAGATCCCGGCACTGCCGGCAGCCGAAATCTTCGAGCGCGAGAGCGACCCGCCTATACGTTATGCAGATTGTCCCGCGCGGGCGATGGCGGGATACCCGAGGCTTCGAAAGTCGTTTGCGGGGAGCTTTGCCATGAATGCCATCAGCGAAAGCCGCAGCCGCGACATCAGCCCGTCGCGTGCGGAAACGCCCACGGTCTCGGCCTACACGGTCCGGCGCGGCGATACGCTCAGCGGTGTGGCCGCGCGGTTCGGAACCGATGTGGCAACACTTGCGCGGGCCAACGGGATCGCCAACCCCGACCGGATCTTTGCAGGACAGCAACTTGCTATCCCCGGCAGCGGAACGCGGGTGCACGTCGTGGCCCGCAACGACACGCTGGGCGCGATTGCGCGCGGCGCGGGCCTCTCGCTGGCCGAGGTGTTGCGCGCCAATCCGCAGATCCGCAATCCGAACGTGATCTATCCCGGCGATACGATCGCGCTGCCTGCCCCGGGGCCGGAGCGCGCCAGTCCCGGTGCAGATGTCGCTCGCACAGCCCCCGTCGGCGAGACCCGCCTGACCGGAGGCACGCTGCACCTGACTCAGGCTGATATCGACAACATCAAGAAGACGCTCCAGACCGAATGGGTGCAATCGGCAGGCACGGCGCAGGCGCACGGGATCATCGACACGATCCTCAACCGGGTCGCCTCGGGCCGGTGGGGCGCCAGCGTTGCCGAGGTGGTCAACGCCCGCAACCAGTTCTCCGACATCAACGGCCCGGTATCGCGGCGCGACGGGCGCAATTCGGTCGACGACATTCCCATGTCGCGGGTCAGCGCACGGGTCGATGCGCTGGTCGACAGCTACCTGGCCGAGCGGGCAGGGGGGCGCCCCTCCTCGATCGGATCGCATTTGAACTATGCCAATCCCAACTATTCCGACGCGCGCAATCTGGGCTGGATCAACGCGCTGGACGGGCCGGTGCTTGGGCGCGGAGACGCGATCCACCGCCACGGGACCACGCCCGATCTGGAACGGTTCCGCCCTGAGCCCTTTGCGCTGGGACTGCCGGGCGATCGCGCCGCGCCTCCTGAGCGGACGGCGGCACTGCCCACGGGCCCGTTCGACGGACGCAGGCTCGCCGGAGAGGTCGGGGTCGCGGTCAAGAGCGTAGAGGTCGATATCGATTCGCTCCATCCCGCCATGGCGCCGGTGATCCGCGCGGTCGCCTCAGCCGCAGATCGACTCGGCTTGCCGCAGCCGGTCATCACCAGCGGCAATGATGGACGCCACTCGCGCGGCTCCCTGCACTATGCCGATCGCGGGCTCGATTTCCGGGGAAACAACATCAGCGATGCGCAGGGCCGTGCTCTTGCGAACGAGGTTCGCAGATTGCTCGGGCCGGGCTATGATGTGATCTTCGAAACCTTCCCGGATAATCCTGCCAATGACCACCTGCATGTCGAATTCGACCCCAACTGATCATGCAGTCCCCCGTCTGCGGAAGGGGGGCGTTGCAGGCCTGCTGCTGGCGGTCCTCGCAGGATGCGGCAATGCCCCCGCTGCCGAGGCAGAATCGGGCGCTGGCGCGGCGGCAGGCTCGCCAATGGCCTTGGCGACCGATCCGGTGCAAACTGGCGCTCCGGCCCAGCCGCTGTCCGGAGAGGGCGATCGCTCCGCCACGTCGCGCATCATCGGCAAGGAGGAGCTGGCCCGGAAATTTCCTCAGCGCGGCGACAAGGTCGGATGCTTCATCACCTTCGCCTATGCCGGGGAGGCGCCGGAGACGCTGATCTGGGACGATGAGCCCTGCTCTGCGCTGACGACGATCTTCATGACTCCGGCCGAACTGAAAGAGAGCGATGATTGGGACAGGCTGGAAAGCGGCGACCGCGAAAAGATCATGGCTCTGCCCGATCAGCGGGTGCTCTATGTCGGCGGCGAGTTCACCGCGTCGGTCTATCCGCTCGATATCAATCATCTCACCTATGAAGTCGTGGTGAGCGACTGACCGCGGGGGAGGGGCAACCGAATGACCGATGAACCGCCGCCCGAAGCTTCCGTCATCGCCGCCCCCGCCGAGAACGGCGCCAGTGCCGCCGCGCCGGTGATCGCCGAGAGGGACGATGGCACCGTGGTCATCGACCTCACCCGACTTGTCCCCCCGCCTCCCGCCGAAGAATGTATCGACGCGCCCGCCGATCTGCTCACCTCGGAGATCGTGGTCTGCGCGGTCACCGGCCCTTCGCCGCGTCTCGGCCCCGTGGTTGGGCCGGTCGACGACGGCTTCGCCAGCGCCATCCCGCGCGCGCGGATCAAGCTTTCGGAGACGGCGGAAGCTCAGGCCAATCTCCACAACACGCCCGTCGGCGGCGTCAACGCCAATGGCGGCGAGTTGCGGTTGAAGATCGATTTTTGAATTCAAGGTTCGCTGCCGCGAACTCGGGCACCTCCCGCCCCGCCTCCCCACCCGGCCATCAGGCTATGATGGCCGGGTGGGGAGGCGGGGTGGGTGGTCTGAACCGGTCAGTGCAGCTTGAGTTTGGGCCGCACGATGCGGTTCACGCGGCCCACCAGCATCAGGAAGGTCGCTTTCACCCAGCCGTGGATGCCGATCAGATGCAGGCGATAGAGCGAGGTGTAGATGAACCGCGCCAGCCGCCCCTCGATCGCCATGCTCCCGCCGATAAGGTTGCCCATCAGGCTCCCCACGGTAGAAAAGCGAGAGAGCGACACCAGCGAGCCCTTGTCCTGATAGGTGAAATGCGTGAGCGGACGTCCCTGCTGCATCCGCACGATGTTGGCGAACACCGTAGCTGCCATCTGGTGCGCGGCCTGCGCGCGCGGAGGCACGGGACGGTCTTCGCCCGGAGGGGTGTAGCTGGCGCAGTCGCCCAGCGCATAGATGCACGGATCGACCGTCGTTTGGAGCGTATCGGTCACGAGGATCTGGTTGCGCCCGGTGGTCTCCAGCCCGAGACCAGAAATGAAATCCGCGCCCTTCACCCCCGCCGCCCAGACGATCAGATCGGCCTCGATCACCTCGCCTGTTGCGGTGACAAGCTGGCGCGGGCGGGCCTCGACCACCTGCACCCCTGGGCGCACGTCGACCCCGAGCACTTCGAGTTCGTGCTTGGCCGCAGCAGCGAGTTTTTCGGGCAGGGCAGGCAGGATGCGCGGGCCCGCTTCGAGCAGGGTGACGTGCATCCGGCTTTCGTCGAACACCTCGAGCCCGTAGTGCCTGAGCGCGCCAGCCGCGTTGTAGAGTTCCGCTGCCAGTTCCACCCCGGTCGCCCCGCCGCCGACGATGGCGACGCGCACCTGCTCGTCCGCGCTCGCATCGTTCATCATCGCCCGGCTGACGCGCAGGCAGTGGTTCAATAGCCGGGTGCGGAAGCGGTCAGCCTGTTCGCGGCTGTCGAGGTAAAGGCAATGCTCCTTCACCCCCGGCACGCCGAAATCATTGGAGACCGAACCCATCGCCAGCGCGAGGATATCATAACGGATCGTATGGCCCGCGATCAGTTCGCTGCCGTCCTCGTCCTTCACGGGCGCGAGGCGGATGGTCTTGGCTTCGCGGTCGATCCCTTCGAGGCTGCCCTGGAAGAACCGGTATCCCCAGCGGTGACAATGCCCGCGATAGCCGACCTCGTCGAGGTTCGCGTCGAGCGATCCGGCAGCGACTTCGTGCAGCAGGGGCTTCCAGATGTGGCTGAGGTTCTTGTCGACGAGAATGATGTCGTGCGCCCTGCGCCCGTACTTGGCGCCCAGCCTGCGGACCAGCTCGAGCCCCCCGGCGCCCCCGCCGACGACGACAATCTGGGTCTTGCGGTTCATTCAGGCACTCCTTGGCACACACGGCGCGGCGCAATCCCGTTGCCGTGTTAGCGGGTGCCGCAGACAATTGCGCGCCAAATCAACGTGGCTGTGTGCAACTTTTGCTGCGGTGCAGCATGAAGGCCACAGGGAGGCGCTCAGCCCTCCGGATCGAGCCGCCCGAAGAAGCCGATCACCTTCACGATTCGGCCCCCATCATTGACCTCGGTGACGTCGAAACCGTCCATCAGCCGCTGCTCGCCCATGTCGATCGCCCAGTGGTAGCGGCAGAAATTGTTCTGCATCTCGATCGCGCTGGCGCGGCGATAGACGGCCCCGGGAATGGCGGCGCGGGTCTCGCTCACCATCGCCAGGAAGGCGTCGCGCCCGATGATGTTGTGGCGCGGATCGACGAAGTGGACATTGTGCTCCAGCGCCGCGTCCGCCATCGCGCGGCGGGCGTCGGCATCGGGGGTGTTCCAGATGTCGAGCATGGTCTTGAGATAGGCTTCATATCCTTGCATGTTGAGACTCCGTAAACCGACCGTTGGTTTGTTTGTCGTACATCGCATCCGGAGTAAAGCCCCAACATGCCCACCCAGCAGCAACGATCCGATGCCACGCGCGAGGCCTTGCTGGCGGCGTTTCGGCGCTTGCTGCTCGACGAGGGGCCGGAGGCGACCACCATGGCCGCGGTGCTGGCGCGCACGGGGCTGAGCAAGGGTGCGGTCTATCACCACTTTGCCAGCAAGACCGATCTGATCGCGGCGATCTACCGCGCCGAATCGCAAGGCGCGATCGACCGGGCGGCAGCGCGGGCCGCAGGCGGTGCCGCGACCCCGCTAGCGCAGCTCGCGGCGACCTGCGCGGCGTGGCTCGCCGAAATCCGCGAGCCCGATGTCGCGGCGATCCTGCTGCGGATCGGCCCCGCGATGCTGGGCATCGAGGAAGCGCAGCGGATTGAGAACGCCCACAGCCTCGCGCTGTTCGAGGCGATGCTGGCGCGCGCGACGGCGGCGGGGGAGATCGCGGCAACGCTCGACCGGCCGCTGGCCGCGCGGATCCTCAATGCGGTGATGGCCGAACTGGGGCTCGCGACGCTGCGGCGCAGCGGTCAGCCGCTGCCCGATGTCAGCGCGTTGATCTTGTCGGTGCTCAGGGGGATGGAGCGCGCGGGCTGAGGCGGCTCAGACCTCGCGCTCCGCCAGCCACTTTTCCAGCCACTTGATCGAATAGTCGCCGTTCAGCACGTCATCCTGTCGCAGCAGTTCCTGATGGAGCGGGATGTTGGTCTTCGGCCCCTCGACCACCATCTCCTCGAGCGCGCGGCGCAGGCGCATGATGCAGCCTTCGCGGTTGCGGCCATAGACGATCACCTTGGCGATCATGGAGTCGTAATAAGGCGGGATCCGGTATCCGGCATAAAGCCCGCTATCCACGCGCACGTGCATCCCGCCAGCCGGATGGTAATAGGTCACAAGACCGGGCGAGGGGGCGAAGGTGAAGGGGTCTTCGGCGTTGATCCGGCATTCGATCGCGTGGCCGGTGAATTCCAGCTCGTCCTGCGTCACCGACAGCGGCTTGCCCTCGGCAATGCGGATCTGTTCGCGCACCAGATCGACCCCGGTGATCGCTTCAGTGACCGGGTGTTCGACCTGCAGGCGGGTGTTCATCTCGATGAAGTAGAACTCGCCGTTTTCCCACAGGAATTCGATTGTGCCCGCGCCGCGATAGCCCATGTCGCGCATCGCCTTGGAGCAGACCTCACCCATCCGCATCCGCTCTTCGTGGCTGATAACGGGGGAGGGAGCCTCTTCCAGCACCTTCTGGTGGCGGCGCTGCAATGAGCAATCGCGCTCGCCGAGATGGATGGCGTTGCCGTTGCCGTCACCGAACACCTGGAATTCGATGTGGCGCGGGTTGCCGAGGTATTTCTCGATATAGACCGTGGCGTCGCCGAAAGCGGCCTTCGCTTCCGATCCGGCCTGCTGCATCAGGGTTTCAAGCTTGTCCTCGCTCTCGCACACCTTCATGCCGCGCCCGCCGCCGCCCGAAGCGGCCTTGATGATCACGGGGTAGCCGATCTCCTTGGCGATTGTGCGCGCCTCGTCAAAGTCCGAGACCGCGCCGTCGGAGCCGGGCACAAGCGGCAGGCCCAGCGCGCCCGCGGTGCGCTTTGCCTCCACCTTGTCGCCCATTGTGCGAATATGTTCGGGCTTGGGGCCGATCCAAATGATGTCGTGCGCTTCGACGATATCGGCGAACTTGGCGTTCTCCGACAGGAAGCCATAGCCCGGGTGGATCGCATCGCACTGCGCGATTTCGGCGGCCGAGATGATGTTGGCGATATTGAGATAGCTCTCGCCCGCAGGCGGCGGGCCGATGCACACGGCATGGTCGGCGAGACGGACATGCATCGCGTCGGCATCGGCGGTGGAGTGCACCGCGACCGTCTCGATCCCCATTTCGTGCGCCGCGCGGTGGATGCGCAGCGCGATCTCGCCGCGGTTGGCGATCAGAATGCGTTTGATGGCCATGATATTACGAGATCACCACCAGCGGCTGGTCGAATTCGACCGGCTGGGCCGTTTCGATCAGGATCGCGGTCACGGTGCCGGAGCGGGGGGCGGTGATCGGGTTCATCACCTTCATCGCCTCGACGATCAGCAGCGTATCGCCTTCCTTCACGGCTTTGCCCACCGCGATGAAGGGCGCGGCGCCCGGTTCGGGGGTCAGATAGGCGGTGCCGACCATCGGCGACTTGACGGCGTTGGTCATGTCCGGCCCGGCGGGCGCGGCAGCCTCTGCCGGAGCGGGCGCTGCGGCGGTGGCGGGCGCAGGCGCGGCGGCCATAGCGGCGGGGGCGGCTGCATAGACCGGAGCAGCGGCGGCCACGGCCCCGCGCGAGACGCGGATCTTGCGGTCGTCATCCTCGACCTCGATTTCGGTGAGGCCGGTCTCGTTGAGCAGCTCGGCCAGCTCGCGCACCAGCGCGGTGTCGATATTCATGCCCGACTTGCGCCCGTTTGCCTTGCCGGATTGGCCAGCGTCGTTTGCCATGTGTGTCCCTTGCTATGGAGCTTCGCCCGTATGACGCGCGGGACTATTGCCGCGAATTGCGGCTGGCAAGTGGCAAGGGCGGGAAATTGTGAAAGACCGGTGACGGATCAGACCCGCCCCGACGCTACGGCTTCGAGCGCGATGCGATAAGAATCCGCGCCGTGCCCCTCGACGGTAAGGGCCGCACCCATCCCGACATAGGAGAGATGGCGGAAGGTCTCGCGGGTCTTGGGGTCGGAGAGGTGCACCTCGATCACCGGCGTTCTGATGGCCTTGATCGCATCGAGCAGCGCGATGGATGTGTGAGTATAGGCCGCCGCATTGAGCAGCACCGCGCGTGCGCCCTCGGCCTGCGCCTCGTGCAGCCAGTCGACCAGCATCCCTTCGTGATTGGTCTGGCGCATCTCGATTTCGAGCCCGAGTTCGCGGGCGCGGTCTTCGAGCATCCCGGCGATGTCATCGAGCGTGGTGGTGCCATAGATCTCCGGCTCGCGCGTGCCGAGGAGATTGAGGTTGGGGCCGTTGAGGACGTAGACGAGGCTGGTCATGGGGTGCGGCTTAGCGGGAAGACGCGGGGCGGGGAAGGGGATCGAGCCTCCCCTATTATGCCCGTGGCGTCTCTTTTTTCCTGTTTTACGGCGCCTTAAGGCGCCTCAAACTATTGATCGCTTATGGAACCCCATCGCGCTCTACTCCTAAAACTGCAACAGCATCCCGAACTCAAACATGTTGAGCTACCGGGCAAGATCAGGGTGGAAGCGCCTTCTCCCGGTGGCTTTGCTGTCGAACTTCACAGCGGAGAAAACGAATGGATGGTCTACCTTGGTGAGGCCGGCTTCCATGAGACTTTTTCAGCATCGGACGATGTGATGAATTTCATTGCTTGGTGCTATTCTGGCCAAGCGCGCATTCGGGAGGTTTGGCGCGGTAACTGGCCGCAGAAGGCGATCCTTGAAGCACTTCATGACGGCCAATGGCAGGAGGAATCAGAGACTGGCTATTTCATTGTGCCGTTCTGGCGGCCACGCCGTGAAGCTATCCGAACTAACCCGAATTTGCTGAGGAACTGAATCGCGGCGGACTTTGGCTTTCACATTCCACGCTCTACCGGTCCACACCCTTGACCTTCCCCCACTGCCGCGCCGCCGTGTAGCCGAGGTAGCCGGTACCGAAGAGCGCGTAGAGCGGCTCGGGCAGACCCGCGAGGTAGGCATTCATTCCCGCCGCGATGTCGCGCGCGGCTACGGGGTGGAAGGCGGAGAGCACTCCCATCGGCAGCGCGGCGAGCAGCAGGATGTACATCACGTAGAGGAAGCTCGGCCGGGCGCGGCTTGTCCAGGGGTCGGCGGAATTGGCCTCGGCCACGATCGCCTGCAGCTGCGCCTCGATCATCTTCATTTCCTGCGTGCCTTCGAGCGCGATCAGTTCGAGCTTGGCGCGCGCCTGTGCTTCCTTGTCGGGAATGATCTTGTCGATGATCGAGGCGATGGGGCCGATGAGAATGTCGACGAGGGCCATGCTGCGTGCTCCTGTGGCGTGAGTCGCACACAGGAATGACCAAATCGGTTAGAGTAGGAAAACGATTTAACCTATTCTGTGTCCGCTTCGGCCAGCAGCCGCTGCGCCAGCGCCAGATGCGGCCGGTCGAGCATCGCGCCGTCCAGCGCCACCACGCCTGCGCCGGGGTGATCGGCAAAGGCCTGCACCACGGCCCGCGCATGGGCGAGCTCCTCGGCGCTCGGGGTGAAGGCGGCGTTGATCGGATCGACCTGCGCGGGGTGGATCGCCAGCATCCCGCGAAAGCCCTGCGCCCGCACCCGCCGCGCGCGCGCAGCCAGCGCGTCGAGATCGCGGAATTCGGGCTGCACGGTCTCGATCGCCGCCACGCCCGCCGCCGATGCGCCGATCAGGCACAGGCTGCGCGCCATTTCATAGGTGTGCGCATATTCACCGTCCGGCCCCCGCTGCTCACGTGCGCCGAGCGCCGAGGACAGGTCCTCCGCCCCCCAGCTCATCGCCACCAGCCGCTCGCGGCCCGGATAGTCACCGGCATAATCGCCCGTGCGGAACATCGCCGCCGCCGTCTCGGTCACCAGCGCCGCGATCAGCGTGCGCCCCAAAGGAATCCCGTTCGCGGCTTCCAGCGCCGTGAGATAGTGGTGCAGCCGGGTGATATCGGCAGCGCCTTCGGCCTTGGGCAGGAACACCCCGCCGGGGCGGGCGGGGATCACCGCGACCAGATCGGCGATGCAGGCAGGCGTGCTGACCGGATTGATCCGCACCCACAGCCGCGCGGCGTTCTGCGATGCGGTAATCTGCTCGCACACCATCGCGCGGGCGGCGGGCTTGTTCTCGGGCGCGACCGAATCCTCAAGGTCGAGCAGCGCGATATCGGCAGGCCCGGCGATGGCCTTGCCCATCTTCTTGTCGCTGTCACCCGGCGCGAACAACCATGAGCGCATTTTCGGCAGGGAAGGGGCATTGTGGGCCATCGGGGCAATCCTCTCATCTTTGCCTCAGCGCTTACGAAGCGCGGCGGCGCCCCGCAAGCCTGCGTCATTCGCCCGAGGAAGCCTGCGCGGGGTCTTTACAAGTGGCGCGCGGGCCTGTCCGTTGCTATGAGAGACCCATCCATTTTCTCAGCGGGGGGAGCCGCCAGTGGCCATCGCATTTTCCGTCAACGGCAACCCGGTCAGCGTAGAGGCAGAGCCCGACACGCCGCTGCTCTGGGCCTTGCGCGACGATCTTGGGCTGACCGGGACGAAGTTCGGCTGCGGCGTCGCTGCCTGCGGGGCGTGTTCGGTGCATGTCGATGGCAGCCTTACCCGCTCGTGCAGCCTTCCCGTTGGCGAGGTCGCGGGCAAATCCGTCACCACGATCGAAGGGCTGAAGAACGCCGACGGCACGCTTCACACAGTGCAGCAGGCCTGGATTGACGCGCAGGTGCCGCAATGTGGATACTGCCAGTCGGGCCAGATCATGGCCGCCGTGGCGCTGATCGAGCAGGTAGGCACGCCCTCGGACGACCAGATCGACGAGGCGATGACTAATATCTGCCGCTGCGGCACCTATCCGCGTATCCGCAAGGCGATCCTGGCCGCGACTGGAAACGCCGCCACCGGCGCCGCTGCCGCAGCCGAAGGAGCCGCGTGATGGCCGACAATCCGAGCCCCGATCTCGACTTTCCCGAAACCGAAAGCGCCCCGGCGGCCAAGCCCAAGCGCAAGGGCATCAAGCGCCGCATCTTCCTCGCCGGCTCCGCGCTGGTGGTGGGCGGCGGCATCTTCGGCGTGTGGTGGACCGACAGCTCCGCCAAGGCGCGCGCCAGTGCGCTGATCGGCGGCGAGGGCAAGCAGGCCTTCGGCTCCGTCATGACCATTGCCGAGGACGACACGGTGACGGTCTATTCGCCCCATATCGACTTCGGACAGGGCTCGCACACTGCGCTGGGCCAGATGCTCGCTGACGAACTGGACGCGGACTGGGACAAGGTCACGATCGCGCAGGCCCCGGCGGACATGGCCTTCGCCAATGCGGCGCTGGCCAAGGGTTTCCTCCCGACCATGACGGGTGAATTTGCCGCCGGGCTCATTCCCGATGCCGTGATCGGGATGATGGCGCGCGCAATGCCGCTGATGATCACCGGCGGCTCCTCGGCGATCCGCTTCACCGGCGAAGTCGCGATGCGCCGCACCGGCGCGGCGGTTCGTGCGGCGCTGGTCGCCGAGGCGGCTGACCGGCTGGGCGTGCCGGAGAGCGAACTCACAACCGCCGATTCGGTTGTCACTCACGCCAAGACCGGCAGGTCGCTGCGCTATGGCGAACTTGCGGCGGGCGCGGCGGAGCGGTCGCTCAGCAGCGATCCGGTGCTCAAGACCCGCGAGCAGTGGAAGCTGATCGGCCAGCCTGTGACCCGGCGCGATATTCCCGCCAAGGTCGATGGCTCGGCGGTCTACGGGATCGACTTCACCCTGCCCGACATGCGCGTTGCCACCATCGCGATGGCCCCTGTGCGGGGCGGCACACTCGAATCGCTCGACGAATCCCCGGCGCTGGCGGTGAAGGGGGTCGAGAAGGTCGTGAAGCTGCCCGATGCGGTGATCGTCGTCGGCAAGGGATACTGGCAGGCCAAGAAGGGCCTCGACGCGCTCGCCCCCTCATGGAGCGACGGCGGCAACGCGGCGGTCTCGACCCAAGCGGTTTACGCCGCGCAGGCCAAGCTGCGCCAGACCGCCGAAAAGCCCGATAACGAGGGCGGTGCGGGCGATGTCGATGCAGGTTTCGGCGCGAGCGGCGCGCAGCTGGTCGAGGCCGAATACAAGGTGCCCTTCCTCCATCACGCGATGATGGAGCCCTTTGCGCTCACCGGCCATTTCAAGGACGGCACGCTGACCTTGTGGGGCGGCTTGCAGGACCCGCTCAGCACGCGGGCCAAGGCGGCGAAGGCGGCCGGGCTCGATGTCGAGAACGTTGTCTTCAACCCGATGATCATGGGCGGCGGCTTCGGGCGGCGGTTCCCCGATCTGGTCGAGATCATCGATCAGGTCGCGGTGCTGGCGAAGCAGGTGCCTTACCCGGTCAAGCTGATCTGGAGCCGCGAGGAGGACGTGCGCCACGGCACCTATCGCCCGCAATCCTCGGCGGCGCTCAAGGCCAGCCTCAAGGACGGCGCGATCACTGCGCTGCGGATGGACTACGCCCAGAGCGGCAATGCAGAAGGGGAGGTGCCCTTCATCTACGACATCCCGGCCACCTCGCGCCGCCATTTCGCCTATCAGTCGAACCAGATCGACGGGCCGTGGCGCTCGGTCAATGCGACGCAGATCGGGTTCTACACCGAAAGTTTCATGGACGAGCTGGCGGCGGCGGCGGGCGAAGATCCCTATCAGTTCCGGCGCAGGCATCTGCCCGAGGGCGGGCGGCACCGCGCGGTGCTGGATGAAGTCGCCAAGCGCTCGGGCTGGGGCACACCGCTGGCAGAAGGTGTCGGGCGCGGGATCGCGATCGTCGAAAGCTTCGACACCATCGTCGCCGAGGTGGTCGAGGTGGCGCTGAAGGACGATGGCAGCCCCAAGGTGCTGCGCGCCTTTGCGGTGGTCGATTGCGGCACGACGATCAATCCGCTGAACGCCGAGGCGCAGATTGCAGGCGGCCTCATCATGGGGCTCTCCTCGGCGATGGGCGAGCAGGTGACGCTCGACAAGGGCGCGGTGGTGGAGAGCAACTTCACCGATTACCCGATCCTCAAGCTCGCCGATGCGCCGCCTGTGGTGGACGTGCACTTCATCGACAGCGGGGCGAAGACCGGCGGGATCGGGGAGCCGGGCCTGCCGCCCGCTAGTCCCGCGCTGGCGAATGCGCTGGCGGCCTTGACGGGCAAGCGCATCCGCACTCTGCCGGTGCTGACGCAAGCCAAGGCGTGATCGCGCGCTGGTCGGCGCTGATCCTCGCGGGCGGGGCGGGGCGGCGATTTGGCGGGGGGAAGCTGCTCGCCGATCTGGGGGGCGCGCCGGTGATCCGGCGGGTGGCCAACCGGGTCGCGGGTGTCGGATTTGCCGAGGTGATTGCCATCACGGGAGCCGACGACGCGGCGATACACCGCGCGCTTGCAGGTGCCGATCTGTCCATAATCCCCGCACCTGATTGGGCCGAAGGCATGGCGGCAACCTTGCGCACCGGAATCGCAGCGCTCGATTTCGCCAGCGAGGGCGTGTGCGTCTTCCTCGGCGACATGCCGCTGGTGCCGGTGGCGCTATGCCCCTCACTGGTCGCGGCGGCGGCGCAGGCAGGCTATGCGGCGAGGCCGCGCTGCGAGGGCCAGCCCGGCCATCCCGTCGCCTTCACCCACGCGGCCTTTGAAGACCTCATGGCGCTCGAAGGCGACCGGGGCGCCACCGCGCTGCTCGCGGCGCGCGGCGACGGTGTGGCCTATGTCGAGACCGCCGACATAGGCGCGCTGCTCGACATCGACACCCCCGAAGACCTCGCCGCCGCCGTCGCCGCGTGGAAGGCCTGAGCGACCTCTGCCACCAGCGACAGGGCGACATCGCGCGGGGATTTGGAAAAGCCCGATAGCCCGATCGGCGCATGGAGCCGCGCCAGCGCCGCCTCGCTCACCCCGTGTCCGCGCAGCCGGGCCATGCGCTGATCGAGCCGCACCCGCGCGCCGATCGCGCCGACATAGAAAGCTTCGGACTGGAGCGCGGCGGCAAGCCCAGCCTCGTCGTCCTCGCGGTCGTGCGAAAGCACCGCGATGGCGGTCCAACGGTCGGGAGCGATCGCGATGAGCGCGGTGGCAGGGGCGCTGCTGTAATAGGCCATACCCTCCCACGGAGCAGCCTGCGGCCCGCCGGGGGTGACGAGCGTCACCTGCCAGCCCATGTCGCGGGCCAGCGCGGCGGCGCTTAGCGTCGCGCCGTCCTCGCCGATCAGCACCAGCCGCATTGGCGGGAGGAACAGGCGGGTATAGCGGGTGCCGTCCCAGCTATCGGCGGCGATTGCATCTGATGAGGGAAGGGCTGTGCGCGCCGCCCCGTCGCTCGACCACAGCACCGGGCGGCGTGCGCGCCAAGCCTCGAGCCACATGTCCACCGCCGGCTCACCAGCCCAGACCGGCTCAACCAGTACGGTGATCCCCGATCCGCAGGCGAGCCTGATGTCGATCCACGGGCTGCCCTCGCCATAGCGTAGCAGGCGGGGCGCACCCTCGGCCAGAACCTCGCGGCCATGGCGCGCGACGTCATCCTCGATACAGCCGCCCGAAAGGAAGCCCCAGTGCGCATCCGCCGTGATCAGCATCTGCGCGCCCACATCACGCGGGGCCGAGCCATCGACCGTCACCAGCGTGGCGATCGCAAAGCGCTCGGGCAGCGCCGCACAACCGAGCAACGCCTCGCGGATATCGTCGACGGGGGCAGCAAGATGCCAGCGGCTCATGGGCGGGGAGGCTTTCCTGAAGAGGGCGCGGCCAGCCTAGCCCGCCAGCCGCACCCGCGCAATCGCGCGCACCCGGAGGGCAGAGGGCTCGGCAGAAAGCGGGGGAAACCACTGGTCGGGACGAGAGGATTCGAACCTCCGACCCCCACACCCCCAGTGTGATGCGCTACCAGGCTGCGCTACGTCCCGAGACCAGTGGAGCGGGGCCTATAGGAGCGCGGGGCGGGCCTTGCAAGCCGGTTTCATGCAAGATCGGGTGTGGCCGGTTCACAACGCCGATCCGCACCATGATTGCGGGTGACTTGCATTGCTGCTAGGCGCGCCCACTTGAGCGGCGGGGCGCTTGCTCCGACCTATGTTTCACGGGATCCTGACGGGCTTTAACCTATGACTTTCGATTTTCTCGCCGCCGCTGCCGGCGCGGGCGCGCCCTCGGGGGCTGGCTTTCTGCTGGGCAATGTCGTGCCGATCGTCGGCATGGTCGCAATTTTCTGGTTCCTGATCATCCGTCCGCAGATGAAGCAGCAGAAGGAACACCGCGCCAAGATCGCCGCCGTCAAGAAGGGCGACCAGGTGGTGACCGCAGGCGGCCTGGTCGGCAAGGTGGTGAAGGTCGATGATGTCTATGTCGAGCTCGACCTTGGCACCAATGTCCGCGTCAAGGCGATCAAGGCCACGCTGGGCGATATCGTTCCGCCGGGCGGCAAGCCCGCCAATGATTGATCCGGCGACCGCCGCACCTGCTCTCTTGCGCATGAGATCCTGACGCAATGCTCGACTTCCCGCTCTGGAAAAAGCTCTCGCTCTGGGCGGTGACGCTGGCAGCCTCGCTGCTGGCGTTGCCCTCGCTGGTCAATGTCGCCGGGCTGGACTGGCCCGCCGGCGTGCCCGATCCGCAGGTCAACCTCGGGCTCGACCTTGCGGGCGGCTCTCACCTCTTGCTTGAAGCCAAGGCCGACGACGTGCGCGCCCAGCGGCTCGAGAACATGGAAGAGACCGTCCGCCAGCTGATGCGCAACGCCAATCCGCGCATCCGCATCGGCGATGTCTCGACCGCGGGGGGCGAGCTGTCCTTCATGCTCGAAAGCGCCGCCGATATCGACCGCGCGCGCGGGCTGATCGAACCGGCCATGCAGGGCGCCAACACCGTGCGCGAGTGGGAGCTTACCGTGGTCGATGGCCAGCGCATCGTGCTCAGCCAGACCGATGCCGGGGTCAATCAGGCGATCGACGATGCGATGGCGAGCGCTACCGAAGTCGTGCGCCGCCGCATCGACGAACTCGGCACGCGCGAGCCGACGATCATCCGGCAGGGCGACACCCGCATTGTGGTGCAGGTGCCCGGCTTGCAGGATCCCGAGGCGCTGAAGGCGCTGGTCGGCAAGACCGCGCAGCTCGAATTCAAGCTGGTCGATCTGAATGCGCTCCCCAGCAATGTCCAAGCGGGAATCGCGCCTGCCGGCAGCGAAATTTTCCCCTTCGCCCCCGGCACCCCCGAACAGGGCTCTTCGCTGGCGGTGCGGCGGCTCGGCGGCATTCGCGGCGACAATCTGACCGGCGCGCAAGCGGGCAAGGACCCGCAGACCAACGAGGACGTGGTCAACATCACCTTCGACGCGCAGGGCGGGGCGAAGTTCGCCAAGCTCACGACCGAGAATGTCGGCAAGCCCTTCGCTATCATCCTTGACGGGCAAGTGCTCTCCGCTCCCAGCATTCGCGGGCCGATCATCGGCGGGAGTGCGCAGATTTCGGGCAGCTTCACCGCCGAAAGCGCAAGCCAGCTGGCGATCGCGCTGCGTTCGGGCGCGCTGCCCGTGCCGCTGGCGATTGTCGAAGAACGCACCGTCGGGCCTGACCTCGGCGCCGACTCGATCCGCAAGGGCCTGCTCGCGATGGGCATCGGCAGCCTTGCGGTGATCGCGCTGATGGTGGCGAGTTATGGCCGCTTCGGCGTCTATGCGACCGTGGCGCTGGTGTTCAACGTGCTGATGCTGCTGGGGATCATGGCGCTGGGCGGCTTCACGCTCACCTTGCCGGGGATCGCGGGCTTCGTCATCACCATCGGCGCGGCGGTGGACGCCAACGTGCTGATCAACGAGCGTATCCGGGAGGAGCGGGCGAGAGGGCGCAAGGTCGTCGCCGCGGTCGAAACTGGCTACAAGGAAGCCAGCCGCGCGATCTTCGACGCCAACCTCACCAACGTGATTTCTGGCGTGGCGCTATTCGCCTTCGGTTCGGGGCCGGTGCGCGGCTTTGCGGTGGTGCTGATCATCGGCATCATCACCTCGGTCTTCACCGGGGTGACGCTGACCCGCATGTTCGTCGCCGGGTGGCTGCGCAAGGCGCGGCCCAACGACATCAATATTTGAGGAGCGCGAGACAGTGAAACTTCTGAAGCTCGTCCCCGACAACACCAATATCAAATTCCTGAAGCTGCGTGTGCCGTTCTTCGTGCTCAGCCTCGTGCTGATCCTCGGCAGCTGGGCGGCGGTGGCGGTCAACGGCCTCAATTTCGGCGTCGATTTCGCGGGGGGGCAGGAAGTGCGCATGACCTTCCAGGAGCGCGAGACCGCGCCAATCCCGCAGCTGCGCGAGCTGGTCGAAGGGCTCGGCTACGGCAGTCCGGTGGTGCAGGAATTCGGCGCGCCCAACCAGGTCTCGGTGCGTGTGCCGCTGCCCGAAGGGGCCGAGGACACCCCCGGCGCCGCGCGCGCGATCGGCGACCGGGTGATCGGCGCGATCACCGCCGAATATCCCGATGCCCGGCAGGACGGCAACGACACGGTTTCGGGCAAGGTCGCGGGCGAGTTCCGCAATTCGGCGATCCTCGCGCTGCTCGCCGCGATGGCGGCGGTGTCTCTCTACATCTGGGTGCGGTTCGAATGGCAGTTCGGCGTCGGCGCGATGTTTGCGCTGGTACACGACGTGTCGGTGACGCTCGGCCTGTTTGCGCTGACGCAGATGGAGTTCAGTCTGCAGATCGTCGCGGCGATCCTTGCGATCATCGGCTATTCCTTGAACGATACCATCGTCGTCTATGACCGGATCCGCGAAAACCTGAAGAAATACCGCAAGATGGACATGGGCGACCTGCTCGATCTGTCGGTCAACGAGACGCTGGCGCGTACGGTGATGACCTCGCTGACGTTGTTCATCGCGCTGGTCCCGCTGCTGATCTTCGGCCCGCCGAGCCTGTTCGGCATGGTCGCGGCGATCACCGTCGGCCTGTTCATCGGCACCTATTCCTCGATCTACATGGCGGGGCCGCTGCTGATCTGGATGGGGGTGACGACCAACAGCTTCGTGCAGACCGAAAGCGCGCTCGACCGGCAGGAAAAGATCGCGCGCGGCGAGGTGTAGGCGGCAGGGGCGGTTTGCGCCGCCGCTAGGTCGCGAGCAACGCCTCGTAATGCGCGGCCAGTGCCGCCGCATTGGCCTCCCAGCTGAAATGCTCGGTCAATGCGGCGACAGCTTCGCGCGGGGGCGGATTGTTGAGCACCGCGTTGATCCCGGCGGCCACCGCCTGCGGGTTGCGCGCCACCAGTTGCCCGGCGGTCTCGCTCGCGATCAGCTCGCGCGCGCCGCCCACGTCGCAGGTCACCACCGGCGTCCCGCAAGCGAGCGCCTCGACCCAAGCATTGGCGAGCCCCTCGCTCACCGTCGGCAGCACCATCACATCGGCAGCCGAGAGCAGCAGCGGCATCAGATCGTGATCGACCGACCCGGCGAAGAACACCCGCTCCGCCACGCCTTCGCGCACCGCCTGCGCGCGCAGCGCCGCCTCATTCTCGCCCTTGCCGATCAGCACCAGCCGCGCGCCGGGAATGTCCTGCAAGGCCGCGATGGCGATTCCCTGCCCCTTGCGCTCGATCAGCGCGCCGACGCAGGCGAGCAGCGGCGCGGTGTCGGGCATGGCAAAGCCCAGTTCTCCGCTCAGCTGGCGGCGCAGCTGCGTGTGGCCGAGCGGGCGGAAGCGGTCGCGGTCGAGCCCGGTGTAGTGCAGCGTGATCTTGTCCGCATCCATCCCCATTGCGGCCATCTGCCCGGCGAGATCGCGGCTGACCGCCAGTAACCCCGTCGCCGCTTCGGCTGCGCCCAGCATCTGGCGGCGCGCAAAATCCTGCTCGCCCCAGAAGCTGATGTCGCTCCCACGCGCCTTGATCGACAACGGCAGGCCGGTGGCCAGCGCGATCTCCGCCGCGGCGGGGCCATCGGGAAAGAAGAACTGCGCATCGAGCATATCGATTGGCGCCGCGGCATGAATGCGCTCGACCAGCGGCAGCGCGGCGCGCGCGATTGCGGCGGCGTTGCGGCGTGCGCCGATGCGCGGGATCAGCGTGAAGCGCGGGCGGTGGACGGTCACGCCACATTCTTCGGCCACTTCGGGCAGGTCGGAGAGTGGGCGATAGCGGCCCAGCGCCAGCGGCGGCAGGCCGATGGGGTTGACCAGCGTCACCCGCCAGTCCCCGCGCTTGGCCAGCGCCTCGAGCGAGCGCGCGACGAAGGTGCCGAACCGCGGATTGACCGGGTTGGGATAGAGCGTCGAGAGTGCGAGGACGTGCTTCACGGGCGGCCCCTCCGGCTTACAGCGATCTGACCAGCATGAAGGCGACCGCCACCCATGCCGGGTTGTCCACCACCACCTGTTTCTGCCCCGCAACCGGCGGCAGCAGACCGACCAGTGCGCCGCGCCGGTCGATCAGCCGCCCAAAGGCGAAGCGCCCGCCGGGGCGGGGGACGAGACAGTCGCGGTTGATGGCGGACTGCACCTCGGCCGGATCGATCGGGCGCAGCCACAGCAGGTCGCCCGCGCGATATTCCCCGATGCTGGCGGTGATCGCCAGCACCAGCGGGGGCGGGCCATCTTCGCTCGCCAGCTCGTGCGGCATAACGGCCTCGCGCGGGGCGGAGAGAGCCTCGGGACCGGTGGCCCCCAATTCGGCGACGATCTGCGCCCGCGCGCCCTCTTCGGCCCGCATCAGGCTGGCCGGGTCCACGCCCAGCGCGGCCGCGATCTTGTTCATCCAGGCGAGCGACAATTGCCGCATCCCCGTCTCCAGCCGCCCGATGGTCTGCGCGGTGGTGGGCGGTTCGCAAGCGGCAGCGAGGTCCGCCAGCGTCAGCCCCTTCGCCTTGCGAATATCGCGGATGCGGTTGGTCATGAAATATCTCGATCTAACCAGATTGGTTTTTCCTTTCCTACAGATGTGCGGACTTGGCAAGTCCGGATTCCAGCGAAGCGGAAAGGAACCTGCATGACACGCCATCTCGCCGAACGAGAGCTTACGCCCGAAGGCCCGCGTCGGGGTGCGATCAAGGGCGGGCCGCGTCCGCGCCGGACGGTGACGGTCAATCTTGCCGAAAGCCCGCTCGCCTGGTTGCACGCGCGCGGGCATTTGCCCACGCGGCTGCTCGACGCGGGCGAGGCCCTGCGCGCCGATTACGAACGCAGCGCGCTGCCCGCGAGTATCACCATGCGCTGGGATCCGGTGCGGGTGAAATCGACCGGCGATCGCGGCCTTGCGCCTTCGGAGAAGCAGATCGCCGCGCGCCAGCGTTTTGACGGCGCGGTCCGTGCGGCGGGCAAGGGTCTGGAAGATATCCTGTGGCGCGTGGTTTGCGCGGGCGAGGCGCTGCCCGAGGCCGAAAAGAGCCTCGGCTGGCCCGCACGCAGCGGCAAGCTGGTGCTCGCAATCGCGCTGGAGCGGGTGGCGGATTACTACCGGATCACCTGAACCGTTGGGGGCCTGAGTTTTGCTCTTGGACAGTGTCTCATGTGTCTCCAGCCGCAACCAGCAGCGCGGCAATCCGGGCGCGCAGTTGCGGCAGAATTTCGGCTTCGAACCATGGGTGCTTCGCCATGAACAGGCGTGATCGCCACGAGGGGTGGGGCAGGGCGATGAAGGGCATATCCTCGCCGAAGCGGCTGACCCGTTCGGCCAGCGAAAGGCGTTTGAGATGCGGCAGGTAGCGCGTCTGAGCGTGAACCCCGACCAGCAGGGTCAGGCGTGCGGCAGGCAGCACATTGAGCACCGCGTCGTGCCATTGCGGCGCGCACTCCTTGCGGGGCGGGGCGTCTCCGCCTGCCGCCTTGCCGGGATAGCAGAAACCCATCGGCATCTGCGCGACCTTGGCCGCATCATAGAACGTCGGCTTGTCGAGACCCGTCCAGTCGCGCAGCCGGTCGCCGCTGTCGTCGTCCCACGGCGCGCCGCTGGCATGGACCCGGGTGCCCGGGGCCTGCCCGATGATCAGAAGGCGTGCCGTAGCCGAAAACCGCGCGATCGGTCGCGGGCCAAGCGGCAGGTGCGCGGCGCACAGGGTGCAGGCCGCGATGCGCCGGCGCAGGTCTTCAATGTGATCCCCCGGCGCGGGTGCGCTCACCCCTCGACCATTTCCGCCAGCATCAGCCAGCGCTCCTCGGCGGCGTCCTTCTCGGCCCGCGCATTGGCGATGCCTTCGCTGATGGTGGCAAAGCGCTTGGGGTCGCTGGCGTAGAGGGCAGGGTCGGCCAGCAGCGCCTCGCCCTTGGCGATCGCGGCTTCGAGCTCCTCGATCCGGGCGGGCAGGATCTCGTAGTCGCGCTGATCCTTGTAGGTCAGCTTGGACGAGGGCTTGGGCGGGGGCGGGGGCACGGCCTCTTCCTTGCGGGTTGTGCTGGACTTGCCGGCCATCGGCTTGCGGCGCTTGGCCTCCCAGTCGGCATAGCCGCCCGCGACGATATCGACCTTGCCCGACCCGTCGAGCCCAAGCGTAACGGTGACGGTGCGGTCGAGGAAGTCGCGGTCGTGGCTGACGATCAGCACGGTGCCGTCGAAATCGGCGATCACCTCCTGCAACAGGTCGAGCGTCTCAAGGTCGAGATCGTTGGTCGGCTCGTCGAGCACCAGCAGGTTGGCGGTGCGCGCGAATTCGCGGGCGAGCAGCAGGCGGGAGCGCTCCCCGCCCGAGAGGATGCCGACCTTGGTGTCGACCAGACCGGGATCGAACAGGAAGTCCTTGAGGTAGGCCATGACATGCTTGCGTGACCCCCGCACGTCGATCCAGTCGCCGCCCTCGGCGAGGATCTGGCGTACGGTCGCGCCGGGCTCGAGCAACTTCCTCTGCTGGTCGATCATCACGCCGCTCAGCGTGCGGGCGTGGGTGACAGTGCCGGTGTCGGGTTCAAGTTCACGGGTGAGGAGCTTCAGCAGCGTCGTCTTGCCCGCGCCGTTCGCGCCGACGATCCCGATGCGGTCGCCGTTCTGGATGCGCAAGCTGAAGGGCTTGACGATTGCCCGCTCGCCGAAGGACTTCGAGATGCCTTCCGCGACGATCACCGACTTGGACTTGAAGTCGTCATCGCTCGACAGCTTGAGCTTGGCGGTGCCAGCGCCCGAGATCATTGCGGCGCGGGTGGCGCGCATCTGATGCAGCTTCTCGAGCCGGCCCTGATTGCGCTTGCGCCGCGCGGTCACCCCGCGTTCGAGCCAGTGCGCCTCGATCTTGAGCTTGGCATCAAGGCGGTCGGCGTTGCGCGCTTCCTCGGCGTAAACCTGCTCCTCCCACGCCTCGTAGCCGCCGAAGCCGACCTCCTTGCGCCGCAGCGTGCCCCGGTCGAGCCAGAGGGTCGCGCGCGTCAGGCGGGTGAGGAAAGTGCGGTCGTGGCTGATGGTAATGAAGGCCCCGCGATACCGGCTGAGCCAGTCCTCCAGCCAGTCGATCGCAGCGAGATCGAGGTGGTTGGTCGGCTCGTCGAGCAGCAGCAGATCGGGCTCCTGCGCCAGCGCGCGGGCGATCGCGGCGCGGCGCTTCTCGCCGCCGCTGGCGGTCGCGGCGGGGCGACTCATGTCGATCCCGAGCTGGCCGGCGATAGCCTCCACCTCGTGTGCGGCGGGCGCATCCTCGCCGCCGACCGCGAAGTCCATCAGCGTGGCATGGCTCGAAAGGTCGGGGTCCTGTTCGAGAAACACGATCTTCGTGCCCGGCTTTACCCGCCGCTGCCCGCGATCCGGCTCGATCTTGCCGGTGATGATCTTGAGCAGCGTGGTCTTGCCCGCGCCGTTCCGCCCGATCAGCGCCAGCCGGTCCCCGGGCAGCACGTGGAGATCGATCGGCGCCGGGCCGCTGGTAGGCGTCGGCCCGCCGAACAGCCAGCGGCCGCCCTGCTGGAGCGCGATGCCTTCGAGCGAGAAGATGGGGGGCTGTGCCATGCGATGCGCCACCTAGGCGCTGACAGCGCCCGCCACAAGAGACGGAACATTGGCGGGGACGGCGTGGTTCAGTACCGCGAAAGCCGAAGCGCGCCATGCGCACGGCGAAACGGAGAATTGCCCATGTTGAAGCCCCTTACACTTACCGTCGCCGCCGCCGCTCTCGGCGTGCCCGCCATGGCCGCCGCTGCGCCGCAGATCGACATCGCCGCCACCGGCCCGGTGGTCGAACTCAGCGTGTTCGAGAGCGTCGAAGTCGCCCCCGATCTTGCGACCATCGGTGCGGGCGTCACCACCGAAGCCCTCACCGCGACCGAGGCGCTGCGCCTGAACTCGGCCGAGATGCAGAAGGTGATCGCGCGCATCAAAGAATCGGGCGTCGCCGAGAAGGACATCCAGACCACCGGCATTAACCTCAACGCCCGCTACGATTACGACCAGCGCACCCAGCGGCAGGTGTTCCGTGGCTATCAGGCCTCGAACCGCGTCAACGTGATCCTGCGCAAGATCGACGACACGGGCCGCGTGCTCGATGCGCTGGTCGAGGCGGGGGCAACCGATCTCAATGGGCCGAACTTCTCGATCGACGACGACACCGCCGCCAAGGACGCCGCCCGCAAGCGCGCGGTCGAGCGTGCCAATGCGCAGGCGAAGGCCTATGCTGAGATGCTCGGCTACCAGAACGTGCGCGTGCTCTCGATCAGCGAAGCGGTACAGGGCATGGGCCCGATGCCGATGCCGATCAGCAAGTCGCGCGACACAATCGAACTCACCGCGCAGGCCGCGCCGGTGCAGCCGGGCATGATCCAGACCGGGGTCAATGTCGCGATCACCTACGAGATGATCGGCGGCCCGGCGTCCCGCTAAATCATTCACGGCTTGTTCAAAGGAGGGCGGGTAGGCATGTTTGCATCATGAAACACCGCTCCGCCCTCCTCCTGTCTGCGCTTGCCGCGCTCGAACTGGCCCCGCTGCCCGCGTCGGCGCAGGATCAGCCGCGCGGCGATCAGGGCGAGGCCCGGCGTGAGGCCGAAGCGGGCAACATCATGCGTTCCCGCGAGATTGAGGCGCGGATTCTGCCGACCATGAAGGGCGCGGAATATCTCGGCTTTGCCTATGATTCGACCGCGCGGGCCTATCGCCTCAAGTTCATCAGGGATGGCCGTGTGACCTATGTCGATGTCGATGCCCGCACCGGGCGCGTCATCGGCCGCTCGCGCTGACGGGCAGACAGGATGCGCGCATCTTTCGGGGACAGCCGCGGTGCGGCGGCGGGTGCCTCGCTTGACGCACACGCGCCAAAAGCGCACCAACCGGCCAACGCAATTCAAGGGTATGGTGGTTCATGCGCATTCTGATCGTCGAAGACGAACCCACGCTCGGCGCGCAGCTGAAGTCGACGTTGGAGGGGCAGGGATATGCCGTCGATCTCTCCACCGATGGCGAAGACGGGCACTTCATGGGCTCGACCGAGGATTATGACGCGGTGGTGCTCGATCTGGGCCTGCCCGAAATCGACGGGCTGACTGTGCTCGGGATGTGGCGGCGCGAGGGGCGCACCTTCCCGGTGCTGGTGCTGACCGCGCGCGACAGCTGGAGCGACAAGGTCGCGGGGCTCGATGCGGGCGCTGACGACTACCTCGCCAAGCCGTTCCAGACCGAGGAACTGATCGCCCGCCTGCGCGCGCTGATCCGCCGCGCTTCGGGCAACACCTCCTCGGAACTCACCGCAGGCGATGTGCGGCTGGATACCCGCTCGGGCCGGGTCACGCTCTCGGGCGAGCCGGTCAAGCTGACCGCGCAGGAATACAAGCTGCTCTCCTACCTCATGCACCACAAGGGCAAAGTGGTGAGCCGCACCGAATTGATCGAGCATATCTACGATCAGGATTTCGACCGGGATTCTAACACCATCGAAGTCTTCGTCACCCGCATCCGCAAGAAGCTTGGCGCAGACGTGATAACGACCATCCGTGGCCTCGGTTACAGCCTCGACGACCCCGCCGACGCACCCCGCGCCTGAGCGCGCGTCCGGCGGCGATGCATCTGCGCTCTTGCCTGCGGGCGAGGGCTCTGGTGCGCCGGACAGCGTAGCGGCCGCCGCGCCGCCTGCCGCCCCCAAGCCCCGTGCCAGTCTGGCGCGGCGCATGGGATTGATCGCGGCGGGGTGGATCTTCGTGCTGCTGCTGGGCGGTGGCATCGCGCTGGAACGCACGCTGACCCGCCAGGTCGAAGCCAATTTCGACGACCAGCTCGACTATATTCTCACCGCGATGATCGCCTCGGCCGAGATCGACCCCTTCGGCGAGGTATGGTTCTACCGTGCACTGGGCGACCAGCGTTTCCTTGAGCCCGGCAGCGGGCTTTACTGGCAGATCAGCGGCGGCGATGGCGAACCCCTGCCATCGCGCAGTCTGTGGGACCGAACGCTGGAGCTCGAGGGCTCCCGCACCAAGGGCGATCATTTCGATGCCGAGGTGCATTTCTACAACTCCGCGCAGTTCCCCGGCGAACCGATCCGAATTGCGGAGCGCACGGTGATCCTACCGGGTAGTGAGACCCGCTGGACCTTCGCCGTCGCCAGCGCGACCGAGCAGATGGACGCGCAGATCTCCCGCGTGCGGCTGATCCTGATCTGGAGCTTCGTGGTGCTGGGCCTCGGGTTGCTGGTGATGGCGCTGCTGCAGATCCGCTACGGTCTCTCGCCGCTGCGGCGGGTGCGCGCGGCGATCCAGAACCTGCGCACCACAGGGACAGGGCGCATCACCGAGCCGCTGCCGCTGGAAGTGCAGCCATTGGTGGACGAATTGAACGCCCTGATCGAGCATTCCGAGCGGCAGGCCGAAGAAGCGCGGCGCCATGCGGGCAATCTTGCCCATGCGCTGAAGACGCCGCTGACCGTGCTGACCAATGCTGCGACCGCGCGCGATCCCAAACTGAGCGAGGCGGTGTTCCGCGAAACCCGCACGATGCAGCGCCATGTCGACCACCACCTCGCCCGCGCCCGCGCCGTGGGTCGCCGCGCAGTCGGCCATGCGCGCACCAATGTGATGGCCAGCGCCGAGGCCGTGCGCCGCGCGGTTGAGCGGCTTTATCCCGAAGGCCGTCTCGACATCGCCGGCAGCCGCGAGGCGAATGTCTCGATAGAGCGGCAGGATCTCGACGAACTTCTCGGCAATCTCATCGAGAATGCGGCCAAGTATGGCGGCGGCTCGGTCTTCGTGACGATCGACCCGGAGGATAACGACACCCCGCTCGACCCCAAGATGTGCGTGATCTGGGTCGAGGATGACGGCTCCGGCATCCCCGAGGTCGAGCGGATCCGCATCTTCGACCGCGGCGTGCGGCTCGATACGGGCAAGCCGGGCACCGGGCTGGGCCTAGCGATCGTGCGCGATGTCGCGGAAATCTACGGCGGCAGCGTCACTTTGGGGGAAAGCGAGGATCTGGGCGGGTTGCTGGTCGAACTGCGCCTGCCACGCGCGCATTAAAGCGCGAAGGGATTTCGCAAGCCCGGCGTTGTAAGGCGCAAGGGTCCACCAGCCCGACACGCAAACGGGGCCATTTGCGCGAGACAGGATGAAAGCCAGCGGCGAGCCTTCCCCCACCGCCCATCGCCCTGCCGAGGGCGGGGGCGATGCCGTGCTCGCCGCGCGGCTGGCGGCGCGTGAGGCGGAGGCCTTGCGCGCGGTGATCGCGCAGCATGGCCCCGTGCTCCACCGCATCGCCTTTCGTATGACGGGCGATGCTCACGAGGCCGAGGATATTGTGCAGGAAGCGGTTTTGCGATTGTGGGATCAGGCGCCGACCATCGCCGCGCGTCATCCGGTCGGGAGCCCGGCGGCGGGGGCCTTGCGCCTCGGCGGTTGGCTGACCCGCGTCGTGAGCAATCTCGCGATCGACCGCCTGCGCCGCATTCGCCGCCTCTCGGACGGCGAAATGCCCGACAGCGCGGACGACGCGCCGCTCGCCGATGCGCTGATCGCTGCCGAGCAGCGCGATGGCGCAGCGCGTGCGCTGATTGCCGCCTTGCCCGATCGCCAGCGCGCGGCAATCGTGCTGACTTATTACGAGGAGCTGCCCAATGCCGAAGCCGCGGCGGCGCTCGACATGAACATCAAGGCCTTCGAAAGCCTGCTCCACCGCGCCCGTGCAGGCCTGCGGCAGGCCTTCGCCGCGCAAGGAGACGCGCCATGAGCGCAACCGATCCCGATCCCGGCGCACCCATCGCCCCCGGCAGCCCGGTGGCGCGCAAGCTGGACGAATTTGCCGCACCCTGCCTTTCCGCCGGGTTCGCCGAGCGGGTGCTGGCGGCCGCCGACACGCGGCCCGCGCCGCTCCCGCCGCTGCGCCGCACGCCTGCGCGGCGGAGCGGCTGGCGGGTGGGGCAGCGCGTCGTGATCGGCCTTGCCAGCTTCACCGCTCTGGCGAGCGCAGCGGCGGCGACAGGGCTGCTCGAACGCCTCGACATCCCCGTGCCCTCGCCCGAAAAGGTCTGGGCGAGCCTCACCGGCAAGCCCGCCAAGCTCGCCGCCGCGCCCGTCGCACCCCCGCCCGTGCCCGGCACGCAGGCGGATGCTGCCACTGCGTTTGCTCCGGTCGAAATCGTTGGCCCGATCGACACGCCCGAGGAACTCTCCGAAGCCTTTCGCCGTATTGATGCGGTGCGCGCGGGGCGCTTTGCCGCGCAGCAGGCGCGCATCGACCAGCGCATCGATGCGGAGATCGAACGCCGCCGCGCCGCCGGTCTGAGGGTGCCCACGCCCGAGGAGGAGGCCAGGCTGCGCGAGCGGATCGATGCTGCCCAGGCGCGACGCAAGCAGCGGGTCGACGAGGCGGTCGCCGCGCGCCGCGAGGATCTGGCGCGCCAAGTCGAAAGCGGCGAGGCGCTGACCCGGCAGGACGTGGTCCGGCCCTTGCGCGAGGATGCAGAGGCCCGCCAGCGCCTCCAGCGTCTGCGCGAATTGCGCCGCCTTTCGCCCGAAGAGCGCCGCGAGGCCTTGCGCAGCCTGCCGCCGGCAGAACGCCGCGCGCTGATCGAGGAATTCCGCGCCCGCCGCGCCGAAGCCGCCCCGGCTCCGGCTTCGGCTCCGACCAGCGAACCTTCGCCCGCGCCAATCGTCCCCGAATAAAAATTTCGCCCCTGTGCGAAGGGCAGGACAGCTTGAGACGTTTCCTCCCTGTCACCGGCTGCACGTCACAAGCCAAGTCGGGACAGTCCCGCAAGCCCATGATTATTCAGGAGGATATGCGCCATGATCAAGACCCCCGTGATGCTCGCCGCGCTCTCGGCGCTCGCACTCGCCATGCCTGCCGCCGCGCAGGAGAAAACCCGCACCAAGACCTATGATGGCCCCAATGTCTCCGCCGTGCAGACCACCACGGTCGACCGCGAAGCGGGCACCGCGACCCGCGACCGCACGGTCACGAATCTCGACACCGGCAACACCGCCAGCAGCAGCGCGCAGCGCCAGCGCACCGAGACCGGATCGACCGTCGGCGTCGTCCAGACCGGCCCGCAGGGCCGCAGCCGCAGCCTCGAAGGCGAGCGCACCCGCACCGAGGACGGATCGACCTTCACCGGCACCGCCACCGGGCGGCGCGGGGAAACCTATGGCCTCGCCGGCAGCCGCAGCCGCGACGGGCAGGGCAATTCTCAGGCCAGCCAGTCGGTCACCAATAGCGACGGGGACACGCTCGCATCGCGCAGCCGCGCCACCACCCGCAGCGACGGGCAGGTGAGCCGCTCGGTCACCCGCTCCCGCGCCGAGGGCGTCAGCCGCCCGCCGCGCGCCCGCCGCCCGCGCAGCTGAACCGATTCAGCTTCGTGCCGCTCTGGCAGGCGCCGCAGCCCGGTGCGCCTGTCACCCCGATTGGAGCGTGCATGACGGCAGCGGGTGGCCCGGTCTGGTGGAACGGGCCGCCCGCGCCGCGGGGCACGCAGCAAGCGACCCGGCTGCGTGCCCCTTTTTTGCGTGCCGGTTCAGGGCCGGTTCAGTCCATCCAAGCGATTGATTTTGCCTCGCCAACCGGGGAGGCGACGCGATGATCCTGCTCCGCTGCACTGCTGGCCTTACCGCCATCACGCTGGCCGGTTGTGCCGCACCCGACAGCCTTGAAGGGCAGCGTACGGTCTTCAACAATCCCTATGCCGTGCCGGAGATCGACCGCACCGGCGTCGGCCCGCAATGCGATGAAGCGCGCGGCGACGATGCGACCTGCCTCGGCGTGCCTCTGACGCGCAAGGGCAAGGGAAGCGCGATCGGCGAGACGAGCTACCGCAACCTCACGAAGAACCAGCGCCGCATCCTGCGCGAGCGGGCGGAATTGCTGCGCGAGCTGGCTCAGCAATCCAAGGCCGAAACCCCTCCGCCTACGCCCCAGCCAGCACCGCCAATAATGGCGCGCGGGAGCGAAAGTGCTGCCGATGCGGATACGGACAAGCCGTAGGCCGCGCTCAGCCCGCCGCTGCGCGCTCGTGATGGCGGATCACCTCATCGATGATAAAGCGCAGGAACTTTTCGGAGAATTCGGGATCGAGATCGGCCTCCTCCGACAACTTGCGCAGCCGTGCGATCTGGCGCGCCTCACGTTCGGGATCGGCGGGGGGCAGGGTGACCTTGGCCTTGTATTCGCCCACCGCCTGGGTGATCCGGAACCGCTCCGCCAGCATGTGGATCAGCGCGGCATCGATGTTGTCGATGCTCTTGCGGAACCCCGCGAGCACGGGGTCGGGCAGGGGCGAGCTTTGCGGATCATGCGCCATAGCCCGCAAAACTAGCACCAATTCTGCGCTTGCCAAGCACGCGCGCGCGGCCCTAGGAGCCAAACCAGCATGAGTGCCGACATCATTCCCCTGCCGCGCCACCGGCCGACACTCGATCCGATGCTGTCGCTGACGGCGGGCGGGATGAACTCGGTCAATGCGGTGATCCTCGACCGGATGCAAAGCGAGATTCCGCTGATCCCGCGCCTCGCCGGGCACCTCATCAGCGGCGGCGGCAAGCGGCTGCGCCCGATGCTGACTTTGGCAGGCGCGGAGCTGGTCGGCTACAAGGGCACCCGCCATCACAAGCTCGCCGCCGCGGTCGAATTCATCCACACCGCTACGCTGCTGCACGACGATGTTGTCGATGGCAGCGAGCTCAGGCGCGGCAAGGCGGCGGCCAATATCATCTTCGGCAATCCGGCGACCGTGCTGGTCGGCGATTTCCTGTTCAGCCGCGCCTTTGAACTGATGACCGAGGACGGCAGCTTGCGCGTCCTCTCGATCCTGTCGCGCGCCAGCGCGGTGATCGCCGAGGGCGAGGTCTCGCAGCTCTCGGCCCAGCGCCAGATCAACACCAGCGAAGAGCAATACCTCCACATCATCGGCGCCAAGACCGCCGCGCTCTTCGCCGCCGCCAGCCAGATCAGCGCGGTGGTGGCCGAATGCTCGGAAGAGCAGGAGCGCGCGCTCAAGGCCTATGGCCGCAATCTCGGCGTGGCGTTTCAGCTGGTCGACGACGCAATCGACTACGATTCCGACGCCGCAGAAATGGGCAAGGACCAGGGCGACGATTTCCGCGAAGGCAAGATGACCCTGCCGGTGATTCTCGCCTATGCCCGCGGGAACGAGGATGAGCGCAAGTTCTGGAAAGACGCGATCATCGGCCACCGTACCTCGGACGACGATCTCGCCCACGCGATCGCCCTGATCGGCAAGCACAACGCGGTGGAAGACACCCGCGAACGCGCCCGCCTTTTCGCGCAGCGGGCGATCGACGCGATCTCGATCTTTCCCGACAGCAAGGCGCGTGCGGCGATGGCCGAAGCGGCGCAATTCGCGGTCGCGCGCGGGCACTGAGCAGGCTATCGGGCGGGGTGATGCGCCCCGACCTTCCCATCCACGCCGTCCTGCCCGAAATCCGCGCCGCGCTGACGGGCAAGGGTGCCGCCGTGCTGATCGCGCCGCCGGGGGCGGGCAAGACCACCGCGGTCGCTCCCGATCTGCTGGGTGAGGCGTGGTGCAGCGGCCAGATCATCCTCACCTCCCCCCGCCGCGTCGCCGCCCGCGCCGCCGCAGAGCGCATGGCAGAGATGCTGGGCGAGAAGCCCGGCGAGACCGTGGGCTACATGACCCGGCTCGACAGCAAGACCTCGGCCAAGACCCGAATTCTCGTCGTCACCGAGGCGATCCTCGTGAACCGGCTGGTTGAAGACCCTGAGCTTCCCGGCGTGTCCGCGCTGCTGTTCGACGAGGCGCATGAACGCGCGCTCGACAGCGACCTCGGCCTCGCGCTGGCGCTGGAGACCCGCGCCGTGCTGCGCGAGGATTTGCGCGTGCTGGTGATGAGCGCCACCATCGACGGTGCGCGCTTTGCCCGCTTGCTGGGCGAGGGCGCTGCGATCATCGAAAGTGAGGGTCGCAGCTTTTCGCTGACAATCAAATGGCTTGGCGGCGATGGCTCGCAGGCTATCGAGGATCGCATGGCCGCCGCGGTGATGTCCGCATGGCGCGAGGAGACGGGCGACATCCTCGCCTTCCTCCCCGGGGTGCGTGAGATCGAGCGGGTGTGCGAGCGGTTGGTGGCGCGGCTCCCCGATACCCCGATCCACGCGCTCCACGGCCAGATCGATCCTGCCGCCCAGCGCGCTGCCATCCGCCGTGACGCGCAAGGCCGCCGCCGGATCGTGCTGGCGACCGCGATTGCCGAAACCTCGCTGACGTTGGATGGGGTGAGCGTGGTGGTGGACTCCGGCCTTGCCCGCCTCGCCGAATTCGACCGTGCCGCGGGCACGACGCATCTCGTCACCCGGCGCGCCTCGCAGGCCTCGGCGGCGCAGCGTGCGGGCCGTGCGGCGCGGCAGGGGCCGGGAGTGGCCTATCGCCTGTGGGAGGAGGCAGGGCACGCCGGGCGCCCGGAATTCGCGCCGGCCGAGATTTTGCAGGCCAACCTCGCCCCGCTGCTGCTACGGCTGGCGAAGTGGGGTACGACGAACCCGGCAGCGCTGCCCTGGCTTGATCCTCCGCCTGAAGCTTCGATCGCGGCGGCGCGGCAGGCGCTCGGGGCGCTCGGCGCGCTCGATGCGGGAGGGCGGATCACCCCCTTGGGCGAGGCGATTGCCAGCCTGCCGATGGCCCCCGATCAGGCCGCCGCCGTGCTCCACGGCGCTGCGGCGGGCGTGGGCGAGGATGCCGCGCGGCTGGTGATGCTGTTGCAGGAACGCGGGCTGGGCGGGCGCGGGGAAGACCTGCTCCAGCGCCTTGCCCGCTGGCGCGGCGACCGGACGCCCCGCGCTGCGGCTGCGGCGGGAATCGCTAAGGGCTGGGCAGGGCAGGCGCGCAGGCTGGCCAGCATAATCGGCGCCAGCCCGGCCACCGACGCCGCCGAGGCGCTGGCGCTCGCGCGGCCCGATTTCGTCGCGCGGAGGCGCGATGCGTCGGGCGAGCACTGGATCAGCGCGGGCGGGCGCGGCTATATCCTTGACCCCGCCTCGCCCCTCGCGCGCGCCGAGTGGATCGTGATCGGCGACGCGCAGGGGCAGGCCAAAGGTGCGCGGATCACCGCCGGGGCCGAAATCGCCCCCGACCGGATCGCGGCGTTGTTTGCCAAGCAACTTGCAGAACGTGTCACAACCCGCTGGAACGACGACAAGAATCGTGTCGAGGCGCGCCGCGAACGGCGACTTGGCGCGATCGTGCTGGCGAGCGTCCCTGAAGCCGCGCCCGATCCGGCGTTGCTTGTGGATATCCTTGTGGAGAAGGCGCTGGACAAGCTGGGGGAATTGCTCCCCGAAGGCTTTCTCGCGCGGGCGCGTTTCGCCGGGATCGAGGCGCTTTCACCCGAAGCGCTGCGCGCGCGCGCGGGCGATTGGCTCGCACCTTTGCTTACCGGGCGGCGCGATCTTGACCTTGCCCCACACCGCTATGCCGAGGCAGCGCTTGGCTTTATCGACTGGAGCGACCGGCAAGCGCTCGACCGGGCTGCGCCCACGCACTTCACCTCGCCCGCCCAGACGCGCCACCCGATCGACTATGCGGGCGACGATGCGCCCAGCGTCGAGGTGCGGGTTCAGGGGGTGTTCGGGCTCGACACCCACCCGATGATCGGCAGCACGCCGCTGCTGCTGAAGCTCACCAGTCCCGGCGGGCGGCCGGTGCAGTCCACGCGCGACCTCCCCGGCTTCTGGCGCGGCAGCTGGCGCGATGTGGTGAAGGACATGAAGGGCCGCTACCCCAAGCATCGCTGGCCCGACCAGCCCTGGCTCGAAAAGCCGAGCATGAAGACCAAAAACGCGTTTTATCGTTAGCCTCAAGCGCCGGCAGCCGCATCCGCGGCTTCGGCTATTCTCGCTCCCTTCGGTCGCTGCGGGCGCCCGGTCGCGCTTGCGAAACGCTTGCGCGTTCCGATTCACCGCTTGATTTCTGACCAGTGCTGGCGAAAAGGGCGGGGCATCTCGGGACGCGGCGCGGCCCGCAAGGGTGGCCGCCCGCCCGCAGCGACGCTGGCAAAGCCAGCATGAGCGAGGATAGAAAACAAGAATGAGCGCACGTATCTATCAAAAGCCCAAGCACGCGATGCAGTCCGGCAAGGCCCACACCGATGAATGGGTGCTGGAGTTCGAACAGTCACAGGCGCGCTTTGCCGATCCGCTGACGGGGTGGACGGGCTCGGGCGATACTCAGTCTCAGGTCCGCTTGACCTTCCCCACGAAGGACGCGGCCAAGGCCTATGCCGAGAAATACGGCATCCCCGCCCGTGTCCACGCGACGCCGCCCAAACGGCTCAAGCTGCAGGCCTACGCCGATAATTTTCGTTGAGTTGACGTTTCACGCAACCGTCGCCATATGACGCTCCGGGAGTCGGGTGGACGTTTGCGTCCGCTCACCGAGTCAGGTCCGGAAGGAAGCAGCTCAGGTGGATTGCGGCGGGTCGCCCGGCTCCTTTTTCTCCCACATCGCAAATGACAAACCGCGCCCGAGCGCCTAGCTTCGTGCCATGAGCGATTCCGATCCCGATCTGCCCGAAGACACCGACACCGGTCCGAGCGCGGATGAACTCGAGGCTGCGGGGCAAAGCGCGCTGTTCGGCGATCCCGCTCCGCCGCCGCAACCTGCACCGGCGCCTGCGCCGCCGCCCGTTGCGGCACCGGCTGCTGCGCCTGCTGCGGCGAGCCAGCCCTATCGCGTGTTGGCGCGCAAGTATCGCCCGCAGACCTTCTCCGAACTGATCGGGCAGGAGGCGATGGTCCGCACCCTCGCCAATGCCATCGCGCGCGGGCGGCTCGCGCACGCCTTCCTGATGACCGGGGTGCGCGGGGTCGGCAAGACCTCGACCGCGCGGCTGATCGCCAAGGCGCTGAACTGCGTCGGGCCGGACGGGCAGGGCGGGCCGACGATCGACCCCTGCGGCGTGTGCGAGGCCTGCACGGCCATCGCGGAGGGACGCCATATCGACGTGATCGAGATGGATGCGGCTTCGAACACCGGGGTCGACGATGTGCGCGAGATCATCGAGCAGGTGCGCTATGCGGCCGTTTCGGCGCGCTACAAGATCTATATCATCGATGAAGTTCACATGCTGTCGCGCAATGCTTTCAATGCGTTGCTCAAGACACTTGAGGAACCGCCTGCGCATGTAAAATTCCTGTTCGCCACCACCGAGGTCGACAAGCTGCCCGTCACGGTGCTGAGCCGCACCCAGCGCTTCGACCTGCGCCGCATCCCTGCCGCGCTGCTGGCCGAGCATTTCGCCAAAGTGTGCCGTCTCGAAGGGGTTGAGGCTGAGGCCGAAGGGCTCGCGATCATCGCCGCGGCTGCCGAAGGCTCGGTGCGCGACGGGCTTTCGATCCTCGATCAGGCGATCGCCCATGCCGATCTCGACGGCGAGGGCAAGGTCACGGCCGAGCGCGTGCGCGACATGCTGGGGCTCGCTGACAAGAGCGCGCAGCGACGTGTTCTCGGGCACCTTTTGGCAGGTGATGCCAAGGCCTTGCTGGCCGCTGTTGACGAACAATATGCGCTCGGCGTGGAACCGCTGGCGCTGATGCGCGCGCTGATGGACCTTACCCACCGGGTGACGCTGGCGCAGGTCGGCGGCGGTGAGCCCGATGCTCCGGCCGAAGAGGAACGCGCCGCGCTGGCCGATTTTGCCGAGCGGCTCGCGCCGGGCGAATTGCATCGGCTGTGGCAATTGCTGCTCAAGGGCCACGACGAGGTGCGCACCGCGCCCGATCCGTTGGTCTCGCTTCAGATGGCGCTGCTGCGCATCCTTCATGCTGCGCAAATGCCCGATCCGGGCAAGCTCGCCCGGCGGATCGAGGAATTGGCGGCGCGCGCCCCCGTGGCGGCTCCGGCAGGCGAGGGCGCTGCCGCTGCGTCCCCCGCGCCGGTCGCAGCCGCGCCGGCGGAAGATTGGGCCGCGTTGGTCGATCGGGTCGATGCCGCGGGCCAGCTGCGCGTCGCCCAGATGATGCGCGACCGGGTGCGGGTGATCGAGCTCGGTCCCGAGCGGCTGGTCTATCAGCAGGCCGACAATTTCCCCGACGATCCCGCGCCTGACATCCGCGAGGCGCTGTTCAAGCTGACCGGCAAACGCTGGCAGATCGAACGCGGCACGGGCGAGGCGCAGCCTTCGCTACGCGAGATGGCCGAGGCCGCCGCCGCTGCAGAGGATGCGCGCATCCGTTCCGACCCGCTGGTGAAGGCCGCCTTCGAGGCCTTTCCCGATGCCGAACTGATCACCCCCGCGCGCGCCGCTGCCGGCGGCGCGGCCCCCCCATGGAATTGAGGAGTCCCCGCCCATGAAGTCGATGGAAGAAATGATGGCCGCCGCTCAAAAGGCCGCCGAAACCATCCAGAAGCAGATGAACGAGATGCAGGTGAAGCTCGACTCGATCGAGGTCGAGGGCACCGCGGGCGGCGGGCTGGTGAAGGTGCGCGCCAGTGCCAAGGGCCGAATCCTTGGCGTCCATATCGACGACAGCCTGATGGTACCCGAGGACAAGCAGATCCTCGAAGACCTTGTCGCCGCCGCTTTCAATGACGCCCGCGACCGGGCTGACCGCGTCTCGGAACAGCAAATGCGCGACATGCAGGGTTCGATGGGCTTGCCGCCGGGGTTCAACCTGCCCGGCATGGGGTGAGGGCAGGGCCCGCGCCCGGGCGTCCACAGCTTAGCCCGGTCTCGCCATTGCGAGAGCGGAAAGGCCTTCCCATATCTCGGGCATGACACAGACCTTTCCTCTCCTCCCCTTGCGCGACATTGTCGTTTTCCCCGGCATGGTCGTCCCCCTGTTTGTCGGGCGCGACAAGTCCGTGGCTGCGCTCGAAGCGGCGATGGAAGCGTCCAAGGACATCGTCCTGCTCGCCCAGCTCGATCCGGGCTGCGACGATCCCGAGGGCGATGACCTGTATGACGTCGGCGTGATCGCGCAGGTGCTCCAGCTGCTCAAGCTGCCTGATGGCACGGTGCGCGTGCTGGTCGAGGGCAAGACCCGTGCGCGGCTTTCCGCGCTCGAGAATGTCGGCACGCATCTGCTCGCCGAAGTGGAGACGATCGAACCGGAAACGGTTTCGGGCAGCGAAGTCACTGCGCTGATGCGGCAGGTGACCGAGCAGTTCGGCGAATACGTCAAGCTGAACAAGAAAATGGGCGAGGATGCCGGGGTCGATCTCGCCGAGGTCGATGATGCCGGGCAGCTGGCCGACACCATTGCCGCCGCGATCAGCGCCAAGGTGGCCGACAAACAGAGCCTGCTGACCGAAGTCAGCCCGCTGAAGCGCCTCGAACTCGTCATGGCCTTCATGGAAGGCGAGTTATCTGTGCTGCAGGTCGAACGCCGCATCCGCGGGCGCGTGAAGCGCCAGATGGAAAAGACCCAGCGCGAATATTACCTCAACGAACAGCTGAAGGCGATCCAGAGCGAACTTGGCGGCGGTGATGGCGAGGAGGGCAACGAGATTGCCGAACTCACCGAGAAGATCGAGAAGGCCAAGCTTTCCAAGGAAGCCAAGGCCAAGGCGCAGGCCGAGCTGAAGAAGCTGCGCTCGATGCAGCCGATGAGCGCCGAGGCGACGGTGATCCGCAACTATCTCGACGTGCTGCTCGGCCTGCCGTGGGGCAAGAAGTCGAAGCTGAAGCGGGATATCGGCAAGGCGCAGGACATCCTCGACGCCGATCACTACGCGCTTGAGAAGGTCAAGGATCGCATCGTCGAATATCTCGCGGTGCAGGCGCGCACCAACAAGCTGAAGGGGCCGATCCTGTGTCTCGTCGGGCCTCCGGGTGTGGGCAAGACTTCGCTGGGCAAGTCGATCGCCAAGGCGACGGGCCGCGAATTCGTGCGCCAGTCGCTGGGCGGTGTGCGTGACGAAGCGGAGATCCGCGGCCACCGGCGCACGTACATCGGCTCGATGCCGGGCAAGATCGTGGCCAATCTCAAGAAGGCCGGCACGAGCAATCCGCTGTTCCTGCTCGACGAGATCGACAAGCTCGGCCAGGACTTCCGCGGCGATCCGGCCTCGGCGCTGCTCGAAGTGCTCGACCCCGAACAGAACAGCAAGTTCCAGGACCACTATCTGGAGCTCGACCTCGACCTCAGCGACATCATGTTCGTGTGCACCGCGAACAGCCTCAACCTGCCGCAGCCGCTGCTCGACCGGATGGAGATCATCCGGCTCGAAGGCTACACCGAGGACGAGAAGGTCGAAATTGCGCAGCGTCACCTGATCGAAAAGCAGGTCAAGGCGCACGGGCTGAAGAAGGGCGAATTCACGCTCACCGAAGAAGGCTTGCGCGATCTGATTCGCTATTACACCCGCGAGGCCGGGGTGCGCACGCTGGAGCGCGAGATCGCCAAGCTGGCCCGCAAGAGCCTGCGGCAGATCCTCGAGAAAAAGACCGACAGCGTCACCATCACGCCCGAGAATCTCGGCGACTTCTCTGGCGTGCGCCGCTTCAAGCACGGCGTGTCCGAAGAGGAACCGCAGGTCGGCGCGGTGACGGGGCTGGCGTGGACATCGGTGGGGGGCGAATTGCTCACCATCGAAAGCGTCACCACACCGGGCAAGGGCGAGGTCAAAACCACCGGCAAGCTGGGTCAGGTGATGAACGAAAGCGTCGCCGCGGCCTTCAGCTTCGTGAAGGCGCGCGCGCCCGCCTATGGCATCAAGCCGAGCCTGATCAACCGCAAGAACGTCCACATCCACCTGCCCGAAGGCGCGGTGCCCAAGGACGGGCCGAGCGCCGGGATCGGGATGGTGACCTCTATTGTCTCGACCCTCACCGGGATCGCGGTGCGCCCCGATGTGGCGATGACCGGCGAGGTCACTCTGCGCGGGCGGGTGCTGGCGATCGGTGGCCTCAAGGAAAAGCTGCTCGCAGCGTTGCGCGGTGGGATCAAGACCGTGCTGATCCCCGAGGAAAACCTCAAGGATCTCGCCGAAATCCCGGCCAACGCCAAGGAGGGGCTGGAGATCGTCGCCGTAGCCCATGTCGACGAAGTGCTGGCGCGCGCTCTGGTCCAGCCGCTCGAGGCAATCGAGTGGACGGAAGCGGATGATCTCGCCAGCCAGCCGGGCAGTGCGCCCGCTGCGGCGGGAGCCGCCAGTCCGGACGTGCCAACCGCACATTGAGCCGCTAGAAACGCGCCCTTGCCGTGATTCGCGGCAGGGTCGCTTTCTGTCGAAGACGGCTTGTGTGGCCGGGCCTTGGCGCTGTCGCCGATGCTCGACGCGTGATTTCTGTGTGCTTTTCGCAAGGGCAAATCGGCTTGGCCTTTTGGCTTTGACAGCCCTTGCAAAAACGTCTCAAGTTTCCGGCTTTGAACGAACGCGATTCCCAACGATCAATGTTATCCTGACACGAGGGGGTTCCCAGATGAACAAGAACGACCTGATCAGCGCCGTTGCCGATGCCAGCGGCCTGTCCAAGAGCGATGCCTCGAGCGCGGTGGAAAGCGTGTTCGACGCGATTACCAAGGCGCTTTCGGCGGGCGATGAAGTGCGGCTGGTGGGCTTCGGCACCTTTTCGGTCGCCAAGCGCAAGGCCTCGATGGGCCGCAATCCGCGCACCGGCGCGCCGATGCCGATCCCGGCCTCGACCCAGCCCAAGTTTAAGGCGGGCAAGGGCCTGAAGGACGCGGTCAACTGATCCGGCTTCAGGCCTAATCCCTAGGGGCCGCATGAAAAACCCCGCCAGCCCTTGCGGCTGGCGGGGTTTTTCATTGGCGGTGGAGCGGCGGAGATCAGCCGCCGGTGGCGATCAGCGCGGTCGGCGGCTGCGCGGTGCGAGGGTTGATGCGCCAGGTCAATGCTTCGCCGCTGCCTTCTGCCGCGGGGCCTTCGTCGGTGTTGTTGGCCAGCACCCGCATCCCGCCGGTGGTGCGGATCGTGAAGGTGCCGTCGAGCGCGGGGACTCCCGGAATAGCCTCGGCACCTTCGGCACCCTCGCTCGCCATGCCCATTGCCGCCAGCGAGGCGAAGGAGCCTGCGCCCAGCATCGACCCCAACACGCCCGTCTCGCCGTTCTGCGCGGTAAAGCCGGGCGCGTTGATCCGCACCTGACCGCCCTTGCGCAGGAACACCTGGACGAAGGGATTGGTCGGCGGAAAGCCCTCGATCATCGGGAAGGAGAAGTCGTGGCCCATCGTGCCCGACACGCGGTAGCTGACGTCGAACACGCCGTCGCCCTTGTGCTCCACGCGCTGCCAGCCCTTCTGGCGCGAGAGCAGATTGACCAGCTCGTCGGCGGCCTTGGGGTCGGAGGGATCGATCCCACCCATCAGCGCCGCCATTTTTTCGGCATTCCTCTTCGCATTGGCAGCGCGTTCGGACGCGCCTGCTTCCCACTCGGCCCGCTGTGCGGCCTCTTCCTCGGCTGTGCAGTCGCGGCTTTCGTAGGTCTCCTCGTCGAAGCAGTTGGCGGCAAAGGCCTCTCCCGCCGCTTCCATCTGCGCCAACTTGCTGAGGCCAAGGAAGAAGATTTCGCCGTCATAGCTGAAGGTGAAGCTGTCGGGGCCGGTCAGCACCAATTCGGAGGTGAACTTGCCCGGGCTCATGAAACACCCCGTCAAGACAAGCGCGAAGCCCGCCAGCAGCGCGGCGGCGCGCAGGCGGATGGTGGACAACATGGTCATGGCAATTCCCTCCCCGCGAGAGTTCTACCCGCGCGTCGCCACCGCATAAAGCGCAATCGCGCCAGCGTTCGAAACGTTGAGGCTCTCCATCGCCGAAGCAATCGGCAGGCGGGCAAGCACGTCGCAATGCGCGGCGATGTTGTGGCGCAGCCCTTCGCCCTCCGCGCCGAGCACGATCGCCACCGGCCCGGTGGGCAGGATATCGGCGAGCGCCGCCTCGGCTTCGCCTGCCAGCCCGATGCGCCAGTAACCGGCCTCGGCCAGCTCCTCCAGCGCGCGGGCGAGGTTGACCACTCGCACCCACGGCACGCTTTCGAGCGCGCCAGAGGCGGCCTTGGCCAGCACGCCGCCTTCGGGCGGAGCATGGCGATCCTGCGTAACGATCGCCGCCGCGTTGAACGCCGCCGCCGAGCGCAGAATCGCGCCGACATTGTGCGGATCGGTCACCTGGTCGAGCACCACGATCGGGCGCTCTGCCTCGCCATTGGCGATTTCATCGAGGAACACATCCTCCAGCGGCGCGCATTCCAAGACCAGTCCCTGATGCGGCGCATCCTTGGCGACGAGGCGTGCGAGATCGGCGGCCTGCGCGTGTTCGATCGGGAAATCGGCGGGCAGTTCGCCGTCGAGGCTTTCCAGCCCCTCGGGCGTGGCCCAGAGCTTGCGGTGCTGACGCTCGGGATTCCTGAGCGCCGCCTCGACCGCATGACGGCCCCACAGGCGCACCTGCCCGCTCGACGCACGGCCCGACCCGCGCCCGCCCTTCATCCGGCCCGCGCGGCCCCTGAGGGCGCGTTTGCGTTCACCTTTGCTCATTTCATCTTCCCGGCTTGCGATTTCATGCGCGCCCCCTGCCAGCAGGGCCATTGACAGGCAAGCAGTGCTTCGCCAAAGGGGCGCCTCTCGGCGGCGGGTCTGGCAACGGACTCGCGCAATTTCAGGGCGGCAACGCCCAGAATCGCCCCCCTTGAGCAGGGGACTGTGTGGACAGGTGGCCGAGTGGTTAAAGGCAGCAGACTGTAAATCTGCCCGCGCAAGCGTACGCTGGTTCGAATCCAGCCCTGTCCACCAACTTCTCCCCGAAGTACCCCCGGTTGGCCCGGTCGATGTCCATTAAATCTTAGCCAATTCGCGTTTAGGATGCCGTCAGGTTTTCCTTCGGGAGCGGGCGCGCATGTCGATCTTCACCAAGCTGTTTTCGCGAAGCAATCCGTTGGAGGAGGCGCCGCGGCCCGAGGGGCGGCGACGATCTTTCGGCAATCTGGCGGAAAGTGGCGGTGCGCCGCGCGTGCCCGGTCTACCGCCAGTCATGCCACCCTCGCGGCCCGAACGTCCGGCCGAGGAGACCGTTTCGGTGGTGCTGCGCAAGCAGGTGCCGATCCGCTTCGGAGAGGAGTCACGCTCGTGGCTGGGCGGATTGCCGCGCCTGCCCGAGGGCACCGGCTGGCCGCACGCCGATGACGGCACGCCGCTCCATTTCGTCGCGCAGGTCGATTGCGCGGCGCTGCCGGGCGAGCTGTGGGGCGGGATTGGTCCGCGCAGCGGCTGGCTCTTGCTGTTCGTCGATTTCGAGGCGGTCAACGAGCAGGACGAGCGCCCCTTCGCCCGCGTGCTTCATGTGGACCATCTGGGTCCGGAGCTGCCGCCACCGGCCGATCTGGCGCTTGCCCGCTACGACATGCCCGATCTCTCCGTGGTGCGCCGCCATTTCCGCAAGTGGCCGCTCGATTGTGTCGTCACCGACGCCGATACCAGCGGACTGACCGGCAGCGCGCTGTACAGCGCCCCGGAAAAGGACCTCGTCGTCAATGCCTATGACAGCTACGCCGGGGATCGCCCGCTGACCTGGCGGGGGGCCTATATCGTGCTCGCGGGCCTCGCGGCGAAATACGGCGCGGCCGATTACGAGCGCGAATGGCGCGGCAATTCGCTTGGCATGATGGATTATCCCGAGCCCGACATCTCCGGGCGCAACGCTGTGTGGGCCGAGCGTCGCGAAAAGATCGCGGCGGAGCTGGGCGGTTTCTACAGTCCTGACTTCAGCGCAGCGCACGCGCGGATGGAGGCCGAGCTTTACGAGGAACGGCGCGCGGGCTGGACCCGCCGGGCGCTTGCCGAAATCGACGTTGTGGAAGAGCGCGATCGTGGTCGTCTGGACGAATACCGCGCCGCGTTGGCCAAGGCACAGGCGGCCGGTGACGCATATGCGACCCGCTCAGCCGAATCCAGCATCGACTACTACGAGAAGCAACTCGCCAGCCACCGCGAGGCGCGCGCCTATCTGACCGACCTGTTCGCGCAGTTTCCGAGCGAGGCCGCGCTGGTGGAAGAGGTCGCGCGGGTCGGACGGGCGCATCTCGCATGGGCGAAGGAGACCGCCGGGCGGCTGCGCGCCCTGCAGGGCCGCGCCGCGACGCAGAACATGGACGCCCCGCTTCCCGCGCACGATTGGGATGCGATCATGGCCGAGATCGCAAGCATGCGGACGACCTACTGGCGCAAGACCTTCCAACCCAACCTGATGGAGAAGATCGAAACCGGCATCCACGTAAGCCTCGACAAGGCGCTGTGCTGGGAGATTCTCGACCGCTACTGCACACCGCCCGCATCGGCCGACGGGCTCGACCCGGCGGTGGTCGCCGATCTCGAACCGCGCCTGCGCCATTTCGAAAGCGGCCATCCGCACAAGCTGGGCGGCGCGATCGACAGCTATTACGGCGACCCGCTGGACGAGGGCGAGGTGCTGCTGTTCCAGCTCGCCTCGGACGCGGCGCTGGGGTGGATCTGCGGCGATCTAGGCTATGTCTATGTCGCGATGCAGGCGCGCGATCTGGCGGCGGGGCGGTTCGACCATGTCAGGGCGTGGCTCGAGGCGTGAGCGCCCGCAAATGTTTCACGTGAAACATTTCGGGAACAAAAATCGGGAGGCTGAAGCTGGTCGGCCTTCCGCCTTGACCCTCACGCCGCCATGCTCTGCGGCACGGTGTCGGTGAAGGCCAGCCCAGGCACGTAGCGGCCCGCGACCTTGCCTTCCTGCAGTGCGAAGAGGTGCAGCCAGCCATTGTCGAATAGCGCGCGCACATCGGGGTGTTTTTCGAGAATGGCGAGCATCTCCTCGCGCGGGGCCTCGATCATCACGCTGAGGCGCAGCGGTTCGTGCATCAGTGTCTCGCCGTTATGCACTGCCTGCCACGGCAGCCCGGTGCGCAAGATCCCGCCATTGCCCTCGATCACTCCGATCCCGCCAACGACATTGTGGATCAGTTTGTTGCCGCCGCCGAACATTTCGGGCGCGACGCTGGAGCCATAATATTGCAGGCTGATCCAGCTCGCCACCACGACAGGCGCGGTGATGATCAGTTCGAGCGTGCCGAAGCCTTCGTCCGCCTGCCAGTCATAGGAGTGAAGGAAGGCCCGCCCGCCGAGGTCGCGGCCCGTGGTTGCGCTGCGCGGGGCGGCGATGAAGGCGGCGCATCCGGCGAGACCCCACTCGGGGCGGATTTCAGCCCAGTTGAGCGCCCGCGCAGCGATGGAGTCACCATGCGCGCCGGGCAGGCGCACGGCGCGCTCGGCCCGGGCGAGTTTCGCGGCCTGTGCCAAAAGCGCGCGCACCTTGGCGATGTCAGCGCTGCGCGAAGGCGGCAGGCTGTCTTCGTAGAGGGTGACCGCATCGGTCGTCGTGTCGTGCAGCCCCGCGACGAACAGCGTGTCCTCGGGCACCTCCATGCCGCGCGCGGCGAGACCCGCGCGGGTTTCGGGGTCGTTGAGGAGCAGCGCCAGCACACGCGCCGAGACCTCGCCGGTGTACCCCCCGCAGGCGCCGCAGTGATAGGCGCTTTCGTGCGGATTATTGGTGACATTCCCGCCGTGGCCGAGCAGCAGCACGACCTCGCCGTGGCCATTGCTGAGGCTCATCGCTTTAAGCACCGCCGCGCCGGTATCGGCCTTGGCATCGGCGCTCATGCCGCCGATCACTTGCGGGGCGGGCTCGGGCTTGGGCTTGCTTGCCAGCCCCAGCGCCGACTTCACCAGCTTGACCGCATAGACCGGCCCCATCGCCTCGACAAAGGCGAAGGAAGAGACCGCCGCCTGCCGGAAGCGGCCCCAGGCGCGGGTGGTGCGGGCGGCGATGCGGCTGGCCTCATCGCCCGCCAGATCGCCCGCGCTTGAGGTGTGGATTGCCGGGTTGAGCAGCACCGGTAGGCGCGCCTCGAGCGTGTCCGATCCATGCGCATGGTGGGCCAGCGGCAGGCCGAAGAAGCCCGCAAACCCGATGGTTGCGACCCCGCTATCGATGCTTTCCAGCGCGCGGCGGAACACTTCCGAGCGCACATCGATGCAGAAGGCGGCTTGCAGGAAGGGGCGGGCGTTGGTGGGGGCGGCATTGCCTTCGAGCGCGGCGGCAAGACGGCGCTGGTGCCCGCGATCGGCGGCGTCCTGCAGGATCGCCAGCGCAACCTCCTCGGGCGAGGGCGCGAGCGGCACGGCATGGGCGGCGACTGTCTCGGCCCATTGCGCGGCGATCGCAGGGGTCTGCACCAGCAGCGCCTCGTCCCAGATCATGCGAATCGCAATCAGATCGATCAGCGTGCGGTCGGTGTCGCCCTGCAATTCGGCCTGCCACAGCAGCCAGCGCGCGTGCTGTGCCCAGCCGCCGAGGCTCATGGCGAGCCGATGGAGCGCCGTCGGTGCTGCGGCTTCGGTGAGCCCGAGGGTCTCGGCGGCGGAAAGGATTGCGCGCTCGGCGGTGTCGGGCGCGCTGGCGACATGGGCGCAGAACTCGGCGAGCCCGGCGATTTCCGGGGTCAGGTTGTGCATCGCCCAGGCGCGCCAGGCGGCGAAGGCCTCGGCGCCGGGAGCTGGCGACCACAGCGCCTGCCCCCGGTCGAAGTGACCCGCGGCCCACAGCCCGATGCACTTGTCGATCAGCGCGGGCCAGTCGATACCCGTCGCTGCGGCGGCGAGATCGGCCACGGTCGGCAACGCGCGCGGAGCGGGGCCAGCGCCCAGCGTTTCGGCCACTTCGCGCAGCGCCGTGACAGTGGCGGGCTTGAGCGGCGAGGGCGCGGCGGCGAGCGCTTCGGCGAGGTCATCGGCGCTGATTGTCCCTTCGGCGATGGCGGCGGCATAGTCCGCCCCGCTGCGGGTCACCCGCACCCCGGCGACCCGCGCCAGCCGCGCGGCGGCGGTGGCAAGATCTTCGCCGGTCTGGCCGAGGAAGGGGTTCACCGCCACGGTTGCATCGAGCGGGAAGGCGGGCGGGATGGCGCGAGCGGCAGCCTCGGCCGCGTCGAGCACCGCAGAGAAGCGGGCCGGGGCGATGTCTGCGTGGTTCATCAGCATGGCGACGTTTCCCCTTCTGTGCGGGTCAGCGGGCGGTGATGCGGAAACCGCCGAGCGCGCGGTCGAGCAGGGCGTTGAGATAGAGGCCGTTGGCGAGGTGGACGCGCAGGCCTGCGGCCGCCGGGTGGTGCGCCCACAGCGGGAACAGCGCCTGCGCAAAGGCGACGAGGCCGAAGCTCGCGACCGCGATGACCAGCATCGCCCATTCCAGATCGGTCGGCGGCGGGGCGGGGGGCAGGAGCGCACCCCAGATCGCCTGTGCGAGGGTCTGGAAGCTGAAGTAGCCGGCCGCCGCAGCGAGCGCGGCGGCGACGGTGCGCTTGGTCAGAGCCACCGGCGCGCGGTCGGCAAGGCCCTGCGCGACCAGGTAGGCAACGCCGAAGATCAGCATCGCGCCCAGCGCCAGCGCCTGCGGCGATTTGGGGCCGAAGGCGGCGGTGAAGATCGCGGCGATAGCGGCGAAGATCGCGAGCGCCAACGCGAAGCTCTTGAGCACCGCAGCAACACGCGGCGCGGCGACCGGGCCGGGACGGCGGATGCTCGCGACCTCGGCCACAGCGCCGCCGGAGGACAGGAAGGCGTGCGCCTTGTAAAGCGAGTGAGCGACGATGTGCAGCAGCGCCAGCGTCCACAGGCCCAGCCCGCATTGCAGCAGCATGAAGCCCATCTGCGAGATGGTCGACCAGGCCAGCGCGGTCTTGATCGCGCTCTGGGTGAGCATCACGGCTGCCCCGAACAGCGCGGTGAGCCCGCCGACCAGCACCAGCGCGGCCATCGCGCCGGGGCTTGCCTGCACCAGCGGCGCAAGCGTGATGAGCAGCACGCCGCCTGCGTTGATGATCCCGGCGTGAAGCAGCGCGGAGACCGGGGTGGGAGCCTCCATCACCTCGGTCAGCCAGCCGTGGAGCGGAAAAGCGGCGGTCTTCAATGCGGCGGCGATGACGATTGCGGCGACCGCGAGGGTGCCGGCAAGACCGAGGCCCTCGGCGGCGAGCGCGGCAGGGAGCGCCGTCACATCAAGCGTGCCGAAGCGGGCGAAGAGCAGCACGGCGGCACAGACCAGCATCGCGTCGCCCGTGTGCCAGACGACCGCGAACTTGGTCGCCGCGCGCCGGGCCTGAGGGCGATCCGGATAGAACAGCAGCAGGCGCCGAAGCGTCAGCCCCACCGCGACCGCAGCGAGGATCATGGTCGGCAGCGTGCCCGCCTGTACGAACACCAGCACCGCCAGCAGGGTGGCGAGCATCAGCCCGTGAAAGGCTCCCTCGCGCGCTTCGCCATCCAGATAGGTGCGGCTGTAGCGCATCACGATCCAGCCGATGAAGCCGACCAATGTGGCGACGCTCGCGCTGACGAGATCGGCGCGCAGGGCGAGGGTGAGGGGCCCGGCTGGCAGGGCCGCGCCGGTGGCAGCGCCCATCGCAGTCTGGACAAGTCCGCCCAGCGTCAGCCCCAGCGCGCCGAGCGCGACGGCCTCGGACATGCGCGGCAGGGCGCCCGGGCGCCGACCAGGCCGTGCCATGGCGAGCAGGATCACCGGCAACAGGGCCAGCGGGGCAAGCATGGTGAAAGCGATCGGCATCGGGCAACTCCGGCAGCGATTGGACGCCGGACGGATAGGGTCTGGACGAGATTAAAGAAAATACATATTTTGCAGGCAATCGTTCATTTCAACAGAACAGTCGGCCCGCAGGAACCTTATGGCGACGCTCAATCTGCACCACTTGCGCCTGTTTCGCGCCACCGCGCGCGAAGGCACGCTGACCGCGGCGGCACGCGCGCTCAACATCTCGCAAAGCGCGGTCTCCACCCAGATCAAGGCGCTCGAGGCCGATCTCGGTCACGACCTCTTCGAGCGGCGCGGGCGCAATCTGGTACTGACCGAGGCGGGGCGGATCGCGCTCGATTATGCCGAGCAGATCTTCCGCGCCTCCGAACAGCTTACCGCCACGTTCCGCGCGGTTGGCGAGCAGCGCAAGGTGCTGCGCGTCGGCGCGCTCGCGACCCTCTCGCGCAATTTCCAGATGCAGTTCCTCGCGCCCTTGCTGGGCCGGGACGATGTCGAGGTGGTGCTGCGCTCGGGCACGCAGGCCTCGCTGCTGCGCGCGTTGGAGGCGATGAGCATCGATGTGCTGCTCACCAACCAGATCCCCGCGCGCGATGCGGCGAGCCCCTATCTGGTGCGCCGGATCGACGAGCAACCGGTCAGCCTCGTCGGCACCCGCAACCGGCTTGCGCTGGCGGCGCAGGGCCTGTCGCGACTGCTCGCCCATGCGCCGCTGATCCTGCCCACGCCCGAGACCGCGCTGAGGGCCGGGTTCGACGCGATGATCGAGCAGATGGGCATCGTTCCGCGTATCGCCGCCGAGGCGGACGACATGGCGATGCTGCGCCTGCTCGCCCGCGCCGATGCGGGCGTCGCGGTGATCCCGCCGATCGTTGTGCGCGACGAGCTGGCCGCGGGGCTGCTCTACGAACTGTTCCAGTTGCCCGCCATCACCGAGGAATTCCACGCGGTCACCATTGCCCGCACCTTCCCCAATCCGCTGCTGCGCGATGTGCTGGAGCCCGGCCTCGGCACGGCGGCGGGGCTTGCAGCCGGGCAGGGCGGACAGTAAGGCGGCGCCCCCATGCAGGAAACGCTAACCATGCTGACAGGCCGCCCCGTCATTTCCGCCACCGGGCTGTTCACCCCGCCCGAGAGCATCACCAACGAAGAGCTGGTCGCCAGCTTCAACGCCTATGTCGATCGCCGCAACGCGGCGCATCCCGAGGCCGAGCCGCTGGCCCATTCCTCGGTCGAATTCATCGAGAAGGCGAGCGGGATCAAGGCGCGCCACGTGATGAGCAAGGCGGCGATTCTCGACCCCGAGACCATGTGCCCGCGCCTGCCCGAGCGGCCCAATGACGAATTGTCGGTCATGGCCGAGATCGGCGTCGCAGCGGCGCGGCAGGCGCTTGATCGCGCCGGTCGCAAGCCCGAGGATGTGGACGCGGTGCTGTGCGCGGCCTCGAACATGCAGCGCGCCTATCCGGCGATGGCGATCGAAATCCAGCAGGCGCTGGGGATCGAGGGCTTCGGCTTCGACATGAATGTCGCCTGCTCCTCGGCCACCTTCGGCATCCAGACCGCCGCCGACTATGTGCGCGCGGGCAATGCGAGAAGCGTGCTGGTGGTCAGCCCCGAAATCACCTCGGGCCACCTCAACTGGCGCGACCGCGACAGCCACTTCATCTTCGGGGATGTCGCAACCGCCGTGCTGGTGGAGGATGCCGCCATCGCCCCCGCGCAGCACTGGGACATTCTCGGCACGCGGCTGAAGACGGTATTTTCCAACAACATCCGCAACAATTTCGGCTTTCTCAACCGCGCCGCGCCCGAGGGCGAGGGCACGCCCGACAAGCTGTTCGTGCAGGAGGGCCGCAAGGTCTTCAAGGAGGTCGTGCCGATGGTGGCGCAAATGATCCTCGACGAGGCCGGGCGGCTGGGCATCGACCCGGCGACCCTGCGCCGGCTGTGGCTGCATCAGGCCAATGCGGGCATGAACCGGCTGATTTCGCACAAGGTTCTGGGGCATGAGGCGAGCGAGGACGAAAGCCCGACCGTGCTTGATACCTATGGCAATACCTCCAGCGCGGGGTCGATCATCGCTTTCCACCAGCATTCGGACGATCTGGCCGCGGGCGATACCGGGCTGATCTGCTCCTTCGGCGCGGGCTATTCGGCAGGCACCGTCTTCGTGCGCAAGGTCGCGTGAGGTTGCGGCCTTGCGCCGCACCCCCTAGAAGCTGAACGATGGCAGGCGAAATCCTCGACAACAAGGGCCGCGGCGAGGCTGGGTGGGACTGGCCCGCAATCCACCCCGAAGGCCGCAAATACGGCCTGATCGCAGCAGTGGTAGGCCTGTTCTTCCTGTGGCCGGTGGGCTGGGGCCTGATCGGCTGGCCGGTGCTGTTGCTGAGCGCGGGCATCTTTGCCTTTTTCCGCGATCCCGAGCGCGTCGTGCCGCAAGGCGAGAACGCGATCGTATCGCCCGCCGATGGCCTCGTCACGCTGATCACCGAGACCGAGCCGCCGCTGGAGCTTCAGATTGACGACGGCTCGGGCCTCGCCGGGCTGCCGGCGGGGCCTGTCACGCGGGTGTCGATTTTCATGAGTGTGTTTGATGTGCACATCAACCGCACGCCGCTGGGCGGTACGGTGCGGCGGGTGATCTATGTCCCGGGGCGCTTCATGAATGCCGATCTCGACAAGGCGAGCGAGGAGAACGAGCGTCAGCATATCCTGATCGAGCGCGGTGACGGCCTGAAACTGGGCTTCACCCAGATCGCCGGGCTGGTGGCGCGGCGGATCGTGCCATTCGTCAAGGCTGGCGATATCGTCGCCAAGGGACAGCGCGTAGGCCTCATCCGTTTCGGCAGCCGGGTCGATGTCTACCTACCGGCCGGGACCGATCCCAAGGTGATGATCGGCCAAACAGTTATTGCAGGCGAAACGGTGATTGCCGAAGTCGGCCAGCGTGGATTGATCGAAGGTATTGCACAATGAACCGTCCGTCCGAAAAGCGCTCCGCGCGCGCCATTCCCGGTGCGCGGTTTCTCAGCGCCCGGCTTGGCCCCAAGGCTGCCGAGGACGAGGATGACGTTCGCCCGCTCAAGGATCCGCGCGCGGGCGGGCTGACCTTGCGGGCGATGCTGCCCAATGCGATCACTGCTGCGGCGCTGTGCTCGGGGCTTACCGGCATTCGCTTTGCGACCGAGGGACAATGGGCCTTCGCGATCGGACTGGTGGTGCTCGCTGGCGTGCTTGACGGGATTGACGGGCGTGTAGCGCGACTGCTCAACGCCCAATCGCGGTTCGGGGCGGAGCTCGACAGCCTCGCCGATTCGCTCTCTTTCGGGGTCGCGCCCGCGCTTATCCTTTTCATGTGGTCATTACAGGAATGGCCGCGCTTCGGGTGGTTCGCCGCGCTGGCCTTTGCGATATGCTGCGCGCTGCGGCTTGCACGGTTCAACGCGCGGATCGATCTTGAAGATCAGCCGCACAAGTCCGCCGGCTTTCTTACCGGGGTGCCCGCACCGGTCGGGGCGGGACTGGCCTTTATGCCATACTACCTGTGGCATGAGACCGGCGTCGGGCTGTTTCGCGACCCCATGGTGATGAGCGGGTGGCTCACGCTGATCGCGATCCTGATGATTTCCAACATGGCAACGCTCAGTTGGGCCTCGCTGCGCCCGCGTCGCTCGATCCGGCTGCCGCTAATCGCCTTCACAGGCCTGGCCTTTGCCGCACTGCTGCTGGAGCCGTGGTGGACGCTGGCGGCGATCTGCACCGCCTATTTGGCGCTGATGCCCTACGGCCTTATCAAATATGACGCGATCAAGCGGCGGCGCAGACAGGAAGCGACCGCATCACCGGACGTGCCGGGCGACGCAGCGGCATAACCACCGCTGCTGCCGCTAGCGCTGGACGCACCCGCAGCTCACCCGCTGGTGCCTGCGCCGCAAGCCCGGCCCGCAGCGCCTCGCCTTCCGCCATCAGCCGCCGATAGGCCACGCGCGCCTGCATCAGGCAGTCCGTAATCACCGCCAGAGCGACCAGTCCCGAAAAGGCGAACAGCGTTCCAAGCGCGAAGGTGAGGGCAGGCGAGAGCATAGCGATTACTCCTGACAAACTGTTCGATCTTTGTTCCGACGCTTTGTTCTCCACTTGTTCCAACCTGTCAAGCGGCTTGTTGTCGGAGCGGAAGCAAATTTCTCGCGCAACAAGTGATCAGGGCTGGATTTTGTTCCGTAGGGCCGCTAAGGGCGCGCTCGCTCCGGGCGAGGCATGAGGCCTTGGCGCGGGGCAAATTCACATGGAAGGCGCTCATACCGGTGCCGCTCGCGGGAACTCCGCAGGCGGCTTCCAGCCTTCCAGAGGAACAACCGGAAAGGAATTACCTATGGCGGCACCTGTCGTCACGATGCAAGCATTGATCGAGGCCGGCGCTCACTTCGGCCACCAGACCCACCGCTGGAACCCGCGCATGAAGCCGTACATCTTCGGCGCGCGCAACGGTGTCCACATCATCGACCTGTCGCAGACCGTGCCGCTGTTCGCGCGCGCGCTCGACTTCGTCGAATCGACCGTGCGTTCGGGCGGCAAGGTGCTGTTCGTCGGCACCAAGCGTCAGGCGCAGGAGCCGATCGCGGAAGCTGCGCGCATGTCGGGCCAGCACTTCGTCAACCACCGCTGGCTGGGCGGGATGCTCACCAACTGGAAGACCATCTCGGGTTCGATCCGCCGCCTCAAGAGCCTCGAAGAGCAGCTCTCGGGCGACACCTCGGGTCTGACCAAGAAGGAAGTGCTCAACCTCACCCGTGAGCGCGAGAAGCTCGAGCTGTCGCTCGGCGGCATCCGCGACATGGGCGGCATTCCGGACGTGATGTTCGTGATCGACGCCAACAAGGAAGACCTGGCGATCAAGGAAGCCAATGTGCTCGGCATTCCGGTGATCGGCATCCTCGACACCAACGTCGATCCCAACGGCATCGCCTTCCCGGTTCCGGGCAACGATGACGCCAGCCGCGCGGTGCGTCTCTACTGCCAGGCGATCGGCGAAGCCGCTCTCGCCGGCAAGGGCAAGTTCCAGGCCGACGTGTCGAGCGATTTCGGCGCGATGGCCGAGCCCCCGGCCGAAGCCGTGGTTGCCGACGAACCGGCTGCGGAAGACGCCGAAGCCTGATCTGCGAAACGGATGATCGGCGCCGGTCGTCAATCACCCGTCACATTCCCCCTCTAGCGCGCCCGGCATTGCCCCCCTTCCCGGGACGGCAGGGCCGGGCGCCCGAACACACACGAAAAGGAATTTTGCATGGCCGATTTTTCCGTCGCCGACGTGAAGAAGCTGCGCGAGCGCACCGGCGCTGGCATGATGGACGCCAAGAAGGCGCTGACCGAAGCGGGCGGCGATATCGAAGCCGCGGTTGACGCGCTGCGCGCCAAGGGCCTCGCCACCGCCCAGAAGAAGTCGAGCCGCACCGCGGCCGAAGGTCTCGTCGGCGTTGCCGTTTCGGGCACCAAGGGCGTGGCTGTCGAAGTGAACTCGGAAACCGATTTCGTCGCCAAGAACGACCAGTTCCAGAGCTTTGTCCGCAACGTTACCGCTGTCGCGCTGGAACTCGGCACCGAAGACGTCGAAGCGCTCAAGGCGGCGGAATATCCGACCGGCGGCACCGTGGCCGACAAGCTCACCGACAACGTCGCCACCATCGGTGAAAACCAGCAGATCCGCCGCATCAAGACCGTTGCGGTCGATAAGGGCGCGGTCGTGTCCTACATGCACACCGCCGCTGCCGAAGGTCTCGGCAAGATCGGCGTGCTGATTGGTCTGGAAAGCGAAGCGGGCGCGGACGTGCTCGAACCGCTCGGCAAGCAGCTGGCGATGCACGCGGCGGCCGCCTTCCCGATGGCGCTCGATGCCGACAGCCTCGACCCCGAAGTGCTCGAGCGTGAGCGCAAGGTCGCGGCCGAAAAGGCTGCCGAAAGCGGCAAGCCCGAAGACGTGCAGGCCAAGATGGTCGATGGCGCGGTGAAGAAGTTCGCCAAGGAAAACGCGCTGCTCAGCCAGATCTTCGTGATGGACAACAAGACCGTGATCGCCGATCTGGTCGCGCAGGCCGGCAAGGCTGCGGGCACCCCGATCGTGCTCAAGGACTATGCCCGCTTCCAGCTCGGCGAAGGCATCGAGAAGGAAGAAGTCGACTTCGCAGCCGAAGTCGCCGCGACGCTCAAGGGCTGATCCTCTCTTCCATCGCATTCAGGCGGCCGCCGCAGCTTAGCGCTGCGGCGGCCGTTTTGCTTGTACACCAGTTGGTTACCAATCGATCTTACGCTCACGCAGCACAATCCGGGAGCTGCACGGGATGATTGACGAAAGCTGGATCAAGGGCGTCTCTGCCGAGGACGCAAGGCGTGTCCTGTCTTACAAGGGTCTCGACTGGTTCCTGTCCGAGCATGGCTTCGAGCAGCGTTGGAAAATCTGCGTGCGCAATCTCCAGGCGGCGGGCGACCACGATTTCGCCAGCGCCTTGCAGGCAGGGGGCGAAATCTTCGACCATTGGGAAGCGATCCGCACCTCGCGCGACGACGGCGATCTGACGCAGGTCGAGACCAACGCCTATTTTGCCGAACTGCGCCCGTTGGAGCAACGCATCAAGGCGATCCTGAAGGGCTAATCCCTCGCGCCATCGCGATGGTCAGGTGACGATCCCCTCCCGATTGTCGGAAAAACGGCACGGGCCAAATGGTGTGGGCCATCCGGTCCGTTGCTTTAGAGGATCTTCGAACGCATCCGCGGCCTATCGAGAACGCGGGGCATATCATGCGATTTTTCAGGGGCGGTGTGATTGGCGGAGCGCTGCTTTCGGCCTGTTCGGCCGTGCCTGCCAGCGAGGCGGCATCTTCGGCCGCTCCGGTGCAACGTGCAGAAGGGCAGGCCTATGAACTGCTCGGCACGCAGGTTTTCGACGTGCCCGACCCGGCGAGCGGCATCGCCTATCAGGTCTTCGTCAGCCTGCCGTCCAGCTATGCCGCGCAGCCGGAACGTCGCTACCCGGTGGTCTATGTGACCGACGCCGACTATGCCTTTCCCGTGCTGCGCGCCATCGGCCGGCGCATGAACGGGGCGGGCCCGCGCCTCGAAGAGTTCATTCTTGTCGGCCTGTCCTACGGCAAGGGGGAGGACCCGATGGCGAGCCGTCGGCGCGATTACACCCCGACCGCCAAAGGCGCCTCGGACGCCCCGGCGGGAGCGGTCCACGGGCAGTCGCTGCGCTATCGCGATTACCTGCGCGAAAGGGTGCTGCCTTTCGTCGAGACCCGGTTCCGGGCCATCCCAGAGCGGCGAGTCTATATCGGGCATTCCTACGGGGGTCTGCTGGGCGCGCAGATCCTGATGACCCAGCCCGAAATCTTCAGCGGCTATGTCCTCGGCAGCCCGTCGTTCTGGTACGACCGGAAACACCTGTTGCACGAGGCACCGGGACTGCTCGGAAGGCTCGGTGCGATCAACGCCGACGTCTATCTCTATGTCGGGGAATTCGAGGCCGAGCGGATCGGCGATGCGCGCTACCAGCAGGAGGTCGACATGGTTGCCGATAATGCCGCCTTCGCCGCGCTGCTGCGCGAGCGTGGATTTGCCGGGCTGAGGCTTACGTCGGATGTCCTTGCCGACGAGGATCACCTCTCGGTTGCGCCGCGCGGTTTCACGAAGGGTCTGCTCCACACGCTGGCAGAACCTGCCGCTGCGGATTGACCGGGCGCGCGAGCGTGGGGCTGCTTTGGGCGTGTGCGGTCACGGCCGCGGAGCCTGTCCGTGCCGCCAACCGGAAACCCGGTCGCCGGCAGGGCCATCGGGGTAAAAATCATTGGTGAACCGGCCATCGACGATTTCGACCACCAGCCAGCCGAAGAATCGCCCGTACCAGATCCCGTCCTTCTCGTTCGCCGGAACCAGCATCCGGTTGCGCTTGTCGAGAATCATCTGGCCATAGGCCGACCGGGCGAGATAGGGCAGGGCAAAGGCCTTGAGCGGAAAATCTGCCAATTGCGGGCGCAGCACGCAGACCCTGCCCCATTCCATCGTCTTGAGCCGCTTTTCCGTCTTGTCGTGGTTGAGCGCCCACGCGAAGTCGGGGCGGCGCAGAACCACGGCCTCACCCAACAGCAGGCCGAGATCGACCAGCAGCGAAGCCAGCTTGGGCACAAGCGGATGATCGTGCCGCTCATCCCAATAGGCCGCCGCCATCGCTTCGTTCTTGGCAAGATAGGCGCCCGGTCGCAGCCATCGCCGCAAAGTGCTGGTGACGGGCGGAACGAGGTCGATTCTGGACAGCTCTGCGATCCACCACGCTTCCACCGCCCGAATGCCCGCTACCGGCGCGGATTGCGGGTCGAGCAGGTTGGCGAAAGCATCCGCAAGCGGTGGAAGGGCTGCGCGCAGCGTGGCGAGCCGAGCGGGCTTTTCGTCCATCATCGCGGCGAAGTTGGCCTCACGCTGCACGTCCGTCAGCGCCTCGGGCGCGGCGGGGTGAGGAACGTGCCAGTCGTCATACGACTGCAAGGTGGCGCGAAGCTGTGTCATCCGGCGATCCTGCTGGGGTTGGTGCTGGCGGGCCAGCCTGCGGGGCGGCCACCCGTCATGGGCGCGCCGTCCGTATCTCGATCAGCCACACCTCGGGATGTGTGAACAGCCGCAAGGGCAGCAGGCTGGTGCCGAGCCCCGCGCTGGTCACCAGCACCTTGCCGTGCTGGCGCGTCACGCCGCAGGCATAGAGGTCGCCATAGTCCGACATCGTCGCGGGCGCGCCGCCCCAGGGCCAGGCGATCTGGCCGCAATGGGTGTGCCCGGCGAGCACTGCGTCGACATCGACGGGAACCTGCGGAAAGATATCGGGCGAGTGGGTCAGCACGATCCGCGCCCCCGCGCCGCGCGGCATCGCGGCCATAGTGGTGGGCACATCGGCCCGGCCGGTGAAGTCATCGTCCACTCCGCCGATCACCAGCGGCCCGCGCACCACCGCCTGATTGCGCAGCACGGTGATCTGCGGATGGCGCGCCAGCGCGGCCGAGATCGCTTCCCAGCCAGCCCAGTGATCGTGATTGCCCGGCACCACCACCACGCCGAGCGGTGCGGAAAGCGTCCCCAGCGGGGCGACGACCTCAGCGGCGGAGTAGATATGCGTGGCAGTGCGCTTTTCGCTGATCAGATCGCCCGCGATGGCGACGAGGTCGGGCTTCAGCGCGTTCACCTGCGCGACGATGCGCGCCAGCCGTTCGGGCGGCATATCGGGCCCGGCGACATGGATGTCGGCAAGCAGCGCGATGCGCACCGGCGGCGTGCCGGGGGGCAGGGCGGGGCTTTCGATCACCAGCCACTCCACCACCGGCACGCGCATCGTGTCGTGCCACGCCTTGGCGCCCATCGCCACGACCAGCGCCAGCACCAGCAGGGCGGCGCGGCGAATGCTTGTCTTGCCCATTATCCCCGCTATCCTCTTGGCAGCACGGTGACACCCCGATAAAGGCCCCCGCTAGCCAACTCCCGCCAGAAAGCCAGCCCACTATGTCCCTGCCTACCATCAAGCGCGTCCTCTTGAAATTGTCGGGTGAGGTGCTGATGGGCAACCAGCAGTTCGGGATCGATCCCGAATTCGTCTCCGAACTTGCCAAGGAGGTGAAGGCGGCCAAGGAAACCGGGCTCGAAATCTGTCTCGTGATCGGCGGCGGCAACATCTTTCGCGGCATGGCGGGCGCCGCCAAGGGGATGGACCGCCCGCAGGCCGATTACATGGGGATGCTGGCGACCGTGATGAACGCGCTCGCCATGCAGAACGCACTGGAACAGCTGGGCGTGCAGACCCGCGTGCAATCCGCGATCGAGATGGACAAGGTGTGCGAGCCGGTAATCCGCCGCCGCGCCGAACGGCACCTTGAAAAAGGCCGCGTGGTGATCTTCGCCGCGGGCGTCGGCGCGCCCTATTTCACCACCGACAGCGGCGCGGCGCTGCGCGCGGCCGAGATGCGCTGCGACGCGCTGCTCAAGGGCACCAGCGTCGATGGGGTCTATGACAGCGATCCCAAGCACAATCCCGCTGCAACCCGTTTCGATACCGTCACCTATGACAAGGTGCTGGCCGACAATCTCAAGGTGATGGATGCCTCTGCCGTGGCGCTGTGCCGCGACAACAAGATCCCGATCGTGGTCTTCTCGATCCGCGAGAAGGGCAACCTCGCGCGCGTGCTGGCGGGCGAGGGCGTCCAGACCATCGTGCAAGACAGCTAAGACAATCAGAAGGAACCCCAGCCATGCCGCAATATGACAAGGCCGATGTCGAGCGCCGGATGAAGGGCGCGGTGGAATCCTTGAAGAGCGATCTTCAGGGCCTGCGCACGGGCCGCGCCAACACCACGCTGCTCGATCCGGTGCAGGTCGAAGTCTATGGCTCGATGATGCCTTTGCAGCAGGTTGCCACCGTCTCCGCGCCCGAGCCGCGGATGCTGAGCGTGCAGGTGTGGGACAAGTCGAACCTTCACGCGGTGGAAAAGGCGATTGCCTATGCCAACCTCGGCCTCAATCCGATTATCGACGGCCAGACCCTGCGCCTGCCGATCCCCGACCTGACTCAGGAGCGCCGCAAGGAATTGGCGAAGCTCGCCGGGCAATATGCGGAGAAGGCCAAGATCGCGATCCGCAACGTGCGCCGCGATGCGATGGAAAGCCTCAAGGCCGACGAGAAGAAGAAGGAAATCTCGGAAGACGATCGCAAGCGGTCCGAAGAGCAGGTCCAGAAGCTGACAGATCAATACGTCAAGGAAACCGACGAAGCGGCGGCCAAGAAGGAACAGGAAATCCTGACGCAGTAAGCGTTACGGATGATGGGGAAAGGATTGGACCAGTCGCGCGCCAGACATGTCGCCATCATCATGGATGGCAATGGCCGCTGGGCCAAGAAGCGGGCGCTGCCGCGCGCGGTGGGCCATCAGCGCGGGGTCGAGGCGGTGCGCCGGCTGGTGCGCTCGCTTGAGGGTACTGGGCTCGAATGCCTGACGCTCTACGCCTTTTCTTCTGAGAACTGGAAGCGGTCGGAGGATGAGGTCGATGACCTGATGAACCTGATGCGCCGGTTCATCAAATCCGACCTGCCCGAATTTGTCGCCAACAATGTGAAGCTCAAGATCATCGGCGACTGGCAGAGCCTTGCGCCCGATATCGTCGCGATGCTGGAAGACGCGCTGGCGCAGACCGCGAATGGCAAGCAGACGCTGGCGGTGGCGCTCAACTATGGCGGCCAGCACGAGATCGCGCGCGCGGCGGCCAAGGCGGCAGCGGTGGGCGAAGTGACGATCGATACCATCGCCGCGCAGCTCGACACCCACGACCTGCCGCCGCTCGATCTGCTCATTCGCACCAGCGGAGAAATCCGCCTGTCGAATTTCCTGCTGTGGCAGGCGGCCTATGCCGAGATGCTGTTCGTCGACACGCTGTGGCCCGATTTCGAACCTGCGCATCTCGCGCAGGCGCTAGATGATTTTGCTCGGAGGGAGCGGCGCTATGGCGGACGGTGAAGTGCGGGTGCGCGATCCGCGCGCGGGGGTGAGCGATCTGCCGGTGCGGCTGGCGAGCGCGATCGTCATGCTGGTGCTGGCGGGCGGCGCGTTGTGGCTGGGCAGCTGGTTCTGGATCGGCTTTGTCGCGCTGCTGGCGGGCGGGGTGATCTTCGAATGGAACAAGCTGATTGAGCGCTTCGGCCTCTCGGCGCTGGGCGAGACGCTGTGGTTCTTTGCCGGCGTCGTGTATGTCGGCGGCGCGGCGCTGGCGATGGTGATCGTGCGGGCCGGGCTGACCGATCTGTTTCCGGGTTCGCCGGTGGAGGGCTACGCGCCGCTCGAGGTGCTGATCGTGTTTATCCTGCCGGTGATCGCGGTCGATGTCGGGGCCTACTTCGCCGGGCGCGCAATCGGCGGCCCCAAGATCGCGCCGAAGATCAGCCCGTCGAAGACCTGGGCAGGGCTTGCAGGCGGAGCCACTCTGGCGGCGCTGGTGGCCGTGGCGGTGGAACTGATCTATTTCGCCCCCACCGCGGCCCCCGGCTATGGCGGGATGCGGATCCTGTTCGCGGTGATCGGCGGCGTGTTCATCGCGGTGCTCGCGCAGGCGGGCGATTTCTTCGAAAGCTGGATGAAGCGGCGCGCGGGCGTGAAGGATTCCGGCAGCCTCATTCCGGGACATGGCGGATTGTTCGACCGGCTCGACGGCTTTCTTGCCGTGTTCTTCGTGCTGTTTGTGATTGCCACGCTACCCACTTTGCTGGGATGATGCAGGGCATGACGCGTTCCCTCACCCTGCTCGGCGCGACCGGATCGATCGGCGCTTCGACGCTCGATCTGGTGCGGCGCAACCGCGATGCCTGGGCGGTCGATGCGCTGACCGCGCAGTGCAGCGCCGCAGAGCTGGCGGCACTCGCGATCGAGTTCGATGCCAAGCTGGCGGTGGTGGGTGACGAGACCTGCCTGCCCGAATTGCGCGAAGCGCTCGGCAGCAGCGGGATCGCGGCTGCCGGTGGCCGGCAGGCGCTGATCGAGGCGGCAGCGCGGCCCGTGGATATGACCGTGGCGGCGATTGTCGGGTGCGCAGGCCTTGCCCCGGTGATGGCTGCGGTCGAGCGCGGCGGCTCCATCGCGCTTGCCAACAAGGAAGCGCTGGTCTCGGCCGGCGAGGTGCTGATGGAGGCGGTCGCCCGCCACGGCGCGACGCTGCTGCCCACCGATTCCGAACACAACGCGATTTTCCAGTGCCTCGCCGGAAACCGGATCGAGGATGTGGCGAAGATTACGCTCACAGCCAGCGGCGGGCCTTTGCGCACCTGGTCGCAGGCACAGCTCGATGCCGCGACCCCGGCGCAAGCGGTCGCGCATCCCAACTGGTCGATGGGCGCGAAAATCAGCGTCGATTCCGCGACGATGATGAACAAGGGGCTCGAATATATCGAGGCCTATCACCTCTTCCCGGTCGGGCTGGAGAAGCTCGGCATCGTGGTGCACCCGCAAAGCGTGATCCACTCGATGGTCGAATTCCGCGACCGCTCTACGCTGGCGCAGCTGGGCCCGTCCGATATGCGCGTGCCAATTGCTTCGTGCTTGGCATGGCCGCAGCGAATGGAAACGCCGCTCAGCCCGCTCGATCTGGCGGCCATTGGCGAGCTCACCTTCCACGCGCCCGACGAAACACGCTTCCCTGCCACCCGGCTGGCGCGCGAGGCGATTGCGGCGGGCGGATCGGCCCCCGCCATCCTCAACGCCGCCAACGAAGTCGCGGTCGCCGCCTTCTTCGCCGGTCAGATCAGGTTCACCCGGATTGCGGCATTGGTCGAAGAGGTGCTCGCGCGCAGCAATGACGCGCCGCGCCCGGCGAGCCTCGAGGAAGTGCTCGCCGTCGATCATTCCGCCCGGTTGCAGGCACAAGCCCTGCTGGAGACCCAAGCCCTTGTTTGAATCGCCCCCTTTCTGGATGTACGTGATTGGCTTCGCGCTGCTGCTGGGGCCGCTGGTGACCCTGCATGAGCTCGGCCACTATCTGGTTGGCCGGTGGTTCGGCGTGAAGGCCGAGGCCTTCTCAGTCGGCTTCGGCAAGGAGCTGGCAGGCTTCACCGACCGCTACGGCACCCGCTGGAAGCTCTCGGCGCTGCCGCTTGGCGGCTATGTGCAGTTCAAGGGCGACATGAACCCCGCGAGCGTTCCCGATCCCGATGCACCTGCCGAGCCGGGCTCGTTCCAGAACGCTGCGCTGTGGAAGCGCGCGCTGATCGTGGCGGCGGGGCCGGTCACCAACCTGCTGCTCGCGATCGGCATCTTTGCGGCCTTTTTTGCGATCATCGGCAAGCCGGTGATCTCCGACGAGGAAGATTCGCGCACCATCGGCGCTTTCTCCGAAGGCAGCGTGGCAGAGGCGGCGGGGATGCAGGTGGGCGATGTCGTCGTCGCGATCGACGGGCGACCGATCCGCGATTTCACCGATCTCAAGACCAAGGTCGCGCTGCATCCGGGCAAGCGCATGATCTTCACACTCGAGCGCGAAGGGCGCCCGGTCGAGATCGCGCTCACCACCGCGCGGGTGGAACGCACCGATTCCTTCGGCAATCCCAGCACCGAGGGCCTGATCGGCGTTGCGCCCGCGGGCGGCAAGTACGAGCTTGAACAGGTTGGCGTGCTCGAAGCGATCCCGCTCGGCGTGAAGCAGAGCTGGGACTTCACCGGCATGATGATCACCGGCATTCAGCAGATCGTCACCGGCGAGCGTTCGGTGAAGGAACTGGGCGGGCCGTTGAAGATCGCCAAGTTCTCGGGCGAGCAGATGAGCTTGGGGGCCGCGGCCTTCATTCATTTTGCCGCGCTGATCTCGCTTAATTTGGCATTCATCAATTTCTTGCCAATCCCCGCTTTGGATGGCGGGCACCTGATGTTCTACGCGGCCGAGGCGATCCGCCGCAAGCCGGTGGGGCCGCAGGCGACCGAGTGGGCCTACCGCACCGGCATCGCGCTGGTGCTGATGCTGATGGTGGTGGTGACGGTGAATGACATAATCTCCCTGCCCATCTTTGGAAGCTGACCTTCGGGAAGGCGGCGGGGCGGTGGAAACGCGGGAAGGCCGAGGCGCTCGCGGCTTGATTGCAGGGGACACATGGGGCACAGGCGTCCACGTCGGCGCAAGGCGGTGCGTGGCGCGGTGTCGGCACGGTGGCAGGACGGCAGATCACGGGCGCAAAGCCTGCGATGCCGAGGGTTGAGAACGGGATTTTAGCTGAATGAACCGATTGAGCGAGACGGGCGCAGGGCCGGTCACTGGCAAGCCTGCATCCGTGAAGGCCCCGCTGCGGCTGGCCAGCTTGTTGTGCTGCGGCTCGATCCTCGCGGGGATGCCGGGCGTGGCGGCGGCGCAGGACGCGGCGGCATCCGCCCAGCCTGCCGCGCCCGAGGCGCAGGCTCCGCGCAGCAACACCATCCGCACCATCACCGTGGTCGGCGCCGAGCGGCTCGAGCCGACCACGATCCTCAGCTACATCCGCCTGCGCGTCGGGCAGGAATACACCGCCGTCGCGGCGGACGAAGCGCTCAAGGATCTAAGCGCGACCGAGCTTTTCGCCAATTACGCGATCCGCAATGACGGCGGCAATGTCGTCATCACCATCACCGAAAACCCGGTGATCAACCGCATCGTGCTCGAAGGCAACGAGCGGCTGAAGTCGGACAAGATCGTGCCCGAAATCAAGCTTTCGCCGCGCCAGATCTTCACCCGCTCCAAGGTCCGCGCCGACGTTGCGCGCATCATCGAGCTATACAAGCGGCAGGGTCGCTTCGCCGCCAAGGTCGAGCCCAAGTTGGTGCAGCTGCCGCAGAACCGCGTCGATATCGTGTTCGAGATCAGCGAAGGGCCCAAGTCCAAGGTTCGGCAGATCAACATCCTCGGCAACGAGAAGTTCTCCGACGGCAAGCTGCGCGGCGAGATGGTGACCAAGCAGGCGCGGCTCACCAGCTTCTTCAGCTCCAACACCAGTTACGATCCCGATCGTCTGGCGTTCGACCAGCAGAAGCTGCGGCAGTTCTACCTGACCGAAGGCTACGCCGATTTCCGCGTCGTTTCCGCCGTGGCCGAGCTGACGCCCGACCAGAAGGACTTCATCATCACCTATGTGGTGGAGGAGGGTGAGCGCTACAACTTCGGCGACGTCAAGGTCGACAGCCAGTTGCGCGACTTCGACAGCGACGTGATGAGCACGCAGCTGCCGATGAAGGACGGCGATTTCTACAACGCCAAGACGGTCGAGGATACGGTCGAGCAGCTGACCGAGCTCGCGGGCCGTTATGGCTATGCCTTCGCCGACGTGCAGCCGCGCTTCAACCGCGATGCCGACAACCGCAAGATGAACGTGACCTTTGTGCTGCGCGAGGCGCCGCGCGTCTATGTCGAGCGGGTCGACATCAACGGCAACACGCTCACGCAGGACAAGGTGATCCGCCGCGAATTCCGTCTGGCCGAGGGCGACGCCTTCAACAGCCTCGGCGTGCAGCGCACCACCGCGCGCATCAATTCGCTGGGCTATTTCCAGGAGAATTTCGAGGTCACCCAGACCGAGGGCAGCGCGCCTGACCGGATCGTCCTCGAAGCCAATATCGAAGAGCGGCCCACGGGCGAATTGCAGTTTTCGGCGGGCTTCTCGTCGATCGAGCAGTTCATTCTGGCCGGCTCCATCCGCCAGCGCAATTTCCGCGGGCGCGGGCAGACGATCGGGCTTTCCGTCAACTATTCGCAGTTCTCTCGCTCGGCGCAGGTGAGTTTCTCCGATCCTTACATCTTCGATCGCAACATCTCGGGCGGGATCGACATTTATCGCCGCGATTTCAACAGCTTCAACTTCACCGGCAACCAGCGCAACACCACCTTCGAACAGGCCACCACCGGCTTTTCGATGCGCGCCGGGGTGCCGCTGACCGAATATATGTCGCTGATCGGCAGCTACACCCTCAACTACGAACAGGTGACGCTGGACGAGAACCTGTTCTTCTCCGACCTCGACGGCGACGGGACGCGCGAGTGCGATCCGCTGCGCGCCGGACGCTTCCTGTGCGATGCGATCGGCAACCGCCTGAGCTCGATCGTTGGGCTCAGCCTCAACTACAACTCGCTCAATTCGCGCATCCGGCCGACGCGCGGCAGAACGATCTCGCTCAGCAGCGAGTTCGCCGGGCTGGGCGGGGATCAGCGCTACGTCCGCCTGCGCGGGCGGGCGCAGCAGTTCTGGAACGTGGGCAATTCGGGCTTCATCTTCTCGGTGCTGGCCGAGGGGGGCACCATCATTCCTCTGCAGGAGCGTCCGGGCGCAGGGGTGGACGACATCCTGCTCACCGACCGCTTCTTCCTCGGCGAGCCGCAGTTCCGCGGCTATGCGATCCGCGGCGTCGGTCCGCGCATCCTGACGCAGACCTCGCAGCTCGACCAGTTCAACCGTCCGATCGTCGACGAGGATGGCAACGTCCAGTTCTTCACCGAGCGCAACCAGGTGCGCGACGACGCGATCGGCGGCCGCAACTACTACCTCGGCCGTGCCGAGCTCGAGATCCCGCTCGGCAGCGGCGCACGCGAGCTGGGCCTTAGGCCCTCGATCTGGGCCGATATCGGCGCGCTGTGGGGTGTCGAGACCCCTGTGCTGACGGTCAATCCGGCCGGCACGCAGCTGCGGAACGACGATGGCGAGCTTCTGTTCAGCACGCCGCCAGCCGGTGGATCGTGCGGCTCACTGACCCGCACGCCCACCACCAGCCCCACGCAACCCGACGGCACGCCCAACTGCCGCGAGATTCAGGGTGGCACCAATATCCGCGAGCTGTTCCTCGGCAACACCCCCAGCCCGCGCATCACCGCTGGGATCGGGGTCAACTGGAACTCGCCCTTCGGACCTTTCCGCATCGATTTCGCTCAGTCCATTCGCAGTGTCGAAGGCGACGACGAGCGGCGCTTCACCTTCAACGTAGGGACTCAATTCTGATGACACGTCTTGCCAAGCTGCTCGCGCCTGCGGGCCTCATCCTTGCCGCCACCGCCGCGCTGCCGGCTCAGGCCCAGGTCGATGGCCGCATGGCCACGGTCGACATCTCGCGCACCGTGATCGGCACCACCGCCTTCCAGACCGCCTACGAGCAGGTCAACACCACCTATGCTTCGCAGAACGAGCTGCGCCGGACCAAGGCGCAGGAGCGCCAGACGCTGCTCGCAAAGTTCGACAAGAACGGCGACAAGCAGGTCGACGATACCGAACTGGCCGCGATGCAGAAGGCGCCCGACTTCGCCAAGATCCAGACGCTCGAGCAGGAAATCGCGGGGCTGACCAACCAGATCGACGGTGCGCGGGTCTTCGCGGTCGAGCAGATCATCATGCAATATGCCACGGCCCTCAAGGACGTGACCGATGCCGAGCAGATCAAGTTGGTGATCGATCCGGGCTCGCTGCTGTTCGCTCCGCCCGAGGCCGACATCACCCAGAAGGTGACCACCGCGCTCAACGCCCGCGTGCCTGCGGTCGGCGTGGTGCCGCCCGCCGGCTGGCAGCCGAGCCGCGAAGGCGTGCAGATCTATCAGGAAATCCAGCAGCGCCTCGCGCTCGCCGCGCAGTTCCAGGCGCAGCAGCAGGCCGCTGGCCAGCAGGGCAATCCCGAAGCCCCCGCGGGCCGCTGACGGACTGGCGGAGCATCGGACATGAGCGAGCCGGATAGCACGGGCACGGCCCCGCTGGATTACGATATCGTCAAGATCCTCAAGGCCTTGCCGCATCGCTATCCGCTGCTGTTGGTCGACCGGGTGAAGGCGATCCAACTGGGAACCAGCATTCACGCGGTCAAGGCCGTGAGCATGAACGAGCAGTTCTTTCAGGGTCACTTTCCCGGCGCCCCGATCATGCCCGGCGTGCTCCAGATCGAGGCGCTGGCGCAGGCCGCCGGTATCCTCGGGATCGAGACGATGGAGCTGGCGGGCACGGGCAAGCTGGTGATCTTCATGGGGATCGAGAACGCCAAGTTCCGCGCCCCTGTGACACCCGGCTGCCTGCTCGACCTGCACGTCGAATTCACCCAGAAGCGCAGCCGCGTCTACAAGTTCAAGGGCGTGGCGAGCGTGGAGGGGAAGACGACCTGCGAGGTCGAATTCACCGCGATGATGACCGATCCGCCAGCGCAGGCCTAGCGGCTGCAATCTGAGGTTGCATTGGGGCGCTTTGACCACTAAGGCGCGCGCTTCCCATTCATAGCAGCGCCGGTCGGAACCGGCGCCATGCTCCAAAGGAATTGCATCATGAAGGCCGAAGGGCACCCTGACTATCACATGATCACGGTCAAGATGACCGATGGTACCGAATTCCAGACCCGCTCGACCTGGGGCAAGGAAGGCGATGTGCTCGCGCTTGAAATCGATCCGCTGAGCCACCCCGCCTGGACCGGCGGTCGTCAGCAGGTGCAGGAAGGCGGCCGTGTGGCGCAGTTCAACAAGCGTTTCGGCGGGCTCAGCCTCAAGAACAAGTAAGACCAGATCAGGGGTGGCTACGCGCCGCCCCGACCGGTTCGCAGCTTTCGGGCTGCGTGAGAAGGGCGGCCCGACGGGGTCGCCCTTTTTCGTTGCGAGTCATCACCCCTGCCAGGGCCGCTCGCGATACCACTTGGTGATCACATATTTGACGCCCTTGCGCACCTTCATCCCGTGGTGGAGCGTGGCGTGATTGACGCTTCCCGGCTCGCCATTGGGGCCATCGTCGATGCGGTTGTTCCAGCACAGCAATTTGCCAGCCTCTGGGTGGAAGGTCTTGTCGAGCAGCTTGAACCGCGTTGCCCCGCCGGCAGCGACATCGTTGAGATAGACCATGAAAGTCCAGGTGCGGTTGCCCGACAGCGCGCAGAATCGCTGAAAATCCCGGCCATCGGGCGCGAAGAAATCGGTGTGGGCCTTGAATTCCTGCCCCTCGGCATAGCGCTGGCCTTGCAGCGGCTCGCCATAGGCCGGGTCGATCCCGGCGAGCGCGGTGATCAGCGCCTCGATCTGCTGCACGGCAAGATGATCGGCGGGCAGATCGCAGGTCTCGCTGGTGCGGAACACCGGGTCGCCGTTGTCGTCGGCGATGGTCGAGGGGCGGCGATCCCGGTCGATCAGCGCGATCAGCTCGGCAGCGAGATCGGCGGGCACGAATCGCTTGTGCTGGAACACGGCGGCCTTGGGGGTCGGCACGCGCTGGACGCCGGGCTGGCCGGCAAGGCGCGTGGCGACAGAATCGGCGAGGGTGGTCATGGCGGGCAAGGATAGAATGTGCCGGGACCGAGGCAACGCTTTTGGGCCCTGCGCAACAATCTTGCGCGATGTGGCGGAAAGCGCAGTTTTCGCTTCCCTTGCGCAAGGCTTTGTGCAAGAGGCGCGCCGCTCCTGACAGCGCACTTGACGGTGCGCTTGCCTTCCGCAATGCCGCCCGTCTCGCACGGGCTTGGCACCAACCGGAAGGGTGGTATGCCAGCAGGGGTGTGTGGCGATCGTAGCTCAGTTGGTTAGAGCGCCGGTTTGTGGTACCGGAGGTCGGGGGTTCGAGACCCCTCGATCGCCCCATTTCTCCCCTGCTGCTGTCATGGCCCGCGCCCCACAGGGGAGACGACATGACCGCATTCTGGGCCGAGCCCGATTTCGACGCGCATGAGCAGGTGACGCTGGTTCACGATCGGGCCAGCGGGCTGACGGCGATCATCGCGGTGCATTCGACCCATCTCGGCCCTGCGGCGGGCGGCACGCGCTTCTGGCACTACAACGAACCGGCGGCCGCGATGCGCGACGTGCTGCGCCTGTCGCGTGGGATGAGCTACAAGAACGCGATGGCCGGCCTGCCGATGGGCGGCGGCAAGGCGGTGATCCTCGCCGACGAGCAGCGCATCAAGACCCCCGAAATGCTCGCCGCCTTCGGCGATGCGGTCGAAAGCCTGGGCGGGCGCTACGTCACCGCCGAGGATGTCGGCATTACCGAAGCCGACATGGTTGCGGTCTCGCAGCGCACCGCGCATGTCTCGGGCCTGCCCGCGGCGGGTGAGGGCAGTGCGGGCGGCGATCCGGGGCCGTTCACGGCCTATGGCATCTATCTCGGCATCAAGGCCGCAGTCGCACACAAGCTGGGCAAGGAGAGCCTCGCGGGCGTCCATGTGGCAGTACAGGGTACCGGGTCTGTCGGCGGCGGCGTGGCCCGGCTGCTGGCGCGCGACGGCGCAAGGCTTACGCTTGCCGACATCAACGAAGCCCGCGCGTCGGCGCTGGCGCGCGAATTGGGCGGCGTGGCGGTCGGCACCGATGCGATCATGTCGACTCCGTGCGATGTCTTCAGCCCCAATGCGCTGGGCGCGATTCTCGATGACGCCGGGATTGCCGGGCTAGATTGCGCGATCGTCGCGGGCGGGGCGAACAACCAGCTCGCGCGGCCCGAACATGGCGCAGTGCTGGCGGCGCGCGATATTCTCTATGCGCCCGATTACGTCATCAACGCTGGCGGGATCATCTCGGTCGCGACTGAATATCTCGCCCGGCGCGAAGGCCGCAGCGTTGATGTGGCCGAGGTGAACGCGCTGGTCGAGCAGATCCCCGGACGGCTCCAGGCCATCTGGCAGGAAAGCGCGGCGAGCGGTGTTTCGTCCGACGTGGTCGCCGACCGGATGGCGCAGACACTGATTGGCCGCGGCTGATCGGACGGGGCCGCAAAGGCGGCAAGGCGGGAACGATTGGCCCTGCCCGCGATTTGCTCTCTTGTCGGGAACGGGTGTAAGGCTACAAGCCGGGCCTGACACCACACATCATGCACATCTACGCCAACCCCACCCGATTCCTGAGCCTCGCCAAATGGCTTATGCCGCTCCTGTTCTGGAGCGGTCTGGTGCTGTCGGCGGGCGCGGTGGCGTGGGGCCTGTTCATGGTCCCGCCCGACCGGCTGATGGGCGAGACGGTACGCATCCTCTTCATCCACGTTCCTGCCGCTTGGCTGGGCATGGGGGGCTGGGCAGGGATCGCGATCTCCTCTGCCGTGCTGCTGATCTGGAAGCATCCGCTGGCCGCGCTTTCGGCGCAGGCGATTGCGGTGCCGGGGATGGTATTCTGCGCGATCTGCCTTGCCACCGGCTCGATCTGGGGCCGCCCGACATGGGGCACCTGGTGGGAATGGGACGGGCGGCTGACGAGCATGCTGGTGCTGCTGTTCCTCTACGCCGGCTACATCGCGCTGACCGAGGCTGCGGAGAAAGAAGGATCGTCGAACAAGATCGCGGCGATTTTCGGGATGGTGGGCGCGGTCAATGTGCCGATCATCAACCGTTCCGTGGTGTGGTGGAACTCACTCCACCAGCCGCCCAGCATCACGGCGGGCAAGAGCGCGATCGAGGCGACGTTCCTCGTGCCGCTGCTGGTGGCAGTGGTGGGTTTCTCGCTATTGTTCGGCGCAATCGTGCTGATGCGGATGCGCGCGCTGATCGCCGAGGCGCAGGTCGAGGCACGCCTGCGCCGCCGTGCGCTCGACGATGATGCTCCCGCGCCCGCGGCCCCGGCGATGGAGCAGGCGTGATGCGCGAACAGTTGAACCAGTGGGATTTCGTCCTGATGGCCTATGGCGTCGGCATTGTCGCTCTGGCATTGCTGATCGCATGGGCATGGCGCTCGATGACGCGCGCCGAAGCCCGGCGCGACGCGGCGCGGCGGCGCTGAACGGAAAGCGAGCAATGAAAGCCAAGCATCAACGTCTGATCCTCGTGATCATCGCCTTGCTGGCAATCGTCGGCGCGGGGCTGCTGGCGGCGTGGAGCTTGCGCAATCAGGCGAACTATTTCTACCTGCCCGAGCAGATGGCCTCTGATCCGCCCGAAGTGGGCCAAGCGGTGCGGCTCGGCGGGATGGTCAAGGCCGGCTCGATCAAGACCGCGCCCGACGGCGTGACGGTTGACTTCATGGTTACCGGCAACACCGCCGATGCCATCCCGGTGCGCTACAGCGGCATCCTGCCCGATCTCTTCGTCGAGAACTCCGGCGTCGTTGCCGAGGGTAGCCTCGGCCCGGACGGCGTGTTCGTGGCGACCAACCTGCTAGCCAAGCATGATGAGAATTACGTGCCCAAGGAGCTTGAAGGCATGGGCACCGAGCAGGCGGCCAAGATGGCATCGGAAACCACGGTGGGCCTCAAGCCATGATCGCCGAGATCGGCCTTGCCGCGCTGTGGCTGGCCGCCGCGCTGGCGGTGCTGCAAATGGTCTCGGGTGCCTTCGCGCTGAGGGCCGCGGAGGGCGAGGTCAATCCGCTGGCGATCTACGCCCGCCCCGCCGCAGTGGTGCAGGCTGCGCTGGCGGTGCTGGCCTTCGTGATGCTGCTCTATGCCTTTGCGGTCACCGATCTTTCGATCAAGCTGGTGGCGAGCAATTCGCATTCGATGAAGCCCTTCGTCTACAAACTCACTGGCACTTGGGGCAACCATGAGGGCTCGATGCTGCTGTGGGTCGGGGTGCTGGCGCTATCGGGCGGGCTGCTCGCCGCGTTCGAGCGTCGCTTGCCCGAGCGCACGATGGGCGCGACGCTGGCGGTGCAGGGCTTCGTGGCGCTGGGCTTCTATGCCTTCCTGCTGCTGTCCTCCAACCCCTTCGAGCGTCTGCCGGTGCCCGCCGCAGAGGGCTCCGGCCTGAACCCGCTGCTGCAGGACATCGGCCTCGCGATCCATCCGCCGACGCTTTATGCGGGCTATGTCGGGCTGTCGGTAGCCTTCAGCCTCGCGATGGGCGCGCTGCTGACGCGCGAGGTCAATCCGGCCTTTGCCCGCGTGATGCGCCCCTGGGTGCTGGGCGCGTGGGTGCTGCTGACCTTCGGGATCACGGCGGGCTCCTACTGGGCCTATTACGAGCTTGGCTGGGGCGGCTGGTGGTTCTGGGACCCGGTCGAGAACGCGTCGCTGATGCCCTGGCTGGCGGCGACAGCGCTGATGCATTCGGTCAGCGTGCTGGCCGCGCGCGATGCGCTGCGGACGTGGACGATCATGCTCGGCGTGCTCGCCTTTTCGATGTCGATGCTGGGCACCTTCCTCGTGCGTTCGGGCGTGCTGACGAGCGTCCACGCCTTCGCGGTCGATCCGGAGCGCGGGGCCTTCATCCTCGGCCTGCTGGGGCTCTATATCGGCGGGGCCTTCACCATCTTCGCCCTGCGCGCGGGCGCGGTGGCAGAGGGCAAGCGCTTTGCCGTCACCAGTCGCGAGGGCGCGCTGGTGTTCAACAATGTGATGCTCTCGGCAATTCTCGCGATCGTGCTGCTGGGCACGCTCTACCCGCTGCTGACCGAGGCCTTCGACGTGCGGGTTTCTGTTGGCCCGCCCTATTTCAACCCGGCCTCGGCGATCTTCGCGATCCCGATGTTCCTCGTCATGGCGGTCGGCCCGCTGTTGCGCTGGCGATCGGACAAGCCCGCGCGCATCCAGTTCGAGATACTGCTGATTGCCGCGCTGGTGATCGGGGTGATTGCGGTGGCGAGCTTCTTCGGCAGCTATCCCTTCCTGCCGCTGCTGGGTCTCGGGCTCGCCGCGGCGCTCGGTGTGGCGGCGTTTCTGCCGCTGCGCGGGCGCAAACTGACGCGTGTGCCGGTGGCGACCTGGGGGATGGTGCTCGCCCATTTCGGCGTCGCGGTTTCGCTGTTCGGAATGGCCTGCGAGGGTGCCTTTTCGGAAGAGCGCCTCGCTGCTGTCGCGCCGGGCGGCACCGAGCAGATTGGCGATTTCGCGGTCACGCTCGAAGGCGTCGCCCCCGTCGCCGGGCCGAACTGGACCGCCATAGAGGCGCGCCTCGCGGTGCGGCAGGATGGCGGGGAGGCGGTGCTGCTCAATCCGCAGGCACGCAGCTTTTGGTCGCCGCCGCAATCGACCTCCGAAAGCGCGCTGCTGACCAAGTGGAACGGCCAGCTTTACGCCGTGATCGGCCAGCAGGCTGAGGACGGACGCTGGCAGATCCGGCTGTGGTGGAAACCCTTCGTCACCTTCATCTGGTATGGCGGACTGCTGATTGCGCTGGGCGGGATGCTGTCGATTGCGGGCCGCGTGCGGGTCGATGTGAAGCGCCGCGTGGCGGTGGCCAAGGGTGCCCAGCGCCGCGCCGATCTCGATGCGCTCGGCGGCGCGCCCGAACCGGTTCCGGCGGAGTAGGGCGGCGGTGCGCAGCAAGCTGATCCTGTGGGTGCCGCTCGCCCTGTTCGCCTTCTTCGCGGGGCTTGCGGGCTATATGCTGACGCAGGAGAAAGACCAGTTCGTCGAAAGCACGATGATCGGCCGCCCGCTGCCCGACTTCGCGCTCGACCCCGCATTCGAGGGCCTGCCGGGTGCCAGAAAGGCGGACTTCGCGGGCGAGCCCCGGCTGCTCAATATCTGGGCAAGCTGGTGCACCCCCTGCATCGCCGAAGCCCCGCAGCTTGAAGCCCTGAAAGCGCAAGGTGCCCAAATCATAGGCATCGCCATCCGCGACCGGCCCGAGGATGTCGCGCGCTTCCTTGCTCGTTACGGCAACCCCTATACCCGCATCGGCAGCGATCCCATCTCCGAGGTGCAGCTCGGCATCGGTTCTTCCGGCGTGCCCGAGACCTTCGTGATCGATGGCAAGGGCGTGATCCGCTACCAGCATATCGGCGACATCCGCGCGAGCGATGTTCCGGTGCTGCTCGCCGAACTGGAGAAGGCGCGATGATCCGGGCCCTTGCCGCGCTGCTCGCCGTGCTGCTGGCGCTTCCCGCGCTGGCGCAGGACACGATGCCGCCCGCGCCCTATGCCTATAACCAGCTCGACGATCCCCGGCTCGAGGCCGAGGCGAGCGCGCTGATGCACACCTTGCGCTGCCTCAAGTGCCAGTCGCAGAGCATCGCCGATTCCGACGCGCCCATGGCGGGCGACATGCGCCATCAGGTGCGCGCGCGCATCCTTGCGGGTGAAAGTCCCGAACAGATCCGCAGCTGGCTGATTGAGCGCTATGGCGACTATGTCAGCTACGAGCCCGAAGTGAGCAGCACCACCTGGCCGCTGTTCGCGGTGCCGGTGCTGGTGATCCTCGTCGTCGGCGGGGTGCTGGTGCGGCGGCTCGGCCAGCGGCGCGACGATGCGGGAGAGCGGGCATGATCGGCGGTTGGCTTGCCGTGGCGGCGCTGGCGCTGGCCGCTTTCGCGCTGGCCGTGCTGGTGCTGCGGCTCCCGCGCGAGGGGATGACGCTGTTCGGCGCGGCGCTGGTGTTCGGGCTTGCGGGCTATGCCTGGCAGGGTTCGCCCGGTCAGCCTGCCGCGCCCAAGCCCGAAATGCGCAAGTCCAGTCAGCAGGGCGAGGCGATGGTCGAGGGCCGCGCCGCGCTGTTCGACCGCACGCTGCCGCCGCCCGCCTACCTCCTCACCTCGGACGCCTTCGCGCGGCAAGGCCAGTTCGCCGATGCGGCAGGGCTGCTGCAGCAGGGGCTGCGCGACAATCCGCGCGATATCGAAAGCTGGCTGGCGCTGGGCATGGCGCTGGTCGGCCATGCTGACGGCTTCGTCACCCCGGCAGCGGTGCAGGCCTTCAGCCGCGCCCGCGCGATCGACCCGGCGCATCCGGGTGCGGATTACATTCTCGGATACGCCTATCTCCAGAGCGGCGAGATCATCGCAGCGCGCAATGTCTGGCAGGGGCTGATCGAACGCTCGCCCCCCGACGCGCCCTGGCTTGAGGGCCTGTCTGCCGAAGTCGCGCGGCTCGATGACATGATCGCCCGCGCGCCGATGTTGCAGGGCCGCTGAGATGCATTTGTCCCTTGCGTGTCATGCGCGGGGATGTTGTTGCAGGTGCGAAAGGACGGTGCTAGGCGCGCCGCCTTGCCGGACACGAGTCTCGTGGTCCGGATGGGCAGTACCGGGGGGATACGGGAAATCCGATTGACATGAGCACACCCGCCTCCACCTCGCCCGATCCTTCGGCCGTGCCGATTGAAAACAGCCACGGTCACGGCGCGTCGACCGTTACGCTCGCCATTGGCGCGGTGGGCGTGGTCTTCGGCGATATCGGCACCAGCCCGCTATACGCCTTCCGCGAAACCTTCGCCTCGCACAACGGCGCGCCCGGCATCTCGCCCGACGCGGCGCATATCCACGGTGTGCTGAGCCTCGTCTTCTGGTCGATGATGATGGTGGTGACGGTGAAGTACGTCCTCACCATCATGCGTGCCGACAACAAGGGCGAGGGCGGCAGTCTGGCGCTGCTGGCGCTGATCCGCCGCGCGTCCGACAGCGCGGGGTGGACCGCGCCGCTGGTGCTGCTGGGCGTGTTCGCCACCGCGCTGTTCTACGGCGACAGCATGATCACCCCCGCGATCTCGGTGCTTTCGGCGACCGAGGGTCTGCAATATATCGTCCCCGGCTTCAAACCGTGGATCGTGCCCACCGCAATCGCGATTCTCGTCTGCCTGTTCGCGCTGCAATCGCGCGGGACGGAGCGAGTGGGCAAGCTGTTCGGCCCGGTCATGCTGACCTATTTCGCGATGCTGGCGACGCTCGGCGTGATGCATCTCAGCGCCAATCCGGCGATCATCCTCGAGACGATCAATCCGGTGAATGCGCTCAATTTCTTCATCACCGACGGTTTCACCGCCTTCATCGCACTGGGCAGCGTCGTGCTGGCAGTGACGGGGGCCGAGGCGCTTTATGCCGATATGGGCCACTTCGGGCGCAAGCCGATCGGGATTTCTTGGATCACCTTCGTCTTTCCGGCGCTGATGCTCAACTACATGGGGCAGGGCGCGCTGGTGCTGTCGCAGACCTCGCCCGCAGCGACCGCGGCGCTGATCGAGGATCCTTTCTTCCTGATGATCCCCGACATGGTGCGCGTGCCGGTGATCATCCTGGCGCTGCTGGCGACGATCATCGCCAGCCAGGCGGTGATCTCGGGCGCGTTCAGCCTGACGCAGCAGGCGATCCAGCTGGGCTTCATCCCGCGCATGGAAATCCACCACACCAGCGCCACGGCGGCGGGGCAGATCTACATCCCGGCGATCAACTGGGGCCTGATGGTGATGGTGATCCTGCTGGTGCTGTTCTTCCAGTCGTCGAGCAACCTTGCCGCCGCCTATGGCATCGCGGTGACCGGCGCGATGTTCATCGACACGCTGCTGCTCGCCGCGGTGCTGACCGCGCTGTGGCGCTGGCCGCTGTGGAAGGCACTGCCGCTGATTGCGGTTTTCCTGATCGTCGATGTCGCCTATTTCGGCGCCAACCTCATCAAGGTGCCGCAGGGCGGGTGGGTGCCGCTGTTCATCGGCTTCGTGATCTTCACGCTGCTCACCACCTGGGCGCGCGGGCGCAAGCTGATGCGCGAGCGGATGAGCGAGAGCGCATTGCCGCTGGAGATCTTTGCCAAGTCGGCCAAGAACTCCGCGCTGCGCGTGCCCGGCACGGCGATCTTCATGGCTTCGAGCACCGCCGGTGTGCCGAGCGCGCTGCTGCACAACATCAAGCACAACAAGGTGCTGCATGAGCGCGTGGTGATCCTGACGATCAACATCGCTGACGTGCCCTTTGTCGGCCCGCACAAGCGCTGCGAGATGACCGATCTCGGCGACGGCTTTTACCGCGCGGTGCTGAATTACGGCTTCATGGAGGAAACCGACGTGCCGCAGGGGCTCAAGACCATGCAGCGCTGCGGCGGCGATTTCGACATGATGCACACCAGTTTCTTCCTATCGCGCCAGACCCTGATTGCCAGCGATCACCCCGGCATGTCGATCTGGCGTGAAAAGGTGTTCGCGTGGATGCTGCGCAACGCGGCAAGCGCGATGGACTTCTTCAAGCTCCCGACCAACCGCGTGGTCGAGCTGGGGAGCCAGCTGGAAATCTAGCTTCCCGTCGGCGGCTCGTCCTTCAACGGCTCGGCCTTGTCCTCGAAACTGAGGCCGTGCTTCAGCAGCATCGGGATCTGGCTGAAGGTGAACAGGAACGTCAGCGGCAGGAACACCCACAGCTTGGCCCACAGCCAGCTTTCAAAGGAGAGCTGCGCGCGCAGAACCTCGTTGAGCAGGGCGAGGAAGAGGAAGAACAGCCCCCAATTGCGCGACAGCTTCAGCCAGCCTGTGTCCGACAATCCTTCGAACGCGGCTTCGAGCAGGATCCTCAGCATCGCGCGGCCCATGAAAAAGCCGCCGAGCAGCACCACGCCGAAGCTCGTATAGATGATCGTCGGCTTCAGCTGCACGAAAGTCGGATCGCCGAAGAAGATCGTCAGGCTGCCGAAGCCCACGATCAGCGCGGTCGAGAACCACAGCATCGGCGATACCTTGCCGATCCGCCATTTCGACACCAGCAGCGCGATCACCGCGGCGACCATGAAGGCGCCGGTGCCAAAGGTGATGGCGATCAGCTCCCCCGCGGCGCTCGTCTCCTCGGGCGAGAACCACTTGTAGACGCCAAGGAACACCAGCAGCGGCCCATAATCGACCGCGACATTGAGCCAGCTGGAGGCGGCTTTCTTGCCTTCGTTCTCGCTCACTACGCGACCCCTGCGATCACGCGAGCGACCAGATCGGGGTCGAAGGGACGCAGGTCTTCCATCTTCTCGCCCACCCCGATAGCATGGATCGGGAGGCCATATTGCTCGGCCGCCGCCACCAGCACGCCGCCGCGCGCGGTGCCATCGAGCTTGGTCATGATCAGGCCGGTGACGCCCGCGACTTCCTTGAACACATCGATCTGCGCGAGCGCATTCTGGCCGTTGGTGGCATCGAGCACCAGCACAACATCGTGCGGTGCTTCGGGGTTGAGCCGGCCGAGGACGCGGCGGATTTTCGCCAGCTCCTCCATCAGCTCCTTCTTGTTCTGGAGGCGCCCTGCAGTGTCGACGATCAGCGCGTCGATCCCGGTATCGGTGGCCTGTTTGACCGCATCGAATACGATCGCCGCCGGGTCGCCGCCTTCCGGCCCGCGCACCAGATCGACCCCGATACGGCCCGCCCAGGTCGCGAGCTGGCCAATCGCGGCGGCGCGGAAGGTATCGCCCGCGGCCAGCAGCACGCCGTAATCGTCCTCCTGAAACAGGTGCGCGAGCTTGGCGATGGTCGTGGTCTTGCCACTGCCGTTGACCCCGATCACGAGGATCACCTGCGGGCGCGGGAAGGCGGTGATTTCGAGCGGTTTGGCCACCGGGCGCAGGATTGCGGCGATCTCTTCGGCCACGGCCTCCTTCAATTCGCGCGTGGTGATTTCCAGCCCGAAGCGCTTGTCGGAGAGGCGCGCCCGGATGCGGGCGGCGGCAGACGGGCCGAGGTCGGAGAGGATGAGGGCATCCTCGACCTCGTCCAGCGTCGCATCGTCGAGCTTCGCCGTCGCTCCGCCGCTGATCGGCAGGTTGGCGGAAAGGCGCTCCGATGTCTTGGCGAACCCGCCGAAAAGGCGCTGGGTCCAGCTGCTTTCACTCATGCGAGCAGGCCCTCCCTGAGGCCGCTTGGGGTCACGTCGTAGATGGTGCCGGGGATGCTGCCCTGCGGCAGCGCAACCGGTGCGTAGTTCGGGGCATAGCCCGTGCCGCCGCGTTCGGCGAGGACGGGCAGCGTTTCGCCCACAAGTGTGCCGAGCCAGGCCGCGCGCCGGGCGGCGGCGCGGGCGCGCAGGTCGGCGGCACGGGCCTTGACCACGTCGCGCGCCATTTGCGGCATCCGCGCGGCGGGCGTGCCGGGGCGCGGCGAATAGGGAAAGATGTGGGCGTGGACGATGTCGAGTTCGTCGATGATCGCGAGGTTTTCGGCATGGTGGGCCGCATCCTCGGTGGGGAAGCCGGCGATAAGATCGGCTCCCAAGGCAATCTCGGGACGAAGCGCCTTCAATCGCGAAACCAGTTCCACCGCATCGGCGCGCGAATGGCGGCGCTTCATCCGCTTGAGGATGAGGTCGGCCCCGTGCTGGAGCGAGAGGTGCAGGTGCGGCATGACGCGCGGCTCGTGCGCGAGCAGATCGAACAGCAGCGGGTCGACCTCGATCCCGTCGACCGAGGAAAGCCGCAGGCGGAGAAGGCGGGGATAGGCATCGAGGATCGCCTGCACCAGCGTGCCAAGACGCGGCGCATTGGCCAAATCGTGGCCCCAACTGGTCAGATCAACGCCGGTGAGCACCACTTCCTGCGCTCCTGCGGCACAATGCTGGCCGACTTCCTCCAGCACCTGTGCAATCGCAAGCGAGCGGCTCGCGCCCCGGCCTTGCGGGATGACGCAGAAGGTGCAGGCGTGGTCGCAGCCGTTCTGCACCGCGATAAAGGCGCGGGTGCGGGCGGGGGCGAGCAGGGGCGCGTTGCCGGGAACGTTCCAGCTGCGCGGATCGAGCTTGGCTGCGTTGGCGACCAGCCCGTCGACTTCGTCCATCGCGCCGATCTGCGCACGGTCGATCTCTGCCGCGCAGCCCGTCACCACCAGCCGCGCCTGCGGATGGTCGCGGCGCGCGCGGCGGATCGCCTGCCGGGTCTGGCGCAGCGCTTCGCCGGTAACCGCGCAGGAATTGACGACGACGAGGTCGCGCTCCCCCGCCAGCATCGCCCGCATCCGCTCGCTCTCGGCGATGTTCATGCGGCAGCCGAGCGAAATGATCGCGGGTACGCTCAAGCGTAGTCGTCCCAAGCGAAGGTGCCGCGGAAACTTTCGGCGGCGGGGCCGCGCATCAGGATCGTGCCTCCCGGTTGCCACGCGATCACGAGATCGCCGCCGGGCAGGGTGACACGCACCGGGCTTTGCACCAGCCCCTTGCGGATCGCGGCAACCGCAGTGGCGCAGGCCCCGGTGCCGCAGGCTCGGGTCAGGCCCGCACCGCGCTCCCACACGCGCAGCCGCAAGTGATCGGGCCCGGCGAGATGCGCGACATTGACGTTCACCCGCTCGGGGAAGAGCGGATCGTTCTCGATCAGAGGACCAAGCCGGTCGAGTTCAACCGCGTCCGCATCCTCGACGAAGAAGATCGCGTGCGGATTGCCGACATTGACCCCCATCGGGCCTTCGAGATCTTCCCAGCCGACGGGCATGGCAAAAGTGTCCATCGGGTAGGCGAGGGGGATCGCGTCCCAGTTGAACCGCGGCTCTCCCATGTCGACCTCTGCGCCGCCTTGCAGCGGCTGCAAGGCGATCGGCCCGCCGCCGGTGGCGATGGTGGCAGGCGCGCCATGCAGCAGCGCAACCGCGCGCGCCGCATTGCCGCAGGCTTCGACCTCGCTGCCATCGGCGTTGAAGATCCGCATCCGGAAGGCGTGGTCCGTATCGGGCTCCAGCAGCACCAGCTGGTCGAAGCCGATCCCGGTACGGCGGTCGCCCAGCGCGCGCGCGATCGTCGGCGTCACCTGCGGAAGCACGACCTCGCGCGCATCGAGCACGATGAAATCATTGCCGAGCCCGTGCATCTTGATGAAGGGGACATGCTGCGTCACGCCGCCGCATCTATGCACCGCAGGGCCCCGCGTCCAGTCCCGCACACACGGCGGGACGCGCCCCGATGGGCGAAAGCGTCAGCCCTGCGCGGCGCGATGGGGCGGCAGAGAGGCTGCGCCCGCCTGACGCGATGCGGCAATGCCCGGTTCGGCGCGCGGCGTGATCAGCTTTCCCACCGCCGCCAGCCGGGTGCGCACGCCATCGGCATCTTCGGGCAGGCCATAGAGATAGCCCTGCGCCTTCAGGCGGCCCATGGTCTGCAGCGCCTTGAGGATTTCCTCGTCCTCCACCCCCTCGGCGGTGAGCGGCAGGTCGAGCCCGCGGCCGAGCGAGACGATCGCCTCGACCAGTCGCGAGCGCTGGCCGGGCTCCTTCAATTCGCTGACAAAGCTGCGGTCGATCTTGATGCGGTCGAAGGGCAGGCTGCGCAGCTGCTCGAAGCTCGAATAGCCCGTGCCGAAATCGTCGAGGCTGATCTGCACGCCCTGATTGCGCAAGCTGATGATCATCGAACGGACCATGCCGACATTCTCGTGCAGGCAGCTTTCGGTGATCTCGATCTCCAGCCGCTGCGGCGGGAACCCGGCTGCGACCAGCCGCTTCAGCAGGCGCTGCGCGAACCACGGATCGCGCAGCTGCACCGGCGAAATGTTGATCGACAGCGTCAGGCTTTCATCCCAGTCGCGCGCGTCGCGGAAGGCTTGGTCCATCAGGCGTTCGGACAATTCGTTGATGAGCCCGATTTCCTCGGCGATCGGCACGAAGACGTCGGGGCTGATCAGGCCCAGCTGCGGTGAGCGCCAGCGCGCCAGCATCTCGAAGCCGACCAGGGCGCCGGTCTCGACATCGACCTGCTGTTCGTAGAACGGCACGAATTCGCCCCGCGCCAGACCCCGGCGGATCCCGGTTTCGAGCTGGTTGCGGAACTTCAGCTCGTTTTCCATCGAGGGTTCGAACCAGAAATAGCGGTTCCGGCCCTGCTTCTTGGCGTGATAGAGTGCCATGTCCGCGCGGTGCATCAGCGCGTTGCCATCCACCTCGGCACCGGACGCACGGTCGATGTCGTGGTCGGTGGCAAGGCCGATCGAGACGGTCAGCTCGACCGTCAGTTCGGGCATGCGCAGCGGTTGAGCGAGGCTTTCGTAAATCCGCACCACCAGATCGTCGACCCGCTCGGAATGTCCGATCGGGAAGGATGTGACGAAGGCGAATTCATCGCCCCCCAGCCGTGCCAGCCGGGCCTCTCGCGGGAGCAGTGCCCGCACCCGTTCGCACACCATCACCAGCACCGCATCACCGGCAGCGTGGCCGTGCATGTCATTGATCTGCTTGAAATTGTCGAGATCGATCATGCAATAGGCAATCGCCTCGCCGCGGGTTTCGGCCACCGTGCGCAAGGCCTCGGTCGCCTCGATCATGCTGCGGCGATTGAGGCAGCGGGTCAGCGGATCGGTCGCCGCGAGCAGCTGCGCGCGCGCTTCGGCCCGGCGGCGTTCGGCGATCTCGCGGGTCAGTTCGCGATAACGCCGCCAGCCGAAGATGATCAGCGCGATATTGAGCAGCAGGGCGTTGACGAGGATCACGTTGGGCTTGCCGCCCTCACCCAGCAGGGCAGCGATCGCCTCGGGCAGAACCGATCCGCCGGTGCCGACCAGCATGATGATTGCGGCCACGGCGATGCCGAGCGCAATAATGTCGCGTTCGGCCGAAACCAGCGGATTTTCGGGCTCGTGATCGGTCAAAATCGTTGCCTCTTGCCTGAGGTCGCCACACATGCGCGGCCCGCCTCCTTACCATCACCTTTCCGGAGGTTTCGCAGATCGCACTAAATATCGGGTTAATGGGCAAACTGCGGCGAGGGGCTTGGCGCGGCGGGCGGCGTCGGTCTATCGGAGCCGGAGATTGCAAGGGAGCGCTGCGTCCGATGGCCCATTGGCTGATGAAATCCGAACCGTTCAAATACAGTTGGGACGATCTCGTCGCCGAGGGTGAGGGCACTTGGGACGGCGTGCGCAACTACCTCGCGCGCAACAACCTGCAAGCGATGGAGACGGGGGACGAGGCGTTCTTCTATCACAGCCGCGAGGGGCTGGAGATCGTCGGCATTGCCGAGATCACCGTGACAGGGATCGGCGATCCCACCGATGAGACCGGCAAGTGGGCTGCGGTGAAGCTGAAGGCGAAGCGCAAATTCGCAAAGCCCGTCACGCTCGCAGCGATCAAGGCCGAGCCGAGGCTGGCCGACATGCAGCTCGTCCGCCTGTCCCGGTTGTCGGTTTGCGCGGTCACGCCAGAGGAGTGGGCGGTGGTCTGCGAGATGGCGGGCGAGTAGAACAACCTAACCTTAAAAACAGATATTTGCTTGTCGGATCGTTGCTTGTCGCACGTCCGCGTCGTTTCGTCTTGGCGTGATGGGCCCCGCGGAACATTGCCGCACCGCTTCTCTTATCCCTCTCGAAGCGTCGCACTTCCCCGCAGACGCAAACACACAGAGGAACCTACCATGGGCAAGCTGACCGAGAACATCAAGGGCACCGCCAACGAGATCGCTGGCAACATCAAGCAGAAGTCGTCGGACCCGGCGACCCGCGCCGAAGGCGTGGCGCAGGAGCGCAAGGGTGAAGCCCAGAAGGTCAAGGGCGACATCCAGGGCGCCATGGGCGACAAGATCTAACAAAAACTGATCGTCTCTCCCCCCTGTGACGATCGACACGAAGGCCGCCTCTCTCCCCCCGAGAGGCGGCCTTTTCCGTGTCAGGCGCGGGTGCGGGCCCGCAGGCCACTGATTGTCACACCGCTCGCGGCGATGCGTTCGAGATCGGTGAGCGCGTGGATCAGGCGGATGCCGCCGCGCCCCTGCGCCTCGGCGAGCGCGGCGACGAATTCCCCGGTGGTCTCAACCCGCTTGCTCCATGCGCCGAAGGCCGCGCCCAGCATCCCGAAATCAGGGTTGGCGAGCTGCGTGGCCGAGACCCGGCCCGGATGTTCCCTCTCCTGATGCATCCGGATCGTGCCGTAGGCGCCGTTGTCGATCACGATGACGATCAAGTTCGCGCCATATTGCGCGGCGGTGGCGAGTTCCTGCCCGTTCATCAGGAAGTCTCCGTCCCCTGCCACCGCGACCACCGTCCGCTCGGGGAAGCGCAATGCGGCGGCGACAGCGGCGGGCACGCCGTAGCCCATCGCGCCGCAGGTCGGGGCGAGCTGGCCGGGGTAGGCTTCGTAATGCCAGTAGCGGTGCCACCAGCCTGCGAAGTTGCCCGCGCCGTTGCAGATGATGGTGTCGGCAGGCAGTGCCTCACGCATGGCGGTGACGCAGGCGGCGAGGTCCATCGCCGCGTCGGAGGGCTGGGCCGTCGACCACGCCAGCCATTCCGCGTGCGCCTCGGCCCCTGCATCGAAGGGGATGATCGCCTCGTCCTCCCACAGCGCCGCGCATTCGGCGAACTCGTCCATCGCGCAACACAGGGCAAGATCAGTGCGATAGACGCGGCCGAGTTCCTCCGGGTCGGGATGGATGTGGACGAGCGTCTGGCCGGGGTGTTCGAGCGTCGGAACCGCATAGCCATTGGTGGTCGCCTCACCCAGCCGCGCGCCGACCGCGATGATCAGGTCGGCGTTCTTCACCCGCTCGACCAGCTTCGGATTGGGCCCATATCCGAGGTTTCCGGCATAGACCGGCGAGGTCGGCGCGATGGCGTCCTGCCGGCGGAAAGCGGTGGCGACCGGCAGGCCGATCCGCTCGGCGAATTGCTGGAAATATTGGCGCGCCTTGGCGTTCCAGCCGGCGCCCCCGATGATCGCGATCGGGCTGGCGGCGTCGCCGATCATGTCGAACAGCGTGGCAAGCGCATCCGGGCACACCGCCTGCGCCGGGCGCAGCGCTTGCGGGCGCGGGGCGAGGCTGGCAGGCACCTGCTCGACCAGCATGTCCTCGGGCAGGGAGAGCACGACCGGGCCGGGCCGTCCGCTGATCGCCACGGCATAGGCGCGCGCAATATATTCTGGAATTCGCGCTGGATCGTCGATCCGAGCTGCCCACTTGCAGATGGGGGCGAAGAAGGCGGGAAAATCGACTTCCTGAAACCCCTCGCGGCCCTGCGCGCCGCGCGCAACGTCGCCGACGAACAGGATCATCGGCTGCGAATCCTGATGCGCCACGTGAACGCCGATGCTGGCATTGGTCGCACCCGGCCCACGGGTCACGAAGGCGATGCCGGGCCGCCCCGTCAGGGTGCCATCGGCGCAGGCCATGAAGGTCACGCCGCCTTCCTGCCGGCAAGTGACGACATCGATCTCCGGTCGGTCGGGCAGGGCATCGAGAACGCTGAGAAAGCTTTCGCCCGGCACGGTGAAAATCCGCGTCGCGCCCTGCGTGGCAAGGCAATCGACAAGCAGGGCCGCCGCTGTCCGGGTGCCTTCTGAGCGGCTGGAATCGGTCATCACATTACTCTCCCGTCGTCTTGCCTTGCGCCTCTACCGCCGCCTGCGCGGGCGCGCAAACTCGGCCTGTCCCATGCTGCGACAGGCTCGCCGCAAAGCGTTTTCAATCGTTAAAAAAGTCTTAATGTTGGCAGGAACTGACAACGGAGAAAAAAATGCGTCGCAGCCTGGTTCTCACTGACGAGACCGCCCGCCACTGGTTCCGGGCGAGCCTGCCGCCGCATGTAAAGCGCGACCTGTTCGACATCCCGGCCGAGGGGCTGTGGCGCCTGACGATGGCGGACGTGCGCGGCGTCGCCAGCACCTATGTCGCGGTGACGCTGGCGGTTTTCGCCTTCATTATCTAAGGCGCATCGCGCATCCGCAGCGCCTCGGTCGCGTGCAGTTTTCGCGCGAGGCTGGCGGAGAAGAAGCATAGCACCAGGCTCAGCAGCAATTGCTCCTGCAAGGGAATGCCGAGCGGGCCCAGCGCCCCGGCAATTCCGGCGCCGACCACCATGAAGACCGACGAGATGAAGTTGTTGGCCGCGACCGAGCGCGAGGCTTCCGACGGGTCAACGCGCGTTGTCAGGAAGGCATAGAGCGGCACCACGAACATGCCGCCGGCAATCGCGATGACCAGCAGGTTGGCGGTCAGCGCCAGCGCCAGCGGCTGGGCGAGGAATTCCCACACGGTGAACAGTTCACCTTGCGGCTGGAGATTCCACATCCGGCACAGGGCGTAGAAGACCACCAGCAGCACCGCCAGCACCATCACCGAAGGCGCCGAGTAGCGCGCCGAGATGTCGCCCTTGAGCAGCGCGTTGATCGAGACCGAGCCGATCGCGATCCCGGCCGAAAAGGCTACCAGCAGCACTGCGGCGACCTGCTTGTCGGCCAGCAGCACATTCTTGGCAAGCGGAATGAACTGCACCGAAAGGATCGCCGCAATCGCCCAGAAATAGCTGATTGCCAGCACCGAATAGCGCAGCTCGAGATTGCCCATCGAAAAGGCGATCAGGTCTCTGGAGGCGCGGATCGGGTTCCAGTCGACTTTTGTGTCTTCGCATTGCGTGGGGGCGGGCGGCACGAAGCGGCAGGTGGCGTAGCCGATCAGCGCGATCACGATCACGCCGATGATGCTCCACATGATCGGCATCGCCCCGCCGAGCATCATGCCCACAAGGATCGCCACATAAGTGCCCGCCTCGACCAGGCCGGTGCCCGCCAGCACCTCGTCCTTTTGCAGATGCTGCGGCAGGATCGCGTATTTGATCGGACCGAAGAAGGTCGAATGCACCCCCATCGCGAACAGCGCCGTGAACATCAGGGGGAGGGCGAGGCCCTCGATCTCGACCCCGCGCGAGGCCAGCAGCAGGCCGGTTGCGCCAACGCTCATGATCAGAATTTCGGCGAACTTGATCCAGCGGATGATCTTGGTCTTGTCGCGCATGTCGGCCAGCTGGCCCGCCGTGGCCGAGAACAGCACGAAGGGGAGCACGAACAGCGCCGTGGCGACGCCGCTGATCAGCGTCTCCATCTCGGGCGAATCGTAGACCTGATAGACCACGAACAGCACCATTGCGTTCTTGTAGAGATTGTCGTTGAGCGCGTTGAGCAGCTGGGTCAGGAACAGCGGCAGAAAGCGCCGCTGGCGCATGAGATGGGTCGAGGTTGTCATGCGGCTGTGTGCGGGCGCTTCCCTGTGAGATACCCGCGACATAGCGGGGCTGCGCGCTTTCACAAGAGCACAGTCCGAAAGGCAGCGCTGGCGCACGATTGTGGGGGATGCCCGATTGCAGGGGTTTTGCGCGCCCGTTTCCGGCGCTAGACGGGTGCGCAATTATGTCGAGCCTGCCCAATATCCTCACCGCGTCACGCATCTTCGCCGTGCCGCTGCTGGCGTTCTTCCTGTGGTGGCCGGAATGGCGGTTGGGTTATCTGATCGGCTTCGTGCTCTATTGCATCATCGCGATCACCGATTTCTTCGACGGCTATCTGGCCCGCGCGCAGGGGACTGTGTCGAAGCTGGGCATCTTCCTCGATCCCATCGCCGACAAGATCATGGTCGCCGCGGTGATTCTGGTGCTGACCGCGCAGGGCTATCTGCGCGGGCCCTATGCAGGCGATGTGCACGTGATCGCGGGCCTTATCATCCTGGTGCGCGAAATTGCGGTGAGCGGCCTGCGCGAATTTCTGGGCGGGATTCAGGTCTCGGTGCCGGTCTCGCAGCTGGCGAAGTGGAAGACCACCTTCCAGCTGGTTGCGCTGGGCGCGCTGATCCTTGGCGGAGCGGTGCACGGGGCGCCGTGCCAGTCGGTGTTCGAGGGCTGCGGCTCGGTGGCGGACAGCTGGGTGCACGTGATCGGCCTTGTCAGCCTGTGGACCGCGGCGGCGCTGACGCTGATCACCGGCTGGGACTATCTGAGGGTCGGTCTCAAGCACATGGATTGAGGGCTGGCGCAGCCCCCCGTGTTCGGGTTACAACATATCCCATGGGATCCGAGACTTCGGGCGAACCGGGCGCATTCGTCGGCCGGTTGGCGAATCAGTCACGCAAGCTTCAGAGCGAGGCGAAGGCTGCCATCGCGCGGGGCGATTACGCGCGCGCCTCGGCGCTGATCGGCGATGCCGAGCTGCTGGCCGAGGATGTCCACGGCCTCGTCGACGATATCGAGCACCGCCACACCGACCGGCTGATGGGCCATGCCGCCGCCGAGGCCCAAGCCCGCCGCCCGCGCCGCCATGCGCGAGGCAGCCGCCTGCGTCTGGCGATAGGGGCAACCCTCGCGATGAGCCTCGCGCTGGTGGAGTGCTGAGCGGGGCGCTCAACCCGCCCGCAATTCTTCCGCCAGCAGCAGGAAATCGGCCTCGCGCGGGGAGTTCTTTCGCCATGCCAGCACGATTTCGCGCTTGGCGGTGAGGCTGTCGACGGGCCGCGCAACCACTTCGGTGCCGCTCAGGATTCCCGCCGTCAGCGCCATTTCGGGCAGCATGGTGAGGCCGAGGTCGTTGTCGACCAGTTGCACCAGCGTGTGCAGGCTGGTGCCGATCATCGCCGCACTGGCGCGCAGTTCGGAACGCGAGCAAGCCGCGAGCGCATGATCGCGCAGACAGTGCCCATCCTCCAGCAGCAGCAGCCGGCCCTGATCGATCATCTCGGGCTTGATGCTGGCGGGCGGATCGCGCGGGTCGTCCTTGGGGAAAGCGATAAACAGGCGGTCGTCCGCAATATGCGCGATTGCCGCGTCGCCGGTGTCGAAGGGCAGGGCGAGCAGCACGCAATCGACCCGCCCATGCGAGAGCGATTCGAGCGCATCGTGGCTGGTCTCCTCGCGCAGCATCAGCTTGAGATCGGGGCGCTCGCGCTTAAGCCGTGGCAGGATGCGCGGCAGCAGAAAGGGGGCGATGGTGGGGATGACGCTCATGCGCAATTCGCCCGAAAGCGGCTTGCCAGAGGCCTGGACGAGATCGGCGAGTTCCTCTGCCTCGCGCAGCAGGCGGTTGGCCTTGGCCACCACCTGCTCGCCCAGCGCGGTGAAGCGCACTACCCGGCGCGAACGTTCGACCAGCGTCACGCCCAGCAGCGATTCGAGTTCGCGAATCCCCGCCGACAGCGTCGATTGCGACACGAAGCTGGCATCGGCTGCCTTGCCGAAATGCCCATGCTCGTGAAGCGCCACGAGATATTGCAGCTGCTTGATGGTGGGGAGGTAGGTGGACACAGCCCTTGCGCTATTCCGCCGCCAGCGGATCGGCTTCGGCTTCGGCCTCGGGCGCAGCCTCCGGCGCGACCACATCGTCGATATGGGTCATCTTCAGCCGCCCTTTCTCGACTGCGAAGGCGAGCTTGCCTTCGACCAGATCGAGCGCGTCCTTGCCGAACACCTCGTAGCGCCAGCCTTCGAGCACCGGCAGCTTGCGCACACCCGCCGCCAGCGCCTCCATCTCGTCGGCGCGGGTGAGCAGGCGCGGCGCGACGTCGATCTCGCGGGCGCGGATCTTGAGCAGCAGCTTCAGCAGATCGGCGACCAGCGCGCCTTCCTTGCCCAGCGGCGCGCCCTGCTTGATCTTCTCGGGCATTTCCGACTTGGGCAGCGGCTCCGCCTCGGCCAGCACCTTCATCAGCCGCTTGCCGATGTCGTTGTCCTTCCATGCCGGGGAAAGCCCGCGCACCTTGGCGAGATCGGCCTGCCCCTTGGGCGGGTGGCTGGCGATGTCCGCGAGCGTCTCGTCGCGCATGATCCGGCCGCGCGGAATGTTCTTGTGCTGCGCCTCGCTCTCGCGCCATGCGGCAAGCGCCTTCATGCGGCCCAGCACCTGCGGATTGCGCCCCGGCTGGCGGATGCGCTTCCACGCCACGCCCGGATCGGTGAGATAGTTCGACGGATCGGCGAGCTTTTCCATCTCGGCATCGAGCCACAGCCCGCGGCCGGTCTTGACCAGCTTCTTCAGGATCTTGGGAAAAATCGCCGAGAGGTGCGTCACGTCGCCGATGGCATATTCGATTTGCCGGTCGGTCAGCGGGCGGCGGCTCCAATCGGTAAAGCGCGCGCCCTTGTCGATGGTAAGGCCGATCCAGGTTTCAACCAGATTGGCATAGCCGATCTGTTCGGACTGGCTGATCGCCATCATCGCGATCTGGGTGTCGAAAATGGGATGCGGGGTCTTGCCGGTGAGGTTGACGATGATCTCGACATCCTGCCCGCCGGCGTGGAAGACCTTGAGCACGTCCTCGTTCTCGCACATCAGGTCGAGCAGGGGGGTGAGGTCGATCCCCGGCGCCATCGGATCGATCGCGGCAGCCTCTTCCGTATTGGCGATCTGCACCAGGCAGAGTTCGGGCCAATAGGTGTTCTCGCGCATGAATTCGGTATCGACTGCGACGAAATCGGACTTCGCAAGACGTTCGCAGAGGTTGGAGAGGGCCTCGGTGGTGGTAATCAGCGGATGGATTTTCATGTCATCTTTTCATATCTGCGAGCGGAGTGCCGCCCTCGGGATCGTTCCCACTATGCCCGCCCCCGCTTGACAAAGCGGCAGGCTTGCCCTGTTAGCGCGCCGACGGCGGAGCGAGGCTCCGAATACGCCCGCGCGCCCTAGCGTTATAGCTGCCAACAGGACAAGAGTTTAGATGCACCCCTACCGCACGCATACTTGCGCACAGCTTTCTTCGGACAACGTCGGCGAGACCGTCCGCCTCTCCGGCTGGATCCATCGCAAGCGCGACCACGGCGGCGTGCTATTCATCGACCTGCGCGATCATTACGGCATCACCCAGATCGTCGCCGACACCGACAGCCCGGCGCTGCCGGTGTTCGAGAGCCTGCGCGTCGAGAGCGTGGTGACCATCGAGGGCACCGTGAAGGCGCGCGCTGCGGGGACGGTCAACGCGAACCTTGCGACCGGCGCAATCGAGGTCTTCGCGCGCGGCGTGACGGTGCAGAGCGCGGCCGAAGAGCTGCCGATGCCGGTTGCCGACGAACAGCCTTACCCAGAGGACATCCGCCTCAAGTACCGCTTCCTCGATCTGCGCCGCGAGACGCTGCACAAGAACATCATGACCCGCGTGGCGGTGATCGCCGATATGCGCCAGCGGATGAACGCTGTGGGGTTCAACGAGTTCTCGACGCCGATCCTTACCGCGTCCTCGCCGGAAGGCGCGCGCGACTTTCTGGTGCCGAGCCGCATCCATGCAGGCAAGTTCTACGCGCTCCCGCAGGCGCCGCAGCAGTACAAGCAGCTGCTGATGGTGGCGGGTTTCGACCGCTACTTCCAGATCGCACCCTGCTTCCGCGACGAAGACCCGCGGGCCGACCGTCTGCCGGGCGAATTCTACCAGCTCGACCTCGAAATGAGCTTCGTGACGCAGGAAGAGGTGTGGGAGACGATGGAGCCCGTGATTCAGGGCACCTTCGCCGCCTTCGCGGGCGACAAGGCGGTGACCCCGGCGGGCGAGTTCCCGCGCATCCCCTATGACGAGGCGATGCTGAAGTATGGCAGCGACAAGCCCGACCTGCGCAACCCGCTGATTATCTCGGACGTCTCCTCGCACTTCACGCAGTCGGGCTTCGGCCTGTTCGAGAAGATCGTCGGCAGCGGCGGCGTCGTGCGCGCCATCCCCGCGCCCGCGACCCACGAGAAGAGCCGCAAGTTCTTCGACGATATGAACGACTGGGCGCGCAAGGAAGGCTATGCGGGCCTCGGCTACGTCACCCGCAAGGGCGGCGAATTCGGCGGGCCAATCGCCAAGAATCACGGGCCCGAGCGCATGGCGGAGATTTACGCCGAGCTCGGCCTTGGTGAGAACGACGGCTTGTTCTTCGCCGCGGGCAAGGAAGCCGATGCCGCCAAGCTGGCCGGTGCCGCGCGCATCCGGGTTGGCGAGGAACTCGGCCTCATCGACGAGAGCCGCTTCGAATTGTGCTGGATCGTCGATTTCCCTTTCTACGAATGGAACGAGGACGAGAAGAAGGTCGATTTCAGCCACAACCCCTTCTCCATGCCCCAAGGCGGGATCGAGGCGCTCAACGGACAGGACCCGCTCACCATCAAGGCCTATCAGTACGATCTCGTCTGCAACGGCTTCGAAATCGCGAGTGGCTCGATCCGCAACCACAAGCCCGAAACGATGGTGAAGGCCTTCGAGATTACCGGGCTGACGCAGGCCGACGTGGAAGAACGCTTCGGCGGGATGTACCGCGCGTTCCAGTACGGCGCGCCGCCGCACGGGGGGATGGCTGCGGGCGTCGACAGGATCATCATGCTGCTGTGTGGCGCGAAAAACCTGCGCGAAATCTCGCTCTTCCCGATGAACCAGCGCGCCGAGGACCTGCTGATGGGCGCGCCGAGCCCGGCCGAGCCGCGGAGCTTGCGCGAGCTTCACCTGCGCGTCGTCGAGCCGCCGAAGAAGGACAGTGCCTGACAATTTACCGGGCGCGCGCTGCGTGAAGCCCCTTGTGGGCAGCGCACCGCAAGCCCACTTGCGCTTGCTCCCTGCGTTCATTAGGGCGGGAGCGACCATTTTAACCCCAGTTCAAGAGGGAATGACATGAGCGATATTGCCGACCGGGTGGCCAAGATTGTCGTCGAGAATCTCGGCGTTGAAGCCGATAAGGTCACTCAGGATGCGAGCTTCATCGATGATCTGGGCGCAGACAGCCTCGACATCGTCGAGCTGGTGATGGCCTTCGAAGAGGAATTCGGCGTCGAAATCCCCGACGATGCGGCCGAAAAGATCGCCACCGTCGGCGACGCGACCAAGTATATCGAAGAGCACAAGGGCTGATCGCCCGACCCTCCCGTCTGCCCTGAGCGTGTCTGGGGGCCGTTCTTGCTGCGCGTCTGACGCGCGAAGAAACAGCGGGACTTCGACAGGCTCAGCCCCAACGGGTTGGGCCTGTTGTGCGTTTTGGAGAAGAATATGCGCCGTGTGGTTGTAACCGGGCTTGGCCTCGTCACCCCCTTGGGGGGCGATGTCGAGACGACGTGGGCCAATCTGATTGCGGGTGAAAGCGGGGCGGGCCAGATCACCCGTTTCGATGCCTCGAACCAGAAGTGCACCATTGCCTGCGAAGTGAAGCCCAAGGATCACCCCTGGGGCTTCGACGCCGACAAGCGGGTCGATTTCAAGGTGCAGCGGCAGGTCGATCCCTTCATCGTCTACGGCATTGATGCGGCCGGACAGGCGCTGGAAGATGCGGGCCTGACCGACATGACCGATGCCGAAAAGGAGCGCACCGGCTGCTCGATCGGCTCGGGGATCGGCGGTCTGCCGGGGATCGAGATCGAGAGCGTCAACCTCCACGAACGCGGGCCGGGCCGGGTCTCGCCGCACTTTGTCCACGGGCGGTTGATCAACCTCATCACCGGACAGGTGCAGATCAAGTACGGCTTCATGGGCCCGAACCACGCGGTCGTCACCGCCTGCTCCACCGGCGCGCATTCGATCGGCGATGCGGCGCGCATGATCGCGATGGACGATGCCGACGTGATGCTGGCGGGCGGGGCGGAAAGCACCATCAACCCGCTCGGCATCGCCGGTTTCGCACAGGCGCGCGCGCTCAACATGAGCATGAATGACCGCCCGACCGAGGCGAGCCGCCCCTATGACCGCAACCGTGACGGCTTCGTCATGGGCGAGGGCGCGGGCGTGGTCGTGCTCGAGGAATACGAGCGGGCCAAGGCGCGCGGCGCGAAGATCTATGCCGAAGTCACCGGCTACGGCCTCTCCGGCGATGCCTATCACGTCACCGCCCCGCATCCCGAAGGCCGCGGCGCGGAGCTGGCAATGCGCATGGCGTTGAAGAAGGCCGGCCTCGGCCCGGGCGATATCGACTACATCAACGCCCACGGCACTTCGACAATGGCCGACACCATCGAACTTGCCGCGATCAAGCGTGTGCTGGGTGATGACCTCGGCGGCGCGTCGATGTCCTCGACCAAGAGCGCGATCGGCCACCTCCTGGGCGGCGCGGGCGCGGTAGAGGCTATCTTCTGCATCCTCGCGATGCGCGACGGCATCGTCCCGCCGACGCTGAACCTGCATGACCCGGACGACGGCACCGAAGGCATCGACCTCGTGCCCGTTAAGGCGAAGAAGCGCGAAGTGCGCGCCGTGCTGAACAATTCCTTCGGCTTTGGCGGCACCAATGCCTCGCTGATCATGCAGAAGGTCGACTGAGACTCATGCGACCCGCCCGGTGGCTGCTGGCACTTGTCGGTCTGGCGGCAGCCGGGCTGGTGCTCGCGTGGACCTTCCTCGGCTCGGCGACGATCGCCAAGGATACGCCCTTCACGATCCCCGCCGGTGCCTCGGTCGCCAGCGTGGCCGAAAAGCTCGAGGCCGAGGGCCTGATCTCATCGGCCTCCGGGTTCATGCTGCAGGCCCGCGTGTTCGGTAGTGACACTCCAATCCAGGCGGGCGAGTTCCTGCTCACCCCCGATATGGACCAGGGCGATATCCTCGCCGCCTTCCAGTCGGGCGACGTGATCCGCCGCTTCGTTACGATCCCCGAAGGCATGCCCTCGATCCTCGTGTGGGAGCGCCTGATGGGCGAGGAGTTGCTGACCGGCGAGGTCGAGGTGCCGCCCGAAGGCTCGATCCTGCCCGACACCTACAGCTTCGAACGCGGCCAGTCGCGCAAGAGCCTCGTCGAGCAGATGCAGGCCGCGATGGACAAGGCGCTGGCCGAGGAATGGGCCAAGCGCGCACCCGGCATCGCGGTCGACACGATGCGCGATGCGCTGATCCTCGCTTCGGTGGTGGAAAAGGAAACCGGCAAGCCTGACGAGCGCCGAATGGTCGCGGGGCTCTATTCCAACCGCGTGCGCATCGGCATGAAGCTGCAGGCCGACCCGACAATCATCTACCCGATCACCAAGGGCAAGCCGCTCGGCCGCCGGATCAAGCAATCCGAGATCGCCGCGGTCAACGGCTACAACACCTACACCCGCGTCGGCCTGCCCGAAGGGCCGATCACCAATCCGGGCCGCGCGAGCATCGCGGCGGTAATGAACCCGGAAAAGACCAGCGCGCTTTTTATGGTCGCCGACGGCACCGGCGGGCACTGGTTTGCGGACACGCTCGAACAGCACGACGCCAACGTCGCCAAGTGGTATGCGATCCGCCGCGAACGGGGCGAGATGTAAGGAAGGGCGGTGCGCAGTTCGCCTGCGTGACCGGACCAAGGATGGCTCAGCCCTTCATCCTCACCGCCGCGCTGCCGCCTGATCTGGCGGGTTTTGCCGAGGGCCTGCGCCGCGCGCATTTCCCGCCCGAGCGCAACTTCCTCCACGCCCACGTCACGCTGTTTCATGCCTTCGCGCCGACGCTGCTGGAGGAATTGCGCGATCTGCTGCCGCGCCTTGCGCGCGAATTCGCCGCGCCCGAGGGGGCGGTGAAGGGCGTGATGGATCTGGGCAAGGGCACCGCCATCGCGCTCGAAGCGCCGCAACTGCTCGAACTGCGCGAGCTGATCGCCGCGCATTTCCACGGCAGCCTGACCGCGCAGGACCTGCACGAACCGCGCCCGCACATTACGATCCAGAACAAGGTCACGAAGGAGGAGGCGCGGGCCTTGCAGGCCAGCCTGCCGCCGCTGCTTGCGCCGTGGATCGCCAAGGGCCGCTTCGCCTTCCCTGCGCTGGAGCTCTGGCGCTATCGCGGGGGGCCGTGGGAACCGGTCAAGACCTGCGCGTTCAGGGGGCATGAGAGGCTCTAGGCATCGACTTGCAACGAGGGCTTGACCGAGCGCCCCCTGCACCCTAAGTGCGCGCCTCGCCCGGGCCGACACCCGGTGCCGAATCCGGCCGGGAAACCCGCCGGATGCCCATGGGGCGGAGTAGCTCAGCCGGTTAGAGCAGCGGAATCATAATCCGCGTGTCGGGGGTTCGAGTCCCTCCTCCGCTACCATCCTTGCAATAGCCAAAAGCCGTCAAAACCAGCCTTTCTCGCGACTTATCGCGTCTTGGCGGTGAATGCCTTGTGCTACTATTGCTACGTTCGTGACAACGTGCGACATATTGCGACATCATACGTAGGCTTTGCGGCATCCGACGTAAGCCTAGTCTGGCACGATTAAGACACGATTGGGGTGATCATGGCGGATGAATGGCACATCGATGGTAACGGTCGGCTGGTGGTCGCCAATGGATCGAATGTCATCCGTAGCGATCTCGATCTCGAAGGATCCGGATGTGTGGAGCTGCCGTCCGGTCTTGTTGTCTTGGGTTGCATGAACGTGAGCGGATGCGAAGGGTTGCGCTTCCCTGACGGTCTGAAGGTGCGCAAATGCCTGTTCCTCAGTGAGCGAGTGACCGTGAGCCTATCAGAAGGCTGGATCATGCTGCATAAGACCACGCTTCCAGAGACGGTGTTGTCAACGCTGCCCGGTCGGACATTCCGCCACATCGCTGACGGCGCAACGGGACGCATCAATCTGCCGATCTTCGACCATCCGATCACCCACGTGCACGCGGGTGCCGGTTCGATCATCTTGACAGTCAAACAGCCCGACTAGCTGCGCAGCTGTCGCCTGTTTCTTGCTCTCTCACGCTCATTCGGAGGCGTCACACGCTGGCCACCTGCCTGCACTCGATAGGGCGCTGAGCCGCATTTTGAGCAGCGTAGGAGCGCAGCAATGCCGGCAAGGTTCGGACGTGCCTTCGCCTTCAGAGCTCTTGCCATCAGCACCTTCGGATCAAGCGATGCGCAGTGACCGCAGCTGCAGAAGATCTGCACATACCAGCCGCCGTCGATGAGTTCGGCCAATGATTCGCGGGCGCGTCGGGACATGAGCGCAAATGGCGATGTTCTGCTTTCGTTCGCAAGGGCCAAATCCGGCAAAATCGAGGCTGCCGTCTTGAAGGCTGTGCACAAACCTGTAGACCATTTTGGAATAGGTCAATAGGAACGAACAGGGAACAAGCCCGGAGAGAGTCTCTACCCTATGCCGACATTTTACGAATTCTTCGCAGGGGCCGGGATGGCTAGGGCCGGGCTGGGCAAGCAATGGCGGTGCCTGTTTGCGAACGACATCGATCACAAGAAGGCAGCGACCTACGACGACAACTGGGGCGAAGGCGCCATGCTGCCGTTGGACGTGAAGTCGGTGACCCTTGATGACTTGCCGGAATCCGCCGATCTGGTCTGGGCTTCGTTCCCCTGCCAGGATCTTAGCCTGGCTGGTGCCGGCGCTGGGCTGAAGGGTGATCGTTCCGGCACCTTCTGGCCATTCTGGCGGCTCATCTCAAAGCTTGCTGATGACGGCCGCGCTCCCACGATCGTTGCGCTCGAGAACGTCGCTGCAACGCTCACATCGCATGGCGGCAAGGACTTCGCTGCGTTGTGCGAGGCTCTGATCGATTCCGGCTACAAGATCGGCGCGCGCGTGATCGATGCGGCCTCGTTTGTCCCTCAGTCGCGCCCACGGCTCTTCATTGTTGCCGTCCTGAAGGATTGCGAGGTGCCTGATCATCTCGTGGAGCAGCGTCCGCTTTCGCAGGTCGATAAGCCGGTCAATGCGGCACTCGAGCGGCTGGATGCTCTGGGTGTCGGTGAGCGTGTGCGCGATAACTGGATATCGTGGGCCCTGCCTGAGCCGACGAAGCGCATTCCATCGCTGGAAAGCATCATCGAAGAGAACCCGGCGGACGCTGTGTGGCACGACGCCTCAGAAACGAAGACGCTGATCGACCGGATGAGCGTCATTAACCGGCGCAAGCTGGAGAAGGCGATCAAGTCGGGCGGGCGGGCCGTCGGCACTGCATACCGCCGCACACGCGTCGAAGGCGGCGAAAAGTCCGTCAAGACTGAGGTGCGCTTCGATGGTGTGGCAGGATGCTTGCGGACACCCGTGGGCGGCTCGAGCCGACAAATCGTTATCGAGGTCAAAGATGGCGTGGTGCGATCGCGCCTGATGACGACGCGGGAAGGCGCACGCCTGATGGGCCTGCCAGAGAAGTATCGACTGCCTGAAGGATATAACGAGGGCTACCATCTGGTAGGTGACGGGGTTGCGGTGCCTGTCGTTAATCATCTGGCGCGCTCACTGTTCGATCAGCTGGTGGCTGCCAACCCGCGTGCCGCAATGGACAAAGCTGCATGAGCGTCGTCCCTTGCGAACAGAACCCCGGCCTTCGCGCTGCGGTCAATCAATACGCCGAAGAACTGTCCCGGCTGGCGCACACGATCGGGACGCACGGCCTCGATGAGCAGGAATTCTACGACAGCGGCGTCTTTCGCGGTGCCATTGAACGCCTGCGCGGGCAGTTCTCGGCTTCGATGCGCGAGAAGCGTGAATTCGTATCGACGATCCTCAATTACCTTCAGGACCGTAATGCGATCGCGGAATGGTCGAATGCCGGGGACGCTAATCGGCACGACTACATGGTGGAGCTCAACTCCGGCAAGCGATGCGCTATCGAGTTGAAGGGCTGCCTTGACGGCAACAATACCAACATCTTCGAGCGGCCGGCACATGCGCAGGAGTTCGTCATGTGGTCGGTGTGCACGAACCCGGCGGCGGATCCGCGCCATAACGTCTGGTCGGGCATCCATACTCGCCTGTCAGCCGAGATCATCTCACGTTCGCAGGTGGTGGACGGGCTGATCGTCTGGGACATGATGTGCGGGACGCTTGGCCGTCCCTGTCCAAAGGTCGCGGTCGATCCGGCGCGCCAGACGGTCGTGGGCCGCTATCAATTGCCGCCGCCGTGCTTGTATCTCTTCCCGGATACGGTGCCATCGGTGCGCAACAATCCTAGCCCGGCGGTGCAACCCCTCGAGCGTGTCGAGTTCCTGCAAGTGCTTCACGAGCAGTTCGGTGGCAGGGACGGTGAGGTGCACCAGGTAGCGATTGCCGTTGATTACGAAGGCCGTGACACGGTGCGCACGACCACGGTCAGCAGAGGTGATGAGACAGTTGCCAACTCTGGCAGGACTGCAATCCGGCGGGCTTAGAGCGCTATGTCTTTGGGCGGGTGCATACCAAGTTGGAATTTCGGGTCAGGTGCCACAAGCATATCGTAGACGACGTCATTACCCAGACGATCGACCATGCCTGTGATCGTCTTGTGCATGACCGACACCAGATCACCTTCGTCATTTTTGCCGGAGAGGGTGTCCATGGCAGCGGACATGTGACCGGAACGCATCTCGAGCGAAGCCACCAGTTCGCGCGCTAGGTTGAGAGGATCCACCATTATCACGCGTCCTTTTTAAGATCACCGCAATAGATCTTGAGCGATCTCTTGTTTTTTCGAGCGGTTATCGACCACTGCTGTGATTGATCTTTATTCTCGAAAATAGGTCCAAAAAACCAGCGACCGCAATACGTTTCAACCTCGCCGTTCAGACAGCGATGGGCGAACCGGAAGACCGGTAATACCAAGCTATCTGGAATGTCCGCGTCGATGATGATCTTCATTTTTTCAGCCATCACGCTATCCCCTTTGCCATGCGTCCGCGTCGAGAGTGCCTGAAACCAGCTGAGCCTTTCCATGGCGCATGCTCAGCCGAAGAGGTCGATACGGGGCCATCCCAAGGACGACCGCCGGACACCGCCATGATCATGGCGTAAGCGTTCTGGACGGCGTCGCTGCTGTCCTCGTCGCCAGCTATCACATACATTCCGGTCACGCCTGCACCCCTGCGCATATGCAAGGCAGCGACGATCTCTCGTGCGAGGTTCAACCCGTTAAGATCCATGTCTTCGGCGGTCATCGTGCCATCCTCATCCGGCGCACTGCGATCACCAGATCACCGAACATGACCGCCAAGGCCAAACCCAGCACCGGGATGATCACCAGCGAGAGAGGCGCAATCCCGATCACGTAGAGCAACAGCGCTGCGACCAGATAAAAGCGGAAGCATGCGAGCATCATTTCGCCGCCCATGGTCATGCCTCCAGCAACCGGTTGCGCTGCAAGAACTCGCGTTCGGCCTTGGCAGCGGCGGCGGCTTGAATGCGGCGCACCATACCCATGGAGACAAGCACCCGTCCCGGTGATGTCGGATCCTTGACGTGAGGGAGAAGACCTTCAGTGACCCGGCGCTGGGCCGTGCGCAGCGACATGCCCTCCCGGCTGGCGTAATCCGCCAAGGTGATCAGTTCGTCGGTGTCATCTGGCGCGCTCATGCGGTTCCTCGTCTTCTTGCGCCGTGTGACGCAATATGACGCTAGAAGCGCTAGAACTGTCGCCGCAACTCAGGCTCGAGGCTTGCGGGCGGTCACGTTGGTTCTCGCCAGAACTGCCAGCAAGTCAGAGTGCGCGTCGGCTGGGATCGCGCCGGCGAATTCAACCCAGAGTTCACCGTTGGGCATCATGGCGGAGGTGAACGACATTGATTCCACCTGTGCCTTCGAGACGTAGGCTGGCACCAGATCGTCAGGTTCAACACCCAGAGCGGCCGCAATGCGCTCTACCTTCGAGGGTTTGGGCGGTTGCTTGCCTGTGGCGTAGCGGGAGAGCTCCCACGGCTCCATTCCAGCGGAGCGTGCGACATCGGCCTGCGAGAGCCGCTTCATGTCGATCAGCCTGGCGAAGTTTGCCTTGAACAGCGTGATCACGCGCTCACGTGCCTGCCTCGCCTTCGCGTCGATCAATGAACCGGTATCGTCTGCCATGTTTGCCCCTTTGCGAGTGTGGAGCAATGCTAGCCGATTGATTGCGATAACGTCGAGAGCCTAATCACCAATTCCCCCGGATGCGGGCCATAGACCTTGCGGACAGCGGCAATGGCGATTTGTGCATCATCATGCAGAACGCCAACATCGATAATGGCATCCTTGACCGTCTTGAGCAGGTTGTCAGCATCCGGCCGGGCCACGTGCAGCCGCCCATGGCGCCGCTTATCCTTGATCGGAATGACCGTCTCGAGCTCGAGCAGGACAGGCACATCCTTGGACGGCTTGGCAGGAAGGTTTGCCGCACGACAGGCCAGAGCGATATCCCGCTTGCACAGGCGCACCGGCTTGCTCGAGCTCAACACCACGCCAGACTTGTAGACGCGTGGACGTGACTGGGGGCGGGGCCGGGTGCTGACCACGATCGTCGCAAACGGGGTGATCGATACATCATCGAATAAGCCGGGCATCCCTGCGCGGTGCCATCATGCAACAGCCCTTCGCAGCTACGCCGAATGTCGATCGTCCTTGCCCTGCGATGTGTGTTCCCGCCTGCGCATCACCCAGATCTTGCGGCGATAGTAGGGCGATTGCTTCTCCCACGCCTCGAGCGCAGCACCAGACGGCGTCCCGGAACTGATAGCCGTGAGCAGGCCAAAGATTTCCGCGCCGTAGCATTCGGGCATCCAGACCTCACCGTCACGTCTAGGCAGCCGACCCGGCTGGAATTCATTAGCGCACAGCCTGCGATTGATGTGCCATTCGCAAGCCTTGCGCACCTTTGCCCAAAGCTCTGCCGGTGCGCGTCCGACCACAACCGGTTTCCGGCGTCTCGCCTCCCAGACCAGCTTGGCATCGCCGCCCTTGACCACAACCCGGAACCCGAAATCGTCCATCCTACCGAAGTCCCGGGCAAGGTCTGCGTATTGTGTCAGCTTCACGCCTGTCTGGCGCAGCATGTCTCGGGTCCAGCCACGCTCCAGATGATCAGCAGCGTCATCCCCTTCCTCGATTATGTAGGGCTTACCGTCTGGCCAAGCCGTGGGCCACGTCATCCGCCGCACGTCGCATCCAAGCAGGTCTAGTTCATTCTCCAGATCGCGCGCTGTGCGCCGACCGGGTTCGTCTTCATCAGCCATGACGATGACGACACGGCCTGCCAGAGGAGTGAGGTCAGTCTTGCCGAATGCGCTGCCACCGCCGCTATGGGTTGTAGCGTGCCAGTCGGGAAACAGCTTTGCCGCCGCATCAGCAGCCTTCTCGCCTTCCGCGTAGACGATGGGCAAGCTGCTACCGATCAGATCGGCAACGCGGTAGAGAGTGCGCTTGTCTGGCCACGCGCGGTTGCACCATTCGTCGCGCTCATCGTCCCACGTCCACGGCAAAACCACCTTGCCGTCGCTCGTCTCATAGCGGGCGCTATAGAACATCACCCGGCCATCCATGTCTGCGTAGGGCCATATCTTCGACGGGATGCCGTATCGGGGGTGGTCGAGTTCTTCGGGCCGCATGACAGGGCGGGGCGGCATCGCGGGCAGCACGACCAGCTTCTCGACGATCTGGCGGCGCATCTGGTGGACAGGGTGAGCAGAGCGGCGCTCGCCGTAATAGCCAAGCGCATCACCGACAGCCTTCTGGCTGCATCCGCTAAAGCAACGCCAGATCAGGCCCTTCTCACCATCGGTCAAATGCAGCGATGCTGAGTTGTCATCATGTGCCGGGCAGCACGTCATCCAGCTTCCGTCACCCAATCGGTAAGCCTTGCCCTTGCGCCCCTTGCGCTGGTGCCGGCGCGCCATTTCTTCGGCACAGAGCCGTCGTTCGAATTCCACGTACGCAGTTCCTTGTTGAAAGCGGGCAACGGCCCGCTCAGCGGATCAACCCGCCTTCGAAAAGAGATCGGGAGTGTCGTTCGCTGCAACCTTCGGCCTGCGAGGACCGCGCACAACGTCGCGCTGGCCATAGGAAACCTCGAGTTCGTCTTCTGAGAACAGGGAAGACGATGCCGCGCTGGCCATGGGCACAACGCCGGATGCGCGTGCTACGGCGGCATGATTGTCGATCACATGCATGCAAGCAGATGACAGGATCTCGGGATCAAATCCGATAAGCTGCGCGCAGGTGGCGAACCAATATCGTTCGTCATTTCCGGCTGCGAGAAACTTCTGATTGTAGGTGAAGGCGTCGGGCTGGGCGATGGCGTCTTCGATAGACTGGTCAAGCGCATCAAGGATGAGATTTGCGGCAAGGCGATAGAGCCAGACACCGTTATCGATCGCGGGCACATCGACCATGTTTTCGCGGTCAAACCAGCTGGAAAGTTCGTTGCCATTTTCGCCGACAATGTCTTCGGCGTGCTCTGCGTGCCATTCACCAGCGCGTTCGATCGTCTCACGTAGATTGCGGGCATCGGCGAAGCGGCTGAAGTCGATCCCGGCTCGATTGAGACGCAGCCGTAATTCGGACGTGGAAAGCTTGGCGACCGTCTCGCGATCCAGTCCAGCATCCGCCGCAGCGGCGACGAGGTCTTCGGAAGTACGCCCGGGCGCGTTCCTCGTGTGCCTTTTGCGGAAGTTGGAAACACCCGGCTCAATTTTTGCGACCACGTTACTTCATCCTTCTCCTTGAAGTGACGTGTCGAAAAGTATCACGTATCAATGCAATGTAAAGCAAGAAAAGCAATGGCGGTGACATTAACTGTCACGTTATGATGGGGTCATGACAGTAGAGGTTCGCATTCCCGCCTTGGGGCGGCTGATCAGAGCTTGCAGCACCCTTTCTGACCGTGAGGTCGAGCGTGCGCTACGCTCTGCAGTGACGTTCACGGCCAAGGATTACACCGCCGCCAAATCAGGCAGGATCGATAGTGATATTGACCGGCCGCGCTCATTCACACGCCGGGCTTACGACTGGGACGGGGCGAGGCCGACCGGACCGATCGAAGCGCGTTCGTTCGTCAAACGGCGCCAGGCAGATTATCTTCGATTGATGGAGCGAGGCGGGACGCGTGTCGATAACGGTCGTTCTGGCCCGCTCGGCGTCACAAACGAGTTCGAGGATTCCTACGGTGGCCTCAATGTCGGCAAGGCACGGCGGGCGCGGGCGTCCAAGGGCAAGCGGGTGCGATATGCCCGGTTCACCATTACCAGCAAGACCGGCAGACGGGTGCGAGCGCTGTGGCAGGTCACCAAGGTCAGCAAGCGTGCGCTGAAGCGAGCTCGGAAGAACGACCCGCGCGCATCGAGAACCCGGCTGAAGGCGATGATCGTCTACGGTCGGGTCGCACGATACAACGCAACGCTTGGCTTCGAGCGGGACGGTCTGGCCTACGGCAAGAGGCATCTGCGTGCGACCATGAACCGGCTCCTAGAGCGGCGGATCCGGCAGCACTGGAGCGAAGGGAACTTCACCTAGAGCCTCTGCGATCGGTAAGCCAAGAGAGGCGATTATCAGAAACTCGAATACCTCTTGTCTGGCACGGCTCTGCTCATTCACCTCGCGCACCATCATCAGCTCTTGAAGGCATCCGTTAGCACGGCATTGGGCTTCGGGTTTCATCGCTCAGCCCTCCAGCATCCGCGCCAGCTCGGCGTCCTTGGCCGCGTTAGCCGCCTGCACATGATCGATCATGCCGGACGCGGCGGTAAATGCGTCCAACGCAAAGGGAGCGATCACCACTGCCGGCAAAACGACCAGCATCACGAGAATGATGATGAGCGCATTATCGCGCAGGCTGTGGGCCGGGTGACGGCCTCTCGCATGGCGGTCGGTAAGGCTGTTCAGCTTATCCATGGACGGGCTCCATGATGAGAGGCATTTCACCAGCGGGAAACCGGCTGGCATGATAGGCGATGTTCTTCTGCTCGAGGCGAAGGCTGATTTGCTCGGTGAAGTCGTCAATATGCGCTCCCATGATGCGCAGAGCGGACACGCCGAACTGCTCGAGCCATGGGTGTTCGATCACGTCACGCACGGCGCGGCCGCGAAGGCCAATCACCACGGATTCGGGCAGCTTGATGTTGAGCACCAACTTGGAATTGTCTTCCCACCTGAAGTGGTCGGTTTCGACCACATCCCCTAGACGATAGGGGCTAGGCAGCCGGGAAAGCGCCGGGCATCTAGTAGCGTAGAAGCCATGCATAACGACGAGATCATCGGGCAGTGAACGAAGCGCAGCGCATCCGTCGAGAGCGATATTGCCGAATACGTGCAGGCTGCCATCAATGTTCTCGAGGCTAGTGCATCCGACCATGTAGAGGTCTTCGTCCACCGTCAGCTTGCGCGGCATACGGACCAGTGATGTGCAGCCACTGAGAACTAGATCGCCTTCAACATGCATCTCATCAGGCAGGGCCACGAGGTCGGTACGGCCATTGAGGTTGAGGCGTTCAATCACCGACCCGTTGTGCAGCACCAGCGTCCCGCTCGCGTCGATCGACCATTCTTCGGTCGTGATCATGCCGCATACTCCAGTGCAGGTGAGAGTTTGAGGGCGATACCTCGCGACCACGCAGTGGCTTCAAGAACAACTAAGTCGGATAAACCAAGATTGCGAAGCCACGGGTGATCGATGATCTGGTAGACGCGCATGCCGGGCAGCCCGGAGAGTACGGTTTCAGGTAGAACCAGAAACAAATCCAGAGAGCTATCCAAGGGGCGGTATGTAAAGTGATCGGTGATGATCCATTCACCGACGGTCAGCCCCTCAGGCAGGGCCGTGAGCGATGAGCAGCCACTCAGGTTGAGCGATCCACCGACGGTCAGACCAACTGGCAGCGCTTTTAGTGATGTGCATCCGTCGAGGTACAGATATCCACCGACGCTCAGCCCGTCTGGCAGTGCGGTCAGATCATCGTGATCACTCAAATCCAGAAGGCCATCGACATTCGGACCATCTCTCAACACCGCCAATCCATCGACGATATCGTAGTCATAAAAGTCGGCCTTCATGCGCCTTCTCCCGACTGGAACCACGGTGAATAACGCTCGACGCACTGGCGCGCCTGTGGCCAGATCTGCCATGCAGCGCTCGCCAGATGAGGCGGAAGCGACCGGATCGCATAGACCTCTTCAAGACGCCCGGTATCGGCATCGATCATCGAAATGATGGACAGGTCCATCGCAGCCGACAGCACGCGCCGTTCCAGCACTGTGTCGAGCTCTTCCGGCCATTCAACTCCGCCAGACAAAATCCGGCGTGCCCGCCGCTTGTCGATCCCGGGCAAGGCAGCCTCCACGTCCGAAGCGGTCATCCCGACCATGCGAGCCAGCGCGGTATCCAGCGACGTCGCATCCAACACTACATCCTGACATTCGGTCGGGAGCAGGGCAGCAACCTCGGCGATTGCCCAAGCGCGTTCCTCACGGTCGGTCGAGTTCGGCTCGCACTCCGCTCGCACCGTCGCGATAACCTCTTCGGTCGTCTGCTCGGTGCCACCAGCCAGCAGCCACAAAACACCGCGGGCGCCCGCCAGATTGCTGCACAGCCCGTCGAGGTGCCCCTGAGCCGCTTCCGCACCGGTGAAGGCAAGCAGATTGCAGGCGGGCTGCAGATGCGAGATGACCTGCGGAGCGATCGGCCACTTGCTCGAAAGCCAGCCGTGTCCGGGGGGCACGTCATGCAAGACCAGATCGGAAGCGTCCTCGAGGGTGAGGCCAAGGGACAGGGTGAGCGAGCCAAGCAGGCTCAGGGCCGTGGGCGTGCGGTCTGAAATAGGGGCATTCATGCTGCGCACTCCAGTGCGGGTTCGAGGGTGAGATAGATGCCATCGTCATCTATTTCGGAATATGACACGATCATCTTGTCGAGGCCGAGATAGCGGATCCACGGGTGGTCGATGATCTGCTCGATGCGCATGCCGGGCATGCCGGCGACGACGGTTTCGGGAAGGCTGACGTGCACATCTAGACCGCCGCCGAAATAGTAAGTGAAGTGATCGCAGGACAACCAGCACCCGATGGTCATCCCGTCCGGGAGAGACGTCAACGCGGTGCAGCCCTCGAGGTACAGCCCGTCCCTGACGGTCAATCCGTCAGGCAGGGCCGTCAATGCGGTGCAGCCCACGAGGTGCAGAGATCCTCCGACGGTCAATCCGTCAGGCAGGGCCGTCAATGCGGTGCAGCCACCGAGGTACAGAGATCCTCCGACGGTCAATCCGTCAGGCAGTGAAAGCACGCCATCGACTATATTGTATTCATTGTGTCGGAGGGTCGTCATGCTGCGCGCTCCAGTGCGGGTTCGAGGATGAGGTAAAGGGTGAAGGGTTCGGCCTGAACAGCGCTGGTGACGATCATTTCGGACAGGCCCAGATCACGAAGCCATGGGTGTTCGATGATCTGATCAACCCGCATGCCGTGCAGGCCGGCTATGACCGTTTCGGGGAGATCGAGACGAAGCACCAGAAGGCCTTGAGCACGATCCCATTCGAAGTGATCTGTGACGATAACGCCACCTACATTCAAACCATCAGGCAGTGTCTTGAGGGATGGGCAGTAGGCAATGTTGAGGTGCCCATAGATGGTCAGACCGGCAGGCAATGACGTCAGTGTCCGGCAACCCTCAAGGTCAAGGGTTTCATAGACATGCGCGCCATCTGGCAGATCCAGCTTGCCATTAACAATGTCGTATCCCTGAACAGTCTTGCTCGTGATGGTGATGAATGGGCGGGTCATGTGACATTCCTTGTTTGGATCGGGACAACCCCGATTCGGTGACAGAATAATGCACGTTATAGCGGTGGGATGCAAGAGGTATTTTGCGGCTGGGCGAAATCAGTTCGATTCCCTAGGTGCGGGGGGGTTGGGACCCGGCACCATCTGGCTCCCCATCACACCGCCAAACCCCATTACCGCCGCCTCACCACCACCAAACCGGCCGCCTCGCCCCCGTCCACACCCTCCCAGCGCCCATCGCACACCCATGCCGGCGGCCCGTCCTCTCCCCCGCTCATTCGCATGCTCGTGGCGGTGCTGGCGCACCGCAGGCGTGTTGCAGGGCCACCCTCGAGCAGCTGTCAGCGCGATCGACAAGGGGCAGGGGGCAGGGTGCCAGGCGAAGATCTGACAGCCTCATGGGAGCCGCGACAAATCCGCGACAAATCCGCAAGAGATGACCGGGCAGGGTGCGCAATGGTGCGACGCTCAGTGAGGATTGATGAGGCACAAGGGAGGCGTGAGAGCCGAGAAGTGACGGGTTGTCAGGCGGTTGGCGGTGGCTGCGCGGCTGAAGTGACGGGTCCTCCGGCGTCGCTTGAAAGTCGTGCGGGGGGGTTGGGACCCCAAGTCTTCACGATGGTCATCGGGTCAAAAAACCAAGGTTCCGCCTTCTAAGCTTCTCCCTTAAGCTCATTACCCTTTCGTTCTCACGCCTTGTTTTGCTTCGCATCTTGCAAGTGATGAGCCTTAGTAGGTTGAACCCCCCTACCCCCCATTATTCCTGCATCCAACTGCACTTGTCAAGCAAGAAGTTGCGACGCCAGCAATCTCTTCCGATAGTGCGTCAAATATGGCACGCAGACCACTTCACGACGGAAATCCGGCACCCGTCGCAGACGCGACAATTTCCGCCATGCCTCCCATAAAGCGCGACAGCGCCGGACGCGTGAATACGACAGATGCCGCCGATCTGATCGGTTATTCCGACAAGTCGTTGCGCCTTTGGAAGCGCGCCGGTTGCCATGCGGTCGAGGAAGGCGGGCTGGTCGATGTGGCGGGTGTCGTGGAGTGGCTAATCGAACGCGAAAAGGCGAAAGCGTCGATGGCAAATGCCGCCAGCGTGGATGGCTTGACCCTCGAGCAAGTGCAAGTCCGCCACGAGATCGTGAAAACGCGCAAGTCCGAGAACGCGGTTGCTGCCGAAGATGGCAAGCTGATCGAGGTCGGTCTCTATGAGCACGTCATCTCAGTGCTCATCAGTGAAGCCAAGGGGCGGCTGTATGCGATCGGCGCTGAGGTCATGGACCTTGTTGCGGCTGAAAGCGATCCGCTGAAGATCCGCAAGATCTACGATGACAAGGTGGACGCAGCGCTTGCGCGCATCACCGTCGATAACGCGATGAACCCGTCAGTCATTGCCGATGAGGCCGAAATTCCGGACGAAGAGTCGGAAGAAACCACCGAAAAGCCCGCTAAATCGCCCAGGAAATCATCATCTTCATCGTCGCCGCGTCGCAGGAAGAAGGCCAATGCAGCTTCATGAAGCAGCGGCCGCCAGGCTAGCCGAGGCCGGTTTTTATTTCACAGCTCGTCGTTACCTTGATGACGGTGAGCAGATAACGCAGGAGCTGATTGCTCGCCTGCGTTCGACCTTTGCTGAGTCCTTTGCACCGCGCACGCGGATGCGTGTAGATCAGTGCACCGACAAGTTTCGGTTCATCCTGCCAGACGCGTCGGCGAACTGGGGCAAGATGCGCGTCTCGACCTACGAGATTGGGCGCGGCCCGATGATGGCCGTGACCGAAGAAGGCATCACGATGGTCACGGTCGTGGGCCCAACCCAGCTGCTGAAGACCACGTTTCTAGAATCGACCGCGCTCTATTTCATGCTGGTCGATCCCAAGCCGGTCATCTTCGTTGAGCCTAACGAGAAGGCGGCTCACGAGCTCAGCAAGGTCAAGATCAACGGCATGCTGGAGGCGACGCCAAGGGCCCGCACCGTGATGTACGACAACACTCTTGAGCGGAAGTCGTATCGCGGCGGGTTCCTGAAGATCACCAACGCCGGCTCGAAGACGAACCTTGCGATGACCGCGTGCGCCGTGAGTGCGTGCGATGAAACCGACAAGATGGAGTTGCTTGACGGTGCGCACCCGGTTTTGATCACCGAAAAGCGCACTTCGACCTTTGCGCCGCTCCATAAAAACCTTCGCGTGTGCTCGCCGGAGTTCGAAGACGGCTTCATTTGGCAGTCATGGCTCAAAGGCGATCAGCGCCAGCCCTTTGTCGTGTGTCCGCATTGCGGCCATGATCATGTCATGCGTTGGGCGACCGATCGGGACACGCCGAACGAACGCCGTTGGGTGATCTGGGATGTGTCCGAGAAGACCGGCGACATCCTTGTCGATACGGCGCGTTACCGCTGCCCGTCTTGCGAAACCGATTGGACGCAGGGGCAGCGGCTACAGGCGCTGGCCAATATCCGCTGGCGCCAAACTAAGAAGTTCAAGTGCTGCGATATCGATCAGGATCCGCAGATCGATCAGGTGTGGATCGACAATATCGACCCATCGGACGGTCAGTATGTGGTGGGCTACGCGGCATGCAAGCGCTGTAAAGAGCGGGCTGTCCGGCTCAATCACGCGTCGTTCTGGACCAGCCGTCTCTACTCACCGAAACCACTGTCGGCGATGGTCACCGAATGGCGCGATGCACAAGGTTCGATCAGTGCGCTCAAGTCATTCGTGAATGACGAGCTAGCGGAGCCTTGGAAAGACGTTCGGGCTATTGAACTTGATCCCGCCGGCTTGCGTGCCCGACAGGAAACGTATCCGCAAGAGGTTCCCGATCGGTGCGCGCTGCTCACCGGTGGTGTGGACGTGCAGCAAAATCGCCTCGAGGCAATCGTAGTAGGCTGGGGCCGTGGCTATGAGGCTTGGATCATCGATTACGCTGTAATCGAAGGCGATCCGACGAAGCCCCACGTTTGGCACGAGTTGGACGCCTTCCTTGGCCGCGATCGTGTAGGCGCGGAAGGTCTGATCTTTGACGTCAGCTGTGTCGGTATCGACTCCGGCTATATGCCTCAGGAGGTATACGGCTACGTGATGCCCCGTCTGGGGATGCGTCGGTATGCCACAAAGGGTGCACCGGAGAGTGGCCATGTGCGCGCACCGATCGTGGCTCGCAGTCCGTCACCGCAGGGCGGTATGGGTGTTCCGCTCGAGCACGTCGGCACCACGTTGGCAAAGAACTTTGTCGCCTCCATGCTGGGGGTTGCGCACGCCGGCCCGCGTTTTGTCCACTTCCCGGAAGGCCTGACCGATGCCTGGTATTCCGGGTTCGTCGGCGAAAAGCAGAAGATGATCCAAGGGGTTCTGCGCTGGAGGAAGCGCAATGATGGCACACGCAACGAACCGTGGGATACCTTCGTGCTGGCTTTCTGGGCGCTCGAGAAGCTGAAGGCCGAACTTAATCAATCTGCGTTTGTCGAGATCGTCGCCGATCAGCTCAAGATCCCGCACGAACTCACGCTCGCCGAGCAGCTGCGGTTTGGCAAATCGGGTGAGGCCACGCGCATCGCCGAAGAGACGCGCAAATCGATGGAGCAGGGCCGCGCTAAGCCGATTGTGCCCCGTCCCGAGCCCATCAAGAGCAAGGCGGCGCGTGTCGTCCCAGAGACTCCGAAAGTTGCGATCCCTGAGCCCGCGCCACCACCATTGGCCGCGCCGGTCCGTCGCGTTCCGGGTGGCGGTTCGCCTCCTTCCCGCCAGATCCCATGGGCGCGGCGGCCCGGTACCTAACGAGGCGAAACATGGCTGACGAACCTACCCAAGATCCGGTTGAAGCGCTTAACGACATCATCAAGTCGGGCGTGAAGAGCGCCTTCACTGAGGGTGAGCGGGTTGAATTTCAATCGACGGCTGATCTGATCAAGGCCCGTGACGATGCTGCGATGGCTCGCCGGCCGCGTGTGATGCCGCGCGCCTTCCGTATCCACATGAGCCGGAACATCGGATAATGGCGGGCGCACTTCAAAGAGCAATCGACCGCGCTGGTGACTACTTCCGTGGTCAGGGCGAGGCAGGTGCTATCGTAAGTTCGCGTGCACCGCAGGTCAGCGGCATTGAACGTCGCGGGCTGGTAGAAACCCAGCACAATGCGGCCTCCTACCGTAAGGCGCTGACGGCAGCACGGCTGTATGCGACCGGTTCAACGGCGGGTTATGCATCTGATCAGTCAGGACGTGCCGACGCGCTGCGTTTTGGCCGCCCGGGGCCCCGTTCACACGGTGCGCAGATGAAGATCGTCCGAGAGCGTTGCCGTCAGGTTGCGATGCTCAACCACAGTGCGCGCCGTTCGATCAATATCCTCACCGCGTTCACCGTGCGCACGGGCACAAACCGGACACCTAAGCCATCGAAGCGATCGGCAAAGGCGGTTACGGCCGCCATGAAATGGTTCCGGACGCGCGATTGCGACGTCATGCGCAAGAGCAACATGTTCGCGCTCGAGTGGACTGCGATCCAGACGATGTTCCGTGATGGTGAGGTGCTAGTGCGCCTACGCTGGCGGAAGCCTGAGGATGGTCTAGCCGTCCCGTTGGCAGTCGAGATACTGGAATGCGACTATCTGTATGATGGTGCGGCTCCGGCGGGCGTGAAGGCCGGGAATTTCTTCGCGGCGGGAATTGAGTTTGCGGCGATTGGGCATCCGGAAGCCTATTGGCTCTACAAGTCGCATCCGCTGGATCCGATGACCGACCGGACGCCTGTGCGCGTGCCGGTGATCGATCCGAAGACTGGTTTGCGCCAGATTGCGCACCTCTTCGATCAGGAATTTTCAGGGCAGATCCGTGGTATTCCTTTGGCGGCTATTGCCGTTGAGACGGTTTACGACGCGCATGACCTTCGCCGGTCGCTGCTGGATCGCAAACGGGCAGAAGCCAAGCGTATCGGCGTCATCACGGCGCCGGAGAATGTGCTGCGCGCCAAGTCCACCGTTAAACTGCCGGGCGGGTTGGTCTACGATCCGGAGTCGGGAGAGACGCGGCCGCCGAATGCTGCTGATGAATCTGCCGCTGCTGTCACTTATGAAGACGCTGTTCAGTCGGTATTCGAGTTCGCGCACGCGCAGATGCTCGAGAACACGACCATCCTGCCGATGCTGCCTGGCTGGGATTACAAGGAAACGGTTCTTACTACTGCTACCGATTATGCGTCGTTTCAGGAAGATTTGAACCGTACTATCGCAACGTCTTTCGAGGTTCCATACGAATTTCTCACCGGTGATATCAGTAAAGCCAATTTCTCGTCATCGAAATTCGGCGTCATGCCATTCAAGGCAAAGATCGAACATATTCAGGAAATGGTTCTGCACGAGTTGGCTGAATTTGTGTGGGACGGTTTTTGCTTGGCGGGGCAGCTTGCAGGACTGTGGAAAGAGCGCACTATCGAGTGCGTCCATAGCTTTGACCGCTTCCCATCAGTGGATCTGCTCAAGGATCTGGCTGCCTCGAAGCTTGAAATGCAGCTGGGTATCAAATCACCGCGTGTGATCGCTGCCGAGTACGGTCAGGACTACGCGGTCACTATGGCAGAGACAAAGGAAGACCTGGCGCTCGCACGGGAGGCGGGTCACGGCATCGTGACGATCCTCGAGCTGGCAGAGAAGATGGCCGGGATGCCCAAGCGCGGCGTCTGACGTTTGGCTAGTTGCGAAGGTGTAGGGTCGCTCTCACGCGGGGCGGCCCTTTCCTCGTTTGAGGCTCGAAATCCCAACCTTCTTCGGCCTCACGCTCAATTTGCGGGCCTGAGTTTTCATTGACGGTCATCCAAGTTGCGAGCCGCTTGATCGGCTCAATACGATTGCGGTCATGGCAAAACCTGTTCGCATCCCAGAAGCATCGCGGCGCTCGCAGCCGACCGAAATCCGTAGCGGTGTTGCGCGCTGGGAAGACGGCGGACAGCTCTTCATGCGCACTGCCAGCCTTGTGCCTGCTACCGCTCGTGAGGAAGGCGAGGGCGATAGCGCGGCCCGTCTGGTAGACGTGATTTTCACGACCGGTGCTGCTGTGCGGCGCTACGATTGGGCCCGCGACGAGTATTACGACGAAATGCTCGAGGTCAGTGAGCAGGCTATCCGGATGGAGCGCCTGCAGAACGGTGCCAGCGTGCTCGACAGCCACTGGTCGTGGGGTGTTGAGAGCATCATGGGCGCGGTCGAGTCCGTCCGTATCGAGAACGGGCAGGGCATTGCGACGCTTCGTATCAGCCCGCGCCCCTCGATGGATGAGGTCTGGATCGACATCAAGGCGGGCATCGTCCGCCATATCTCGGTTGGTTACTACCCGATCGAATACCGCGAAGAGAAAAACGAAGGCCAGCTGCGTCGGATCATCACCGACTGGGAGCCCTTCGAAATCAGCTTTGTCGCTGTGCCTGCCGATGCTGGCGCGCACGTGCGTTCCCACACTCCTGCCAATCAACCCGCTGTGTCGCGGACGGAGACGAGAAACATGGATCCTGAACTGAACCCCGCTGATGGCACCCAGCCGGCCGCTACCCGTGCGGCTCCGCAGGCTCCTGCACCCGCTCCGGCTGCTGGCGCTGCTGAGCGCACCCGTATCGCTGATCTGATGGGCTATGCCCGTGCGCACAACGTGGACAACGCGGTGCTGGATGCTGCGGTCGCCGATGGCAGCGATCTGGGCGCTTTCGCCCGCTCGCACCTCGCTACTATCGTGGCAGCGCAGACCGAAAGCGAAGTGCGTTCGCACCGGACAACTGCTGCTGTGACTTCGCAGCGTTCGCCTGAGGTGGAACTGCAGCTGCGCGGTGAGGCCTTCGCTGCCGTCGCCATGGAGCGTGCTGGCATGAAGCCGCGCGAACTGTCGCCTGAAGCCCGTGAGTTCGCTGGTGAGGGCGTGCGCTCGATCGCCATGCAATGCCTCGAGAACGCTGGGCAGAAGGTGTCTGAGCGCGAAAGCGATGACAAGCTGCTCCAGCGTGCGTTCGAACTGCGCAGCTACGGCGGTGTGACCTCTTCGACCGATATCGGTCAGGTACTCGCCGGCCCGGTTCGCACTACCCTCGAGCAGGCCTACGAAGGCGAGATGCTGGAAACCAACTTCCAGGATTGGACCCGTGAGGTTCGCGTCAAGAACTTCACCGTCAACCGCGCCATTCACATCGGCATGCTCACCGGCATCAGCGATGTGCAGGAAGGTGGCCAGCTGGCGCTTGCCCGTCTGGGTGCCGGTTCGCGGTACTTCAAGCTTGGCACGCGCGGCCTCGAGGTGTCCTTCACCCGTGAGATGATCGTCAACGACGAATACGGCGCGGTGCTGGGTGCGATCGACAAGCTGGGTGTGCTGTTCCGCCACGACGAGCAGGGCATCGCTGTCCGTGCGCTTCAGCGCGGCAAGCTGGTGACCGACAATGGCGAAGAGGACATCTTCGGCGAGGAATTCAACAACCTCGTGCTGGTCGATGCTCTGGACGTGGACGGCATGAAGATTGCGACCCGGGCACTGCGCTCGCAGTCGATCAGCGAAGAGCTGGGCGGCAAGGCGGTCAACCCGAACCAAGGTGAGGGTGGCGAGAAGAACGTCTTCCGCATCAACGCCAAGCCCAAAAAGCTGCTCGTTTCGCCTGACCTCGAGGTTGACGCTCTGCGTCTCGTTACCCCGATCATGGCGAACAGCGCCGATCAGGTGAACCCCTACGCGGCTCTCGGGCTGAAGGTGGAGGTGATCGACGATCTGGACGAAGGCACCGCGTTCCTCACTGGCAGCAAGTCGCTGTCGGACGTGATCCAAGTTGCCCGTCTCGCCAGCGCTCCCGGTGTACAGGTCAAGCCGCTGCCCGTGAGGACCTACATGTCGGCCGAATGGCAGGCGTGGAACGACTTCACCGCGTTCGGTGCGAGCCGTCTGGGGATCGTCAAGATCGGTGTCACTCGTTGATCCGATGAGGGGGTGGCCTGACGGCCGCCCCCAGCCGGACGAAGCTGAAATCGGAGTCACATGAAATGCAGAACAAGGTCTATCAGAGCTCGCAGCGGGTATACGCGATTGCGCCGGCTGGTGGTGTGAAGGGCGGCGATGCTGTCCGTTACGGCGGCATCTTCGGCTTTGCAGTCACCGATGCGGCTGCTGGCGAGCAGTACACCCTCGATTGCGAAGGCCAGTGGGGCGTGAAGATGGAAGCGGTTGGCGCTCCGATCTCGTTCGGCGACGCGGTCTACTTCGAAGCCAACCGTGCCGATGCGCAGTTCTCGAATGAAGCCACTGCCGGTGCCACGCTGGTCGGCTACTCGACCCGCTTCACGCCTATCGCGGCTGGTGAAGTCGGTGACGGCCTTCTGTGCATCTCGCCGATGCCGCGCACGACCGCTGCTGAGGCGATCGAAAACGCCGGTGGTGCCGACGCGTAATAACCCGGGGCGGCCTTTGGGGCCGTCCATTGCTCGCCCGGTTCTTATCCCTTTTCCGGGCGCACGATGCGGGGGTGGTCTTCGGGCCGCCCCCGTTTTGCATGGAGCATCCTCATGAACATCATGCGCAAGCACAACGTCGCGGGGCTGGTGCTCCGGTCAATCGGTGGCGGTGAGACGGTCACCTATCGCCGCAAGGACGGCACCGAAACGCACCTTGTCGTCTTCTACCGCACAAAGGCATCAGTGCGGGATCCGATTGGCGGCAAGACCCAGTTTCAGAACGTCCCACACTTCCGCGCTGACGCATGGCCGTGGCCTGGCTACCGTGGGCAGGGCGATACGATCGTGCAAGCCGACGGCACGCGTTGGGCGGTAAGCCGGGTGACCGTGTCGCTGTCCGGCTTGGCTATGATCCACGTCTCGACGGCACCGGGGGCGCCTGCTCCGTAATCAGCTCGCTCCGAGCTTTCGCGCCAGATCGATCACGTCGGCGACTTCGTCATCGTTCTTATCAAGATTGACGGAATCGCCATTGTTGCTCGCAGTTCCGTCCAAATTCCAAACCTGCTTTTGTTTGCCGTTGGCAGTGTCGACGGTTCCGCTGAGGCAATTGTTGCTAGTCGGGTCAATGCCGGTGATCTCGGCAGCATGGCCGCCGCGTGTGGTGGTCTGGACGGGTTCGATAAGCAGAGTGGCCACAGACTGATTCCTTGTTTTCAGGGTGGAAATCTGGCGCGATGTAGAACGGCGGCGGGCAAGTTGCGAGCGTGATCTGACGGGCAATACGATTTGCCCATGCACATTCGCAGTCGGATCATGGAATGCGTTCAAGCAAGCCTTGAAGCCCTCGAGATTATCGAGGGTGTGACGATTGCGGGTGCGATCGACCGGTATCCGGAAGCTGGTGCCATTGTCGATATGGCGTGGGAGCGGGAGCCTGCGGATAAGCGGGAAAGCCGCTCAGCACGTGGCCCGGCTGATGGAGCGCTCGACCGTGAGCCGCGTCTGGTGATCGTCGCGACGGCACAGGTGCCGGTGATGATGTCGGCACTGACGTTCGATGACCGTGTGATTGCGCCCATCGAAATCGCGATTGCCACGAACGCCGAGATTGGCCGCTACGCGCGGGATTGGTGGCTCGAGGATACCCAGTTTGAAGCGATGCATGATGAGGTCGCTGAAGTCCTGAGTGCGGCGCTCACCTACCGTTTTGTAACACGTACCCCGACGGTCGATCCGTCGCGGCCCATGTAATCGGAGACACACGATGATTCTTTCGCTTCCAGTCAGCGATTACAAGTCGCCGCGCGGCCAGCTCTTCGCTCAGCTTCTGAGCGGCTCGCGTATGGGTGAGGCTTATCCGCTGGGTGATGTCGATTTCACCCAGAACATGGGCGTCGAAAAGGTTGAGCGGAACACCAACGAATTCGCGATCAAGACGCTCGCCTATTCGCGCATCGATTCCATGAACGTGGAACTGACGATCACCTGCTATCAGGCGGGCATCATCGCCAGCATGGCATCGGCGCTGTCCGATCAGCGTGTGGTCGATCAACCCGCCGCTCCTAATCAGACTGTCATCGTGGAAGGCATCAAGCCGGGGATGGTGATCGAATTGCCGCACCGGAAGGTCGGTGACGTGGTCCTGTCGGATGGTAACAGCGTGCCCTATGTGGAGGGCGTCCACTACACCTATTCGACTGGCAAGCATGCCGTGACCCCGGTGTCCATCATCGCCATTCCGGCGGGTGCTGGCACCGATGTGCAGATCGATTACGACGGCCTCGCGAGCAAGGGTGACCGCTACGATTTCGGCAGTGCATCCGAGATCATGGTGCGCCTTGTGTACGTCGAGAACGTGCTGGGTGACAGCGGTCAGATCCCGGATACCCGTGTCTACCACAAGGTCGGCCTGACGGTGGATGGTGACCTGCAGCTGATCGGCGACGGTCAGGACCGCACGATCACGCTCAAGGGCAAGTGCTACGCCGATACCACGAAGCCTGCCGGTCAGATGATCGGTTACCTCGAAACGAACGTCCGCGCGGCCTGACAGATCGACGTTCCAGCCGGGCCGCTTGATACCGCCCGGTTCTGATGGGAGCCCGCGCGACGGGTAGCCTGTCCGGCCGGAGACGCAACGCGCTGCGTCATCCGGCCACCTTTTTCCCAAAGGATGGCACCACATGACAAAGATCGACATCTTCGACGATATCGCACCAGCACCCAAGAAAGTGCTGGAGGTCGAAATTCGCGGAAAAGCGCGCCCGTTTAGGAAGTTCGGCGCGGGGCACATGCTCGTGCTCAAAGAGCGCTTCAAGGACATGGAAGCCGCGTTTAGCAGCGGTAGTCAAGCGGAAATCGGCAAGCTGATGAGCCGTAACCCCGAGTTTTCTCGAGCTGTTATCGCAATGGCGTGCGCACCAGCCGGTGCAGATGACAAGGTCATCGCGAAGATGGAAGCGAACCTGTCTGGTCTTGATCCATTTGAAAGCGATACGGCGGCGCTGTCGATCATCACGCGAAGCTTGCCTGAGGCTGAGGCGTCTTTCGGGGCGGCCCAGGTAGCGGCGGCACCGGGCAATCGGAAAGCCCGCCGCGCAGCCTCTTCACGCACTGGCAAAGCCAAGCCGCGGATCTGAGGGTTCATGCCGGTCATCAATACCCGGAATGGATCCCGCTGGATGAACTGGAGCGTCTGCACCGCACGGTCATGACGTCGGTTCGTGAGCATGTGGCCCTCGAGGCGCATGCCATGTTCCTCGCGTGCGCAGCCGGGTTCGGAAACGACAAGCAGAAGCAGTTTCCCAAGTTCGTCGAAGCCTTGCTGGCGCAGCCGCTGCTCGAGAAGCCGAAGAGCCGCACACCGACCGAGGCGGAGATGGAGGCCACCCGTGCCTTTGCCCAATCCTACCTCTCACGCCTTCGCGAGCGCTCTGATGGCGAGGGGGATGCGTCATAAATTAGGATAGAGCGATGGCAGCTGCACGTACATCGATCGAAGTCTTCTTCCGGGCGCTCGGGGCTGCCACCGTGAAGAAGGCGTTTGCCGACATTGGCACTGCGTCGCGGCTGCTTCGTTCGGCAACCGGTTCGGTTTTCAGTGCCGCCGGTAGCGGTGCCCTCAGCCTCGTGAAGAACCTTGGCGGTATTGTGCCGGTTTGGAATATGGCCATGCGAGCGGGCAGGGCGTTCCTTGGTTTCCTTCAGACAGCAGCTACCAGCGCTCTTGCCCTTGGCGCTGCGGCTTATGGCGTTGCCCGGGCGTTCGGTGCGATTAGTGAGACGACGCAGGATCTTCAAGGTACTGTGCTCGCCCTGCGCGCCCTGAACGGCGAAATGGACAAGGCGAAGGGTAACCCGCTGTTCGGTGCAGACAGTAAGGGCGGCCTGAAGGATTTGAATGCCGGCGGGGCGGTGAGGTCCGCTGAAGATCTGGCCTTCCTCAATATGCAAGCCGACAAGACAGGCCAGTCGATCGGTGGCCTGTCGAAAGATTACTTGCAGCTCAAGGCAGCGACGGACGCCGGGAATATCTCGACGGAAAAGATGCGTCGCGTCTTCTCTGCGGTGAATGCGGAAATCACTGTTCTTGGCCGGTCTGAGGAAGACCGCGCTCGCGCTATGCGCGCCCTGTCGCAGATCGCCGGTAAGGGGCAGGTGCAGGCCGAAGAACTTCGCGGTCAGCTTGCTGAAGCGCTGCCTGATGCTGTGCCTCTGGCTGCCAAGGGGCTGGGTGTCACTATCCCAGAACTCAACAAGATGATGAAGGCCGGCACCCTGACTGCCGAGCAATTCATAGATGCCTACGGTCGTGCGGTTGAACAAAAGTACGTTCCTGCTCTCAACAAGCTGCAGGGCACAACTCGGCTTGCTATGGGGAGGGTTAAGACCGCGTGGGAGAATGCGCTGGTCGCTATCGGCAGTGGTAAGCTGGATGCGACCATCGGTCGCTTGCTCAACGCCGTTACTCGCCTGCTTAATCTTCTCACGAAGAACGGTGCTTTTGCGCGTTTCGGCGCGAAGCTGGCGGCATCTCTGGAGCGAGTAGTAGGGCCGATCGAACGGCTGTCTACCGACGGTGAGCGAGCGGAAAAGTGGCTCGACGCTATCGCCTTGGCGTTCGACCGCCTCGTTATTGCTGCGCAGATTGCATGGGACATGCTGGGCTATGCTTACAAGGTGTTTTCCGAGCTTTCCGCTGTGGCGAAAGGCTATGGCTTCACACTGCAAGGCACGATCGATGCATTGTATCGTTTTGCGGCTGGCGTTCTGACAGCCGTCAACGTCTTCAGAACTGGTGTCTTTTCCGAATCCCCGGTGGCCAATTTCTTTGCATCTGTCGCCAGCGCCATCGTCGAAACCATCGCCGCGCTTGGCCGGTTGGCATTCGGTACGTCGGTTGTGGACGGTGTTTCTAGCGGTTTCCAGAGCGCCGCGTACTGGATCGGTCAGTATGCAGCTGCGGTGCGTTCGGTTTCGACCGGTCAGAATGACGGGGCTCTGGATGCCAATGGCGAGAAGATCGCAGATGGACTGCGCCGTGCCATGGATGTTGCCCGCAAGCTGCTAGACTGGCTTGATCAGCTCAGGCTCGCCTTCGTCGCGCTCATCATGGGAGAAGAGACGGAAGGCCTTGATGAGCGCGGCAAGGGCATGCTTGGCGCGATGCAATTCGCGATTGAGATCGCTAGCAGGTTGTTCGGTTATCTCGTGGCGATCGTCGTCTACCTAGAGACGAACAAGGCTGCCTTCGAAGGTTTCTTCGGAGGCATGGCGGACGCTATCCGGGGCGTTATGGATGCCGCTGAATTGCTCGGCAATGTCCTGCGCTTCGTCGGGATTAACGAAAGCGTCGGGTACCTTCTCGGTTTCATGTTTGTGCTGAGCAAGATCCTGCCTATCGGCACCATCCTGTCCACGACCTTCACTGCCATCGCGGCGGCTATCGGCATTTCCAGCTTGGCGCTGCTCGGCTGGGTTGCGGCAATCGCCGCCATTGGCGTCGGTGTCTACCTTGTTTGGAAGTACTGGGATGAGATCTGGACCGGTATACAAGGTGGCTTCAAGATCCTGATTGCCAATCTGATCGAAGGCCTTGCTTGGATTATCGATCAGATCCCCGGCCTTGGAGCGGCGGCCGAACAGTTGCGCAAGTACGCAAAGACAGAATGGCGCGATAGCGCTGAGGCGGATGCGTATGCTTTGACCCAGCGTCAGATGCAGCGTCAGAACGACGAACTGCGTGAGAGCGGAAAGCTGGAGGCGGCGGTTGCCAATGCGCAGCGGCCGGAAATGTCTGCAATGACCGATGCCATGAAGGCGTCGTACAACGCGCCTGACGGGGCGGCTGGTGCGGCGTCGCTGGGTAATTTCGGCACGCCAATCGAGATCCATGTCTACGACGGTAGCACGATCAAGGCGCTCGCCGATAATGGCAGCCGTCCGACGCTCGAGCGCATGGCAGCAAACGAGGTGCGCAACCGCGCCAGCGTGGCTCCGGCATGGGCAGGTGCATGATGACCGATATCCCTTGGACGTGGCTCAAAATCGACGGGCAAACGATCCTTGATCGCACTGCCGGCAAGATCCGCGTGTCATATCGCTGGATCGAAGCCGGCGGAAAATCCAGACGGCTCGCGAATGGAGTGAAGCGGAAGCTGCGCCGTCGCCAGTTCAGGAAACGCGTCGTTACAATTTCAGGAGAAGCGGCCCGCAAGCCGGCGATCGACCACCTGTGTATCGATGATGTCGCGGTTTTCGATATTCCTGCGCATATGGACCTTCCCGGTTACGTGCCGGAAAACGACCTTCCTGTGCCGGCCGTCGAAGGCAGCATCGTCTATTTCGGCCAAGCCAATGGCGAGCCCGTGATCCTCGAGGCGGGTGATCCCGGCATCATTGCCACCGGCTGGCGCCCGCGTCTCACTATCATGATCGATCAGCTTGATGTCGAAGAGGAAGAGGGCACATCGGTCCGCTGGTCGATCACCGGCGAAGAGGTCTAAACCGCCATGAACCTCGCCGATATCTTCGTCGCACTCGAAGACGACCTGTCACCCCTCACCGAGGCTCACGCCCGCCATGACCTTGATGTGGAGGCGATACGCCTCCGCAAGTCCGATGCCCTGTCTTACTGGTCGGCTGAGCTTGATGTCATCAATCCGGGTGGTGGGCCATTCCAACCGGGTGCCAAGCGCGCAGTCATCATATCCGAACGTGATGAGGACACCGGTGCGCTCAAACATGTGCTGAGCGGCTACCTCGAGGCATGGCCGATCGGTCCCGCCGGACGCGTCGTCACGCTCACTGTGCTGGCCAAGCCGAAGAACGCAGAAGCTGTCACGAGGGCTGCGCTTCTCCCGGTGCAAGATGATCCGTTCAATCTGTTCGGCGATCCTGCTGAAGCCTTCGATCCGTCTGTGCGCCTTGCTGCGCGATCAGCGACGCTCCACTGGTCACGAGATGCACTGGCAGCACCTGAACTGGTCGATATTGTTGACGGCAAGCCGGGTGCGCTGATCGATATCGGGCAAGGCTACATCGAAGATGGGCTGCGCTTCGAACAGCTGGAACAGCCGGTAGAGCGCATCGATGTGACGCTTCGCGCTTCGTGGACGCAAGCGCTGTTGCGCATGATCAACGTCGGTGCTGCGATGGCAAACGACGGACGCTTCGTGACGCTCCAGCCTCCCGAATGGCGTGATGTTCCGAGGGCTGGCCAGAAGGTTGGCGACTGGACGGTACTGCGCTCGAGTATCGAGACGACCAACCTTCCAAGCGGCCTTTCCGCTTTAACCCCTGCCTATCAGGCGAAGGGGAGCGCAAACAAGCGCGTGGCAGACACCCAGGGCGATGAAACCTATGCCGTGCAGTTCCAGCGCAAGGCCTATGATCTGGATCTGATGGTCGGTGCTGTTCTGACCGCCAAGCGCACCGAAACCATCACCTTCTCGCTCATCTGGGATGGACAGCCCTTGAGCGGCACCAGCGGCCGCGTCGAGACAATCGAGCTTGAACTGCGCAATCTGGAAGCGCGTGCGGAACTGCCGGAATGGGCTGCCGGCGTAGGCTATCAGAACGGCGATCGTGTTGAAGCCGATGGTCTGCGCTGGCAATGCCGTGTGCCGCATATCTCCGGTTCGACGCTCTACGCAAACTTCGACAACTGGGATCCGCTGGTGCTCGAGCCGAGCGTGCTGGGTGGTAGCAGCGTGGGCTACTTCTTTGGCCAGCCGAGTGAACTGACGATCGAACTGGAAAGCGGCGGCACACAGAACATCTTCCGCAATCCCGCGCCCGGCCCGGCTGCTCTTGCCTACGCTATCAATCGTGCCCGTGCGCAGATGCTGTCCGCAAACAGACTGGTGCGAGCGGTCGTCGAGGTGCCGTGGGCCGATGTGCGTGACGCGCTGCAAGGGATGGAGCGGTTGCGGGTGGCCGATCCGGACATTCCGGGCGGTGAGATGACCGGCAAGATCGAATCTGTGGAGGTTGATCTTGTCGAAGGCGTGGCGTCGATCACCATTGCCTGCATTCCCGGACGCGGCCGTCGTGACCCGGTAGCAGCCGTGCCGCTCTACGGCTCGCGAGGGTTCGACAACGTCGGTGTGCTCAGGGCCGATGTGGTGAATGACTACGTCGCACAGGAAGCAGCGCTGGCAGCGGGGCAGGGCGCGGCTGGCAAGAACCTCGTGTCTGAGATCAACCGCAATGCGACCCGCTTTGAAATCGAACTCATGCCGGTGCCGAAAGGTGGCGACCTGGCGGTGACCATCCCTATCGGTGTGCTGGCACTCGACGCGCCTAAGCAAATCGATCTGGAGGCGGCGGAATGACCATCGAACGCTCCCTTGATCAGCTGCGACCGCGCAGACCTCGCACGCGCAATGATGCGTCAATTGCCGACACGCAGGTGCCAGCCGTCGCCAAGCTGGAATTCGGCGCGTCTCCAGACAGCAATGCATTGCGCCTCGATACCGGGACCATGCGCACCGAAGGCCCTGCGTCATTGGACACGGGCAATGATTACGGCGGCATGCCTCAGGCGGCGGCTGAATTTCGCGGCATAGCCGAGACAGCGATCAGACCCGCTGCCCAGTCAGGCAACATCGTGCTCGATCTGGCACGCGCCAACGTCTTCCGTCTCACGCTTAATGGAGCGGCGACAATCACCTTCAGCACTGCAAACTGGCCTGTCGGCGCATACCAGCGCTCGGCTGGCGTCGGGATCGACATCAGTTGCAGCGTGATTATCGAAAAGGGTGCCAGCTCGCTCACCATCGAATGCGATCATTGGGCTCCGGATGACAATCCGCCGGATCTGACAGCGGCGGGCTTCTATGAGATCGGCTTCGCTATCCTGATGATCGGCAGTGAGACGATCGTGCGCGGATATCTGGTTATCAAGCCAGAATGAGCGGACGCCTGATCAATATCGAGCGCCGGGCATGCGGCGACAACCTCACGAACGTTACAGGCTACCTGATGGCGAACGGTGCGTTCGTGTTTCAGAAGCCGGGCGTTTCAGGCTGGTGGATACTGACACATGCACAGCTGGGTGGTTTTAGAGGCACTGCAGGTGATCCTCACATCGTGCCTTATGCCACAGGCGCAAAGGTGCGCATGTCCTATTTCAAGGACGAGCAGAACTTCTTCTACACCGGAGATCTGAAGCGCAAGCTCGGCAAGGGTTACGACGAGATCCTGCGCGGCTCGCATCCTCAGCCGCCTCCGGCAACGAAGGTATATGAGCACTTCAGCGACAACCTTAAGGCTACAGGAAACCTAAATAGCGGCCTCGTAAGTGGCGGTATCAACATGGGCTGGACGATCGACATTCCACTGGGCGGTTTGAACAGCATAATGCCACGCTTCGAGTGGGATGCAGTCAACCCGGGCAGCGGGATCGATGGTGAACCCGTCAATGCTCTGGACACCTATTTCGCCGGTGTGATCGGCCTGGGAACGTGCATCCTGATCGGTCAGCGTCTTGAAGGGCAACTCGAAGCTGTCGTCGCCAACATCTGGAACGGCGCGCAGTTGGTTCCTGTAGGTCAACCTTCTGAGCAATTCTTCACGCAGGCCTTCAGCAATATCGGAGAAACTTTTCAGTGGACTGCCTACCAGTTGTATAGGGCGAAGCCGCTGTGCCGCGTACCCAACAGTGATGCTGCGCTTTGCGTGGGCGAAGCAACCATCCGAAATCTGTCCCGCATGACGTTCCCGGCGTTCAATAACCGCCCATGGTGGATGTATTACATGGAGACGGTGAGCGGCACACTTGGTGCCGGTGCTGTCACGACATCACCTTTAGTGACCGCTATTGGTGACAGTGCGTTTATCGACAAGACGAGGCCACACAAGACGATCGACATAACCTTGGACGGGTCGGCAAGCTTACTTTTTCATCTGGGGCCGAACGGTTATTCCGCGCCTTTGACAACCGGTTGGAACGGACAGCCTTTGGTTGGTGCGATACGGCATGGCGGCTCGCTGGCTATGACACAGCCGGGCTTGAATGAAGGCCGATATCGTCTGCTTCGCCGGTATGATGGCGCTTATGAACTCTGGGAGTCAGGTGATCCCGATCTGCCCGGTGATTCTGAATTCGGCCCGGGTAACACATATATTCTCGGGCAAGGTCGGACGGTCAGAACTAGGACGTTTCCTAATCTTGACGCGCCCTATCCTACAAGCGGCCAGATGTATCGAACGGGTTACTACCCGAGGGCGGCGACACCGCATAACCTCACCTATTTCGTACATGGAATTGATGCGGCATCTAGCGAAGGCCCCGTCATGGGCATGCTCGACAATGTGCAGCCATCTCCGTTTTCGGTGAATGTCTCGACGCCGCGCTCTGCAGGGCCGTTCCTGTTTCTCAGTGGCTGGCGATCGGCTGACAATGGCGCGACATGGCAGAACCATTCGGCGGCCTACGACTTTGGCGAACTGACTTACAGTGCTGGCAATACGACCGTCGCTTGGCGGTTCGGACTAACCAAGCAAATGCTCGACCAAAGTGTCCCAGTTTGACTCGAGCCTAATATTGACGATAAGTGCATCTTGCTGTCACGTTAAAATTGCGTTTTGCAATACGCCTGCGATCTTCAGTTGATCGGCGTCAGTGCGAAAAGGTGGAACCTGATGCGCAAGCAATATCAAAAGATTCACAAGGGCAGCGCGGTCACGCAACTGCAAATGCTGGTGGCCGATACCTATGAGCGGTTCGGCGGTGCCAGCAAAAGGGGCGCGCTCTCCCGCACGGCCGAGCATCTCGATATGAAGCCGAAGGATGTCCACACGCATCTGAAGCGCTATCAACGGAACGTGGCAATCGATGCCGGCCAAACTGTCGCGCCGTGGCGTGACAGCCAGCATGGCAGCATTAGCGCGACTGGGCTGGGGAGGCCGCCCAAGCTGCGATTGGCGACGTTGGACGGTAAGCACGTCGAACCAGAGCGATCCTTCGACCCTGACTTGCCCGATGATGATCCGCTGGAGCCGATCGAACCGCGCGATATATTCTCGTCCGGCGCTGAGACGGTCAAACGCCGCTACATCGATTTTCCCAAGCGCGGTGTCGGGCGTATCATATTCACTGGCTGCCAAGACAAGCTGCGAGTGCATGATCGGTTTTGGCCCAACCTTCTCGCCTACCTCAAGTGGTGCGAGGATAACGCCGATGGTGGCTTTGCCGAGCTGATTGTATCGGGCCTGCCTTATAATCGGCGGATGTTTTCAGCAGCCGAGAAGGCGGATGGCGTGTTCCTTGACGCTACCCAGCTTCACGCGATCGATGACCGTTCGCTCCGGCGAACCATCTTCTTCGATAACAGCATCATGTCGTACTATGACGAACGGCGCGTTCATGTCGGCAATGTGGTCGATATCGCTGCCGAGCTCAATCCACCCGCCACGGCCGTCGTGCCTATAAGTGGCTTCGAGGATTATGCCGACCAGCGCTGGTGCATCGTTCCTCACCAGAAGCAACAGCTGCAATCCCTGCCGGTCATGCCGGGGAAGCCTTACCGCGCGGTGCTATCGACAGGGGTCTGCACACCACCTGCCTACATCGCGGTCAAGGCCGGACAGAAGGCCGAGAAGCATCACAAGCTTGGCTTCGCAATCGTGGAGGTTTTGCCTGATGGGCGCAGTTGGGTGCGCCAGGTCGAAGCTGACCCCATCACCGGCGACTTCTATGATTGGGATCGGTTCGTTTCTAACGGGGTGGTGACCGAAGGGCACAATGTCGAAGCGATCATCTTTGGCGATGTCCATGTCGAGAAGCTCGATCCTCAGGTTGCCAAGGTGACATGGGGCTACGACGTCGAAAAGCAGAAGATCAACAAGTCTTGGGAGCGCAGATCGCTGGTCGCACAGCTGAATCCAAGCTATCAGGTGCTCCACGACGTTTGCGATTTCTCGGCGCGAAACCATCACAATATCGATGACCCGCACTTCTTGGCACTCATGCGTGCCACGGGCCGGGACAGCGTCGAAAAGGATCTGCGCGACACATCGAAGTTCATTGAATCTACGCAGCGCAAGGGCTGCACGACCGTGGTGATCCAGAGTAACCACAACAATGCCTTCAGCCGCTGGGTCAAGAATGCTGACGTGCGCAAGGATCCGGTTAACGCACTGCTCTGGCATACGAAGAACGCCGAATACCACCGGCACATCCTCGAGCATCACTGTGAGCCCGACATCTTCCAATCCACGATACGCGAGTATGCGCGCGGCAGGCTGAAGGGTGTTAAGTTCGTCGGCGAGAACGATAGCTTCAGCCTTCTGGGTAATGAGCTATCCCAGCATGGCCACATCGGCCCGGGCGGTTCACGCGGCACATCAGTGGCGATGGTCAAGCTTGCGCTGAAGATGACGACCGCACACACGCACTCACCGTTCTACCGGAATGGCGTGATGGTTCCGGGGGTGTGCCAGCTCGACATGGGCTACAACCGGGGCGCAACCACGTGGGCTGTTTGCCATGTGATCATGCACAAGAACGGAATGCGACAGCAGGTCTTCATGGTAGGCGACAGGTACGCGGCCTGAAGGTGCGAGAGCGCAATCCGGCAAGGCATACTGCCGGGCTATGGCAGACGCAGAAACCGAGAGCGACCTTTTCTATGTGATGGGACCAACGGGCCGCGTTCGCGTGAACCCGGTGATTGCCATCGGAATGGTCAAGTACACCAGTCGATCAGGCCGCATCGCGCAGGCCAATGTCGCGCAGGTCCTTTTCGGGCAGGCTGATGAAAGCATCATCACGCGCACCGTCGTCAACATCGGCGAAGATGCGACGCTCTGGATCAACTTCCTAGGCGGCGATGCTGCGATCGGTGAGCCGGACAGTATCCCGCTCAAACCCGGCGCTGGTGCCACCATTAACACATGGGCCCCTGTGTCGATCATCAGCGACACGGCAGACGCGCCTTTCACGGCCATGGAGGGCTGATCACGATGACCGGCTTTTCAACATTCGGATCCGGCGGTGGAGGCGGTGGCCTGAAATACGCTGAGGTTATGCAGCTTATCGCGCAGGAGATTGCCGGTAAGCAGGACGCTGGCGATTATGCGGCGGCGGCTGATCTTGAGGCGCTTGGCGTTGCTCTGAGTAGCAAGGCGAGCCAAGCTGCGCTGGATACCGCAATCGCTAACTTCTCGGCTCCGGTGAAGGACGCCGTGGGCGATCTGCGCATGATGCTGGCTGGTATGGATACGACGGGCTATCTGCCGTCCGGAACCTATATCCGGGCAGCGTATCCTCAGCTTGCTGCTAGGTTCCCAGCACCTGATCAAGGCGCGCTTGATAGCTTCGCTCCGCGCGTTCAAGGTGTTGCCGGGATATTAGGTGCCGCGTGGTTCAAGAACATGTGGCTGATCTCTGCTTCCACTAATGTTCTTCGCTCAACCAATGCGAACGAAGGGACATGGATTACCTCAACCACTGTAGGCGGCGGACGGCTTGTCACGCGCGGCGACGGTAACCTTGTCGGAGCTTACAGCTTTGGTTCTGGCACGGCGTCGATCAACACGTCTCCCGATGGCGTAACGTTCACCAACCGCACGAACATCCACACGGTTTACGGTGGCGCGGCTGGTGACCTTATGTTCCGTCTCTACCCGTTCCCAGGTGCGCCAGGTAAATTCCTTGCATGTGGTCAGCGAACCACCGCCGGGGATCGTGCGCTTCTTTTCGAGACTGTTGATTTCACCGGTGTCGCGGGTGTCCGCTACGCTATGGCGGCGACCGATGCCTACGTAAGTGCAATCGGCTTTTGGCCGGCTGCAATGCTCTGGGTTGCTGCCATGTCCGACGGCACGGTGCAGACGTCACCGGCTGGCGGCACCGCGCAGGCTCCGACGATCACCGGCCCTTGGGCAATCCGCGCAACCGGCTCTACCGCAATCGCCACGCACGTGCTCGCTGACGGCAATAGCCTGTATATTCTGGCGCCAAGCGGTCGTGTCATCAGCGCCACCGTTGCGTCACCGTTCAACTATGCGCTGAGCGTTCTGGATGCCGGCGTTTCGGGTTGGCAGGATGCCGTGAAGATCGGCAACACGTGGCTGCTGACGGCTACCTCGGCAGCGCTTGATGGTCGCTCGAGAATTCTGACGACCAAGAATTTCGTGCAGGCGACAAACCGGTTCTACAATAACGGTGTTCTGCCGACTACGCCTTCACAGATTGCTGTCGGCAATAACAACGTCATGATCGGCGACGGCTCTGGTCGTTATGCGTTGACCCAGCCACTGGATCTTGATCCGGTGCTTCAGTTCCAGATCCCGCCCATGCCAACCGGTATCGTCAATGCCAGCTGGATGGTGCGCGCTACGCCTTACGGAGTTGCCTGATGATCACCTACTACCTCTACGATCTGGACGGGTATTTCATCGATTCCGTGCAGATCGACATGAAGCTGGCAGCACCGCCGCTTTCCACGCTTCAGGCACCGCCTGAGGGATTGGTGAAGCCTCGCCGCGTCAATCTGGAATGGGTTGAGGGTGTCGTTCCTGCCTGACCTTCTGCCACATCTACCGCTCTCACGCCCGAGCATCATCCATCGTTTGGCGTGAGAGCGTAAAAGTTTACATTGGGATCGGACTAACCAACCCTCCATTTGGCATGTCCACCTTGCACTGTCATGCGGTAGTCTTAGCCAATATATCAGCGCTCTAGTTGCGATCCGGAATCCCGGATCTTTAGCCTCAGGCTATGCAGCGCGATTACATCATCATCGGCCTTCACAGCTTCCATCCCCGGTCTGGCAAATCGACCATCGGGGCCGGTCTGGCCAAGGCCTATCACGGCTCTGTCAGTCCGATCGCGGACGGCATCCGTGAGGTGGCACGTTCCGCCGGGCTCCATGCCGCTGCGAATGCGGTTGGAGACTACAAGGATGTGCCCATGGGTGCGCTTGGCGGAAAGACACCGCGGGCGATCCTGATCGAAGTCGGTAACGCGTTCCGCACGCTTTACGGTGAGGACTTCTGGATCCGGAAACTGCTTGGCGATGCGCGCAATCGCGTGGGGCCGGGCGGCTTGCTGATCATCGATGACGTGCGGCTGGAGATCGAAGCCAAGGCTATCGAGGAAGCGGGCGGGAAGGTGATCACCATCTCCCGTTTCGGCGTGGCTGCCATCCCAGACATCAACACCGTGCGGCCTCGCTGCACAGTCATCAACAACGCGACAATCGAAGAAGCTGTCGATGTGATCGGCCGGCACGTGCTGCCCGGCGTGGACAAGGTGCCAGCATGATTCTGCGAGACAATATGGACACGGCGACACGCCACGCGATGGACGGGCTGAGTATGTTTACGGTGGTAGCGACGATAGCGAACTGGCTTCCGGCGATCGCTGCGCTGCTGACGATCATCTGGACTGCGCTGCGCATCTACGAAACGAAGACCGTCCAGCGCGCCCTTGGCCGCGATGTGTCGAAGCGTGATGAGAAGGAAGACAGCTGATGGCACAGGGCAATGACCCGCTCGAGGCAGCGACGCGTGACGGATCTGGCAAGGGTCTGGCGATCGGTGCTGTTGCAACGGCGCTTCTGCTTGCCACGCCTATAGTGGCGAAGTGGGAAGGGCTGCGCACGAAGCCCTACCTTGATCCGATTGGCATTCCGACGGTGTGCTACGGGGAAACCAAGGTAGCGATGCGTCCGTATACCGTCGCCGAGTGCAAGGCGATGCTCACGCGTGCCTTGGAGAGCCGCTATGCGCCCGGCGTTTATCGCTGTGTGCCTGCGTTGCGCAATCGGCCCTATCAGGCGGCGGCGGCTATCTCGCTCACCTACAACATCGGTGAGGGTGCATTCTGCAAGTCGAGCATCGCGAAGCGGTTTCAAGCTGGCGACTATCGCGGTGGCTGCCAGCGTTTCGGGCTCTACGTGTATGCGGGCGGCCGGAAGCTGCAGGGTCTAGTTAATCGGCGTGCCGATGAAACCCGGCTTTGCATGACGGGGCTGTGAGATGCGCCAGCTGTTGCGCAAGATCAGTTGGCGACATCGCGTGTCGCTTACGGTGCTCGTGTTGCTGACATTCGTCGCGGCGCTGATGGTTCCGGCACTTCAGTATCGCACGGTGCACCTGACGGATCTTGTGCTGCTGTGCGGTGCGCTGGTGCTGTTCTGGCAGGATGAGTACCTGAGGCTTCGCAAGATATGGCTTCATCGGCGCCATACGGCGCGACGGAAGTAGAGCGATGTCGTGGGCACAAGCAGCACGTGACCGTATAGCGAAGATCCATCGTGAACTGCCGGAAGACGCCTCGATCACCGCGCGAAAGAAGGCGCTGCGAGACGGCTATCCCTTCGGCGAGCGTTCTTATTGGCCTTACAGGGCGTGGTGCAAAGCACGGCGTGAATACCTGGCCAAGTTCGAAAAGCCGAAGCTGACCCAGCGCCAACTCATCGAAGCCGAGATGAAACGTCGGGGTGGCGGGCTGGAACTGTCTTTTGGAGAGTGACGATGTTTGGTGAAGGCTTTGGCGAGTTTCTTGTGGCTCTGTGTGTTTTTGCGGTGATTGGCCTGCTCGCCAGCGTCGTGTCGATCATCGCGCTCGTGATCTGGTTGTTCAGTCACCTTGCATGGGTGTGACCGCGAAACCGTCCCAAAACGACTCTATCCGACAATCTCTATCGACAATCTGTGGATAAGGTGACAGCACGCTGCACATTATGGCGAATGAGAGCATCATAGGCATCGGCGGAAAGTGGCGGCTTGTCGGCCAGCGGCGTTACGCCAGATGGATGCTTACCACCCTTGCATTCATCCGCACTCACCGCGTTTTGATTAGTCGCATTGGCCTTGTCGTGCTTGCCGCCGTTGTTCTGTGGATCGCGGTCGTCGCGCCTCGCATGGAGGCTGCCAAACTTCGTGAAGAGATCGCTGCTCAAGAGGCTGAGGCTGCCGCTCTGGAAGCGCAGCGTCGTAAGGCTGCAGCTGACGCGCAGTCAGTCCTAATCGAGGCTGCCAGTCAGGTCGCTCAGGAACGTGCCGCTGCGCTCGATACTGCCGCCCGGGACATGGCGACACACACCGAACGAACGAAGATCATTCGGGAGCGTGTGATCGAACGCGCTGCGCAACCGGACGGTGATCCGCTCGTGAGCGACGGCATGAAAGCCTTTCTCGAGGATCTGCGTCAATGAGCCGCCTTGCTTTGATCGTGCTTGCCGCTTGCGCCCTTGCCGGCTGCTCGAGCACGCGCCAGACGCCGCCGCCCGTCATCGTGGCTGCGGTTCCTCTGCCTGCCGTAAGCGATGCCGAGCTCACCTGTGCGCCTGAGCCGTCAGTGCCATTGCCGATTGCCGGCGACGATCGGCAACGTGAGAGCCAAGTCATGGGTTACATCTTGGATCTGCGCACCGCAGGGCAGGACTGCCGTTCCAAGCTCACCGTTGCCCGAACGACGTGGCGGGCCGCTGAGAAGGCGCAAGTGCAAGCCAGCAAGGCGATTCCGCCCGAAAGCCGATGACCGACCCTAGCCGCCATGGATCGGGCCGCAAGGGCTTCGATACTGCGTCCCTGACGACGCACCGCGTGCATGACGGGCCGCTGCCTTGCCAGAAGTCCGAAGAACCGACCGACGTATTGCTGGCGCGCAAATGGGTGGCGCTCGAAGAGCCGTTACCGCTAGCGGGTGAGGCTGGGTTTCAGTTGAACGAGGATGGCGATCTGGCTGGTCTGGCGGTGCTACGAGCATCAATGCCGTGGGCAGGGCGCATCTTCGATGAAATTGAACGCCAGTGCATCACTCAGTTGGGTATGGGGCGCCCGTGGCTTAAGCTGAAACCGATGATCCTCTTTGGCCCGCCGGGCACTGGTAAATCCTACCTGGCGCGTGCGATCGCGGAAGCGTTCAAGGTGCCAAGCGTCGTCTATGATGCAGGCGGTGCGAGCGACAATCGTGAACTGGCCGGAACGTCCTACGGCTTCAACGGACGGACACCATCCTTGCCGCTTGCGACCATGGCACGTCAGGGTGTGGCCAATCCGGTTATCGTGGTGGACGAAATCGAGAAGGCGGTGCGCCTGAGCCAGCACGGATGCGTGCACGAGACGCTACTGCGGTTCCTCGAGCCCGACACGGCACGGCGTCAATACGATGAGTGTCTGCAATCGAGCTTCGACATCAGTATGGTCAACTGGATAGCGACCGCTAACACGCTGGAAGGGTTGCCCAAGCCGCTAATGTCACGCTTCGCGCTCTACCGGGTGGATCCGGTGTCAGTGCAGCATTTCGATGCCCTTCTGGCTAGTGTCGCCGCTTCGATGAGGCGTGAGGGAGAGGTTGTAGGGAACGTGGATGCAAAGGCGTTCAACGTGCTGCGATCGGCCATGGCGAAGGGCATGAATCAGCGCCGGCTTGTGACGCACATGCGCGAGATCCTGCGGTTGTCGGCCAACGATGAGATCCTGCACTAGCTTCGGCTCACGCTTCATCTGGCGCGCCATCACCGGGCGAAGTTGCGACACATGACGACAGGCGGCGAATGTCTCGGGTGAAGGAGCACCCGCATGACTTACCTCGTCACAATCCTGCCGTGGATACTATCTGCCGTTACAATCTGGATGACAGTGCTAGCAGGCAACCGTCATCCTTCGGCTTGGCTTATTGGCATCTCTAATCAGGTGCTTTGGCTGGTCTGGATCGTGCTGACAGGGACATGGGGGCTCATACCCATGAACCTTGCGCTGTGGTTCGTTTATGTCCGCAATCAAAACAAGTGGATGTTTCGCGATACTGAGGCGGCCGCGCAGGAGCCAGAGCGTTACGTTGTAGGCAACTGGACGGTCGAATTGGTTTTCCGGCGAAACGGCATGACCGACATGCATGACATGCAAGCGGTGATGGACGCAGTCGAGGACGCTCTTTTCTATCAGGTGCAGCGCGCCAATAAGGCTGAGCAGCAGTCTCGAGACCTTCAGCGTGAAATACAGCGTGAGCGCGATCTCGATGCGGCGGCTCTCATATGATCCACTACCTCACCATCTTCGTCGCCGGTTTCCTGCGCGTCTTCTTCGCTGGCGTGCAGTCCCGCAACGTCAACACCGGCCGCCGCCGTGCCGCTATGGCCACCAGCATGGCTATTGCGCTGTCTGAGGGCACCATCATTGCGCAGCTGGCAATCGCTCCAGACTGGGGTAGCCGGATCGCATACGGCCTCAGCGGTGCGGCTGGGATCTGGTGTGCCATGGTGGCACATGACTGGGCTGTGCAGCGCGCTGACACGAAATAGCAGTTGACGGCTATAGCGTGACAGTTTCACATAGGGGTCATGACCGACTCCTATCTCACACGCAATCGCCGCACGTTCCCTTCGGATCGCGCTTTCATCCATTACAGGCTCCGTCAGATGGGCCGTTTTCTGCTGGGGCAAGTCCAGCCGTCTGAAGAGCAGACGTGCGCGGTCATCGGTGATCACTACGAAAATGAGGGCCTGGCACCGCCGCGTGTCATGATACTGCCAAGCCCAAAAGCGGTGTTCGAAGCTGTAGCGCACATCAATAGCGCTGATATGGCAAGTCAACGTATCGGCCCCGACACACACCGGCACCTAGAGTCATCGAACCGTCGATCGAGACGTGACGCTCGCTTGGAGGAATGCAGCTGCCGGCTTTGCCAGAGGGCTATCGGGATGGCGGCTGGAGTCGCCAATGCCTTGGCTTCGGTGGTCGAGTTCTCACACCATCATTCGTTAGCCATGCAGAGCGCGAGAGGTGCCATCGGTCTTTCGCGACGTACGCGTGAAAGGGAGCTGGGGCAGCTTTTGATTGGGCCCGTGAATTTGGATACGCATGTCTGGTGGGGTCTGGCTTTCCAGCATGTCATCTACATCTCAGAGGCACCGACCTCGATTATCCTGAACGAGGGTGAGGTACATTGCGCGAATGGTCCTGCGATAACTTTCGCTGATGGCTCCAGCTATTATGTGCTTCGCAATCTTCCCGTGCCAGCATGTCTTATCGATCAAGACTGGCTCACAGTCGAGCGCGCGGAAAGTCTGCCTACGCCCGAATTGAGGTCAATGGCGTGTAATCAGATCGGCTGGGAGCGGGTCTTGGCCAAGAAGGGTGCCCGCGTGATCGATGACAGTGGCGACCCGACTTGGGGCCGTCTCCTGCGCCTCCGCGATAGCCGCGATCCGACCCAGTTGCTCGAGGCACGATGCGGCACTGGTCGTACCGTCGTCATCCCCGTTCCGCACGATGCGGCAACGGTCGAAGAAGCTCAATCCTTCCTTCACGGCGGGCTTGATCCGGAGATCCTGCGTGCAGGTGTCCGAACTTAAAAGGAGAAGACTGATGTTCGATGTGAATAAGAGATATGACCCATCCCGGCCAACCGTCTTGCAAGGCGACGTGGCATTGGTCCCAGTGAATCTTACGCGGCGTGATCGTGCTTATCTCGAGGTGCTTCCGGCACAGGGAAACGCACACATCATCGCACATAGCGAGACGGGCCATCACCACGTCGTTCCGGTAGCTGATGCTAAACTGTTGGACATACGAGGCAGCGGTGACCAGTTACTCACGATCACTCAAAATACTACAATCGATCATCTGCGGGATGAACACAAGCACGAGAGCCAAGCGCTTATTGAAGGTGACTATGTGATACGTCGTCAGAGGCAACTGATCGGGCGTCATACTTTGTTTAGAGGGGATTGACACGCGACTCGGCTGCGTTCATGCTTCGTCACGTCGGGCAATGCGCCCGACGCCAACGAGACTGACTTTTAGCACCACAAATTTCAAAAGCCGCCATGGCGCTCTTCTTTGCGTCCTGTCCGTAGCAAAAATGAATATCGTGATGCTATACTGTGCAGTCCGTCAACGGATGGAGACGAATGTGAGTGCACCGAACAAGCCAAATCTGGGTCGGATGATCAGCGGCGTATCGCTGACAAACCGGTCCATCATGACCAACCCTACCGCTGGATCGGCCGATATCGTGCCGGGTGGCGGTACCAATCGATCGGAGAGCGGCCCGCGTGGTTCACGCAAGCCCAAGGCACGCTGATAATGGGGCGGCCTCAGATGCTGTTCGACGCTCCGGCCTTCACTGGCCGGGGCGGATTGCCGTCACGCGAACGCACGTATCAGACCAGAGACGGCAAAGAGAAGACGGTCGAAATTGCAGGGCGGAAGAAGCGTTTCGGCGCTCTGCCGCTCGGCAAGCTCTACCTCGCCCGCATCGATATCTGCCTGAAGCCGGATGGCATGCCGGATATCCGGGAGTTTGGAACGGTCAGTTCGCTCGGGTTCAAGGTGACGATTGCAGCTGGTCAGAGCGCCGGCACGCGGTGGTTTTGGGATCGCTGGGTCACGCAATCGAACACGCTTCCGCTCGAGGTCAGGCGCAAGTCGGATCAACTGCGCGACATGATGTCGTGCTATCCGAAGCCCGAAACCGGATGCCACACGGCGGCTTCGCTATCGGGCAAGGTCTATCCCATTTGGATCGACCACGGGACACACTACAAGACCGGCGAAACCATCAGCCGGCTTGGCACCCTCAGCCCGGATCCAGAGCACTACCTGCACAACGATTATCACGAGCTCGTGAAGCGTTTCGGCGATCAGGTGCCGGGTATCGATCTGTTCCCGGACAGCCCTTCGTTCCGCCTCATCGAGAAGCGGCGCAAGGATGCATGCATCGGGGAAGATGGCTTGTCGGCAATCGATCGACGCCGTGCTCGGAACTGCGAGAAAGCGATCCAGCGGCTAGCTACACGCTGATTGAAATACGCTCGTCGTGCAACGCGACGATCTGCCGCACGCGGGCGGCGATGACGCGCCGGGCTCCCAGCGGGAGTCTGGCGTCGTCCGACAAGGTGATCGGGGGTAGTGATTCCTCCCCTCCGAATATCATCAGCTCATACCGCTCTACTTCATCGGTGACGGCCTGCTCAACGAGGTTCTCGATTTCCTCGAGCCGTTCCAGCGCATCACGCGACACGCTTAGCGCCCCGTTACAGTATTTGGCGGCGGCGGACGGGCTTACCCTATCAGTGCACAGGTCATCGGCCGTCAGCCCCATTGCGCGACGGCGCAAATCGAACTCGGCATTCGAAACGATCTCGGCACGTGGCTTTTTCGGCAACGGGAATCACCCATGAATAAAAAACTGCCAGCGGGCATTACGACACGGCAGCACGTCGTCAAAGGGAAGACCGTGCGGCAATATCGCGCGAAGATGCAGGATTTGTCCAGACGGACGGCTAGCGGCAATTATGCGCAGTTGGCCTCAAAGTGGTTCGCTACCCAGCGTGAGGCGCAACGCTGGCTTGATGATCAGCACGAGGAATCCCGGCGGCACGGCTTTATCGAGGTGAACCGCTCGATGACCGTGGGTGAGGCCTGCGAGGCGTGGATCACCGCTGCCACAACGGTAGGGCTGAACGGCAAGCCACCGCTCGAGGAAGCCACTGCCCGGCGGTATCGATCGACCATCCGCAATGACATCAAGGGCCGCATCGATGCCCTCAAAATTGCTTCACTTCGCGCCTCTGAGGTCAAGCGCTGGGTGGATGCACTGGCGGTCGATAAGACGCACGATGCTGCTCACCGGGCCTTGAACGTCTTGCGGCTGGCGCTGTCGCATCAAGTGACCCTCGATACGATAGGGCATAACCCGGCGCATGATGTCCGGATCTCGAAGGCAGGACGGCGCCAGGCAGATGATGACGAAGATGACGGTGAAGTGGAACGCTTCATGGATACCCAGACCGTTTCAAGGATGCTGGCGGCTGCCGATGAGATGGCGGTCGCAGATACTTTGCCAAACGAGGGCAGGGGGTTCGGAGAGTATCAACGCCAGCAGCGGCGCGATGCATGGATCCGCTGGCGTGTGCTCGTCTATTTCCTCGTCGCGACGGGTGTCCGTATCGCTGAGGCTGCAGCCCTGCGCTGGAGCAATGTCGATCTCGAGGCAGCAACGGCACGCATAACCCATGCCCGGAAGGTGGATGGCCGCATCGGTGCTCCCAAGACGCTTACATCGATCAGGACGATCACGCTGGGAACTGGCATCAGCGAAATGCTGCGTGACCTCAAGATGGATGCTGCACCGGACGACTTTGTGTTCGGGCGTGGAAAGCAGGCCATGGCACCGGAAGGCTTCTCAAGGCGAGCATGGAAGCCAATGATGCAACTGGCAGGCCTCACAGATGCGGAAGGACGATCGCTCTGGGGCCGGCACGATTGCCGTCACTACCATGCATCGCTTCTCATACGGGAGGGCGTGCCGGTTCAGCAGGTATCCGAGAGGCTAGGGCATGCGAACACCACGGTGACGCTCAAAGTGTACGCGCACCTGTTTCGAGACTTGGCTGGGGCGGGCAACATCGCTGGCGCGCAGCTTGAAGGCAAGCTGTTCGGATTGAGACACGATTAAGACATTTTGGCGATGCAACGATGCTTTTTCGAACCTAACGGGCTGAATTTGGAGAGTGTCTAAGAGGTGCGTACAGCGGAATCATAATCCGCGTGTCGGGGGTTCGAGTCCCTCCTCCGCTACCATTGGCCTTCCTCTTCAAGCACAGCTGAAACTCCGTGAGGCAGGCCGATGGCCTGTATCCTGATCGTTCGTCGTTTTCGGAAGAGAAGCGTTTTCAACGCCATTTCTGTCGCGCCTTTCGGTCGCTCATGCCGTCATTGAAAAGAGTTGATAGCAGGCGATCTGTGTCCCTATGAGCCGGAGGCACAGAGGGAGCTTTATCTTGCAGATTGCGCAATCGCCGCAGGGCATCCGGGGATCAACCACGGGGCGATCGATGCTCGGCGCGCTGCTTGGCGTCGGGTTTTTTGTCCTCAGCGCCTATGCAGCTTACTTCAACATTAGCGCCATGCGGGAGAGCGACGAACGCATCCGCGCCACGCATGAAGTTCTCTCGGCGCTTGATGCTGTGGAGGCGGCAACGCTCAATGTCGAGACCGGGCAACGCGGCTACATGCTTACCGGCGAAGAGCAGTACCTCGAGCCTTACGAAAACGGTGTTGTAGCCGCGCGCAAGAACCTGTCGTCGCTCGAGCCCTACGCGCAAGCCGGCATCGTTCAGGCAGACAGGCTGGATGCCCTCAATGTCGCCGTCAACAGGAGAGTACAGATTGCCGAGAGCGCGATCCGCACGCGCCGCGAGGAGGGGTTAGAAGCTGCGATCGCCCTGATCGGAGATGACCGCGGCAAGCGGGCGATGGATGCGGTCCGGCAGATCACCGATCAGATCGTCCAGGAGGAGGAGGCCGAGCGGCTGGTGCGGATCGACGCGCTGTCGTCGGCATCGCGCGCAGCCGTGGTGACCGCGATCGTCTCCAGCCTGATCGGCGCCGGCCTGACGATCATAATTTTCATCATGCTCGCGCGGAGTAACCGTAATCGCGAGCGGCAGCGCTGGCTGCAGACCGCGCAGGTGGATATCAGCGAGGCCATGCGGGGCGACAAGACGGTTGAGCAGGTCGGGGCCGCTGTGCTGGCGTTCCTCTCCGAAAGAACCGCCGCAAATGCAGGGGCGCTGTTCAAGGGCGAGGGGGGGGTGTTCAACCGCGCGGCCGTGCTTGGCGTTGCAGACGCTGCTTCTGTCCCCCAGTCGTTCGGGATGAATGAAGGCCTGCTCGGCAAGGTCGCGACCGATGCCCGCGCGACCACTTTGTCGGACATTCCTGACGGATATCTGAAGATCGGATCGGCCTTGGGGAGCGATGCGCCGCGCAATCTCGTCGTCGCGCCCGTGTTCTACGAAGGCGAAGTCAACGGCATCGTGGAACTCGGCTTCTTCGACACAGTCGATCCGCTCGTGCTCGAATTGCTCGACACGGTGTCCGGATCGATCGGCGTCGCGCTGCGGTCAGCCCGTTTCCGTGAGCGCTTGCAGGATGCGCTCGAGGAATCGCGGCGTCAGGCTGGGGAGTTGCAGGCTCAGAGCGAAGAATTGCGGGTCAGCAACGAGGAACTGGAAGAGCAGGGCAACGCGCTGAAGGAGACGCAGGCCCGCCTCGAACTCCAGCAGGTGGAACTCGAGCAAACGAACAGTCAGCTTGAAGAGCAGGCGCAGGCGCTTGAAACTCAGCGCGACGAGCTGGCCCGCGCGGGCGCGACGCTTCAACTCAAGGCGCAGGAGCTTGAGCAGGCGAGCCAGTACAAGTCGGATTTCCTCGCGAACATGAGCCACGAATTGCGCACTCCGCTCAATTCGTTGCTGATCCTGTCCAAGCTTCTGGGCGACAATCCCGCCGGGAACCTGACCACCGAGCAGGTGAAGTTTGCGCGCACCATCGAATCCTCGGGCAATGATCTTCTCACGCTCATCAACGATATTCTCGACCTGTCGAAGATCGAGGCCGGGCATGTCACGATCGAGACGGCACTGGTTGCGGCTCAGCGTCTTGCTGCGGATCTGCAGAAGGTGTTCGAGCCGCTGGCAAAGCAGCGAGGATTGCAACTCGTCATCGACGTTCAGCCGGATATGCCAACTTCGTTCGAAACCGATCGCATGCGGCTGGAGCAGGTGCTGAAGAACCTGCTGTCAAATGCGATCAAGTTTACGGAGCAGGGGAGCGTCACCCTGAGGATGGGTTCGACCGCGAAGGGCGCTCTGGAATTTCAGGTCATCGATACCGGTATCGGAATTGCCGAAACGCAGCGCGAGGCGATCTTCGAAGCCTTCCGGCAGGCGGACGGCACCATCAGTCGCAGATTCGGAGGCACAGGGCTGGGCCTGTCGATTTCGCGGGAGCTGGTGCGCCTGCTGGGCGGGACGATCCGGCTGGAAAGCGAGCCTGGCAAGGGCAGCAGTTTCATCGTCAGCTTGCCTGAAGTCTATGATCCAGCAGCGGTCAAGCCGCGCGAACTCGCGCCGAACCGCGACCCCGCTTCTGAGGCGCCCGCTGCACCGTCGCAACCCGCCGCTGCGGCGAAAGTGGTGCGGTCGGCTCGAACAATTGTCGAAGATGATCGCAAGCACCTGTCGGAAGGCAAACAGGTCTTGCTCGTGATCGAGGATGATCCGGCTTTTGCTGAAATTCTGGCCGATTTGGCCCGCGAGATGGGGTTCCAGTGCATTCTGGCGGGAACGGCGGAGGAGGCAATCGCGCTTGCCGGCGAGTATCAACCCAGCGCAATCGTTCTCGATATCGGGCTGCCGGATCAGTCTGGCCTCACGGTTCTCGACCGGCTCAAGCACGATGATCAGATGCGGCACATCCCGATCCACGTCATCTCGGGTTCCGATGTGAGCCAGACCGCGCTGGCGCTCGGCGCGGTCGGGTTCCTCGAAAAACCCGCACCTCGGGAGCGCCTTGCCGAGGTGTTGGTTGAGTTGCAGGACAAGCTGGCAGCCAGGATTCGCCGGGTGCTGATCGTGGAGGATGACGATGTTCAGCGCGACGCGGTCAGCCGCCTGCTGACTTCACAGGACGTCGAAACCGTCGGTGTCGGCACGGCGGCCGAGTGTCTCCGTGAATTGCGCGGCGGGCATTACGACTGCATGGTGCTCGACCTCACGTTGCCGGATGCGTCGGGCTTCTCCCTGCTTGAAGAACTCAGCGAAGACGAAACCAGAACCTTTCCGCCGGTCATCGTGTACACGGGCCGCGATCTTTTGTCCGAGGAAGAGCAGCGCTTGCGCCGCTATTCCAGCTCGATCATCATCAAGGGCGCCAAGTCGCCCGAGCGTTTGCTCGATGAGGTGTCCTTGTTCCTGCACCGGGTCGTGTCGGATCTGCCGCCTGAGCAGCGGCAAATGATCGAGAAGGCCCGCCACCGCGATGCGGCGCTGGAAGGGCGCCGTATCCTCATCGTGGAAGACGATGTCCGCAACGTCTACTCGCTCACCAGCATTCTCGAGCCACGCGGAGCCGTGACGCGGATCGCCCGCAACGGGCAGGAGGCGCTGGACGCTCTGGCCGAGGCCTCGGCAGATCCGGCCAAAGCGATCGATCTGGTGCTGATGGACGTGATGATGCCGGTGATGGATGGCCTGACTGCGGCAAGCGCGATCCGCGCCGAACCGCGCTGGAAGAAGCTGCCCATCATCATGCTGACCGCCAAGGCCATGCCCGACGACCAGCAGAAATGCATCGAAGCTGGCGCGAACGATTACATGGCGAAGCCGCTTGATGTCGACAAGTTGCTGTCCCTCGTTCGGGTCTGGATGCCGCGATGAGCGAGAGTATCGAAGATATTGAGATCCGGTTGCTGCTGGACGCGGTGTATCACCACTATCACTACGATTTCCGCCATTATGCGCAGGCGTCGATAAAGCGGCGCCTGCTGCAAGCGCGGACGCAATGGGGATACGGCAGCATTTCCGAAATGCAGGCGGCTGTGCTGCGCGATGAGACCATGCTGCCGCGCTTGCTCAACTACCTGACCGTGCAGGTCAGCGAGATGTTCAGGGATCCGTCCTATTTCCGCGCGCTGCGTGAGAAGGTCGTCCCGCATCTGCGCACCTACCCCTCGCTCAAGGTCTGGATTGCGGGCTGCAGCCACGGTGAGGAGCTCTATTCGCTGGCGATCCTGTTCGAGGAGGAAGGGCTCGCCGACCGCACGATCTTCTACGCGACGGACATCAATCCGTCTGCCTTGCGATCGGCGCAAGCGGGCATTTACCCCCTCGATCGCATCCGGCTGTTCACCGAGAATCATCGCCTGTCCGGCGGCCATTCGTCGTTATCCAAGTATTACACTGCCGATTACGATCGGGCGGTCTTCGACAAGTCCTTGCGGGAACGCGCGGTCTTTTCCGACCACAGTCTGGTGACCGATGCGGCCTTTGGCGAAATGCATCTGGTCAGCTGCCGCAACGTGCTCATCTACTTCAATCGCGAGCTGCAGGACCGCGCGGTCGGCCTGTTCGGCGAATCCCTCGTACGAGGGGGATTTCTTGGTATCGGCTCCAAGGAAAGCCTGCGCTTTTCCTCGCACGCCGATCGTTTTGCGGAGTTCGTTCGCGAGGAACGGATCTACCGGAGAACAGCGCAATGACGCTCGAAGCTGTTGTCATCGGCGCTTCTGCCGGCGGTGTCCACGCACTGCTGCAGGTGCTGCCCGCGCTGCGCCACGATTTTCCGGCGGCCATCCTCGTGGTCGTCCATGTTCCGCCCCGCAGTGACAATGCGCTCGTCGGTCTGCTGGCCGAGAAGTGCCGATTGACTGTCAAGGAAGCCGAGGACAAGGAGCCGATTGTGCCCGGCACGATCTATCTGGGGCCGCCCAATTACCATCTTCTCGTCGAGAGCGGCGGGACCATCGCCCTGTCGTCGGATGAGGTGGTCAACCACTCGCGCCCCGCGATCGATGTATTGTTCGAAAGCGCGGCCGACGCGTATGGCGAAAGACTTGCCGGGATCGTCATGACCGGCGCAAATCACGACGGGGCAAGAGGGCTGCGGGCCGTGTGCGATGTCGGTGGACATGCGATCGTACAGGCCCCTGCCACGGCGGAGGTAGCCTACATGCCTGAAGCCGCCTTGGCGGCCTGCCCCGGTGCGCGCGCCATCGATCTTGAAGACATGCCATCTGCGCTTGAGGAGATGTTGGACCAATGACCGCGACTCCCAAATTCCTGCTGGTTGACGACCTTGAGGAAAATCTCCTTGCTCTCGAGGCGCTTCTCGCGCGCGAGGGCCTTGAACTGCACCGTGCGCGCAACGGCGAAGAGGCGCTCGAGCTCATTCTGGAGCACGAATATGCGCTTGCCCTGCTCGACGTGCAGATGCCCGGCATGGACGGTTTCGAACTGGCCGAGATCATGCGCGCCAACACGCGCTCGCAGCATATTCCGATCATATTCCTGACCGCCGGAATCGGGGACGCGGCGCGCCGGTTCCACGGTTACGAGGCGGGCGCTGTCGACTTCATTCAGAAGCCGATCGAACCCACGATCCTGCGATCCAAGTCGAACATCTTCCTCGATCTGTTCGTTCAGCGTCAGCAGATCATTGCCCAGCGTGACGAGCTGATTGCCTTGACGGCCGCATTGCAAGCAGCGGACGGGCAGAAGAACCGGTTCCTCGGCGTGCTCGCGCATGAGCTTCGCAACCCGCTTGCGATCTTGTCCTCCGGCGTTGCTTTGCTTGAAATGCCGATGGACGATTCTGACGCAGATGCTGTCCGCAAATCAATGCGACAGAACGTCCGCCATATGTCCCGGCTCATCGACGACCTGCTCGATATCAACCGGATCGAGCACGGGAAGATCTCGCTGCGCACGGAAAGGTTCGACCTCGGCGAAATCCTGCCGCATGCGCTGGAAATCGCCCGGCCTGCGATCGATGCTGGCGGTCATGAACTGGCCGTGGTCATGGCGGATGAGAAGATCACACTGGATGCCGACCCGGCGCGTGTCATCCAGATCGTGGGCAATATTGTAGGCAATGCGGCCCGTTACACGCCGAACGGTGGCCGGATCCAAGTCACGGTTTCGAAAGATGCCCAGCATGCGATCCTCACCATCGCCGACAACGGCGTCGGCATTCCGCAAGAACAACAATCGATCATCTTCGAGATGTTCGGCCAGTCGGATAATGTCCGCGGCATCAGCGGTGGGGGGCTGGGGATCGGGCTCGCTCTGGTGAAGCAGCTTGTCGAACTGCACGGCGGCAAAATACGCCTCGTCAAGAGCGTTGTGGGCGAGGGGAGTATCTTCGAAGTTCGGCTGCCGCTTATCGGATGAAGAACGCATTGCGGCTTGTCTTGCTGGCAGGGGGCAATCGCCGGTGTTACGAAGCGGACATCATCGTGGCGGTTTGCTGTAAATCAAGCGGTAGATCCGCGTCACGACGAACGGAGTGAACGAGATGGGCGCGATCGGGATCGTAGGCACGGGGCCTACGGGGATTTACACGGTTGCGGCGCTTGTGGCGAACCGCACGCCGATCGACATCACGCTTTTCGAACAGGGCGATCAGGCTGGCGTGGGCATGCCCTATGATGACGACGCCAACACGCGCCTGATGCTGGCAAACATTGCCAGTATAGAAATCCCGCCAATCGGAACGAGCTATCTGGACTGGTTGCGCGGTCAGCCGGCCGATTGGCTGAGCCGCTACGGTGTCGACAAGGCAAAGCTGCACGACCGCCAGTTCCTGCCCCGATTGCTGCTCGGCCAATATTTCCGCGACCAGCTGCTGTGGCTGGTTGAGGAGGGGCGGGCGCATGGCATCGCAATCTCGATCCGCGAAAATTGTCAGGTTACCGACATCGAAGCCCGTGCGGATGGCATCGCGCTCTGGACGCACACGGATGAGACTCCGATTCGCTTCGACTGGGTGGCAATCGCGACGGGCCATGTCTGGCCGGATGCGGACGAAGCGACCAGAGCCTATTTCCCCAGTCCGTGGTCGGGACTCGTCGATGCCGAAATACCGCCGCGCCGCATCGGGATCATGGGCACTTCGCTGAGCGCTATCGATGCCGCGATGGCTGTTGTCTCGCAGCATGGCCGCTTTGTCGAAAGTCACGAAGAGGACGTCGAGTTCGAATTGGATCCGGCGAGCACCGAACTCAAGATCACGCTGATGTCGCGCACCGGCATCCTGCCCGAGGCAGATTTCTACTGCCCGATTCCCTACGAACCACTGGCCCACGCAACCGCCGATGCCATCGCTGCCGAAGTCGATGCGGGTAGCGGCGGCTTGCTGGACCGATGCTTCCGCCTGTTTGCAGAGGAAATCGGGTTGGCGGATCCATGGTGGGCCGCGCGGGTTTCGCTGAACGAACGGAGCGCAGATGACATAGCCGATGCCTATTTTGCAGATCGCATCGCGCATGATCCTTTTCGGTGGGCTCAATTCAATCTGTCCGAAGTCGAGCGCAACAAGCGCGACCGCAAGACCGTCGCATGGCGATACGCGATCCTGAGGATGCATGAGGTGTTTCAGGACATCGTTCCAGCTCTCGACGAGGCGGACCGCGAACGTTTCGATTCCGGCTTAAGCCGCGTTTTCATGGACAATTATGCTGCCATCCCCTCGCAATCGATCCGGCGCATGCTGGCTCTTCACCGAACCGGAATCCTGACGCTCCTGGAACTGGGCACAGACTACGAAAAGGACGTCACCGATCACGGTACGACAATTTCCGTTGGAGAAACGGAACATCGGTTTGATGTCTTTATCGACGCAAGGGGCCAGAAGCCGCTCGAATCGAAGGATCTGCCTTTCCCCCGTCTGAGAGCTCAACTGCTGGAGGCTGGGGAAGACATCCCCTCGGTATGTGAGGATTACAGCCTTGCGCGTCCGAGCGAGGCTCGAGGACGGGTCGCGCTGGGTGCATTGCCATATCTCCTGCACGACCAGCCCTTTGTTCAGGGCATTACGGCGGGGGCCGAGATCGGATCGAAGATGGCGGGGATGGTGATCAACGCCCCGACGCGCATACGGCGGTCACTTTCACCGCAGTTTTGATTGCGACCCCGAACATGGCTCTGCCGAAGCCGGCAGGACGGAATCACCGACCCCGCAACCGGACAACTCTGGCTGCCCGGAAAAGTCGGCAATCGGTCCCAGCGACGGAACATAGATCGGTTTTCGCTCTTCCTGAAGTTTGAACACATGCCGAAATCGCATGTGACCAATTTCGAGGGAAACATACTCATGAACGTCAATACCACCGCGCTCGAAACGCTGATCGACACGACCTATGATTCGGTCGAAGGCTATCGCAAGGCTGGCGAAACCGCCAAGTCGCCCGAATTGAAGCGGATCCTGTCTGAACAGGCGGCAAAGCGCCAGAAGACGCTCGATACCCTGAACGCCGAACTCACCCGTCTGGGCGGCAATCTCGTGACCAAGGGCACCGCGACCGGCGGCTTGCACCGTCTGTGGATGGACCTCACCGACCTGTTCGCAAACGGCGACAAGGTTGCGGTTGAGCGCGTCGAGGAAGGCGAAGATTACCTCGCCAAGAAGTTCGAGGAAGCGCTTGAGGCGACCGATCTCGATCCGACCACACGCTCGGTGGTTCAGACCGCTCTTTCCGAAATCCGCGAAGGTGAGCGCATGACCGATCGCCTGGCCGATCAGTACGATTGATTTCGCGACCCGGCAGCGCGGCTCTTTTGGGTCGCGCTGCCGGGGCCTGTTTGCTTTGGCACGTTGAGGATACACCCATGACCAGCAGCTCGACGCCTTCGGAAACGTCCCCCGCCAGCGACAATACGCTGCGCGACCATCAGCAGGGCGCAGGCTCGGCAGCTTTTGACGAAAACGCTGGCAATGCAGGCGAACTGCATCAGAACATTGCTGCTGACGGCGACCATTCCGATGGTCCTGCGCACCTCACGGACAATCATGGCCACCGCATCGCGGACAACCAGAACTCGCTGCGTGCGGGCGAGCGCGGCCCGACTCTTCTTGAAGATTTCGTGCTGCGCGAGAAAATTTTCCATTTCGATCACGAACGCATCCCCGAGCGCATCGTCCACGCGCGCGGCTCCGGGGCCCACGGCACCTTCGAGGTGACCCGCGCGATCCCCGAATGGACCAGCGCCAAACTTTTTCAGGAGAAGGGCAATTCGTGCCCCGTCTTCGTCCGCTTCTCGACCGTCGCCGGTGGTGCGGGCAGTGTCGATACGCCGCGCGACGTTCGCGGCTTCGCGGTGAAGCTCTATACCGAAGAGGGCAACTGGGACCTCGTCGGCAACAACATCCCGGTGTTTTTCATTCAGGACGCGATCAAGTTCCCCGACCTGATCCACAGCGTCAAAATGGAAGCTGATCGCGGCTATCCGCAGGCTGCCAGCGCGCACGACACCTTCTGGGATTTCATCAGCCTGATGCCCGAAGCCATGCACATGGTGATGTGGGCGATGTCGGATCGCGGCATCCCGCGCTCGCTGCGGATGATCGAAGGCTTCGGCGTTCACACCTTCCGCTTCATCAACGCGGACGGCGAAGGTCGTTTCGTCAAGTTCCACTGGAAGCCGGTTCTCGGCCTTCAGAGCACCACTTGGGACGAGGCGGTCAAGATCGCAGGCGCCGACCCCGATTTTCACCGCCGCGACCTTTGGGAAGCGATCGATGCGGGCGATTATCCGCAGTGGGATCTGGGCGTGCAGGTCTTCGACGAGGCATGGGCGGCCAAGCAGCCCTATGATGTGCTCGATGCGACCAAGCTCATCCCCGAGGAGGAAATCCCCGTTGAAGTGATCGGCCGCATGACGCTGAACCGCAACGTCGACAATTACTTCGCCGAGACGGAGCAAGTCGCCTTTCTTCCGACCAACATCCTGCCCGGCATCGATTTTTCCAACGATCCTTTGCTGCAGGGGCGCCTTTTCAGCTATCTCGACACGCAAAAGTCGCGTCTGGGGACGACCAATTTCCACCAGATCCCGATCAACGCGCCCAAATGCCCGTTCCACAACATGCAGCGCGACGGGATGATGCAGACGCTGGTTCCGACAGGCCGCGCCAATTACGAACCCAATTCACTTGCCGAGGCGGGCGAGGACGGCGGCCCGCGCGCCTGTCCGGAAACCGGCTTCAGCTCATTCCGTGAAAATGCCGAACGTAATGATCCCACCGAAAAGCTGCGCGTTCGCGCCGAGAGCTTCGCCGATCATTACAGCCAGGCGCGGATGTTCTACCTATCGCAGACCGAGAATGAACGGGCGCACATCGCTTCGGCCATCGTGTTCGAACTTTCAAAGGTCGCCATCGAACACGTCCCGCCGGCCGTGATCGCTCGTCTTCGCAACATCGACGAGGATCTGGCCAAGCGCGTGGCCGATGGTCTGGGTATCGATCTTCCCAAGAAGGCGAAGGCCGCGAAGGAGCCGGTCGATCTGGGAACTTCGGATGCCCTGTCGATCCAGAAAAGCGCAAAGCCCACGTTCAAGGGGCGCAAGATCGGCATCCTGTTCGACGAAGGATCGGGCAAGGACGCGATCGACAAGCTGGTGGCCGATATTGCCAAGGAGGGAGGCAGCAGCTTCCTCGTTGCACCCAAGATCGGGCCGCTCAAGGTCAAGGGCGGCACGCTCAAGGCCGATGGTCAGTTGGCAGGCTCGCCTTCGGTGTTGTTTGACGCAGTGGTGGCAATCCTCCTGCCCGAACGCGCCGAAAAGCTGGCGCAGGATGTCGGGGCAGTGGCGTGGTTTGCCGATGCATGGTTCCACTGCAAAACGATCGGCGCATGCGGCGGCACGCGCAAGCATCTGCTGCCCAAGGCCAATATCGAGCCCGACGACGGTGTTGTCGATCCCGAAGACTTCATGAAGACTGGCCCCATTCGGCACTGGCATCGCGAGCCCAAGGTCCGCGATCTGGCGTAATTCCAGACAAGCTAACGAACCGCCGCCGGTGACTGAACCTCAGTTGCCGGCGGCTTTTTTCTGCCTGTCTTCGACGTAATCCTCCGTGATATCCTTGGCATCTTCGCGGTCTGCGCTGTCAGCCCGTTCGGGGGTGTCGTTGACCGCTTTTGCGCGCTTTGGGTCAAGGCACAGGTCGCTGGCAATCGCGCGGTGGTCCGAACCCACATTGCGCAGCACGCGCATGTCCTTGAGCAGGAAATGCTCGCTCACGAAAACATGGTCGAGCGGCCATGCCAGCCAGATCATGTTCGACGGGAAGGTGGCATAGCTGCCCCGTCCGATCCGGGGATCGAGCAGGCGCGCGGTTCGCTTGAACAGTTCGGAGGTGTTAGACCACGCGACATCGTTGAAATCGCCCACCACCAGCGTTGGGCGCCGCTCCTTTTCGAGCAGCCGGCCGACCTTGATCAATTCATAATCGCGCTCATCAGTGTCGATACCGGGACGCGGCGGATGGGGGTGGATGCCGATGAACCGCACGTCCTGCCCGTCGATCTTCAGCGTTGCCATAACCGACGGCGTATCTGGTTTGGCGAGATCCTGAATGCTCGCATCCGACATCGGGAATCGCGAAGCGAACATCATTCCGTAGGTGTTGGGCAATGGCCGGTCGAGCCGGTGCGGATAGCCTTGCAGCACTGGCTCAAGCGCTTCGGCCCAGGCGGCGTCGGTTTCGGTCAGCAGCAGGATATCGGGCTTTTCACTACGGATCAGATCCAGCGCGGCGGCATAGTCGCGGTTATCCTGCAGCACGTTGAAGGCGAACACCCGCAGGCACCTGGCACCATCGCTGCGAGCGTCGGCCGAGGCGACTTCGGTGGCAGCAAGAGAGCTGTGCGGGAAAATGCGGTAGGCCTGCCAGCTGGCACAGATCGCCAGCGCGATCGGCAAGAGCGGGCGGGTCTTGCGATCGAACGTTGCCGTCAGGATCGCCAGCACCACCAGAGCAATGAAGATCTGGAGGCGCGGAAAATCCCACACCCTGATCCACCATTGTTCGAACCACGTGGCACTCGCCAGCGATCCGGCGATCATGATGACGGCGATGATGCGCAGCGCCCATACGCCTGCGTTCCGCGCAACGCGCGATCCTTGCGACACTTCCGGACATCCCCTGCTTGATGCGTGCAACTTATGTGCAAGCGATATGCCGGATTGCTGCCAGAAGCCAAGCGGCTTGCGCAAGCTTTATCGCGGCGCGTTGCCGGACGCCTGAGGAAGCCTGGGCGGCGTTACATATTGGTCGAAGCGTGTCCGGATCAGCGATAGGTTGACTCGGAGCAGCGGGCACTGCGCAATGACCTGTTCTTGATGGTCGGCAGGCCCACCCGATAGCGCTTGCCCGCATGGCGCAGCGCGATGGCGAATGCATCGATGGGCACAAAAGGGCATTCGCAGCCTTGCTGTTGTTGTTATCCGTCTCGGGGCATCACACGCGGCGTCAAAGATGGCTCAACTCCCGCTGTAAACACGTCATTTACATGTCCGCAAATCCATCGAATGGTCATGTTTTCAGACTGAAAAAATTATTTTTGAATTCCGATTGAACATAGGCCCGGTTCGTCGCTTACATCTTGGAATTGGCAATTTGCTTGCAAAATATAATTTGCGAGCGCCGGAACCCATTCTTTTATAACAAATGTTATATTGGTGAGGCAATCATGAGGATTATGTCGATTGCTTTGGGTGGATGTATCTGCGCTCGTCCGAAATACGGCATAACGCAGGATACCGGCGGTCACATTGCCTACATTCTTGGAGAGATGACGGCCCTCGCGCGGCGGGATGATGTTGCGAGCGCAGAAATCGTCACGCGGCTGTTCGATCATCCTCTGCTGGATCCGGTTCATTCCCGGGCTTGCGAGCAGATCGCGCCGAAATTTTCGATCACGCGAATCAACAGCGGCAACACACGCTATCTGGCGAAGGAAGCGCTTGAGGCGGACAGGGCATCCTTCACGCAGGCGTTGATCAAAGAGCTTTCTGGCCGTCGCACGCTTCCCGATATCATCCATGCCCATTTTGCGGACGCCGCCGAAGTCGCCGATGAAATCCGCCGCGCGTTCGGCATCCCGTTCGTGTATACCGCGCATTCGCTCGGTCTGGACAAAGCGGCAGCAATGACCGGCATCGACGATGGATTGCGGCGCCGGATCGACCAAGAAGCTGCCGCCATTGCGAATGCCGCTGCCGTGATCGGATCGTCCCGCGACGAATGCGAGCGGCAATTGCTGGCATATCCGGGCGCGCAGGTCGGCAAGATTCACCGGATCACACCGGGGACGCAAAGGCTTATGCGCGATTACAAGGCCAAGGCTCAGGCGCTGATCGCGCCGTTCCTGCGTGAGCTGGGCCGCCCTATTGTCCTCGCCATTGCGCGGCCGGTCTGGAAGAAAAATCTCGCTGCGCTGATCGATGCTTTCGGAGGCGATGCGCAGCTGAGGAATATGGCCAACCTGGTGATCGTCGCCGGGCAACGCGGGCAATCGGAGGAGAGTGACGGTGAACATGGGGACGTGTTTCGCGAGATGCTCGAACGGATCGACCGGCATGACCTCTACGGCAGCATCGCCTATCCCAAACGTCATGACGAGGAGGACATTGCCGGCCTCTACCAGCTTGCTGCGGCCACTCGCGGAGCGTTCGTCAATCCGGCGCTTATCGAACCCTACGGTCTGACGATTGTCGAGGCGGCGTCCTATGGGGTGCCGGTGGTGGCGACCCGCAATGGCGGGACAGTCGATACGGTTTCCGAGCTGGCGCATGGCGTTCTCGTCGATCCGCGCTCGCCCCGCGAAATTGCGGGCGCTGTGCGGCATCTGCTGACCGACAATGCCTATTGGGATCGGTGTGCGGCTAATGGTGCCAAAAATGCCCGATCCCACACCTGGGCAGCCTATGCCGCGCACTTCGTAAAGATCGCAAGCCATCTGACCGCCCCCGCTATCGCCCGCGCGCCGGCGCTCGTCCGCGCCGAACAACCGCGGCATCTTCTGGCGTGCGATCTCGACAAAACCTTGACGGGCTGTGCTGATGGCGTTGCGTCCTTTCGGGCCATGCTCGAGCGGCGGCCCGACATCGCCTTCGTCATCGCGACCGGGCGCTCTCTTGTCGAAGCGCGCCGGATCATGCGGCAATGGGATCTGCCCGATCCTGCGGTGTGGATCACCGATGTGGGCACGCGGATCTACTGGCCAATATCCGGTGTGCCGGTTCGCGATGAGACCTATCTGCGCGACGTCAGCGACGATTGGCAGCCCGCTGTCATCCGCAATGCAGCTGCGCCGATCGCCGGGCTCTCGCTGCAGCCGCACTATGACCAGAACGCGTTCAAGTGCAGCTGGTTCTTCGAGGACCCGGCCAGCGTGCAGATGTTGCGCCGTTCGCTCGATGCTGCTCGCTCTCGCGCCCGCGTCATCGCCAGCCACGGCCACCTGCTCGATGTCCTGCCGCATCAGGCGGGCAAGGGGGCGGCGGTGATGCACGTGGCATCCCGGCTTGGTATTCCGCGCCAGCGGATCATTGCTGCGGGCGACAGCGGCAATGACATCGATATGCTCCGCATAGCGGCACATCCGATTATCGTTGCCAACCATTCCAGCGAGCTTGCGCATTGGTCTTCGGAACACCGCGGGCATTGTGCGGAGCGTCCTCATGCCCTTGGCGTAGTAGAAGGCACTGAGGCCTATTTCCTTCGTTTGGGCGGCCCCGTGGCGCCAGCCTTAGCGTGGACTTCATCCGACGCGGGCCCGAAAGAGATCGCAGCATGACCGCGCAGCCAATCGGGTATTTCGTCCATCATCAGGGCAGGGGTCATGCAGAACGGGCGACCGCCTTGCTCAATGCGCTCGTGCAAAGCCGTCCGGTCGAGATATTCACCGCGCGCCCCGATATATTTCGCGACCTCGACCCTGCGATCGGCGTGACGCAGATACCCTCGCTATTCGAGCCGACGGGCGCCGAACCTTCCAACATGCGCAGCCTGCCCGAACCCGCCATCACGCATTGTGCGCCGCTGGGCTGGCCGTCGATCCGGGAAGCGATGGCAACACTGACCGGGTGGTTCCGCGCAGCCAACCCCGCATTGTTCGTCACCGATGTCTCGGCAGAACTCGGACAGCTCGCGCGCTTGTGTTCTGTGCCTCACGTTGCGGTGCTGCAGCATGGTCGGCGCACCGATATCGGCCACATGGCCGCGTATGAAAGCGCGGTCGGGATTATCGCGCCCTATGCCCGCCTGCTCGAACAGGACGATCGGCCCGCGTGGATGCAGGCGAAGACGCACTACGCGCCCGGATTGGGCATTGATGTACCCGCGCTTCCATCCCGTGACGATGCGCGGAGGGCGCTCGGTCTGCCGCTGGATGGCCGGATCGTGTGTGTCGTCGGCGGCGGGGGCGGGGAAGGGCTGCCGAGCACGCCCCTGACCCTCGGCGCGCGTCAGGATCCGCATTCGCGCTGGTTCACGCTGGGCAAGATCACCAGCGAATGGCACGAGACAGCGCCGGGCAATCTCACCCATCTGGGGTGGGTGAACAATGCAGCCGAGTGGATCGCGGCGGCCAACCGGATCGTTTCGAGCTGCGGTAACACCACGGTGCATACCGTCCTCGCCGCGCGCAAGCCCTGGATCGTGGTGCCCGAGTGGCGCTATTTCGATGAACAATTGTGCAAGGCGCAGGCGCTCGAGAAGGCGGGGCTTGCCGCGATGTCGCCGCACTGGCCATCCCACCGCGGGGCCTGGGAGGCGCTTTGGACCATCGCCGATGGCATCGATCTGTCTTCGCAAGCGCAGTTCATCGATCCTGCGGCGGCGCAAAATACCGCAGCATGGCTCGACAGGCTGGCCACTGAACTCTGGGCCGATACGTCTACCGCACAGACCCCGAACATGAAAGCCGTCGCATGACCGTCTCGATCTGCACGCTCGCGCATGGGCGCAGCACCCATCTTGCCAATCTGGTCACGGGCCTCTCGCAGTCGGACGTTCTGCCTGACGAACTCGTGATCGCGGTGATGCAGGACAATGCCTATGATCTGCCCGATGCGCCCTATCCCGTGCGCCAGTGGATTCTGGGCAGCGATGCCATCCCGCTGGCGCGAGCCCGCAACACCGCCGCGCGCGAGGCCGTTGGCGAGCTGCTGATCTTTCTCGATGTCGATTGCATCCCGCACCCGGCCTGTGTGACGGACTACATTGCCGCGTCGCGGTCGCACGGCGGCGTATTCATGGGCGAGGTTGGCTACCTGCCGAAAGGATCGACCGACGCCGGCGTCGATTTTGATCTGTTCGAACGCGTAGCCGTCCGCCATTCGGAGCGACCGGGCCCTCCTGAAAGAGGCTTGCGCGCCTGCGAGGATTATCGCTGCTTCTGGTCCCTGAACTTCGCCATGTCTGCGGATCTCTTCCGCGCTTCAGGCGGTTTCGACGAGGCGTTCGACGGCTATGGCGGCGAGGATACCGATTTCGGGCGGACGCTATCGTCGCAGCATGTCCCGCTGTGGTGGGTCAAGGGTGCGAAGGCCTATCACCAGTATCATCCTCACTTCATGCCGCCGGTGCATCATCTGGACAGCGTTCTGGCCAACGCGGCGACGTTCGCGCGGAAATGGGGGCATCCCACAATGCAGCACTGGCTGCGCGCCTTCGTGCTGATGGGACTGGTCGAGCGTACCGAAAAGGGCTGGCGCAAGCTGCGCGATCCGGGGGAGAGCGAATTCGCGCTCACCCGGCAGCAGGCCGATCAACCCTATGCAAGCAGTGCGCTGGTTCTGGCTGCGTTAGAGGCTCAGGCGCTGACGACCTGAGGGGGATTTGCGGCATCGAGGGTCGCTTCGCGGTACAGCCGCTCGTAGCCTTTGATCATTGCGGCGGCGGAGAACATCTGCTCGGCACGTGTGCGGCAATCGTCGCGATTGATCCGCCACACGTTGCCCATTGCCTGCGCCAGAGCCTCGGTGTCACCCGTGGGGACGATAAAGCCGCAGCGTCCCACGACCTCGGCGAGCGCGCCACTATCGAACGCGCAGACGGGCGTGCCGCTGGCAAGAGCCTCTGCCGCGACCAGTCCGAAGGGCTCGTCCCATAATGGCGTCACCAGAACGCCGAGTGCCGAGCCGACTTCGCTTGCCAGATCCACGGCGGAACGATGGCCCAGATAGGCGATCTCATCACTGAGATAGGGCGCGATGGCGGAGGCGAAATAGTCGGCGTCCTCAACCGGTCCGAACAGGCGCAGCGCCGCGCCCGCCATGCGCGCTGCATGAACCGCATGATGCGTGCCCTTGTTTGGCGTGATCCGGCCGGACCAGACGAAATATCCGGCACGCTGGGCGCCGGGTGTCCATCTTGTCGTGCTGATCCCGTTATGCACCACGTGCAGCCGGTCACGATGGCCCGCCGCCCAATTGGCGTGCTGCGCGTGGGAGGGAAGGGTGAACATCATCCGCGGATTGTCGATGTGCCGCTCGGTCGCGGTGCGGATAGCTTCGAAGGGGGGCACGTGATGAGAGGTGACGCAGGCGATCCGGTCGCGTGCTGCCCAGTCGATCAGATCCGGGAAAAGCGAATTGTTATGCACCAGGTCGAAGCCGCCCGCCCTGACGATCTCCCAACCCGCTTCGAAGGCAGCGCGCTGATACTGCGCGAGCTCCTCGGTCCCGCGCCATGTCACCCAGGGAAGCACGTCCTCATAAGGCGCATGGCAGATCGGCACGAGCTGCGCATCGTCAGATCCACCTGCAGCAAACAGGGTCACGTCATGACCGCTCGCGCGCAGGCCGTCGCACAGCATTCGGCAGTGCGCCTCCATGCCGCCCATGAACGGTTCGCTTATGGGGTGCCGAACGTGAGCGAAAACTGCGATTTTCAAGGAATGGCCAATCGTGATGGAACGCTTTTATCAAAGCTTCGATTGAGGCCGTTGTTCCGCAGGATGACGCTTTGTCAGGCCATCCCGTTTTTCACGCGGCCCGCACTTCATCCAAGGTGATGCCGGGCCGACCAGTCAAAGGGCAAGAGCGCCATGGTGCCGCAACATCGCTATGTTTTCGTCACCGGTCTCCACCGCACGGGCACGAGCCTGCTCGCCCGCATGATCGCGTCGCATCCGGAAATTTCGGGCATCAGCGGCGCGCCCGTTCCCGAGAACGAGGGCTGCTATCTGCAGGGCGCCATCCCCCATACCGCGCAGGACGGCATTCCTGGCGTCTTCGCGACCGATCCGTCGCAGCGAATGGACGAAAGGCACCCTCTCAATAACTGGGCTACAAAGCAACGCTACGATGCGGAATTGGACCCGTGGTTTGACCCGGGCGGCGCATGGCGCATCGAAAAGTCACCGGTCAATCTGGCCCGCATGCGGTTGTTGCAAGGGCTGTTTCCCCTCAGCCAATTCGTCGTCATCGTGCGCCATCCGTCATTCATGGCAGCGGCGGTCGCCAAGTGGTCTGACACGCCTCAAGCCGAACTGACGTCCTATGGCATAAAGGCCTATCGGCTGCTGCTTGAGGATCTGCGGTTTCTTCATGCGGCACTGGTCTTGCGATACGAAGATCTTGTCACAGCGCCTCACCGATATGCCGAGGCCATCACCGCATTTCTTGCACTGGAGCCAGGCATGGACTGTGAACCGATGCGTAACGGCAACGCCGATTACCCCGCTGGCGGCAACAATCCCGCTTCGCTTCCCGAGTTCGGTTACGCGCCGGGCGGCGCGGTCGAGCCATGGGAGCCGATTGTGCGCCATCGCTTGCGGGCGGTGACCGAGTCAGTTCGGCGCGCGCTTGAAATGTGAAGGTGACAGGTCACTTCGCTTCCACATCCGAGAGGTCGTCGGGCCAGTTTTCGGGGTCGATCACCGGGCGGTCGCAAAATTCCATGAAGCGCAATTGGCACACGACACCGTCGTCCCTGATATCGAGGAGTTCAGGCTGAATTGCGCGCAGCCGCTCGCCTGCACCTGCTACCCCGCCTTCGGCGATCACGGCATAGACAATTCGCTTGTCGTCGCATGACCCCATGACATCGACCACCGTGCCGATCGCGGCGCCCGCGGGGTCTTTAACTTTGGAGCCAATCAGCGACCCCGCCGAAAAGAGCGTCGAGACTTTCTGCTTGCGACGCGAATTGCGGCTGGCCTCGGCGCTGCCGTCTTCATAGCGGGCCTGTCGCCCAAGCCAGCGCCATACGCCAAACAGGTTCACCGCAAAAAGAAACGCGTTGGTGATCATCAGGCTGGGCTGACCGGCAAGAAACCCGACCGCCGCCCAGGCAATCGACCCGATCGTGAAGACCACAAAGCCCCACCCGGTGACCCGTGAACCCAGATTGGCTGCGGTCATCATGGCGGCCAGCATGGTAGCGGCTGAGGCGATCCATCCGGCGTATTCATCCATCGTTGTTCTCCAACTGGGGGAAGAAACGCGATCCGGGACAAATTGGTCCTTATCGCTGCGGTTTGTTTGCAGCGATGGGCCTCTTCACCTTGTTATGACCTTGTTCACGGGAAACCGGATGGCAGCTATCATCCAGGCGGCATTGACCATGACCCGATGAGATCGGGATTTGAGGTGTAGAATGTTTTTCGAAAACTGAACGGCAGACCTCTTCGCGAGGGGATGCATTCTGAGCTTTCTCGCCATGGTCTGGGTGCTCACACTCGTCAGATTGCTTGGGCTGCGATCTTTTTCGAAGATGACGGCCTTCGATTTTGTGATGACGATCGCAACAGGATCCCTGCTTGCCGGGACCGCACAGGCAACCGACTGGGAAGGTTTCGGACAGGCAATCGTCGGGATGACGGGGCTCTTCCTGTTCCAGTATCTGGCAGCACTTGCACGCCGCCGATCTGACATTGCCGAACTGGTCTTGCAGAATGAACCCGTGTTTCTGATGAAGGACGGGCAACTTATCGAAGCGGCGCTCAAGAAAACGCGGGTCAAGGCAAGCGACGTCTATGCAAAGCTGCGCGAGGCAAATGCGCTGCGGCTGGAGGAGGTGCATGCCGTTGTGCTCGAGACGACCGGGGATATCTCCGTCTTTCATGGCGGTTCACCGCCAGACGATGAGATCCTCGCGGACGTCCTTTAAGGCGTTGAGCGGTCCCCGTGGCCGGATCATCGCTATGGCAAGTGACCGATAATGGCGACGCTCGCGCGGAGGCGGCGGAGAGTGGGCGTGGCGTTGACTGTCAGAGCCCTGGGGAGCGAGCGTAAGCGCCTGTTGCTCAATCGAAAAGCCCGTGCGGATCGTTGACAACCAGCACACTGTCATTCCGCGCCAGCGCCAGCAGTGTCAGCCGACCTTCTCTTGCTCGCGCAATGGCGAGGCTCGACGGCGCACTGATCGTGATCAGGACAGGGATGCCCGCACGGACCGTCTTTTCGACCAGTTCCTGGCTGCAACGTGCTGAAAGCAAGGCAAACCCGCCGCGCCGGTCGATGTTCTGCCGACCCATGGCACCCACCAGCTTGTCGAGCGCATTGTGCCGCCCGACATCCTCGCGCAGCAGGATAATGTCCCCGTCAGACGCACAGAATGCGGCGGCATGGGCGGCGCCTGTCGCGGCTCCGACCCGCTGGTGATCGCGCAGGACAGACAGCGCCTTGTGAATGGCAGCGGGTGCAAGTCGCAGCGGTTCCGTCTCCACCGGATCGAGCGGTGCAAGGGCTGCCGCTATCGAATCGATGCCGCAGATGCCGCAACTGCTTTCCGATACGCGCGTCCGGGCGCGTTCGAGCAGGCGCGGCAGGCTGCGCGCCGGCAGGTTCGCGCGCGCAACCCAGCCGCCGCCGGTCTGATGCAGATACACCGCCTCGATCTCCTGTGGCCGGGCGAGGCCCTCCGACAGTGCAAAGCCTGAAACAAAGTCTTCAAGATCGGTCGGGGTGGCCATCATCACAGCATATCCGATACCGTTGAATTCGATTGCCACAGGCGCCTCGACCGGCACGATCCGGGCAATTTCCCGCACTGCTTGCGTCGCAAAATCGAGTTCGCGCATCGCGTGAACCTCGACCGCATTGCCCAGAGCCGTGCTTGTCTCCAGCGCTGCCAGAATGGCCGGCGTATTGACGTTCAACGGGGGCAGGCCGGGAAGGTTGACCCGGCGTGCGCCGCAGGCTTCGACCCACGACAGGACCGACCGCTTGCCCGAGCGCAAATGCGCTTCGAGTGCCTGCGCCAGATCGCTGGGCCACAGACCGAAAAGCCAGTGGGAGGCAGCAACCGCCGCCCCGTCGCCGGCCAGCAAGTCCAGCAGATCGGCTGGTACGGGATGGGCGTCGACAGGAACACTCAGCACCGTATCGAAACCGGCGCTGCGCGCATGGATCAGTGCCGCACACAATCCGCCCAAGGGGCCAAGGTCCGGTTCAGGCTGGTCGGCCAGCACCTGCGCTACGCCGCTCACCGCCCGGTTTTCTCCGGCACACACCACGATGTCGTCGCATTGGCTGGCGAGGGCCGTGCACGCATGATCCAAGAGGCTTAGCCCCTGCCAGAGCGCCGCGCCCTTGTCCGATCCGAAACGGACACTGCGGCCACCCGCCAGAACGGCGCCGAGTATGCGGGACGGGGGCGAGTTCACGATCCATGCTCCTGCGCGGCGAGTATGGTTTCCGCCGTAGCCGCTGCGGATCATTGTTGCGAATTGCAAATTGGCCGGGACAGGGGCATCGTCCGCGCAAGTGAGGATTTGCGGGCACGTGGTTCGCTGCCGAACCGGTATGCCGAGCCCTTGTGCGGTGGGCAAGGACACGCGTTTGACCTAGCTCAGGTAAGGAGCGTCTTGTGACCGATAGCCCAACAAAAGACACCGATGATCTGCCGCACTCGCCGGGCCCGGCGGGTGGCTGGGGCTCGATGAAGGGCATCGCGCGGATCTATGCCGAATCTGCGGCATCGCCCGGCGCGCTCGACAGTCTGCGCAGGCTCAACAAGCCCAAGGGCGTGATGTGCGTATCCTGCGCCTGGCCCAAGCCTGCCAACTATTCCGCCTTCGAATTCTGCGAGAACGGCGCCAAGGCCACCCTGTGGGAGCTGACGACGGATCGTTGCACGCCTGCCTTTTTTGCCGGCGAAGGTCACACCGTGACGCAATTGCGCAGTTGGTCGGACCACGATCTGGAAAAGGCCGGAAGGCTCACGCACCCGCTGAAATATGATGCCGGCGCGGATCGCTATATCCCGATTGCGTGGGACGAGGCCTTCGCCGAGATCGGCACGATCCTGCGCAGCCTGCCGCGCGAAGATGTGATCTTCTACGCGTCCGGCCATGCGGGGCTGGAGGCGAGCTATCTCTATGCGCTGCTGGCACGGGTCTACGGCAACAACAATCTGCCGCAGAGCTCGAATATGTGTCACGAGACGACCTCGGTCGGCCTGAGCAAGGTGATCGGATCGCCGGTCGGCACGGTGACGTTCGCTGATCTGGACCAGACCGATTGCTATTTCTTCTTCGGCCAGAACCCCGGCACCAACAGCCCGCGCTTCCTGCACAATCTCAAGGATCTGAAGGACAGGGGCGGCACAATCGTCACCTTCAATCCGGTGATCGAGCAGGGGCTGGTGTCCTTCGTCGATCCGCAGAACCCGATTGCGATGATGACGGGGAAGGAGACGATCATCTCCGATCAGTATCACCAGGTGCGCTCGGGGGGCGATGTCGCGGCGATCCTGGGCCTGTGCAAGGTCGTGGTCGAGGCTGACGACCGCGCGCGCGAAAAAGGCTGGGACGCGATCATCGATCACGCCTTCATCGCCGAGCACACGACCGGCTTCGACGAATTCGTCGCCTGCTGCCGCGCAACCGGGTGGGCGGAAATCGAACAGGCCAGCGGGTTGACCGAGGCCGCGCTGCGCGATGCGGCGATGGTCTATATTCAGGCCGAAAAGGTCATTGGCGTTTACGGCATGGGCTTTACCCAGCACGCCCACGGTTCGCTCAACATCGCCATGCTGGTCAATCTGCTGCTGCTGCGGGGCAATATCGGGCGGCCCGGAACGGGCTGCTGCCCGGTGCGCGGCCATTCGAACGTACAGGGCCAGCGCACCGTCGGGATCGCCGAGAAAGCGCATCTGGTGCCGCTGGACAGGCTGAAGGCGCTGTTCGATTTCAATCCGCCGACCAAGGACGGGATGAACGTGGTCGAGGCGGTTGAGGGCCTGATCGCGGGCAAGGTGCGCGCCTTCATCTCGCTCGGCGGCAATCTGCTGCGGGCGGTGCCCGATCAGAGGCGGATGGAGGCGGGCTGGGCTGCGCTCGATCTGGCAGTCATGGTGTCCACAAAGCTCAACCGCAGCCACCTTTTCCCGGGCCGGGCGGCCTACATCCTACCGTGCCTTGGGCGGGCGGAAGTGGACGAACAGGCTAGCGGCCCCCAGACGGTGACGAGCGAGGACAGTTTCTCGATGATCAGCGGGTCAATCGGGCATCGTCCGCCTGCATCGGAGCACTTGAAAAGCGAACTGGCGATCGTGGCGGGGATCGCCAAGGCGACGCTCGACCCCAATCCCAAGCTGAAGTGGCATGAGTGGACAGGCGACTATTCGCTCGTGCGCGATTTGATCGAAGCCACCTATCCTGATGATTTCCGCGACTTCAACAAACGCATGTTTCAGCCCGGCGGGTTCTGGCGCACGAATGACGCAGCACGGCGCGTGTGGAACACCGACAGTGGAAAGGCGGTCATCACAACTCCTTCCCGACTGGACGCACATGGCTTTGCGGACAAGCCCGGGCGCTATCGCTTGCTGACGATGCGCTCCAACGATCAGTTCAACACGACCATCTATGGCTATTCCGATCGCTTTCGCGGGATCGAGGGCACCCGCGATGTCGTGTTGATGAACCCGGCCGACATTGCCGAGGCGGGGCTCGCTGATGGCGATGAAGTAAAACTCGTCTCGGACTACGATGGCGATGATGTCGAGCGCGTTCTGGGCGGGTTGACGCTGGTCGCGTACAATCTTCCGCGCGGCACGATTGCGGGCTATTATCCCGAATGCAATGTGCTGGTGCCGATCACGCACCATGACGAGATATCGAAAACACCGGCTTCCAAGTCGGTGCCCGTGAGGATCGAATCACACCAGCAATCCGCCTGATGGTCCGGGTACGCTAAGGCTCCAGCACTGCGACCATTTGCTCTTCGATATGCGACAGCCGTTCGTGCAGATCGGCGATGGCGGTTTTCTGCACCAGCCGGTCGCCCGAGGGCTCAAAGCCTGCCGCAGCCCAGAGGGCCGCGTCGACTTCGCTTCCAGGCGTCAGAGCGATCGCTGCCGGGCCTGCATCAATCCGTCGTATCCCGAGCGTGCGAGCAAGGATCCGCAACCGCACCAGAACGAGCAGTTCCTGCGCCGCATCGGGGATGGCGCCGAACCTGTCGGCCAGCTCTTCCTCGAAGATATCGACCTCGCCCACCGACTGAAGCCGCGCAAGCCGGCCGTATAGCTGCAAGCGCAGATCGGTGTCGGGCAACCAGTCTTCGGGCAGACAGCCATCGATCCCGACCCGCAGTTCCGGCTGCCAGTCATCGACACCCTCTCCGCGTGCGGCGCGAAGCGCCTGACCAAGCAAGTGCTGGAAAAGATCGACGCCAATCAGTTTCATATGCCCCGTCTGGCTTTCGCCGAGCAGATCGCCCGCGCCGCGCATGTCAAGATCGCGGGCGCTGATGGCGAAGCCTGCACCCAGGCGGTCGAAAGCCTGCAGGGTGCGAAGCCGTTTCAGCGTGGCGTCTGCAATCTCGGCCTCTCCATCGGTCAGCAACAGGATCTGCCCACGGCGGCTGCCGCGCCCGACACGGCCGCGCAGCTGGTGCAACTGCGACAATCCAAAGCGATCCGCGCGCCACACGATCATCGTATTGGCCCGAGGCACGTCGAGCCCGGCCTCGATGATATTGGTCGCCAGCAACACGTCGCCGCGCCCGGCTGCAAAATCGGTCATCGCGGTGTCGAGCGTTTCGGGGGTCATCTTGCCGTGGGCTTCGATGATCTGCCCTTCCGGAAACAGCTTGGCGAGGCGAGCCGCGATCACCGGCATATCCTCGATCCGCGGCACGACGACGAAGGCTTGCCCGCGCCGGGCGCGCTCGCGCATCAGGGCGGCGCGCACATGCCCGTCATCCCAGCTTTCCACCGTGGTGCGGATCGGCTGGCGGCGCGCGGGCGGCGTGGCGATGACCGACATCTGCTGAAGGCCGACGAGCGCCGATTGCAAGGTGCGCGGTATCGGGGTTGCCGACAGGGTGAGCATGTGTCCGTCATGCAAGGCACGCAGCCGCGCCTTGTCAGCGGCGCCGAACCGCTGTTCCTCGTCGATAACGACCAGCTGCAGGTTGCGATAGGTCACCGCCTTTGCTGCGACCGCTGCGGTCCCGATCACGATCTGGATCGAGCCGTCGGCCAGACCCGCCTTGACCGCCTTCTTTTCGGCAGCGGTCGACAGCCGGGAGAGGCCTGCAACCGTAATCCCCATCCCCTCGAAGCGGCGAGTGAACAGCGCGAGGTGCTGGCGAACCAGAACCGTGGTCGGGGCGGTCACCGCGGCCTGCCCACCGGCCAGCGCGACCAGCGCGGCTGCGCGCAGGGCAACCTCGGTCTTGCCATAACCGACATCGCCGATAACCAGCCGGTCCATCGGCCTACCCGACGTCAGATCATCGCGCACCGCGGCAATCGCGCGCGCCTGATCCGGGGTTTCGGTGAAGCAGAAGGTGCTGGCGAAACGTTCGTAAGCGGAAGGGTCGGGGTCGATCACCGGCGCGGCGCGCTCGGCGCGGGTTGCGGCGAGCGCTACAAGACCTTTGGCAGTCTCGGCCAGGGCAGCCTCGATCCCTGCGCGGCGGCGTTCCCAAGACGAACCGTCGAGCTTGTCGAGCGCGACCGCTTCATCATCGCTGCCATATCGCCAGATGCGGTTGGCCTCGCGGGCGGGAACAAGGCGCCGCGTGTCGCCTGCAAATCCCAGAACGATGGCATCACCTGCGGTGTCATCGTCACCGGGCAGGGGTTCGATCCCGCACAGGCGGGCTATCCCGTGATCCTCGTGAACCACCAGATCGCCGACATGCACCTCGGCAAGCCCGTCCAGCGCGAAATGTTCGGGCATGGCCGCGATGTTCGGGGTTACCAGTGCGCGGCTGCCCAAAAGATCGGCCGCTGCAATCACCAGCAGATCGTGGCCAATAAACCCCGCATCCGCAGGCGCTTCGAGCGAAATGAGCGCGTTTTGCGCCTGCATCGTCTCAGCCCAGCTTGCAGCAGTTTCGATCGGTGCCTTCAGCCGGCGCGCCAGCCGGGGGCGCAGGAACCGCAAGTCGCGCTCCGTTCCTACCAGCACAACCCGGCCTCCTTCAGCCAGAAGCGGCTTTGCGATCCGATCAAGGGCGGCGAGCGGGGACTTGCGCTCGACGAAACGCGGCACCGGGGCGGCCTCGTCGTCCGACCAATCGGGCCTGACCCAAGCTTTGATGGCCTTGTCCCAATCAACGGCGCTGATCGTGGTCGCCGCCTTTCGCCCGAAGCGCGCGGCATCGCGGGCGAGCGACAGCACGCTTTCGCGCCGCGCGGCAACGCCGTGTTCTTCAATTACGGTTCCGGGACGGCGAAAATGTGCCAACAGGGTTTCACCGCCGGCAACACCGGGCTCCTGTGCCCGCCCGATCTCGACCGCGTCCAGCGCATCGAGTGTGCGTTGATTGGCAGGATCATAGGCGCGAATGGCGATGATGCGGCCATCCTCTACCTCGATCCTGACGGGGTAGGGCGCATCGACCGGATAGACATCGATGACCCCGCCACGCACCGCCACTTCGCCCGGCTCGTCGATGCGGTCGTCGACAACATAGCCGCGGTCGGCGCAATCTGCCTCGAACGTCGCCATGTCGATCGGTTCGCCCACGCGCAGCACCGGGGGTATCGCCGCATAGGCTTCCGGGACGGCATAGGCCTGACCGGTGGCGGGCGCGCTTGTGATACACACGAGGCGCGCCGCATTTTCCTGACCGTGCCATTCATGAAGTTGTCGCAGCGCTGCCACCCGCTGTCCGGCAATTGCTGGCGATGAGGGCGCGTCGTCACCCGGCAGGGCGTCGCTGGCGGGCAGATAGATCACACGGGCCTCCGGCATCAGCGCTTCGGCCATTTCGCTCAACATACGGGCACGGGTCTCGTCGATCGCGACGTAGAGCATCGCACCATCGTCGGAATGCTCGGCGATGCGGACTGCGATCCTGAGGAGCGAAGAAGGGGTAGGCGTTTCCGGCGTCGATGATGGAGCAGCGCTGCGCTTGGTTTCGGCCGGCGCGCGTTGTTCGGCTGCTTGCATAGAAATTACATACCTTCAGCTTGCACGGCGGATGGGGGGAGGGGAGGAATGCCGCGTTAAGATGCGAACTCAATTGGATCGCTGCACAAAGGTTTCCGCAGAGCCCGGATAAAATCGACGGTTGCAGACAGGTGCTCAGCGGAGTTGATGGACAAGCGCGGACAGCGCGAGCCATGCGCTGAACATCACCAGATAGGGCCAGCGGCGCGGCCACAGGCGAGCGACCAGAAGCGTCGCCGCTGCTGTTCCTGCAAGAGCGAAGATCGCTGCGGCAGCCGCCTCCGACCCCGTGGCGGTCATGCCGCCCATGATGGCCATGCTGGCCCATTGAGCTGGCAGCAGGGACAGGAGCCATTCCGGCAACGTCCCGGGCCGCGCCGATGCGGTTGCCAGAATTGCGGCCTCGCCCGCGACGACAAAGCCCGCGATCCACCATCCCTTGCTCGCCGCGCTGCGGGCAAACAGCGCGCCGCGCGCGGCGAAACTGATGCTGGCGGCGGCGAGGGCGAAACCGATCCACAAGGGATCGCGCAACGGCGCTGCTCCCATTACCCGTGCGAGCAACAGCAGGCTTGCGCCGGTCAGCAACGCCAGCAGGGCGCCGAACCGGAAGCGTCCGTCAGCGGCGCCGCCGATCATGCCGGTCCCCATCATGCCAACGGCAAGGATCGAAGCGCCGGAGAGCGCCCGCGCATCCGAACCGGGCATCAGGACCATGGCACCCGCTGGCGCAATGGCACCCGCCACTGCGACGGACGTCCACGCCAGCACCGGTGCGGCCGGGCGCAGAGTTGGAGAGGAAGGTTGCATCAGCCCAGCATTGGGCAAATCGCGCCCGATTGTCGAGCCGCCGCGCGCCTTACGGTTTGACCCCGCCGCCGCGTTCCCTATGCTGGCGGCATGACCAGCGCTTGCCCTCCACTCGCGCCGCCGCCTGCGTTGTCGCTGCTCCTCGATCGGGGCCGCGTCGCGCTGTTTCTCGACTTCGACGGAACGCTGGTGGAGATTGCCGACGCTCCCGATGGGGTCACGGTGGCGGAGCGTCTGCCCGAGCGGCTCGAACGCCTTGGCGCGCGGCTTGGCGGTGCGCTGGCGCTGGTGACGGGGCGGAGCATCGACAATCTGAGCGAGTTTCTCGGCCAGCCCGATCTCCACCTTGCCGGATCGCATGGCGGCGATGTGCGCGCGCCGGGCGGTGCTATCCTGCGCGAAGGCCGCGCCTTGCCGCAGCCGGTCGCCGCCGCGCTGGAGCGCTTCGCGGCCGATCGCGGGCTGCTGTACGAGCGCAAGGCCCACGGCGGCGCGCTGCATTACCGAACGCAGCCGGAGCGCGAGGACGAAACGCGCCAGTTCGCGGCGGAACTTTCCGAGATGCATGGCCTTGTGGCCAAGACCGGCAAATGCGTGGTCGAACTCGCATGGCCCGGCAGTGACAAGGGCGGGGCGGTCGATCTGTTGACGGCGCGCTCACCGTTCGCCGGGGCGCTGCCGATCTTCATCGGTGACGATACCACCGACGAGGATGGTTTTGTCGCCTGCGCCCGGCTGGGCGGATTCGGGATCGCGGTGGGGGAACGGGTTTCGGCCACCGCGGCCTATGGACTTGGAAACGTGGAGGAAGTTCACAAGTGGCTGGAGCTGTAACGCCCGATCTCGAACTCTGGCCGATCGGCAATTGCCAGATCAGCGCGTTGATCGACCGGGTAGGGGGCGTGGTGTGGAGCTGCATTCCGCGCGTCGATGGCGACCCGGTGTTCTGCGCCCTGATGAACGGCGATGCGGGCGATGAGGGCGTCTGGCGCTTCGAGCTGGAAGGGCAGGTCAGCGCGCAGCAGGCCTATATCCGCAACACGCCGATCCTCGTCACCCGGCTTGAGGCCGAGGATGGCAGCGCGGTCGAAGTGCTCGATTTCTGCCCGCGGCACGAAGGCAAGGGGCGGATGTATCGCCCGGTCGCGATCAGCCGGATATTGCGCCCCGTGGCCGGCAACCCGCGCGTGCGCGCCGTGCTGCGCCCGATGCGCGATTACGGCGCGGCCCCGGCGGAGACCACCCGCGGCACCAACCACATCCGCTATCTGCTCGGCCGCGAAACGCTGCGGCTCACCACCGATGCGCCGGTCGGCTTCATCCTCGAAGGGCGCAGCTTCCGCTTGGAGGAAGACCTCCATTTCTTCCTCGGCCCGGACGAGCCCTTTCAGGGCAATCTGCGCGAGGAAATCCGCCGGATGGAGCAGGCGACGCGCAGCTACTGGCAGCGCTGGGTGCGCGGGCTGGCGACACCGTTCGAATGGCAGAGCGAAGTGATCCGCTGCGCCATCACATTGAAACTATGCCAGCACGAGGAAACCGGCGCGATCGTCGCCGCGCTTACCACCTCGATCCCGGAAGCCCCGCATTCGGAGCGCAACTGGGACTACCGTTACTGCTGGATCCGCGATTCCTATTACACGGTGCAGGCATTGAACCGCATCGGCGCGCTCGACGTGCTGGAGAAATATCTCGCCTATCTGCGCAATATCGTCGACGCGGCCAAGGGCGGTCAGATCCAGCCGCTCTATTCGGTGATGGGCGTCGCCGAACTGACCGAGGAGACCGCGCCCGCGCTGGTGGGCTATCGCGGGATGGGCCCGGTGCGGGTCGGCAACGCCGCCTACAAGCAGGTGCAGCACGATTGCTACGGCCAGATCGTGCTGCCGACGGTTCAGGGCTTCATCGACCAGCGCCTGCTGCGGATCGCGGACGAGCGCGATTTCGAAAGCCTCGAACAGGTCGGCGAAATGGCCTGGGCAATGCACGACCAACCCGATGCGGGCCTGTGGGAATTTCGCACGCGGCAGGAAGTCCACACCTATTCCGCTGTGATGAGCTGGGCTGCTTGCGACCGGCTGGCGATCGCTGCCGAATGGCTCGGCAAGGAGGACCGCGCTGCCCTGTGGCGTGAGCGCGCCGACGCGATCCGCGCCCGGATCGAACAGGACGCCTGGGTCGAAAACGGCGAGGAGGGCGGCCATTACGGTGCCAGCTTCGAAAGCGATTACCTCGATGCCAGCCTGCTCCAGATGGTCGAACTGCGCTTCCTTGCGCCCGACAATCCCCGCTTCGCATCGACCTTCGCGGCAATCGAGAAGCAGCTGCGGCGCGGCGATTTCATGCTGCGCTATGCCGCCGAAGACGATTTCGGCGCGCCTGAAACGGCCTTCAACGTCTGCACCTTCTGGCTGATCGAGGCGCTGCATCTGGCGGGCCGCAGCGAAGAGGCGCGCCGCCTGTTCCACGCCATGCTGAGCCATGCCACCGCATCGGGCCTGCTAAGCGAGGATCTCGATTACAACACCGGCGAACTGTGGGGCAATTTCCCTCAGACCTATTCGCTGGTCGGTGTCATCAATTGCGCCGGCCACTTGTCGAAACCCTGGAGTAATGTGCGTTGAGCCGTCTGGTCGTGATCTCGAACCGTGTCGCCGTGCCCAAGGCGCGGGGCGCTGCCGGGGCCCAGGGCGGGCTTGCCGGCGCGCTCAATTCCGCGCTCAAGGACCGCGGGGGAATCTGGTTCGGCTGGTCGGGGCAGGAAAGCGAAGACCCTGCCGGCAGTATCAACCTGCAACGCCACGAAGGCGTCACCACCGCGACGATCGATCTGCCCGCCCGCGATGTCGAGGAATATTACAACGGCTATGCCAATTCGACCTTGTGGCCGCTGTTCCACTACCGGCTCGACCTGACCGAATACGAGCGCGAAACGGGCCGTGGGTACGAGCGCGTCAACCAGCGCTTTGCCGATGCGGTGGTGCCGCTGATCGAGCGCGATGACATGGTGTGGGTGCACGATTATCACCTGATCCCGCTGGGTGAGCGGCTGCGCGCGCACGGGATCGCGAACCGGATCGGGTTCTTCCTTCATATCCCTTGGCCGCCCACCCGGCTGTTCGTCTCCCTGCCGTTCCACGAAAGGCTCGTACGTTCGCTGCTGGAATATGACCTGATCGGCTTCCAGACCGACGAATGGCGCGGCAGTTTCCTGCATTATTGCAGCAAGGAACTGAACGCCGAGGTCGACGAGGCGACCGGCACGATCAACTTCGAAGGCCGCTCGGTGATCGCGCGCACCTATCCCATCGGGATCGACTGGGAGCACTTCCAGGCGCAGGGCAACATGGGCGAATCGCGCAATGCGCACCAGCGCCTGCTGTCTTCGACCCGCGACCGGACCGCGATGATCGGGGTCGACCGGCTCGACTATTCCAAGGGCCTGCCCGAGCGGATGGACGGCATCGGGCGATTCTTCGATCAGCATCCGGAGCGCGTGCGCGATCTCGTTTTCATTCAGGTGGCGCCGCCCAGCCGCGAGGATGTGAAGAGCTATCAGGACATCCGGATGCTGCTCGAACAGAAGACCGGGCAGATCAACGGTGCGCGCAGCGAAGTCGACATGGTGCCGATCCGCTACGTCAACCGCGGCTATACCCATGCCGAGCTGTTCGGCTTCTTCCGCGGGTCGAAGATCGGGCTGGTCACGCCCTTGCGCGACGGGATGAACCTCGTCGCCAAGGAATATGTCGCGGCGCAGGACCCCAAGGATCCGGGCGTGCTGATCCTGTCGCGCTTTGCCGGGGCGGCGGAGCAGTTGGGCCTGGACGGCAAGGGTGCGGTGCTGGTCAATCCCTACAGCCCCGATGACATCTCCGATGCCATCCTGCAGGCGCTCGATATGCCGCTCGAAGAGCGCAAGGCGCGCTATGAGGCGATGATCGGCAGCATCCGGGATGACAATGTCCAGTCCTGGACCCGGCGCTTCTGCGACGATCTGGGTGCCTGACCCGCAGCGCGTGACGGCGATGCCTTCCACGTTTCGATAGTTTTCGAAATTTCGCTTGACCTTGGACTGACCGTCGATATTTCGATCGTAGTCGAAAGGATATGCGATGGCTGAAGGTAAAATGGCCGTCTGGGCGGTCGAAGCGCTGGGGGCGCTCGCGCACGACACCCGGCTCGCGGTGTTCCGCGCGCTGGTGGTGGCGGGACCGGAGGGGATGATCGCAGGCGCGATTGCCGAGCATTGCGGCGTGCCCCCTTCGACGATGTCGCACCACCTCGCCACGCTCGAGCGGGCAGGGCTGGTGCAGTCCGAACGCGAGAGCCGCCTGATCCACTACCGCGCCGACTTTGACGGGATGCGCCGCCTGCTGGCCTTTCTGATGGAGGACTGCTGCCGGGGCCTGCCCGAAATGTGCGCCGATCTTGGGGCAGGGCTCGCCTGCGAACCTGCGACACGAGGCTGACGATGTCCGACACCCCCTTCAGCGTGCTGGTGCTGTGCACCGGCAACTCGGCACGCTCGATCCTCGGCGAGGCGCTGTTCAATCAGCTTGGGGAGGGTCGCGTGCGGGCCTTCAGCGCGGGAAGCAAGCCCAAGGGCGTGCCGCATCCCGGCGCACTCAGGCTGCTGGCGCGGCGCGGGATCGACACTGAGGGTTTCCGTTCGAAAAGCTGGAATGAATTCACCGGCCCCAATGCCCCGGCCATCGACCTCGCGATCACCGTGTGCGGCAATGCAGCAGGCGAGGCGTGTCCCGTGTTCCTCGGCAGCCCATTGAAGGCTCATTGGGGGCTGCCCGATCCGGCTGACGTGACCGGCCCGGACGCCGCTGTGGACGCCGCCTTCGAGGAAACTTGGCGGCTGCTTGAGATGCGGGTGCGGGCCCTCCTCGCGCTCGACCGGGCGGCGATGGACAAACCCGCGATGCAGGCCGCACTTGGTGCAATCGGCGCGATGGAAGGTGCCGCATGAGCGCGACGGCTGCCTCCCCGCTCGGCCTGTTCGAGCGTTATCTTTCGGTCTGGGTGCTGCTCGCGATTCTCGCCGGGCTCGGGCTGGGGCTTGCCGCGCCCGCTGCGGTCGGGGTGCTTGCGGGGCTGGAATATGCCTCGGTCAATCTCGTGGTCGCAGGTCTGATCTGGGCGATGATCTTTCCGATGATGGTCGGGGTCGATTTCGGCAGCATCCGCGACATCGGCAGGAAGCCCAAGGGGCTCGTGATCACGCTGGTGATCAACTGGCTGATCAAGCCCTTCACCATGGCGGCACTGGGCGTGCTGTTCTTCGATTATCTCTATGCCGGTCTGCTCCCGCGCGCCGACGCGCAGGAATACATCGCCGGTCTGATCCTGCTGGGCGCCGCGCCCTGCACCGCGATGGTGTTCGTGTGGTCGCAGATGACGCGCGGCGATCCGGCCTACACGCTGGTGCAGGTATCGGTGAACGACCTCGTCATGATCGTCGCCTTCGCGCCGATCGTCGCGCTGCTGCTCGGCGTGACCGAGATCGTGGTGCCGTGGGAGACGCTGCTGCTGTCGGTGGCGCTCTATGTCGTCATCCCGCTGGTGGCAGGCGCACTGACCCGTTCGCGCGTCATTGCCCGTCACGCCGGCGATGCGGCGGCGGTCGATGCCTTTACCGCAAGGTTGAAGCCCTGGTCGGTGATCGGCCTCTTGGCGACGGTGGTGCTGCTCTTCGCCTTTCAGGCCGGGGTCATCATCGGCAACCCCTTGCTGATCGCGCTGATCGCGGTGCCGATCATCATCCAGTCCTACGGCATCTTCGCGGCTGCCTATGCGTGGGCCTATATGTGGCGCGTGCCGCACGCGATTGCCGCGCCCTGCGCGCTGATCGGCACGTCGAATTTCTTCGAACTCGCCGTCGCAGTCGCCATCGGCCTGTTTGGCCTGTCGAGCGGCGCGGCGCTTGCGACTGTGGTGGGCGTGCTGGTCGAGGTGCCGGTGATGCTCTCGCTGGTCTCTTTCGCCAACCGCACCCGCGCCCGTTTTCCCGGAGAGACCGCATGACCGAACATTCCCGCCTGCGCGCGCTGCCCGATCCGGCGCATCTGCCCGCGCTGAAGCCCGAATATGCCCATGCCCGCCCGGCGCTAGGTCTCGGCCCGCTCGATCCGCCGGTGCGCGTGCTGCTGCTCTACGGCTCTTTGCGGGAGCGCTCCTTCTCGCGCCTCGCGGTCGAGGAAGCCGCGCGCCTGCTGCAATTCTTCGGCTGCGAGACGCGCATCTTCGACCCCGCCGACCTGCCGCTCCCCGACCAATACCCGGGCGACGATCACCCGGCCGTGCACGAACTGCGCGAACATTCCTTGTGGTCCGAGGCGCAGGTGTGGTGCAGCCCCGAACGCCACGGCACGATCACCGGGATCATGAAAGCGCAGATCGACCACCTGCCGCTCGCCTACAGGGGCCTGCGCCCGACGCAGGGCCGGACGCTGGCGGTGATGCAGGTGAGCGGCGGTTCGCAGAGCTTCAACGCGGTCAACGGCTTGCGCATCCTCGGGCGCTGGATGCGAATGTTCACGATCCCCAACCAGTCCTCGGTCGCCAAGGCCTATGAGGAATTCGACGAGGCTGGGCGGATGAAGCCCTCGACCTATTACGACCGGATCGTCGACGTGATGGAGGAACTGGTGCGCTTCACCGTCCTGCTGCGTCCCCATTCGGATCAGCTGGTGGATCGCTATTCCGAGCGGGTCGAACGGGACGCGCCGGTCGAGACTCCGGCGGACGAGGCGGGGATCACTCGCGCAGCCATTCAGAAGTAATCGCACCGCGGTGCCCTTCCGGCGCCAAGGCGGCGCGCAGGGCCTCCAGCAGCGGCGGCAGGGCTTGCGTGAAGGCGTAGGGCGCGCCCACTATGAACAGGCCCGAGCCATTGAAGATGCCGGGCTGATCCTCGTCATACAGCCAGTGCTCGACGCTCAGGAACTTCGGAATGCCTGTCTGGCGCAGCTTGTCCTTCCAGCGCAGGTGCGCGGCGCGGTCTTTCAAAGGAAACCAGATCGCTGTCACCCCATGCGCCCACTTGCGGTGCGCGGCGGCGAGGGTGGCGGTGATGCGGGCGCGCTCGTCGGTCTGTTCATAGGGCGGATCGACCACCACCAGCCCGCGCGGTGTGCGGGTCGGCAGCATCGCCAGCCACAGCTCGTACGCGTCGCGCTGATGCACTGCGGCGGGTGTGCCGCGCATCGCGCCGCGCAGGGTATGGGCATCCTCGGGATGTTTCTCGTTGAGGATCAGCGCATCCTGCTCTCGCAACAGCTGCGCGAGCACACGCGGGCTTCCGGGGTAGAGGCGCGGGCCGGTGCCTGCGTCCGCCCCGTCATTCACCGCCAGCACGGCGGCGCGGTAGTCATCGAGCAGTGGGTTGCTATCGGCAAAGACGCGCATCACCCCCTCGGCGGCCTCGCCAGTGCGCGCGGCCTCCTCGCCGAAGAGGTCGTAGAGCCCGCAACCGGCATGGGTGTCGATCAGCGTCAGCGCCGAGGGCTTCAGCTGCAAGGCCTTGACCAGCGCGATCAGCAGGCTGTGCTTGACGACATCGGCGCTGTTGCCGGCGTGGAAGGAATGGCGATAATTCACACGAGGACTTCCGTAAATTCTCCCGGCGCGATGCCGCCAAGGCTCCAGCCTCCGATCGACCAGCGCACCAGCCTGAGCGTGGGCAGCCCCACCGCCGCTGTCATCCGCCGCACCTGACGGTTGCGCCCTTCGCGGATAGTGAGTTGCAGCCAGCTGTCGGGCACGGACTTGCGCACGCGGATCGGCGGGTCGCGCGGCCACAGGGCGGGCGCGTCGATGCGCCGGGCGTCGGCGGGCAGGGTGATGCCATCCTTGAGCATGACGCCCTGCCGCAGCAGCGCCAGCGCCTCCTCCTGCGGCTCGCCTTCGACCTGCACCAGATAGGTCTTGGGCAGCTTGAAACGCGGATCGGCGATGCGCGCCTGCAAGCGCCCGTCATCGGTGAGCAGCAGCAGCCCCTCGCTGTCCCGGTCGAGCCGCCCGGCGGGATAAACGCCTTTGACCGCGATATGGTCCGACAGCGTCGCGCGCGTCGTCGGCGATCCACGATCGGTGAATTGCGACAGCACGCCGAAGGGTTTGTTGAACAGAAGCAGCCGGGGCATGGTCGGCTCTTATCGCGCGGACGGGGGGATGTCTCCAGGCCTCGCGCGATCCGGATGGCAGGAAGAACTGGCTGGGGCGGAAGGATTCGAACCTTCGCATGGCGGTACCAAAAACCGCTGCCTTACCGCTTGGCTACGCCCCAGCAAGAGCCGCGCTCTATAGCGGCTGAAACGGGGATGTGAAGGGGGCGAGAGCGGGGAATTTTCGCCCCCCTTTGCGGGTTCAGGCGGGTGGGCCGGCCATCAGGCGCTTGCCTTCGAAGTCGGCGGGCGAGTGGCGTTCGCGCAGCTGCGTGTCTTCGTCACCCCAGACCTTGTTGACGATCCGTCCGCGCTGCACCGCGGGGCGGGCGGCGATTTCCTTCACCCAACGACCGACGTGCCTGTAATCGTCGATGCTGAGGAAGGTCTTTGCGTCATTGTAGATGTTGCCTTCGGTGAAGGGCGCCAGCCACGGGAAGTTGGCGATGTCGGCGAGGGTGTAGTCGTCGCCGGCGAGGAACCGGCTTTCCGCCAGCCGCCGGTCGGCGACGTCGAAGATCCGCTTGGTCTCCATCGCATAGCGATTGATGGGGTATTCGTATTTCTCGGGCGCATAGGCGTAGAAATGGCCGAAGCCGCCGCCGATGAAGGGGCCGCTGGCGACCTGCCAGAACACCCAGCTCAGCACCTCGGCGCGGCCTCGCGGATCGGTGGGGAGGAACATCCCGAACTTTTCCGCCAGGTGGACGAGGATCGCCCCGCTTTCGAACACGCGGAATGGCTTTGCCGGATCGCTCTTGTCGAGCAGCGCGGGGATCTTGGAATTGGGGTTCACGCCGACAAAGCCGCTGGTGAACTGTTCGCCATCGCCGATGTTGATCGTCCAGGCGTCATACTCCGCGCCTGTGTGCCCGGCCTCGACCAGCTCTTCGAGCATCACGCTCGCCTTCACCCCGTTGGGAGTCGCGAGCGAATAGAGCTGGAAGGGATTGTCGCCCTCGGGCAGCACCTTGTCCTCGCGAGGCCCCGCGGTAGGGCGGTTGATCGAGGCGAAACGCCCGCCCGAAACGGTGTCGGCGCTCCAGACGGCGGGCGGGGTATAGGTGGGATCGGCCATGCGATGTCACTCCTTTGGGCGCGGCGCTAACGCGCGCTTTCTGGTGTCCTAGCTGGCGTGCGGCGGGGCGCGGTGCAAGGTGGAACATTGCAGCCCCATGCCGCATTTGCTTGGCCATGGAAAAGCTCATCTATGTCGACGACGATCTCCCCGGCATCACCCGCCGCCGCGCGGGCAAGGGCTGGGTCTATTACGATCCTTCGGGCGTGCTGGTCCGCGATGCCAGGGAAAAACGCCGCCTCAACGCGATTGCGCTGCCCCCGGCCTATTCCGATGCGTGGTTCTGCCCCGCGCCCAACGGCCATATCCTTGCGACCGGCTATGACGATGCGGGGCGCAAGCAATATCGCTATCACCCCGATTTCCGCGCCCAGCGCGAGAGCGAGAAATACGATTCCTGCGTCGCCTTCGCCAAGCGGCTGCCGCTGATGCGCAAGCGGGTGGAGGAGGATCTCGCCGCGCGCGGGGTGGCCCGCGAAACCGCGCTGGCCGCGGTGGTGCGCCTGCTCGATCTGTCCGCAATCCGCATCGGCAACGAGCAATACGCGAAGAGCAACGAAAGCTACGGCGCGACGACCTTGCGGGCCGATCATGCCGAGGTGGGCCGGCGGCGGCTGGTGCTGCATTTCACCGCCAAGGGCGGCAAGGACCGCGAGATCGAAGTCGAGGACGCCGCTCTCGCCGCCGCAGTGCGCCGGATGGAAAGCCTTGAGGAGGAGGGCGAGGATCACCTGTTCCGCTACGAGGACGAGGATGGCGACGTATGTCCCGTCACCTCGGCCGACGTGAACGCCTATCTGCGCGAGGTCATGGGCGCGGATTTCTCCGCCAAGCATTTCCGCACCTTTCATGCCAGCAGCCTCGCCTTCGAACGGCTGGCCACGGGGCGCGGGGTGGTGAAGATCGGCGAGATGCTGGAGCACGTCGCCGACCGGCTGGGCAACACGCCCGCGATTGCCCGCAAGTCCTACGTCCATCCGGCGGTGATCGCGCGGGTCGAGGGGCAGGAGGAATGGCGCAAGGGGTTGAAGCTCCCCCGCCAGACCCGCTGGCTGACCCGGGCCGAGCGCGGACTGATCGCTTTCCTAGAGGAATGCGGCACGGCGAGCGACTATCTCAAGGCCGACGCAGCCTAGGCAGCGCGCGCAAGCCGCGTTACAGCCGCGCCAGCGAAAGGACTGCACGCGGATGACCGAGGCCCACCCCTTCTTCGACATGCACCAGCATGGCTTCGTGCGCGTCGCCACCGCGACCCCATGCAGCCGCACCGCCGATGTTGCTTACAATACGCAAGGTGTGCTGGCCGAGGCGAAGAAGGCGCATGAGGCGCATGTCGATCTGGTGGTCTTCCCCGAACTGACGCTGTCGTCCTACGCGATCGACGATCTGCTGCTCCAGCACGCGCTGATCGAGCGAGTCGAGCAGGCGCTTGCCGAGATCGTCGAAGCTTCGGCGCAGCTCGATCCGGTGCTGGTGCTGGGCGCGCCGCTGCGCCGGGCGGACAAGCTCTACAATTGTGCGGTGGTGATCGCGCGCGGCCAGGTGCTCGGCGTGGTGCCCAAGAGCTTTCTGCCCAATTACCGTGAATTCTACGAAAAGCGCCACTTCGCGCACGGGCGCGGGTGCACCGATCTGTGGATCGGCGTGGCGGGCGAGGAAGTGCCCTTCGGCACCGATCTGATCTTTGCCGCCGCCAACCTGCCCGGCTTTCGTTTCGGGGCCGAGATCTGCGAGGATTTCTGGGCGCCGGTTCCGCCGGGGATGCAGGCGGCGATGGCGGGTGCGCTGATCCTGTGCAACCTTTCGGCCTCGCCCGTCACCATCGGCCGGGCGGACGACCGCCACCTCCACTGCCGCTCCTCCGCCTCCCGCGCGATTGCGGCCTATGTCTATTCGGCGAGCGGCTATGGCGAGAGCACCACCGATCTCGCGTGGGACGGGCAGGGCGTGATCTACGAGATGAGCACCTTGCTCGCCCAGTCCGAACGCTTCGACCGCGTGGGCGAGCTCAACATCGTCGACATCGACACCGAACGCCTCGCGGCCGAGCGGATGCGCAACCAGACCTTCGCCGATGCGGCCGAATGGGCCGGAAGCCCCGCCGACACCTACCGCCGGATCATGTTCGAACACGCCTATCGCGAAGGCGATATCGGCCTCCGCCGCCCCGTCGCGCGTTTCCCCTTCGTGCCCGACCGGCCCGAAAAGCTCGACGAGGATTGCTACGAGGCCTTCAACATTCAGGTCGATGCGCTGATGCGGCGGATCGAATCGACCGGCACCAAGAGCCTTGTGATCGGCATTTCGGGCGGGCTCGATTCCACCCACGCCCTGATCGTCGCCGCCAAGGCCTGCGACCGCCTGGGCCTGCCGAGGAGCATCATCCGCGGCTACACCATGCCCGGCTTCGGCACCTCGGAAGGCACCAAGAGCAACGCGCACCGGCTGATGGCGGCGATGGAAATCACCGCGGGCGAAATCGACATCCGCCCCGCCGCGATGAAAATGCTCGAAGATATCGGCCACGCCTTTGCCGATGGCGAGCCGGTGCACGATGTCACCTTCGAGAACGTGCAGGCGGGCCTCAGAACCGATTACCTCTTCCGCCTTGCCGGGCAACATGGCGGCTTCGTGGTCGGCACGGGCGACCTCAGCGAGCTGGCCTTGGGCTGGTGCACCTATGGCGTGGGCGATCACATGAGCCATTACGGCGTCAATGCGGGCGTGCCCAAGACGCTGATCCAGTATCTGATCCGCTGGGCGATCCGCACGCGCCAGTTCACCGATGCCTGCGGCGAGGTGCTGGGCGCGGTGCTCGATACCGAGATCAGCCCCGAGCTGGTGCCGCCCGGCGCGGACGGGGCGATGCAATCGACCGAGAGCCTTGTGGGGCCATACGAACTCAACGACTTCTTCCTCCACCATATAATCCGTTACGGCCAGCGCCCGTCGAAGGTCGCCTTCCTCGCCTGGCACGCGTGGAAGGACGCGGGCACGGGCCTGTGGCCTGCGGGCTTCCCCGCGGATGGCAGGAACGCCTACGACCTTGCTACCATCGCCCACTGGCTCGACCGGTTCTGCGCGCGCTTCTTCGGCTTTTCGCAGTTCAAGCGTTCCGCGCTGCCCAACGGGCCCAAGGTGTCATCGGCAGGCGCGCTCTCTCCGCGCGGGGACTGGCGCGCGCCGTCCGACGCGGTGGCGAGCGTGTGGCGCGAGGAACTGCGCCAGCGCCTGCCCGATGAGGCGCTGCGCGACCTTCCCGCCTGATGCCCAGAAGCCTGCCTCTCTCGGCGCTGGGCATCATGCTGTTCTGCAATGTGGCCTGGGCGATGAATGTCGTGGTCTCCAAGATCGCGGTGACGACGCTCGGCCTGCCGCCACTGTTCTACACCGTGCTGCGTTCCGCGACCGTGCTCGCGGTGCTGTTTCCGCTGCTGCTGCGCCAAAGGCCCGACCGGCTGGGGCTGGTGCTGCTGATCGGCTTTGCCATCACGGGTGGCAGTTTCGGGCTGCAGTTTATCGGCTTGCAGACCGCGACGCCTTCTGCCGTCGGGATCGTGAACCTTGCCGGGGCGCCGCTCACCGTGCTGTTTGCGATCATCTTTCTTGGCGAGGAAGTGCGCTGGCGGCGCGGGCTGGGGATGGCGCTGGCGCTGGGCGGCGTGGGCCTTGCGATCGGCGCGCCGTCCGACGCAGGCGATCCGGTGGGGCTGGGCTTCGCCTTTGCGGGCGTCCTGATCGGGGCCTTTGCCTCGGTCTTCGTCAAGCGGCTGGATATCGGCGCGGTGAGTTTGCAGGCCTGGGCGGGGCTCGCCTCGCTCGGCGTGATGCTGCCGGGGACGCTCTTGCTGGAGAGCGGCCAGATCGCCGCGGTCGCCGCCGCCCCGCTGGCGGTGGCGGCCTGCGTGCTGTTTGCGGGCGTCGTCGTCTCGGTCGGCGCGCACTCGGCCTATTTCCGGCTGTTTCAGGCGCATGACGCCAACCTGATCGTGCCGCTGACGCTGCTGACCCCGCTGCTCACCATCGCTTTCGGCACCTGGCTGACCGGCGATGCCATCGGCTGGTCGCTGATCATCGGCGGCACGATGGCGCTGATCGGGGTGATGATCATCGTGATCCGCCCCAGCCGCACGATCCCCAAGCCGCAGCTCACGCAGCCGGAGCTCTAGGCCGATGACCCCGAATGACATGCAGCGGGAGCGCGACTGATGCCCGATTATGCCACCTATCCCAGCCTTGCCGGGCGCCGCGTTTTCATCACCGGCGGCGCGACCGGGATCGGCGCCGCTATGGTCGAGGCCTTCAGCGGACAGGGGGCGATCGTCGGCCACTGCGATCTCGCCGAAGATGCCGCCGCTGCATTGGGCGAGGCAATCGCGGCATCCGGCCACGCCCGCCCGTGGTTCGCCCGCGTCGACGTGACCGATACCCCCGCGCTGCAGCAGGCGATCGGCGAATTCGCCGCCGCAGCGGGCGGGCTCGACGTGCTCATCAACAATGTTGCCAACGACAGCCGCCACGATCCGCTCGCCACCACCGAGGCGAGCTGGCGGCAATACATGGCGGTGAACCTCGATTGCGCCTTCTTCGCCTCGCAAACCGCGATCGCCCTGATGCGCGAGCGCGGGGCGGGCGGGGCGATCGTTAACTTCTCCTCGATCAATGCAGTGCTCGGGCCGGAGGGGATGCCGGGCTATGTCACGGCCAAGGCCGGGCTGCTGGGCATGACCAAGGCGCTTGCCCGGCAATATGGCCCCGACGGCATCCGGGTGAACGCGATCCTGCCGGGCTGGGTCGTGACGCAGCGCCAGCTCGACCTGTGGCTGACGGGCGAGGCCGAGGCGGCGTGGATGGAGCAGGTGTGCCTCAAACAGCGGATCGAACCGCGCGATGCGGCCAATCTGGCGCTGTTTCTTTCAGCCGACGACAGCCGGATGATCACCAACCAGCACTTCGTGATCGACGGCGGCCGGGTCTAGCCCCCGCGCGCAGCCTTGAAGGCGGAGACGATCGCGCGCGCATCGGCGGCGATGTCACCCAGCGGCTTGCCCGGCCTGAACAGCGATCCTCCAATCCCAAACCCGCTCACCCCGGCGGCGAGCCAACCGCCCATGTTCGCCGCGTTGATCCCGCCCACGGCATAGATCGGCGTGGCAGCAGGCAGCACCGCGCGCACCGCCGTGATGATGGGCGGCGCGATCATCTCGGCCGGGAAGATCTTGAGCCCGCTCGCCCCTGCTTCGAGCGCCGCGAACATCTCGGTCGGGGTCAGCACGCCGGGCAGGCTGACCATCCCGCGGCGCGCGGTGCGGCGGATTACCGCAGGGTTGCCATTGGGCGAGACCACGAGGCCAGCGCCCACTTCCGCCAGCGCATCGACCTCGGCCTCGGTCAGCACCGTGCCCGCGCCGATCAGCGCGCGGCTGCCGAAGGCCTCGACCAGCGCGGCGATGCTGGCGAGCGGATCGGGCGAGTTGAGCGGCACCTCGATGATGTCGAACCCGGCCTCGACCAGCACCCCGCCCACGGCCACCGCGCGCTCGGGCTCCAGCCCGCGCAGGATCGCCACCAGCGGCAGCCTGCCTTCGATCGTGTGTGCCATGCTCCGCTCCTCGGCTCATGCAATTGTGCAATCGCACCGGGAATGCAACAAGCGCGGGCGTGAGATGCCGAGCTGCCGAGAAAGTACGACTGCCATGAACCCTGTTTCCACGCCGCGCCCGGGCCGGGTGGTCTGCTTCGGCGAAGTCCTGCTGCGGCTCGCCGCGCCTGCGGGCGAGCTGCTGCTGCAACACCCGCGTCTTGACCCCAGCTTTGCCGGAGCCGAGGCCAATGTCGCGGTGGCGCTGGCGGGCTTCGGGCACGCGGCGACATTGGTGAGCGCGCTGCCCGACAATCCGCTGGGCGCCGCCGCGCGCCAGACCCTGCGCGGGATGGGGGTGCGGGTTGCGGCGGAGGCGGTGGCAGGGGGGCGGCTGGGTCTCTACTTCCTCCAGCCCGGCGCGATGGCGCGGCCTGCCAGCGTTACCTACGACCGCGCCGGATCGGCATTCGCGCTGCACGACCCCGCGCGCTACGATTGGCCCGCGCTGCTTGCCGGAGCGGACTGGCTGTTCGTAGGCGGGATCACCGCCGCGCTCGGCGATGCGGCGCTCACCTCGCTGCACGAGGCGATGGTGGCGGCGCAGGCTGCGGGGGTGAGGATCGCTTTCGACACCAATTTCCGCCCCAGCCTGTGGCAAGGCCGCAAGGTCGAGGCGGCCGTGATCCTGCGCGACCTTGCTGCCGAGGCCGATCTGGTCTTCGCCGGACGCCGCGCCGCCGCGATGATGGTGGGCGGAGACTATAGCACGGGCGATCCCGAGGCGGGCTTCCATGCCGCCGCACAGGCGCTCTTCGCGCTCTCGCCGCGCATCCGCCATGTCGCCGCCACCCGCCGCGAGGTTGCCTCGACCGAGCGGCAAAAGCTCACCGGCCTCCTCGCCGACCGCGACGGCGTCTCGGCGAGCGAGACCATCGCGCTCGAACAGATCGTCGACCGCGTCGGCACCGGAGACGCCTTTGCCGCCGGGGTCGTGCATGGGCTCATCACGCGGATGCCGCGCGCCGAGACGATCGGCTTTGCCACGGCTAGCGCGCAGTGGGCGCATTCGGTGCCGGGGGACTTCCTGCGCGCCTCGCTCGCCGATATTGCCGCGATGAGGGCAGGGGCGAGGGATGTGCGGCGCTAGGCCGCCTTGCTTGCGTCCTCACCGATCACGCCCGGCACGGTGATCACCCGCTCCCCGCCGAATTCCTCGCGCACCACCACCAGCCCGCAGCGTTCGAGATGGTCGAGCAACCGGCGGATGCGACTGGGAGAGGCGCTGCCGTAGAGCCGGCCCAGTTCTTCCTCGTCGGGCATGGGTTCGCCCAGCACTTCGGCCACGGCAAGAGCGAGGTAGGGGGCGAGCACATCGTCCTCAACGCCCGCGATGATCGCCTCGATCCGCGCGCGGTCTGCGCCTTCGAGCCGCGCCAGCCCGCCGGTTTCGCAGGCGAACAGGCGGCGGAAGCGCGCAAGATCGACATGGGCGCTGGCGATGCCCTGCTGGCGGCAGCGGATCGCGAAGTCGCGGAACAGGGAGGTGGCCGGGCGGAAGGTCGCGCCTTCGCTCAGGGCGAGCTCGCGCACCACGCTTGCGATCGTGCCCGAGGGTGCCGGGGACGGGGGAGGGGCCGCAGCGGGCGGATGCACGGTCGGCGCTGCGCTGTCGGCCTCGGCCTCGGTGGCGGGCGGCGCGGCGGGAAGCGGCGGGGCGGGCGGCAGCGCCGCATCCAGATCCACCGCAGGCCGTGCCGGGGGCTGATAGCGCTTCACCGCCGGATCGCTTGCGGCTTCGGCGAGGCGATCGGTCAGCAGCGCCTCCATTTCCTCGCCATCGGCCTCTGGCAGAGGCAGCAGCGCGCTGCCGCCGCCGCGTCCGCCGGTCTTCACCGGGCCGACATTGACGGCGACCGGCTTGCGGCTGATCGCCGGGCCGAGGCCGAGGAACTGCCCGCGCTGGAGATCGCGAATACGCTCGGCCTGACGGCGGTCCATGCCGAGAAGGTCCGCGGCGCGCTGCATGTCGATGTCAAGGAAGGTGCGCCCCATCAGGAAGTTGCTGGCTTCGGCCGCGACGTTCTTGGCCAGCTTGGCGAGGCGCTGGGTGGCGACGATCCCGGCGAGGCCGCGCTTGCGCCCGCGGCACATCAGGTTGGTCATCGCCGCCAGCGTCAACCGGCGCGTCTCGTCATTCATCTCGCCCGCGGCGGCGGGCGCGAACATCTGCGCCTCGTCGACCACCACCAGCGCGGGATACCAGTGTTCGCGCGGGGCATCGAACAGGGCGGTGAGGAACAGCGCGGCGCAGCGGATCTGCTGTTCGACCTCAAGCTCGTCCAGCGCCAGCACCACCGAGGCGCGGTGCTGGCGCACGCGCGCAGCCAGCGCCTCGATCTCGCGCGCCGAGTAGGCCGCGCCGTCGATCACCACATGGCCGAAGGCATCGGCAAGGGTGACGAAATCGCCCTCCGGGTCGATCACCACCTGCTGCACCTGCCCGGCGCATTCCTCGAGCAGGCGGCGCAGGAGGTGCGACTTGCCCGAGCCCGAGTTGCCCTGCACCAGCAGGCGCGTGGCGAGCAGCTCCTCGAGGTCGATGGCGACCCGGTGCCGCGCGGCGTCCTGCCCGATGTCGATCAGCGTGCTCACAGGCCCGGGCTTAGGCAGGTGCGCGGCTGGTGGCAAAGGCAGGAGGGCGAGTTTTCCAGCGTTGCGAACCCGCTCCCCGATCCGTCAGGTGCTCAGCACATGCAGCTGGTAGTAGCCTAGCGGACCGTGGCGGGTCTCCAGCCGCAGCCCGCGGGCATGGGCAACGCGCGCGGCGGCGGCGGGCAGGGCCGTGCGCGGGGTGACGTGGAAGCGCGCGAGCCACGCCAGTAGCAGGCGGCGAAATGGCCCCGGCACACCGCCACATTCGCCGAAATCGACCACGTGGATCTGGCCGCCATCTGCCAGCAGCTTAGCCGCATGATCGAGCGCACACTCCCAATCTGGTATCATCGAGAGTGAATAGGAAAGCACGATGCGCTCGAACTGCGGCTCACCCAGCAGTGCCGCTGGTTCGAAGGTGCAGGCATCGCCGCGCTCCAGCCGCGCATCTGTTCCCAGCGTGGCGTGCGCGCTTTTGAGCATCTCGGACGAGATATCGAGCCCGAACAGGCGAACGCCCGGCCAGGCCTTGCCAACCTGCGCCAGATTGCGCCCGGTGCCGCAGGCGACTTCCAGCACCCGCATCCCCGGCCGCGCCGCCAGCCCCGCGATCAGCGTGTCGCGCCCGAACAGGTAGTACTTGCGTGTGAAATCATAGATATGCCGCTGTCCGCGATAGACCTCGTCCATCAATGCGGCGTGTGAAGGGGTGCCGATGCTCGCCATCACGCCAGCTCGTACACGTGGACGCCGCCATAGATCGACGAGCGGTCGCGGCGGGTGCAATCGGCGGATACCTCGTCGAGATAACGCCAGCGCGACAGGATCGCATCGTCGAGCCGGCCCGGCAGCAGGCTCGGCTCGGCAGCGGTGCGGAACAGGACGCGCGCACCGGGGCGGCTGGCGAGGGTGATCTTGCCCCACAGTTCATCGAGCTGCGCGTCGTTCATCCAGTCCTGCGCATCGAGCAGCACGAAGCGGTCCATGCTGGCTTCCTCGCGCGCGCCGATCCACCCCACCATGTTGGCACGGGTGACATCGAGCCGGTCGATCCGCGCCTTCATCGCGTTCCAGTTGGCGCGCTGGAGATAGGGCGGCAGCGGGGCGCCTTCCGAACGGTCATAGCCGCGCCCGAAGGCCTGCCAGGCGAAGTAGTTGTCCTTTACCGCGAAGTCGCAGGCGAGCTTTTCCAGCCGCCGCCGCAGCACTTCGGCCATGCGCTCATCGCCCGCGAGATGCTCGAACTGCGCCGGCGGGATGCCGAGGCCGAACAGCGAGGCGGGCTGATCGGTCAGCCAGCGGATAAAGCGCTTCTCGAACACCGGCGCCAGCTCGCGCTCGAACACTTCGCGCTGTTCCTCGAGCGTTTGTGCTTCGAGCAGTTTGCCGAGATCGATCTTGTAGAGCTTCGCAAAGACGTGCGCCAACCCGATGAAGTTGCCGAGCAAGCCCTGCCGGTAGATGCCTTTGGTGAAGTAGGAAATGCGCCGCCGTCCGCGGATGTCGCGCTTTTCCCAATAGGCGCGGCTCTCGGCGTCGAGATGGGGGGCGATCATCTCGCGATAGACGGCGGCGTTTTCCGCGTGATCGGCGTGGGCGAAGAAGCGCTGGAACCGCTCGTAGGAGGGCAGGTGGCGGATCGCGGCGATCTTGAGCCGGCCGAGCGCCACGTGGGCTTCGTTGAGATCGACTGCGGTCACCTGCGCCGGATCGGCAGTGAGGTAGGATAGCGCGTTGCAGCTGCCGCTGGCGATGCACATCACACGGCTGTCGGGCTGGATGGCGAGGCCTTCCATGTCGACCACCGGGTCCTCCCAGATCTGGGCATAGACCAGCCCGCGAAAGGCGAAGGCAAAGGCCTTGTCGAGCAACTTGTCGCCAAGCCGTGCATCCTTGCGCACCACTGCGTCGTCGATGATCCGCCTTGCCTGTGTCGCCATCTGTGCCTGCCCTTTCGTAAGGTCAGATGCCGGATATGGCTTTAGCGTGTCGGCTGTATGACGCTTTCCACAGCCTTAGTCGCTCCCGGCGATCGTTGCCGCATAGGCCGCCGGATCGGCATTGCCGCCGGTGAGCATGATCACCGTGTCCGCGTCCACCGGCACCTTGCCCGCCAGCGCCGCCGCCAGCGCCGCCGCGCCGCCGGGCTCGACCACCAGCCTGAGCGTATTGAAGGCAAAACGCTGGGCGGCGCGCACCTCGTCATCGGTAACGGTCACGCCGGGCTCCGCGCGGCCCATCAGCAAGCCGAGGTTGAGGGGCTTGGTGACATTGGGCTGCAGCGCATCGCAGATCGTCTTGGGCGCATCGGGCGCGGCATGGACAAGTTCGCCTGCCGCCATCGCTTGTCCGACCATGTCCCAGCCCACCGGCTCGACCGGGTGGATTGCTGCGTCCGGTGCGCCCAGGGCCAGCCCCGCCGCCAATCCGCCGCCGCCGCAGCAGGCGACAATGCGCGAAGGCGCGCGCCCCAGCTGCGCGGCAATCTCGATCGCGGCGCTGCCTTGCCCCTCGATCACCCACGGATCGCCAAAGGCATGGACGAGCGTGCCGCCATTCTCGGCGATCAGCCGGGCGGCCACCGCATCGCGATCCTCCTGCGGGCGCTGGTAGAGCACCACCTCGGCCCCCAGGGCGCGGGTGTTGTCGAGCTTCACCTGCGGCGCATCGTGCGGCATGACGATGATTGCACGGATGCCGAGCCGCCTGGCCGCCCAGGCAACGCCCTGCGCATGATTGCCCGAGGATACCGCGACGACGCCGCCTGCGCGCTCCTCTGCGCTCATGCTGGAGAGCCGCCACCACGCGCCCCTGATCTTGAACGCGCCGATCGGTTGCAGGTTGTCCGCCTTGACCCAGGCCTGCACGCCACCGATCTCCACCGGCAGCAGCGGCGAGGGCGGGAGAATCGCGGCGACGGCTTCGGCGGCGGCGATCACGCCGTCTCGGGTGGGGATTCGTTCAGCCATGGCAGCGATAACCTGTCTGTTGGAGACACATGAGACAGTGTCCAGAAGCGAAAAACCGTCCCGCGCGCAAGGCCTCATTCGTAAGGGTGAAAGGTAGGGAGAAGGGGGGCGATCATCCCGGCATTGTGCCTTGCCGCAGGCCTGTAGGAAACGGGGATCATTTGTCCCTCCGGCTGCGTTGCACTAAGGCACGCGCAAGATTCGCATCACAGCACGAAAGGTTCCTCCGATGTCGGCAGCAAAGTCCACCACGGTCCTCGTCATCGGCGCGGGCGGGGTCAGCTCGGTCTGCGTCCACAAGATGGCGTTCAACCCGGACATTTTCCCCGAAATCCACCTCGCCAGCCGCACCAAATCGAAATGCGATGCGATCGCCGCTTCGGTAAAGGAGCGTTGCGGGCGCGACATCGCCACTTACGAGATCGACGCCGAGGAAGTTCCGGCGATGGTCAACCTGATCCGCAAGACCGGCGCGGGCCTCGTGGTCAACCTCGCGCTGCCCTATCAGGATCTGCCGATCATGGATGCCTGCCTCGAAGCGGGCGTCGACTATCTCGACACCGCCAATTACGAGCCCAAGGACGAGGCCAAGTTTGAATACAAGTGGCAGTGGGCCTATCAGGATCGTTACAAGGACGCCGGCCTGATGGCGCTGCTCGGCAGCGGCTTCGATCCGGGTGTCACCAGCGTCTTCACCATGTGGCTCAAGAAGCACAAGCTGAAGACCATTCGCCAGCTCGACATTCTGGATTGCAACGGCGGCGACCACGGCCAGCATTTCGCCACCAACTTCAACCCCGAAATCAACATCCGCGAAGTGACCGCCCCGGCGCGCCACTGGGAAAACGGCGAATGGGTCGAGACCCCCGCGATGAGCACTAAGGTCGGCTTCGACTTCGAGGCGGTCGGCCCCAAGAACATGTACCTGATGTATCACGAGGAGCTGGAGAGCCTCGCCAAGTTCGTCCCCGAACTGGAGCGCGCGCGGTTCTGGATGACCTTCGGCGATCAGTACATCACGCACCTCACCGTGCTCCAGAACGTGGGCATGACGAGCATCGAGCCGGTGAAGTATCAGGGCCGCGACATCATCCCGCTGCAATTCCTCGCCGCGGTGCTGCCCAAGCCGGAAACGCTGGGCGAGACCACCAAGGGCAAAACCAACATCGGTGTGATCGCAACCGGCGAAGCGCTTGACGGATCGGGCGAGAAGACGTTCTACATCAAGAACATCTGCTCGCACGAAGCGGCCTATGAAGAGACCGGCAATCAGGCGGTCAGCTACACCACCGGCGTGCCCGCCATGATCGGCGCGGCGATGATGGTGCAGGGCAAATGGCAGGGCGAGGGCGTGTTCAACATCGAACAGCTCGATCCCGATCCCTTCATGGAGATGCTCAACCAGCACGGCCTGCCGTGGACGGTCGAGGAAATGGACGGGCCGGTCGGGTTCTGATGGGCGGCTTCGCGGCAATCGGCCCCGTTGCCCTGCTGGCCGGGGCGGCGGTGATCATGAACGTCGCGTGGTACTGGCATCTCAAGCAGCCGTCGCTCGGAATGCTGGCAGCAATCGGGCTGGCGTGGGGGATTGCCCTGCTCGAATATTGCATGGCGGTGCCGGCAAACCGGATCGGCATCGCCCATTATTCGCTGGCCGAGTTGAAGACCATTCAGGAGGTCTTATCTCTCACGGCCTTCGTCTTGGTGGCTTGGGTGCTGTTCGGTCAGACGCCGGGGCCCAGCCAGCTTCTCGGTTTCGCACTCATTGCAGGAGGCGCATTCATGATCTTCAAGAGCCCGCTCGGCTGATGCAAACCAAGGCCGGTGATCCGGGCGCGTTTGCCCATTTCGATCTGTCGCGTGTCGACAGCCCCGCCTTCGTGGTCGACGCGGCCAAGCTGCGCGCCAATTGCCGCGTGCTCGCGGGCGTGCGTGATGCGGCCGCTGCCGATGGCGCGGATATCAAGGTCTTCGCGGCCCTCAAGGCGTTCAGCATGTGGTCGGCCGCGCCGATCATCGGCGAATATCTCGACGGCGTGTCCACCTCCGGCCTCTGGGAAGCGCGGCTCGCGTCCGAGTTCTACGACGGCGAAATCGCCACCTATTCGGCCGCCTTCAAGCCCGAGGAGCTGGAGGAAATTTGCCGGCTTTCCGACCACGTGATCTTCAACTCGCCCTTCCAGCATGAACGCGCGCGCCTCATTCTTGAACACGCGGCGGCGAGCGGCGCGAATGTCAGCGTGGGCCTGCGCATCAACCCGCAGGTCCCCACCGGCGAGGTCGCCAAGTATGATCCCAGCGCGCCCGGCTCGCGGCTCGGCTTCCCGCTCGACCAGCTGACCGAGGAGCACATGGAGGGCGTCGAGGGCATCCACTTCCACAACCTGTGCGAACAGGATTTCGAACCGCTGAAGGCCACCTGGGACCGCGTGTTCGACGTGATCGAGCCATTCTTCGATCAGCTCAAATGGATCAACATGGGCGGCGGCCACCACATCACCCGCGCGGATTATCAGCGCGAGGAACTGATCGAATTCCTCAAGGACGCGGCGAGCGACACCGGCTGCCAGATCATCCTCGAACCCGGCGAAGCGGTGGCGCTCGACGCTGGTATTCTGGTCGGCACGCTGCTCGACACGCATTTCAACGAGATGCCGGTGGGCATCACCGACATCTCTGCGACCTGCCACATGCCCGACGTGCTCGAAGCGCCCTACCGCCCGGCGATGCTGGGCGAACTGGCTGACGAGGACATGATCCCGATCCGCATCGGCGGGCCCTCGTGCCTCGCGGGCGATGTGATCGGCGACTACCGCCTGCCCGTGCCCGCCGAGCCGGGCGCGCGCTTCGCGTTCCTCGATCAGGCGCATTATTCGATGGTCAAAACCAACACCTTCAATGGCGTGGCGCTGCCCTCGATCTGGATGTGGGATAGCGAGGCCGACGCGCTCGATTGCATCAAGCGCTTCGACTACGAGGATTTCCGCGACCGGCTGAGCTAAAGGTCCACCGGCGAATCCGGGCCGGGCTGGATCACACGCCCGCGCTCGTTCTGGTTGATCGCCAGCGCAAGGCCCGCCAGCGCGCCGAACTGGTGCGCGGCGCGTGCGGCCTTGTCGCGGTCGGCAGCCGGGTTCATGCCGCCGCTTTCGAACAGGTTGCCCGCCTCCAGCGCGATGATCACCTCGCCACCCTGAAACAGCGCGCGCAGCTCCTGCGCATCGAAGGCACCCTCCAGCGTGAGCAGATGTTCGACATAGGACGGGTGCACCAGCATCCGCGCCTCGACCCGGTCATCGGAGTAGAGCGCGAAGTTTTCCGCAAAGGCGGGGTGCACCTGATCGACCCGGTCGAGCCGGTGATCGCCGAAGCGCACGTGCTCGCTCGCCCCGCCAAGGCCAAGCCAGCTGCGGTGCTTTCCTGCGCGCTCGAGCAGGGTGGTGGAGCGGAACGGGCGGCCAAAGCTCATGCGGATCACCGGCCCGTGAAACACTGTCACCCAGCGCCGGTTCTTGCCCGAACCGCGCTGCACCTCGAGGTGGGCTTCGTAGAGACTGAAGGCGTGCCCCTCCAGCGTGCCGTGCCAGTGATCCTCGAACCCCGATCGTTCGAAGCGCGGCAGCAGGCCATAGGTCAATGCCGCGTCGAACTCGGGGCCGGGCTCGACCTCGGCTTCATAGGCGAGGCCGAAGCTTGCCGCGATGGCGCTGTTGATGCCGATCTTGATCGCCTTGGTGGCCGACGCGATCGGCTGATAGCCCCACACGGCGATGATCATGACCGCGCCGAAGGTGATGACCGACAGCAATCCGAAGGGCAGGGCGGGGCCGAACCACAGGAAGGCCAGCACCGGCAGCGCGATCGCCGCGCCCCAGACCCAGCGGCTCGCTGCCCGCTTCCTTGCGCCCTCGCGCATGTCCCTCTGCTCGGCGAGCCATTCTTCGAGCCCGCCTTGCATAAGGCCGTCAATATCGCTGCGCATTGCCTCTCCCGCGCGATTCTTTAAGCAATGTCAGCACAGATTGACGGGCGGGGTAAAGGGGAAGCTTATGAATTGGCTGTTTGTTGCGGTCGTGGTTGTGGCCGTGCTGCTGGTGGTGGGGATCGGGATCTACAACCGGCTGGTCGGCCTCAGACAGTCTGTGCGGCAGGGGGTAGCCGATATCGACGCGCAGCTGCGCCAGCGCCACGATTTGATCCCCAATCTGGTCGAGACGGTGAAGGGCTATGCCGGGCATGAGGCCGCCACGCTCGAAGCGGTGATTGCCGCGCGCAATGCCGCAGCGGGCGGCGCGCCGGATTCGGGCAGCGAACAGCAGCTGAAGGCCGCGCTCGGCAATCTCATCGCGCTGGGGGAGGCCTATCCCGATCTGAAGGCCTCGGCCAATTTCCAGTCGCTCCAGAACGAGCTCGCCGATGTCGAGGATAAGCTCGCCGCCGCCCGGCGCGCGCTCAACGCTGCGGTCGCCCGCTTCAATGCCGCGCGCGAATCCTTTCCGGCGGTGCTGATCGCAGGCCCGCTCGGATTCGCCGAGGCCGACTTCCACCGGCTCGACGCAAGCGAGCAGGGGACGGTCGATCGGGTGCCACGGATCGGGTTCTGAGGCGCGCAAATCCGCGCAAAACCGTCACATTCCGGTCGTGATCGGCTGTGTGTCTCCGAAAAGTAACAATCCGTCCGATGCGGGGGTTTTCAGACCCACTTTTTGATTGCATTTGCGCGTGCAGGCCCTATCTGCGCCTCTCCGCTGCCCCAAGGGGACTTCCAAACCGCAAGGCAGCTTGTCGTTTTATGGTTCAACAGAGCCGTTTTGGGGGTCCCTTGAGTTGCACATTTACCCTGACGCATCGGCTGTAGTTCGCGACCTTCGTCCGGACGAACCCGTCATCCTCAATCGCCCGCACGCCGCGCGGCGTGCCGCTCGTTTCTTTGTCGAGAAGTTTCCCGGCAAGGTGCTCTATGCGGTCAAAGCCAATCCCGCCCCCGACCTGATCGAGGTGCTGTGGAGCGCGGGCGTTACCCATTACGATGTCGCCTCGATCACCGAGGTGCGGCTGGTGCGCGGCATCCTGCCCGAGGCCGTGCTGTGTTTCATGCACCCGGTGAAGACCCCGGCGGCGATCCGCGAGGCCTATTTCGAGCACGGCGTGCGCACCTTCAGCCTCGATTCGGTCGAAGAGCTGACGAAGATCATCGACGCCTGCCGCTCCGATGACGGCGAAGCGCCGCGCGACCTGCGCCTCTGCGTGCGGCTGCGCGTGTCGAGCGAGTATTCCGAGCTGAGCCTCGCGTCAAAGTTCGGCTGCGACCTGATCGAAGCGCCGGCGCTGCTGCAGGAAGCCCGCCAGCATTGCGACTGGCTGGGCGTGTGCTTCCATGTCGGCAGCCAGGCGATGACGCCGTTCGCCTTCGTTCAGGCATTGGACCGCACCCGTGCGGCGATTGCCGAAGCCTCGGTCGTGATCGACATGATCGACGTGGGCGGGGGCTTCCCGAGCGCCTATCCGGGGCTCGAACCGCCGCCGATGGAAGATTACTTCGCGATCATCGCGAAGCACTTCGAAGCCCTGCCGATCGCCTACAACGCCGAGCTGTGGTGCGAACCCGGCCGCGCGCTGTCGGCCGAGTATTCCTCGATGATCGTGCAGGTGAACAAGCGCCGCGGCGAGGAGCTCTACATCAATGATGGTGCCTACGGCGCCCTCTATGATGCCGCCCACGTCGCGTGGCGCTTCCCGGTGCGCGCGCTGGAAGACGATCTGATCGAGGACAACGAGGATTTCGCCTTCTACGGTCCGACCTGCGACGATGCCGACTACATGAAGGGCCCGTTCAAGCTGCCCGCAGATATCCAGGCGGGTGACTATATCGAGATCGGAATGCTCGGCGCTTACGGCGCGGCGATGAAGACCGGTTTCAACGGCTATGGCAATGCCGAGACGGTGATCGTCGCGGACGAGCCGATGATGAGCCTGTTCAACGGCACCCGCAAGCGCGAGGCGACCGACAACGTGGTGTCCTTGCGCTGATCAATTTCGCCGTCCCGCCATCGCGGCGGGACGGCGGATTATCGGTGGTTTGCGCCGAAACCTGCCGTTCGGCTATCGACCCCAAATCAGACGTCACGCTCGATAGCATTTATCGCGACCAACTGCGGCGCCTGTGAACGTATTGGCATGTCGGTCCGGATCAACGGCCACCCTCCGCCGAAACCAGTTCCACCATCAATATTTCGATATCGCGAGTGGGTTCGAAATCGGTTTTCACCACCTCGAACCGGGTGGGGGAAACTCTGGTCAGACCATCCATGCAGAGGCTGACCAGCACTTGCGGGCCGGGCTTGTCCACCGTCAGCTTGAACCGCTTGATCGGCCCCTTCCAGTTTGCGCCTGTGGCCAGCACATAGCTGAGCCAGGTTTCGACCGGCATCACCGCTTCATTGAGCCCGCCATCAGCGGTGTAGCGGCGGCGATCATAGCCGCGCAGAAAGGAACCATCGACGCAGTAGCGCGCTTCATAGCCGTCAGGCCCGGCCATGCTCTCCTCGCGCGCATCGCGGTCGAGCGCCGAGGTGACCGTGCCCCCGATCATGGGTTCGTAGGCGTGTTCGACCGTCACGACCTTGCCAGGCGGAAAGGTTTGGGTGCGCACGAAGGCGGTCGATACCGTCCACAGCGGGCGCAATTCGTGGCCGGTCAGCTGATCGGTGCTGAGCAGACCTTCGCCCACCAGTTCTGACTTGTCGTCAGCAGACAGCGCGGCAAGGCGGGTTTGGAAGCCCTCGTCCTGCCAGTATCGCACCGGCCAGCTGAGTTCCTTGAGCCTTGCCGAGATGTCCTTGCCGCCAAGCTTGGGCACATCGATGCGCAGCAATTGGACCTGTTTGCCATCGACCCTAGTCGTCATGCCGATGGCGTCCCAATCGGGATAGGCGCTTTCGATCCACTCCAGATCGCGGCCCTCCACCGGCACATCGGGCAGCGGGAAGGCGACGAGGATGGTCACCGGTGTGTCGGTCAGATTGCGGTATGTGTAGCGCACGCGGACCTTGTCGTGGGACAGGTAGAGATCCTCGCTCTCCATCGCGATCTGGTCGCTGCGTTCGAAGATCAGCCCTCCAAGGCCGAGCGCTGCCTGTGTGTCGTTGGCCTGTGCCGGCAGGCCCGCAAGCCCTGCCGCAACAACCGCTGCCGCAAGCGCGCTTCGCATGATGCCCATCGTGTCCCGCCTTCTATTCACGCCACGAACCGTCGATCCAGTCGGCCAGCCGCTGGATGCGGGATTCATAGGCGAACGCGATGCAGTGATGGCGCTTTTCCTTGCCGCCCATGCACTGGTTGCGGCTGCGGATGAATTCGCGCTGTTCGGCAAGAATATCCGGCCACACCGCGCGCGGGGTTTCGGCCATGGCGCGCATGTAGTCATCGTCCATGTCGCGGTCGAGTTGCGAGAGTTCGGGGCTGGCGCAGATTTCCACGTCGATGCTGCCCGGCTTGGCCTTGGCGCAGTCGAAGCTGGGGGACACCTTGGTCTTGATGACCACAGGCGCGTCGACCGGTGCGGTTTCCTCGGGCGCTTCGGGGACTGCTGCCCCCGCGGGCGACGCGGCGACTTCAGGGGCCTCGGCCTTGTCAACATCCTGCGCGGTCGCGCTGCCCTGCTGGCAGGCAGCGAGGCCCAGAGCAAGGATCGCGGCAAAGTGAAGGGATGGCCGGATCATTCGTCATTCTCCTCGTCATCCGGTTCAGGGGCCGCTTCGGTCTGGGCCTCGCCCGCGATCTGGAAATCGATGAAGCCGTTCAACGATTTGAACGATTTCGAGGTGAGCAGGTAGGATATCGAATAACTCCCCGGCTGCTCCAGCATCGCGGGCAGGCGGTAACGATAGTCCTTCTGCCGTCCGCGCCCGGACGGGGCTTCGGGCGCAGGCTCGATTTCGCTGTCGTCGGGCAGGCGCAGGGTTACGCTGATGACATCGGCCGGTTCGGCAAAGGTCAGCGCGATGGTGTCCAGCCCGACATCCACCGTGCTGTCCTTGGCGGGCGTGGAGGCGACGAGCATCGCCCGGGCATCCAGCTTGCCAGCGGCAGCCGGGCTGGCCAGCACCGCAGCGACCGCGGGCAGAATCAGGCCGCTGCGCATCACTGTTCCAGGATGGTGAAGGAGGAATAAGCCGAAACGCTGTCGCTGGTGCCGTCCTCGCGGTTCACCTCGGCAACGTAATTGATGAAATACTGGCCGGGGGCAACGATCGGCACGGGCAGATCGAAGCTGAACACCATGCTGGTCTGCCCTTCGCCATCATTGGCCACCACATCGAACAGCACCAGCTTGATGCCATCGGGGGTTTCGATGTCGACATGGCTGATGGTGACAGTGGTGTTGAAGGTGAGCTGCACATTGGAGACCGGCTCGCTTTCCATCCCGTCGGTCACCGGAAAGGCGAAAACGAGTTCGGGCGCGGGCTGCGCCAAAGCGGGGGCCAGCGGCGTAGTAACCGTGAGCAACGCCGCAGCGGTCATCAGGAAACGGGATTTCATCGAGGCATCCTTTCTCGTCAAAAGGGCGGGCGCGCAGTGTCCGAAGCCACACGCACCCGCCAGTCTACCCCCCGCAAACGGGTCGCATGTGATTGCGGGAGGCTGGTTCGTCAGCAGCCGGCCTGCTTTTTCTTCTTCTTGCCGAGGCCGCCGAGCATCGATCCGATCTTCGCGCCGGTATCCCCGCCGACCGCACCGCCGATGGCTGCGCCTGCGGCCGATCCGCTGTCGGTGGTACACTGGGGCTGCGCGCTCTGACGGGCATTGCTGTCGGCGATGGCACCGGCTACGGCCGCGGCGCGCGCATCGTCGTCTAGGTCGCCGTAGTCGTCACCCTTGGGCGAGGACGAGGCAGCGGGGGCTGCGCCAGCCGTAATCAGCTTGCCTTGCGCCTGATACCAGGCCCTGATCCCGGGCGAGGCCTTGTTGTCCTGCCCGTTGCCCGGCACCGTGCTGTAGGGGCGGCCTTCTGCCGCTGCCAGATCGAGCAGTTTGGCATAGTCGCCGAAGGCGGCGGATTCGATTTCCGAATAGGGCAGGTGATCGAACCTTGAGGTGCACCACAGATCGAACTCGTTCACCTCGTCCGGGCCGCAGGGCTTCCCCTTGGACAGGCGCACGGCGGGCGGGTTGTCGATCGAGGTGTAGCATTCGGTGAAATCGAGGCTGCTGCGATAGGTCGCCGGGCAGCGCGCGGCCTTGGACGGCTTGGGAAACTTGCCCTTCGCCAGCCATTGTTCGGGCGCCATGCCGCGCGCTTCGGGCTTGTTGGTGCACCAAAGGCTCCCGCTGCTTTCGGCTCGCAGACCGGCCGGGCACGGGTCCGAAAGGCTAGCCTTCTTTACGACATAAGGCGGCTTGCTGCCGTCGGCATAACACAGGTCGGGATTGGGCTTTGTAGAGTTCGTGAGGCCGACGGTGCTGCCACGGCTATAGCCGCTGGGGCATGTCGAGCCGGTGCGCGCAATCTCGATCTGCGCCGGGCCGGTCTGCTGCGCGGCGGCAGGAGTGGCGGAGATAGCCATGCCCAGCAGGCTGACAACGGTGGCGGACAAAAGCAGTTTCATCGAAATTCTCCTTCAGATGAATAGGGCGGGTGCGGATCGCCGCAGCGTTGCACACCCGCCCGCTTTCGCGCCTCAGGCGGGGCAGCCTGAAAGGCGCAGGGGCCGGGTGGTCAGCAGCCGCCCTTCTTCTTCTTCTTTTTGCCGAGGCCGCCGAGCATCGATCCGATCGCAGCGCCGGCGTCTCCGCCGATCGCGCTGCCGATGGCCGCGCCTGTGGCGGAGCCGTTGGTGCACTGGCTGGGCGCGCTCTCGCCGCCATTGGCTGCCACAGCGTCCTCAGTTCCGGTTTGCGATACGCTAGCGCCCTTCACCGGGTTGCCATTGTCATCAACCGGCACATCTTCCCCGTTGATGCGCATGGTGCGGTATTGGCCCCTTGCGGCATACCAGGCCGAAGCTGCGGGCGAGATGCAGCACTTCATCCCCTCCCAGGCACCGCCAGTCATTTGGAGGTGCATGTAGACCTTGTTGAAATCACCCGAGGCATGGCCTTCGGCGTTGGCGCGGGTCACGCCCGACAGATCGCCGGTGCACCAGGTGCCCCATTCCTCGATCTCGCCCTCGGCGCAGGCCTTGCCCTTGCTCAGCCGCGCGGCCGGAGGATTGTCGAGCGTGGTGTAGCAGCTGACGAGATCAGTGGTGGACGCCCACCCCGTCGGGCAGCGCACGCCCTTGGACGGCTTGGGCAGCTTGGTGTCCTTGGCGAGGTTGTTTTCCGCCGACCATGAGCGCGCTTCGGCCTTGCTGGTGCACCAGTAGCTCGAACTGCCTTCCGACCGCAGGCCGGAAGGGCAAGCTTCGGAGGTGATCCGCTTCATCGCCACCATCGGCGGCGACTTGCTGTCAGCGTAACAAAGGTCGGGATTGGTCTGGCCCTTCTTCGGACTGATCGAGGTGCCGCGAGTGTAATCGTCCGGGCAGCTGCCGTTCGAAGCGGCCGGGATTGTTGCCGGGCCGGTCTGCGCTGCCGCCGGGCTGGCCACGACCAGTCCGCCAAACGCCAGCAATACCGCCGCAGCGGCTGACATGAATGATTTCAGCATTTTGATTCCCCCCCTGAGGCTTACGGACGACGGGTGGAGCACCACAGGCGGTAGACTTCGTAATAGCCCTCCGCGCAGGTCTCCTTGTCCTTCTTGGCGTAGATCAGCGGCGCCTTGCTCTCGTGCGGCTCGCACATCGAGGTGTTGCCGGGGACCGAACGCCAGCCCGAGGGGCAGGCCACGCCGCCGCTCGGCTTTTTCACCGCCGCCTCGTTCTGGCCCTGTGCCAGTGCAGGCGCGCCCATGCTGGCAAAGGCCAGCGCCGAAAGCAGGGACAGGTGCAGGCCGCCAAGGCCGATGGCGAGACGCAGTTTCATGTCAGGTTCTCCATGTTGCGGCAGCCTGAAACCGCTGCCTGATGCGATGGAGAGCCTGCTAAGCCTTAGAGCGGCACCGTCCCATGCCATGAATCATGATGCCATATCATGGCATCCCGCCGAGCTGACCGTCGTCCACACCCCACGGCAAACCCGCATTTGCGCTGCGGCAAACGATTGCTAAGATACGCAGATAAGAAGACTTGGAGGGGGCAGAATTTGTCGGGGGGAATGAACTGGCGCCAGCTGGGCAGGCTGGTCGCGATGATCTGTCTGGTGCAGGCGGTGTTCTGGCTGCTGATTGATCGCCCGCTGTTCCGTCCCGATCGCGGCGAGGCTCCGCCCCAGATCGAACAGACCGCAACGCGCATTGCCCGGATCGATGCACCCACGCTCGCCGCCGCGCGCGCTGCCCGGTTCGAGGACGTCGAGCTCCCCTTCACCCATTGCTGCGACACCGCGATCTTCGCCGCCGAAATCACGCTGAAAGTCGATGATGTTCCGCCCACCGGGCTCGGCATCGTTTCGACCTTGCAGGTCGATAACTACCGGCTTTACGTGAACGACACGCTGCTGGTGGGCGAAGGCAGCGTCACGCCCGGCGCAGGCACGTTCCACGGGCAGCGCACTTTCCTCACCCGCATCCCGGCAGGCCTGCTGAAGCAGGGCGACAACCGGCTGACCTACATCACCCTGCGCGACGGGTTCCCCTATACCGACATCTATTCCCCCCTGATCGGCGAATACGAAGCGATGCGCGCCTATTCGGCAGCGCGTCTTTGGAACCTCAACGAATTCTGGAACTACGCGGCGCTGCTTCTGGGGCTGCTCGGTCTGATTGCCACTGTGATGGTGTTCCGGTCCGACGATTGGCGGTTTGCCACCTGGCTCAGCGTGTTGTGCGGCGCATTGGTCGCCAATTATCTGTATGGCCTGTGGCTCGCGCCGCCATTCGACGGGTGGTGGCGGATGGCGCTGTTCTTTGCGATCAACATGTTCGTGCCGGTGGCGCTGCTCGGCTTCATCGACGCTTGGACCGGGCGAGCTTTGCGCTGGCTGATGCCTGCTGCGCTCACGGTATTCGGCGCGGCGCTGGCCTATGTCCTGTGGCGACTGCTCGGAACGCCAATGCCGGAGGCCTATGATGCGCCGACGGTGGTGTGGTTTTACGTTCTGGCAGGGTTCAGCGCGGCAACGCTCGTCCGGCTGCTGTGGCACTTTGCGCGTGAGTCCGAAAACCGCCGTCTTGAAAGCGCCCTGATGAGTGTGCTGGTGGTAGCAACGGCGATGGATGCGATAACCAACCTCTATCCCGATTCCCCACTCGGCGAAGGCAATCTCCAGAACGCCGCGCCGTTCCTGATTCTTGCAATGGTGACGGCGTTCCTCGCCCGCAATTTCCGTCTGTTCCAGTCCCAAAGCGCGCTCAACACCATGCTTCAGGCCAAGGTCGATCAGCGCGAGGCCGAACTTGCCGTCGCTTATGCACGCGAGCAGGAACTGGTGCGCGAACAGGCCCATGATGCCGAACGGCGGCGGATCATGCAGGACATCCACGATGGCCTTGGCAGCCAGCTGATGTCGATGATGCTCGCCGCGCGCATGGGGCAGGCCGAACCGCCCAAGGTGGCGCAGGGCCTCCAGAGCGTGATCGACGAGATGCGGCTGATGGTGGATTCAATGGATTCGGTTGGCGAATCGGTCGAGGCCGCGCTGGCCACCTTCCGCGCGCGGATCCAGCCTCAAGTCATCGCCGCTGGCCTTGCCTTTGAATGGCAGCAGGCAGAAGACCTTGCCTTCCCCGCCTTTGGCCCGCGTGACACGCTCCAGCTGTTCCGCATCCTGCAGGAAGCGGTCACCAACGCGCTCAAGCATTCGGGCGCGAACTCCATGAAGGTGACTGTAGCCGCCGGACCGACTAAAAGAGTGGCGATTACGGTGGCCGATAACGGATCGGGCACGGCGGCTGCAGGGGAAGGCCGTGGCCTTGGTAATATGGCGCGCCGGGCTGAGGCTATAGGCGCCGAATTCGCTCTTGATTCCGCGCCGGGCATTGGCACCACCGCCCGTCTTGTTTTGCCCGAGGCATCATTGGCCGCAGCCGCATGACCAATCACCATGCCGCGCCTGCCATGTCATGGCATGGCACGGCCGCAGCTTGCGTGATAGCCATGTCGTATGACTGACCCTGAACCGCCCGCCCGCAGCGCACCGGCCCGCATCGCGATCATCGAGGATGATCCGACTGTCCGGCAATATTTCGTGAAGGTGCTGATGGAGGCCGGTCGCTACGAGATAGTCGGGGTGGCGCATGATCTGGCATCGGGGCGGGCGCTGATCGGCCTGGCGCCTGACCTGTTCCTGATGGATATCGGCCTGCCGGATGGATCGGGTTATGATCTGGTGCCCGAAATCAAGGCGCAAACCTCGGCCAAGGCATTGATGGTCAGCGCTTTCGGCGACCGCGATACCGTGGTGCGCGCGCTGTCGGCGGGGGCGGACGGCTATCTTCTCAAGGACAGTACCCCCGAACAGGTGCGCGACGGGGTGGCGATCACGCTTGATGGCGGCGCACCGGTCAGCCCGGCAGCGGCTGTCTATCTCATCGATCTCCTGCGCCAGACCCCGCCGATCGGGACCCAATCCGGCCCGTCCGACGGCGATGGCCTGACAGCGCGGGAGCATGACCTGCTGCGCGCCTTCGCCGCCGGACGCAGCTACAAGGAAGCCGCCCGCGATCTCGGCATCTCGCCCCATACGGTCGGCAATCATGTGAAGTCGATCTACCGCAAGCTTGAAGTGCGCAGCCGTAGCGAGGCACTCAGGGCCGCCGGGTTATATCGATAGGCCTTTGGTTTCAGCCTCAGGCTTTCCGGGATGGCGCCGCTCAGATCAAGATAGCGTCCGTTCGCAAATCCACCCATGAGCAGTCGCGCGCCGGGATAGCGCGCAATCCTGAAATCTGCCGGGCAGCTATGGCCGATCTGTTGCTAGGAATGGAAATTCTGAAAGCCTCCCCATATCGGACGACGGAGGAACAATTTGGCAAGTGTTAAGCCCAGTGAAGCGTGCCAGCGCAAGGTTGGCATAGCGGTAAGGAAATCCGAGGCGTTGGCAGACGGTGGCATTAGCGGCATTCTCATCGGCACATTCGCCATCAGGAACAGTCCGGCCCATGCGGGTGGATGGCATGATAGTCTGCCGGAAGGTGCATGTTGCCATTGTTTAAGGCGTTATACGAGCGGTGCTGAACCGATACATACACACCTTCGATCAGAACGGTGACCGGCAGGAGCCCCCGATGCACCTCAGTTCATTGGCGTTCAACAGCCGGTGAAACGAATGCCGATTGAACGCCGAGGGCGGCAAGAAGTCGTTTACCACGCACTGTCATATCGGAGATAAACAGAAATTGGTCGCGCATATCGAAAGGATACGCGCGTATCTTGTAATGCGTGCCCCATGGTTGCTCTGACAGAACAACAACCACAGGTCGTGAATAGTCCAGATAGGGGCTCGTCAACGCAATATCGTTGAGCGCTTCGCGGATTTGCGCGGAATCATGCGACGACGCCAGATAGAAATCTGCGACACATTGGAGCGTTTGCGCCCCGTCGTTGGAATTCGAAATGTTTTCTGTCCATAGCCGTGAATGCGGGACGACCACCGCATTGTCATCTGGTGTCTGGATCGTCATGCTACGCAGTCCCATTTGACGAATTTCGCCGTAGTCATCGCCAATTTTGACCCAATCACCTGACCGATAGGGCCGCTCAAATATTGCGACGACCCCAGCGATCAAGCTGCTCACGTAATCCTTGAAAGCGAACCCGATCGCGACACTGGCTGCACCTGCAATAACCAAAAAGTTCTGCATGGTGATGTTGAACACCAGCGGCAAGATCCACAATATCGCAGCGGTAATTGCAATCAACCGGACCATCGGAACGGCGCCAAGCAAGTACAAGCGCGTTTGACTGGGTCCTCGTTCGGCAAGATACGGCAAGGCTTTGCGCGACGCATAGATAATCAACCACGCCAGCGCAGCGATCAGGCCAATTTCCAGATAACTGATATCCTGAAAGTCGCGCAGAAGCTTGGCTGCCTCTACTTCTGCCTGTTCTGCTCCGGTGTTAGCAGCCGCTGTCATGTCAAACAGCTCCTATCGGAAAGCCGCTGGAACGCAGTCCATTTCGTATCGCCGGGTACGCTTCCGGCCTGATGCGCAAGATACCATCGACTTCCTGGACAAACTGGCTGCCACGCAAGGCGGGGATCAGGGCCGCGCCCGGGGTTTCCGGCAGGTTGTCGGCAAGGTCCGCGCCACTCATGCCGCCGTGCAAGCAAAGGGTATGGAGGGCAAACAAGAGCTCCCGTGGGTAAGTCCCTGGTAAAATGAGCTCCTCAAGAGATGCCACCCAATAGTTGGCCCTTTGTTGCGAATGCGCTCCCTGCGATCCGGTGGTCATGCCATCGGCCCCGTCGATCCGCAGTGTTTCGCGCCACATGTGCCAAGCGACAGAAGGGATGCCAAGGCTTCGCCCCGCCAGTGTAGCGAAGAATTTTTGCACGCCTGGATCTGTCCGATCACGCAACAGTGCGGTTTCACTACCGATGAGCCGAAAGGTCGTTTCGGTGACAGGATCACTCTGGCTCACCTGCGCCAACCACGTCGCCAATCGCTCTCCATCCATGGGTTTGAAGGTGAACGGCCCAGGCGCGATGAGGTCAATGCGAACGGCTTTTGACAGATATGCCCATGCAAAACTGTTGCAGCCAACCATGGCATGGCGAGCGCCGCCCAGCACAACCACGAGCTTGCGTATACGGTCCAATCCTTCGGCCGATCGCAGGAACCATTGCTCCAGTTGCGGAACGATGACGATCTTGTCCGCGGTAGATGCCTCTAATCGGGCCCAATCAACTGGCTCTGATCGGGACACGGGTGGCGCTATGCAGAGATGCCCGGACCCCCTGGCCCAATTCGAAAAACTGTCCGACTGGTCACACGGCGGGGTGATGACAGCAAGCACAGCGCCGCGCGCTGCGGGGAGAGAAAACCACTGTTCTGCCGCCTCATCCAGCTCACCGACCTGTGGTTCACATTCCGGCTCCTGGATCATTTCATCAAGCCGTTGCAGGGATTCCAGCGATACGCGCTCATTGGCGATAATGTCAGTGTTGTTTCGTGCCAGAAACATCGCCTTCAATTTGGCGACCAACGCCTGCATCCGTTCCTGTGTCGGCAGGGAGGGCGGTTCGTACTCGGCGAGGGGAATTAGCGTATCGAAATCCATTCCCGTTTATTCTTCCGGGCGGCGGCGTGAGGCAATGGGGCGCGGCTTCGGTGGGTTAGCTCCAGCGGGCCATCCCTCCCGCTGACGCGTGCGATCGCCGTCGGACTCCTCGGTCTGGTCATGCAGAAGCACGACACTTGTCGGGAACGGCAAATCGATAGAAGCAGCCGACAGCTCTCCGGCGACCGCTTCCAGCACGCGATCCTTGACCTTCACCACGCTGGCGCGCGTCGGGTCGGTCCACCAGCGCACGCGCAGATTTTGCGACGACCCGGCCAGATCCCACAACAGCACATCAGGTGCAGGATCGGCAAGCACGCCGTCGACGCTACGCACGGCCTCCAAGGCTATCTTGCGCGCTTGCGAGACATCGTCGCCGTAGCCGATGCCCACGTCATACTCGCTGCGCAAAATGCCATAGGCGGTGATGACCGTCACTGGTTCGGTGTAGATCTTGCTGTTAGGAACGATAATCCGCCTGCCATCGTAAGTGCGGATGAAGGTTGCGCGAGTTTCGATTTTCTCGACGGTGCCCGTAAAGTCACCGCTGGTGATTTCATCGCCCACCTTAAAAGGTTGGCGAACGAGTATGAGAATGCCTGCCAGAAGATTCTGGAAAATATCTTTGAACGCAAACCCGATAGCCACACCACCAATACCCAATGCAGAAAACATCTTGGCCGGGGTGATCGTGGGGAAAGCGATGGTCACGGCAATGAGAAAGCCGAGCACTACGATCGCGAAATACGCGAGCCGGCCGAACGCGACGGCCGCCCCGGCATGTTTTTCCGATCGTTCGGCATACCTCTCGACCATCTTCCGCGTGGTCGAAGCGATAAACCAGAAAACCAGAAAGACTACAATCGCAATACCAATGAGAGGCAGTATTTCGACAAAGCCGAAGATCATCGCATTTATGGTATTCATTGCCTCTTTCGTCACATCGGGAGAGGCTATCTGATTTGCCAAGTTAAAGATTCCCAATACTATTAATAGATAATTACGTCCGTGGGTCCGCACGGCACAGGATCAAAACTACCGGTTCTGCAGAGATATTATCGTGATCATAACCAGTTCAATCATTAAGTTCGATTGCTTCGTGCCGCGTCTCGTAATATTTTGACACGCGATCAGCATAGGCTTGATCGAAATCAGGAGCGTTGTTCGACCAGCTTGGCCCACCTTCAAGGATTCGGCGATCTAGGGTTACGACGTAAACATCATCGACTGGCTGATAGCTGAGCAGCTCGAAAGGCAGGGGATAGTAGCTTTTGTTGATCCCCAAGAACCCCCCAAGGCTCAGGATCGCGTGCGTCACGCTCCCCGTGCGCTTGTTAACCATATATGTATGAACGTGTCCCATCTTGTCGCCATCGCGGCTGCGGACGACCATCTCATCGGCCTTATTGGCAGCGATAAGCAGGGTCTTGTTTGGGATGGTACCATAGTTGGACATAATGCCTCCGTTTCGAGGGCATAATTGCGATAAAATGGATTCGTTCCGCGAAGAGAACGGGACGATGCACAATCGGCGCAGCTTATGCGCTGGACGATTGGTCAGCTGTGATGACTAGGGCCGACGGCACGGTCGCCCATACTGATCGTGCAAGGCGGCAAGGACGCTCAGGTCGCGGTTGCAAATGCGCAGCGTTTCAAGGCTGCAAATCGGTGGGTGAGATGATCATCCTGCTTGGTGATACTTACGTCTTGAAGGATGTCGCGGGGACTATCATCAGAAAATCTGGCGGCCTATCGAACGCCGGACTTGCCACTATTCGAAGGGTTGCAGCCCTCGTTCGAGACTAGAAGCTGCCATTCGCCAATCCACCCACCTGCGGTCATTCACATCCTTTGCCGAATGTCCCGAAAGCCGCCATGGCCAACCCTGAACATGGGCCTCAATCAAACCCCACGAACCGCGCCGCCTCGCTCACTTCGCGGCGGGTAATCTTCACCGGGTTGGCCGGAAAATCGGGATCGGGCCAGCCCATCGCGACCGCCTTCATGATCACTTGGGTCTCGGGAATGCCGGCGTGTTCGCGCACCACGGGGCTCTGCATGATGCCCTGCGAGTTGATCACGCAGCCCAGACCCTTGCTCCACGCGGCGTTGACCAGCGCGGTGGTCACGGCGCCGCAATCGAACACGGTGTCGTCCGCGTCGGACAGCTCCTTGTCATAGGTGACGATCACGCACACCGGCGCATCGAATTGGCGGAAGCCGCGCAGCACCCAGTCGGTGCGCGCATCCTTGTCGTCGCGGGCGATGCCCATCGCTTCGAACAGCTGCACCGCGCAAGCAACCTGCCGGTCGCGGTGGACGCCCTGGAAGGGGTGGCCCTTGCGGAATTCGCGGCTGTCGGGCTCGCCGGCCAGAATGCGCTCCGTGTTGCCCTGGCGGATGCGATCCAGCGGCGCGCCTGTGATGACGTGGAAGTGATAGGGCTGCGTGTTCATCGACGAGGGCGAGCGCATCGCCATTGCGAGCACCTCCTCAATCAGCGCGCGCGGCACAGGCTTGTCGAGATAGCCGCGGATGCTGCGGCGCCCGAGCACCACCTCGGCGTAAGTCTGATCAGGCGTGCCGCCCATTTTGAGTCTCTCCCTTGCAACTGACCGCAAGCGGCTAGCGCAAGGGAGAGGTCATGGAAAGCGCCTGAATTGTCAGCTTTGCGGCAGCAGGAAGGCGGTCGCGGCAACCACAAGCCGCCGATTGGACGCGTCATTGTCGATCATGTCAAAGGTGATCACCGCCTCGCGCCCGCGCGGCCCGAAGAAACCGCCTGCGATGGAGCCCCGTGCGACGTTCCCGGTTCCCAGCAGCAGATCGTTGTAGCCGCCGCTGGTAGGGCTGACATCGGCCGAAGCGGTATAAACGCCGAAGCTCGTGTCCTCGGTCGAAACGGTCGATCCGGTGACCAGCCGCCCCTTGAGGTCGAGACTGATTGTCACGCGCCCGTTGGTGGGGTTGGCGACAAGGCTCAGCACCGTAGGCGTCATAACATAGGTGGACCGCGCGCCGTTGCCGCCATTTTCGGTCAGCGTCAGGCTGCCGAAGACCACGGTGTTGCGATAGGTCACGCTGGCGGCTGGCAGATCGGTGACGATGGTCGGCACGCCGAATGCGCAGAAGTTCGTCTTCACTTCGGTCGAAACGAGTGTCGTGACCTGGCCGAGGCGCACATATTCGTAGGCAGCCCCGTTCCCCAGCGGGGTGATGACCGAGAAGCGATCCGTAAAGCCGTTGAGGCCGGCCTTGCTGTAACGCTCGGTGTTGGAGGTGGTGTCGCGGTTGGTCTGGTCGAAGCTGAGTTCGAACCTTTCACCGGGCGACTGGCTCACCGTGCGAATCACGTAATTGGGAACGGTCCGGTCGGACTGGATGGTGATCGCCTGACCAAAGCTCGACGAGATCTGCGGCAGCAGCTGCGGGCCGGAACTGTTGGTCCCGCTGCACACCGCGTTGAAGTTTTGCGTGCCGGTCAGCTGGGTGAAGGTCTGATAGGTCGGGGTGGGGCTGGGGGAGGGCGTTGGCGTTCCGCCACCACCGCCGCCGGTCGGGGGCGGGGCGCTGCCGCCGCTGTCGTCGCCGCCGCACGCCGCCAGTGCAAGCGCCATCACTGCCGATGCGAAGAGTCTGCTCTTCATGCCGTCCGAGTCCCTACTGTACCGCTTTGTCGAATAATGCGCTGCCGCCGAGCGCCGACCGTTCCGTTGCAAGTCCGGGCAGGCGTGCCGCCTGTCAGGTCCCTCCCTTGCGTGTCGCCGCGGCGGCCAGCGCAAGGGAGACGACCTGCAACGGATCAGCGCCGTGCGGTGACCGCGCCGCCCCCGGTCAGACGGCCGCCTTCCGGGAGGTCGACGAGGATGTTGAAGGCATATCCGGCTTCCCGTCCCTGCGGTCCGAAGAACCAGCCGGCGAATCTGGACGCGGGCACCACCTGTCCGGGGCTCGTGAGGTCTCCCGAATAGCTGGGTCGATTGTTGACCGTTCCCGTGCTGTTGAACGTGCCCAACTGGGTCACGGTTGCCGCCGGAACGCCGGCCACGAACTCGCGCCCGACCAGCGTGATCTGGGTCGTCACCTGTCCAGTGGCCGGGTTTGCGCTGAGCGTTACCGTGCTTTCGCGGAGGTCGAAAACGGATACCCCGGTGGCGTTCGAGTTGCGGACCGCGAAGCCGCCGATATTGAACTGGGTGTAGGTGATGGTGCTGGTGGGCAGCGGGTCGGTGGTGAGTGTCGGAACGCCGAACACGCAGAAATAATCTTCCACGCCCCCGCCCGTGCGGTAGGTCAGAGCGGCACCGCGCACATATTCAGCGGCCTGCGTGCCGAAGGGTCGCGAGACGATCGAGAATCGGGTGGGAAAGCCATTCACGTCCCGCGTGTAGAGGGTGGTGTTGGCGGGCGGCGTAGCGCTGATATCTGCGGGTCCGAAGCTGGTGGTGAAGCCCGGCCCCGTGATGTTCCAGGTATTGCTAGCCGCAGCGAAATCGAACACCAGGCCGCGCCCTTCGGATACGCCTTCACCGAAGTCGCTGGCGATGATCGGGCCACCAAGCTCTCCCTGCCGAAGCCCTCCGCACGAGGTGGCGAAGTTTCGGTCTCCGGTCAGCTGGGCAAAGGTCTGATAGGTCGGTGTCGGCGAAGGGCTGGGGGTGGGCGAGGGGGTCGGCGTCCCGCCGCCGCCGCCGGTCGGGGGCGGGGTGCTGCCACCGCTGTCGCCGCCGCCGCAGGATGCCAGCATGGCGCAGCCGATAATGAATGCGAGATTTCGTGAAGCAAACATGGTTCGACCCTCCTCGAGGGCGTGACCATTTCGCCCCCCCTTTCCGAGGGTTAATCACGCAAATGTGGCTGTGAAAAGCCTCAAAATATGCCAGAGCATAAAATTGTACGAAACCGACACGGGATGCGGCAGGTTCCGCCCCCCGGAGCCGCGCTCAGGCTGCCTTGGCGAGCCCCAGTTCAAGCCGGTCCCAGATCTCCACCAGCGCGTCGGTCAGCTCGTCCATCATCGCGTCGGTGTGATGCGGCCCCGGCGTGAAGCGCAGCCGCTCGGTGCCGCGGGGGACGGTGGGGAAGTTGATCGGCTGCACATAGACGCCGTATTCGGCCAGCAGGATATCGCTGATCTTCTTGGCGCGCACCGGATCGCCGACCATCAGCGGAACGATGTGCGTGACCGAATCCATCACCGGCAGCCCGGCTTCGGCAAACTTCAGCTTCAGCATCGCCGCAGCGCGCTGCTGGGCATTGCGCTCGATGGCGCTTTCCTTGAGGTGCCGCACCGAGGCGAGCACGCCTGCCACCAGCACCGGCGACAATGAGGTCGTGAAGATGAACCCCGGCGCGTAGGAGCGGATGCAGTCCACCACCTTGGAAGACGCCGCGATATAGCCGCCCATTACCCCGAAGGCCTTGCCGAGCGTGCCTTCGATGATGTCGATCCGGTGCGCCGCGCCGTCCCGCTCGGAAATGCCGCCGCCGCGCGCGCCGTACATGCCGACCGCGTGAACCTCGTCGATATAGGTGAGCGCGTTGTACTTTTCGGCGAGGTCGCAGATCGCGTGGATCGGGGCGACATCGCCGTCCATCGAATAGACGCTTTCGAAGGCGATCAGCTTGGGCGTGTCGATATCGACGCTGGCGAGCAGTTCTTCGAGATGCGCCACATCATTGTGGCGGAACACCATCTTCTCGCAGCCCGAATTGCGGATGCCGGCAATCATGCTGGCGTGGTTCAATTCGTCGGAAAAGATCACGCAGCCCGGCAGCAGCTTGGCCAGAGTCGAGAGCGTCGCATCGTTCGAGACATACCCGCTCGTGAACAGCAGCGCGGCGTCCTTGCCGTGGAGATCGGCGAGTTCGGCCTCCAGTTCGACATGGAAGTGCGTGTTGCCGCCGATATTGCGCGTCCCGCCCGAGCCTGCGCCGACATCGTGGAGCGCGGCTTCCATCGCGCCGATCACCTTTTCGTGCTGACCCATGCACAGATAGTCGTTGGAGCACCACACGGTGATCGGCTTGGGGCCGTTGTGACCGTGGAAACAGCGCGCGTTGGGATAGGCGCCCTTGTTGCGCATGATGTCGATAAAGACGCGGTAACGGCCTTCCTCGTGCAGCCGGTCGATCGCGGAATCGAAAATCTGGTCGTAGTTCACTCGCGTCTCGCTGCTCTTGCGGTCGCCATGCGAAATCCGCGGGCGCCGCGTTCCTGCCATGCTCTGTTGTTCCGCCTCAACGTGCGAGAGGGCGGTTGGTTTCGGCGGTATTTAAGGGGCGGGGGGCGCTTTTGCCACAGCGATCTTTGCGAGTGGCTCGCAGGGCTTGCGCGCGGATCAGAAGGCCTCGGCGGCCCCGAAACCGCGGGCGGAGAGCGCATTGTCCAGCCCCTTGGCTCCCTCCAGCGGGCCGGTGACGACGAAGCGGTTGGGGCCGCGTTGCGCGAAGCTTTGCCCGTCGAGCAGATCTGCGATCCGCCGGGCGATGCCGTCTGCGCCATCGACCTGCGCGACATGGGCGCCGAAGGCCTGGCCCAGTTCCTCGGCGAGCAGCGGGAAGTGCGTGCAGGCCAGCACCAGCGTGTCGATCTCCGCGCCGCCGGGCATGGCGGCAAGGCGCGCGGCGATCTCGGCGATGGGGGCGGGGTCGACCGGTTGCCCGCGCAGCTTGGCTTCGGCCGCCGCGACAAGGCCCGGGGCGGCGATGCGCAGCAGGCGCTTGTCGGCGGCAAAGCGCGCTTCGAGATCGTCGACATAGGCCTGCCGGATCGTCGCCTCGGTGCCGACGAGGCCGATGGTGCCAGTGCGGGTGAGCGCGGCGGCGGGCTTGATCGCCGGGACGGTGCCGACCACCGGCACCTCCAGCACATCGCGCACCATGCCCAGCGCAATGGTGGAGGCGGTGTTGCAGGCGATGCAGGCAAGCCGCGGCTGATAGCGTTCGGTCATCCGGCCCAGCAATCCGGCGACCCTTGCGGCGATCTGGGCTTCGGTCTTGGTGCCATAGGGCAGGCCCGCAAGGTCGGCGGCGTAGATCACCGGGGCTTGCGGAAGCAGTTTGCGCAGCGCGTCATAGACCGTCAGCCCGCCGACACCGGAATCGAACAGCAGGATGGGGGAGGATTTGTCCAAGTCTCTCAAACCCGTTCGCCCTGAGCTGGTGTTGCTTAGCAACAGTTTCGCTTCCGAAGGGCCGTTTTTTCTTGCAGAAGTTGCGCTAGAAGAAGTGCAGCCCTTCGACAAGCTCAGGGCGAACGGAGGGTTGCTTTGGATTCTGTTTTCGCCGCGCTGCTGGGCTTTGTGCTGGGCTCGATCCCCTTCGGCCTGATCCTCACCCGCGCTGCGGGGCTGGGCGATGTGCGCAAGATCGGCAGCGGCAGCATCGGCGCAACCAACGTCCTTCGCACCGGGAACAAGGGGCTGGCAGCGGCGACCGTGCTGCTCGATGCGGCAAAGGCGGCGGTGCCGGTGCTAGTGGCGGGGGCGTTGTGGCCCGGCAACGAGGGCATCGCGGCGGTTGCGGCGGTGGCGGGGCATTGCTTCACGCCGTGGCTCGCCTTCAAGGGCGGCAAGGGCTTCGCCAGCGCTGCGGGAGCGCTTGCGGCACTGGCGTGGCCCGCGATGCTCGCTTGTGCGGCGGTGTGGGCGATCACGCTCTATATCAGCCGCATTTCGAGCGTGTCCTCGCTGGTGACGGTGATCGCCGCGCCGGTGATCGCGTGGCTGCTGGGCTATCCGCAGGTAATCGCCGCGCTGATCGCGATTGCCGCAATCGTCATCGTCCAGCACCGCGCCAATATCGGCCGGTTGATGCGGGGGGAGGAGCCCAGAGTCGGCTCTTCATCGGCCAAGCCGTGATGCGGGGTCGCGACTGATGGAGAGCACGGGGTCGCAGCCAACGCTCTCACAGGCAGAGGCCTTCGCGCGCATTCGCCTGTTGCGCTCGCCCAATATTGGCCCGGTGAGCTATCGCCAGCTGCTCGCCCGCTTCGGCACGGCGGCGGCGGCGCTCGATGCGCTGCCCGATCTCGCCAGCCGGGGGAGAGGGCCCTATCGCCCCGCCAACGCGGAGAGCATCGAGCGTGAGGTCGCCGCCGTGCGGCGGGCAGGCGCGCGGTATCTGTTCCACGATCAGCCCGATTACCCCGCGCTGCTGGGCGAACTCGATTCCGCCCCGCCGATCGTGACCTGCCGTGGCCGCCTCGCACTCGCCTCGGAGCCCTGCGTGGCGCTGGTGGGCGCGCGCAATGCCAGCGCCGCCGCCGTCAAACTGGCGCGCGATTTCGCCGCTGCGCTGGCCGAGGCGGGCTTTACCGTCGTCTCGGGCCTCGCGCGCGGGATCGACGGCGCGGCGCATGAAGGCGCCTTCCCGCAGACAATCGGCGTCATCGCCAGCGGCATCGACATCGCCTATCCCCCGCAGCACACTGATTTGCAGGAGCGCATCGCCAGCGAGGGCCTGCTGATCGCCGAGCAGCCCCCCGGCACCGAGCCGCGCGGGCGGCATTTCCCCTCGCGCAATCGCATCATCGCAGGCCTCGCCAGCGGCACGCTGGTGATCGAGGCCGCGCCGCAATCGGGCAGCCTCATCACCGCGCGGCTGGCGGGCGAGGCTGGGCGCGAGGTGATGGCGATCCCCGGTTCCCCGCTCGATGCCCGCGCGGCGGGGTGCAACCACCTCATCCGCGAAGGCGCGGTGCTGGTGCAGACCCCCGACGAAGTGGTCGAACTGCTGCAAAGCTTCACCGGCGCGCCGCGCTCACGCTTTCGGGTCGGCGAGGGTGCCGCGGATTTCGACTTTGCCGAACTCGCGCGGCTCGACTGGGGCGAAGCGCGCGCCGATCTTAGCCGCGACATCGCGAGCCTGCTGACCAACGCGCCGATTGCGACCGACGAGCTTATCCGCCAGTCCGGTGCGAGCCCGGCCGAAGTGCACATGGCGCTGCTCGAACTGGAACTGGCGGGCGAGTTGGTGCGCGAGGCCGATGGAACCGTGCGGCGCGCCTGACGCCGCTCGCTCTCAGGATCGCGCGACGTTATTTGATCCGGCGCTCAGCCGCGCTTGGGCATGATGACCCCGCAGGCGACCCGCGCGCCCGAAGAGGCCATCGCGCGGTAATCGTCCGCCTGCGCATGGACCATCACCGCAGAACCATCAGCATCGCCCAGCAGATAGGGGTTGGCCGCCGTGGCTGCGCCCGCCAGCGTCACGCCGGGGACGGTAAAGCTCGCCTCGCCCGTGCCGTCGGCGCCGATGGTGATGTTGGGCAGGTCGCCCGTGTGATAGCCGCCCGCAGTGTCGAAGCCATGTTCCTTGCCCTGCGGATTGAAGTGACTGCCCGCCGCGGCGAAATCGGGGGTGCAGGCGCCGGTTTCGTGGATATGGAAACCGTGCACGCCTTCCGTCAGGTTCTTGAGCCGCGCCATGACCACCACGCCATTCACGGCCTGGGTCACGGTAACGGTGCCCGCATCCCTGCCGTCGGCCGTCATCACCTTGGCCGTGACCGGCGACGCTGCACCGGGGACGGCCCCGGTCTCCTGCGCACAGGCGGCGAGCGGCACGGCGGCCAGCATGGCAAGCGGCGCAAGCGCAAGGCGGGGCGAAAAGGCGGCGGTCTTGATCATGACGAAAACTCCTTTGTCTGCCCGCCGATAACCTTTCCGACACCACAGGTGTTCCCATCCTGTGGGCGGAGCGCCATAGGGACGCGGCGAGTGGAGCGCGACTTCCTGCTTGACGCATTGCCGCGGCGCGCTTCACCCTCGCGCACACGTACACGTAAGGGACACCTCTCTCAGCCCATGCAACTTGTCATCGTCGAATCCCCCGCCAAGGCGAAAACCATCGAGAAATATCTCGGCAAGGACTTCAAGGTTCTCGCCTCCTACGGCCATGTCCGCGATCTGCCGCCCAAGGATGGCAGCGTAAAGCCGGACGCGGACTTCGCGATGGAGTGGCAACTCTACAGCGACAAGCAGAGCCGCTTCAAGGAGATTGCCGATGCGGCCAAGGGCGCGAGCCGCCTCGTGCTCGCGACCGACCCCGACCGTGAGGGCGAGGCGATCAGCTGGCACGTTCAGGAGCTGCTCAAGAAGCGCAAGAGCCTGCCTGCCAAGGTCGACCGCGTCACCTTCAACGCGATCACCAAGCAGGCAGTGACCGACGCGATGACCCGCCCGCGCGAGCTCGATCAGCCGCTGATCGACGCCTATCTCGCGCGCCGCGCGCTCGATTACCTGTTCGGTTTCACCCTCTCGCCGGTGCTGTGGAGGAAGCTCCCCGGCGCGAAGAGCGCAGGCCGCGTGCAATCGGTCGCGCTGCGCCTGATCGTCGAGCGCGAACGCGAAATCGAGGCCTTCCGTGCGGAGGAATACTGGAGCGTCGTCGCCAAGATGCAGCACGATGGCACGGCCTTCGATGCGCGGCTGGTGAAGTTCCGGGGCGAGAAGCTGGAGAAGCTGAGCCTCGGCGCGCAAGGCATCGCGATGGAGGCCAAGGCCGCGGTCGAGGCCGGACGCTTCACGGTCGAAGGTGTCGAGACCAGGCCGGTCAAGCGCAACCCCGCGCCGCCGTTCACCACCTCGACGCTCCAGCAGGAGGCCGCGCGCAAGCTCGGCTATTCGGCGCAGCACACGATGCGGCTGGCGCAGTCGCTCTACGAAGCGGGCGCGATCACCTATATGCGCACCGACGGCGTGCAGATGGATATGGGCGCGATTCTTGCCGCGCGCGATGCCATCACCGCGCGCTTTTCCGAGGAATATCGCCCTGAAAAGCCGCGCTTCTACAGCACCAAGGCCAAGAACGCACAGGAAGCGCACGAGGCGATCCGCCCGACCGATTTCACCCGCGAACGCGCCGGGACGGGGGACGAGGCGAAGCTTTACGACCTTATCTTCAAGCGCGCGATGGCGAGCCAGATGGCGACCGCGCAGCTCGAACGCACCACCGTCACCTTCCGCGATGCGACCGGCCAGCACGAATTGCGCGCGACCGGCCAAGTGGTGAAGTTCCCCGGCTTCCTCGCCGTCTATCAGGAAGGCTTCGACGATGCCGAGGACGAGGACGGCAACCTCCTGCCGCTGATGCGCGATGGCGATTGCCCGGCCAAGCTGGGCGTCGATGCGACGCAGCACTTCACCCAGCCGCCGCCGCGCTTTTCGGAAGCTTCGCTGGTCAAGCGGCTGGAGGAACTGGGCATCGGGCGGCCTTCGACCTATGCCTCGACCATTCAGACCCTGCGCGACCGCAGTTACGTGCGGATGGAGAAGAACCGCTTCTTCGCGGAAGAAAGCGGGCGGCTGCTGACCGCCTTCCTCGAACGATTCTTCCCTACCTATGTTGCCTATGATTTCACGGCGGGCATGGAGGACGAACTCGATGTCGTCTCCGACGGGCGCGAGGAATACAAGGTGCTGCTCGAACGCTTCTGGCGCGATTTCAAGCCCAAGGCCGATGAGGTGATGGAGAAGCTCCCCTCGGAAGTGACCGAGGCGCTGGACGAGTATCTCTCCGACTTCCTCTTCCCCCCGCGCGAGGACGGCAGCGACCCGCGCGCCTGTCCGCTGTGCGAGGCCGAAGGCCGCTCGGGCGGGCGCCTGTCCCTGCGTGGTGGCAAGTTCGGCGCTTTCGTCGCCTGCGCCAATTACCCCGAGTGCAAGTTCACCCGCCGCTTTGCCCAGCCGGGCGCGGATGGCGCTGACGGGGCCGATGACGGCGTGATCGGCCAGCACCCCGAAACCGGCGAGGACATCCACCGCAAGACCGGCCGGTTCGGCCCCTATGTCCAGATGGGCGAGGGCAAGGAGGCCAAGCGCGCGAGCATCCCCAAGGATCTGGACGATTTCGATCTCGACTGGGCGGTCAAGCTGCTCGACCTGCCACGCATCGTCGGCGCGCACCCCGATACGGGGCTTGAGATCGAAGCCAATATCGGACGCTACGGGCCATACCTGCGGCACGATGGCAAATACGGCAAGCTGTCGAACACGCGCGAGGTGTTCGAAGTCGGCATGAACCGCGCGGTGGCGATTCTCTCCGAGTCGGCGAACCGGGGCGGGGCGGCGCGCGGCAAGTCCGAGCCGATTGCCTCGTTGGGTGCGCACCCGGTCAGCGGCGGGGAGATCAAGGTGATGCCGGGGCGCTTCGGCCCCTATGTCACCGACGGCACCACCAACGCCACGATCCCGCGCGATACCAAGCCCGAGGACGTGACCCTCGACACCGCGATCGCCTTGATCGACGCGCGCATCGCCAAGGGCCCGGTTAAGGGGAAGGCAAAGAAGAAGGCTGCACCCAAGAAGGCCGCCCCCAAGAAGGCGGCGGCCAAGAAGCCCGCCGCCAAGAAGGCGCCCGCCAAAAAGAAAGCGCCGGCAAAACAGGAATAAGCCTGCGATCGGCCGGCGGAGAAAAGCGGCAAATTGCCACGCTATCCGCCGGTCGCGTTTGCAAAAAATAAAGCATTTGGACCCTACCACGGTGGCCGGAAAAAGGGTTCCCGCCGTGATCGAAATTGAAGTCCAGAACGAGACCCACCAGACCCAGAGCCGAATTCGCTTTGCCGCCGTCCCGCGCATTGGCGAAGGATTGCGTCTGCGCGAACCGGACGGGATGTGGGCGAGCTACGACGTGCTCGACGTGTGGTATCAGAAGGCCGAATTCGGCGATGTCTGGATGCCATATCTGCACGTCCGCGTGACGCCCGGCGAGATGGTCGGCACGCTGGAGGCCGATCCCTATTCGGATGATTTTGCCGCGCAGTCCTACGAAACCGGACGGGCCGCGATGGGTGGGGGGCGCTAAAGGTGCAGAATCTGATCAAGCGTAATTCCGGCCCGGGACGCCGTCCGGCAATGGAGGGCAAGTCGCTGGCCGAAAAGCTCGCCCAGAATGAGAAGGCGCTGGAAGCCGAATTGGCCGCCGCTGCCGAGGATGACGCCGCGCGCGCGCAGGTGGTTCCGGCTCCGGCGGCAAGTGCTACCGCCGCGCAGCCTGCCCCGCCTCCCGCCGTCTCGGACGAAGCTGACAACACCGCCGCGATCGTCGCCGCTGCCAAGGCGATGCGCGATCGCTATGCCGGGCAAGCCGCACCGGCCGCGACCGCGCGAACCTGCCTGATCGTCGATGACAGCCGCGTGATCCGCAAGGTATCGAGCAAGATCGCGATCAGCCTCGGCTATGTGCCCATCGAGGCCGAGAACGGCGAGGAAGCGCTCGCCCGGTGCAAGAAGTCGATGCCCGATCTGGTGCTGACCGACTGGAACATGCCCGAAATGGACGGCATCGCCTTCGTCACCAAGCTGCGCAGCATCCCCACACCCAAGGAGCCGGTGGTGGTGTTCTGCACCTCGAACGGGGAGGCCAAGGACATCCACGATGGAATCGCCGCAGGGGCCGACGATTACATCGTCAAGCCGTTCGACGAGGCCGCGTTGAAGGCAAAGCTGGAAAAGCTGGGGCAGGGATAATCCGGCCTAAAGCCAACAATTGTTGGATAAACAGGGCCTAGACAAAGACTCTGGTGTTTGCGAACGGGATCGGTCCGCAGGGCGATGCCTTGCATCCAAATTGGATCCCGCCATGCCGACGACCTTTGACCAGACCCAGTCGCCCAGGATCGGGCAGATCACCTTCCGCCAACTGGCCGATGCCATGCCGCAGATGGTCTGGTCGACCCTGCCGGACGGCTCGCATGATTACTACAATGCGCGCTGGTACGAATTCACCGGCGCGCCTCCCGGATCGACCGATGGCGAAGGCTGGAACGACATGTTCCACCCCGACGATCAGGAACGCGCCTGGGGTATCTGGCGGCACAGCCTCGAGACGGGCGAACCTTACGAGATCGAATACCGCCTGCGTCATCACAGCGGCGAGTATCGCTGGACGCTGGGCCGCGCGCTGCCCGTTCGCGATGAAACCGGCACGATCATCCGCTGGGTCGGCACCTGCACCGATATCCACGAACAGAAGGAAATCGCGTCGATGAATGCGGTGCTGAGTCGCGAGCTCAGCCACCGCATCAAGAACATCTTCGCGGTGATCGGCGGGATCATCGGCATTTCGGCGCGGCAATTCCCCGAGATGAGCGAACTTGCCAGCCAGTTGCAGGCGCGGGTCGCTTCGCTTGGGCGCGCGCATGACTATGCCCGCCCGCACAGCGAGGAAAGCGCTCCGCATATCGGCTTCCCGACGCTGAAGGAGATGCTGCGGCAGCTGCTGAAGCCCTATCCCGCGCTCGACGAAGGGCGGGTGACGATCGAGGGCGACGATCTCAAGATCGATGATCGCGGGGCTACGCCGATCGGCCTCGCGTTTCACGAGTTTGCAACCAATTCGATGAAATACGGCGCGCTGTCGGTGCCCGAGGGCCGGGTGGCGATGGTGATCGTGGTGGAGGATGGGGCCCTGACGATCACTTGGACTGAAAGCGGCGGCCCGCCCGTCACCGAGCCTACCGAGAGCGGGTTCGGAACGCAGCTCACCGAAATCGCGATCGACGGCCAGCTTGGCGGGACAATCACGCGCGACTGGGCGCCCGAGGGGCTGCGGATTACGGTGAAGGTGCTGGCAAACCGTCTCAGCCGCTGATGCGGCGGGGCGGGGCGCCGTCAGCGCCCTTGCCTTCTCAGCTGAAGCAGACGAGGCTTTGCGGCGGATCGGCCGGGTGCCCGCGGCGACGTTCGAGCGCGTAGGCAACGACCGATAGCAGCGCTTGCGGATCAGCGGGCTTGGTGATCACGCCGATCGTGCCCGCAACGCCATCACCCAGAACGCGTGGATTGGCCGTCACGAAGATCACCGAGGCATCGAATTCGCCAGACAGGCGTGCGCCGATTTCCGGGCCGGTAAGCCCGTCGCGAAGGTGCAGATCGACCAGCGCAAGCGACACGCCGCCAGCCGCCTTGACGATCGCCGAGTCCATGTCGGCGGCGACCCCGACGACTTTGTAGCCGTTCCGTTCGAGAATGCTCTGCATCTCGAAGGCGATGAAAAATTCATCTTCAACTATGAGGATCGTTTCGGACATGAAGCGCAAAGGTGACCAATCGCTGATATGTTCCGTCCGAAGAAAATTATTTTTTTGGGGCCGGGAACGATTGGTACAGCGGAGCGTTCAGCGCACCCAATCGAGCCCGATTTCCTCGAACAGTTCCTTGTCCTCGGCCCAGTTCTCCAGCACCTTGACGTGCAGGAACAGGTGTACCTTCACCCCCAGCACCTCGGACAATTCCTTGCGCGCCGCCTCGCCGATCGCCTTGATCTTCGATCCCCCCTTGCCAAGCACGATCGCGCGCTGGTTATCGCGGGTGACGACGATCTGCTGGTGTATTTCGACGCTGCCATCCTTGCGCAGCTCGTATTTCTCGGGCCGAACCGCGCTGTCATAGGGCAGTTCCTCGTGGAGCTGCTGGTAGAGCTGTTCGCGCGTGATTTCGGCGGCGAGCAGGCGTTCGGATGCATCGGAGACCTGATCTTCGGGATACATCCACTCGGCCTCGGGCATCATCCGCGCGAGCGCGTCCTTCAATTCCGGCACACCGTCGCCGGTCAGGGCCGAGACGAAGTAGATTTCGGCAAAATCGACCTTGCCGCCCAGTTCCTGCGCCAGCGCCAGCAGCGGCTCCTTCTTGGCGCGGTCGACCTTGTTGAGGACGAGGATCTTGCGTTCCGGGCGGGTTGCCAGCGTCTCGAGCAGGGGTTCCAGCTCGTGCCGACGCTGCTTGATCGGATCGACCAGCAACAGCACCGCGTCCGCCGCCTCGGCGCCCTCCCACGCCGCGCTCACCATCGCGCGGTCGAGCCGACGGCGCGGGGCGAATATGCCCGGCGTGTCGACGAGTATCATCTGGGTCGGCGCATCGCCCACGTCATGCAGCGCAATGCCGAGCATCCGCGCGCGGGTGGTCTGCGCCTTGGCGCTGGTGATCGCGACCTTCTGGCCGACAAGGCTGTTCACCAGCGTCGATTTGCCCGCATTGGGCGCGCCGAGCACGGCGACCACGCCGCAGCGTGTGGGGGAGGAGGAGGGGGGGCTGGGTTCGGTCATGCGCGGCTCTTATCGCGTCATTGCACACTTGTCGAAGGGCAGTGGGCGGTCTGTCGGGGCGATCCAGCTTCGCAATCGCACCGGAGGCCGATGTTTCACGTGAAACATTTCGAGAACATTTATCCGAACCGCTCCAGAAAAGCCTTGGCCGCGAGCCGTTCGGCCTCGCCCTTGCTGCTCGCGGTGGCTTCTGCATTGCCGACGTTTCGCACGCTGACTTCGACCGTGAAGCGCGCTGCGTGATCGGGGCCGGAGCGATCGGTGACGGTATAGACCGGCGGCGCGCGGCGGTTGCCCGCTGCCCATTCCTGCAGCGCGCTTTTGGGATGCTTGGCCTTGCCGACGTCACCTTCGAGTTCATCGGCCCACAGGCGGTAGATCAGCGCCTTTGCCGTATCGAACCCGTGTGTGATGAAGCAGGCGCCGATCAGCGCCTCCATCACGTCGCCGAGGATCTTGTCGCTGTCGGCCCCGCCATCGTCGCGCGCCTGCTTGCCGAGGCGGATGTGTTCGGGCAGGCCGATGCTCCGCGCGATCCGCGCGCAGGTGGTGCCGCTGACGAGCGCGTTGAGGCGCTGCGAGAGCTTGCCTTCGGGCGCATCGCCCGCGCGGAACAGCCAGGCCGCGACCGACAGGCCCAGCACCCGGTCGCCGAGAAATTCGAGCCGCTGGTAATCCGCCGCATCGGCCGGGCCGGTGCCGTTGAAGCTGCCGTGGGTGAGTGCCTCGAGCCAGGCGCCGTCGCCCGTCGGGGCAAAGCCGTTCTGCTCAAGCCACGCGCGCGTTTCGGGGGCAAGGCCGGTCACAGCAGGTCTCCGATCCGGTCCCAGCGCGCCGCGCTGAACCATGTGAGCGGATTGCCCCATTCGGCGCTGCCGTCGGTCGACCATACGATGATCGTGGCCCGCCCCACCAGCAGATCCTCGGGCACCAGCCCGACGCCGAACCCGGCCGCGGCCTCGAACCGGCTGTCGAGCGAGCTGTCGCGGTTGTCGCCCATCACGAACAGGCGGCCGGGCGGCACGGTGACTTCGGCAAAGGTGTCCGCCCCCGGCACCGTTCCGAGATCGAGCACGGTGTAGGACGGCCCGCCCGGCAGCGTTTCGCGGAAGGCAGTGTAGCGGCAGGCCTCGGTCCCCTCGGCAGCGCGGACGACATCGGCCGATCCGCACAGGGTGTTGGGCGACATCGGCACTTCCAGAGCGGGCAGGGCCTCACGCGCCAAGGCCTCGCCATTGAGCAGCACTTCGCCATTCACGACTGCCACCCTGTCACCCGGCAGGCCGATCACCCGCTTGATATAGTCCTGCCCGTCGACCGGATGCTTGAAGATCACGATATCCCCGCGCTCGGGCGAGCGAGCGAACAGGCGGCCATCGGGCAGCGGCAGATCGAAGGGCAGCGAATGGCGCGATATGCCGTAGGGCCACTTGGCCGCCAGCAGGTAATCGGCGGTCATCAGGCGCGGCAACATGCTCTCGGTCGGGATCGAGAAGGGCGAGAATACGAATACGCGAAAGGCCAGCACCGCCAGCAACAGCTTGATGATAAACCACGCAAATCCGCCCCAGGCTTCGCCCGTGCGTGCAGGTTGGGCGACCGGCGGCGTATCCCGGAGCGATTGGGTCTTAACATCCATCACCCGTGCCCTTACTCGCAGCCGCACACTTGCGCAAAGGGGAACGGTTATGAGCACTTCCGAGACGGGCCGCGACGAGACGGGGATGGCTGCGGCATGGGCGGGCCTGCGCGCCTTGCCGCAAACGACGCTGGCCGAGCTGTTCGCCGCCGACCCCGCACGGCCCGAAGCGCTCACCCGCCGCATCGCCTGGCCGGTCGAACCGGGCAGCGCGGCCGAGGCGGGGATGCGGATCGACTTTTCCAAGACCCACCTTTCCGATGCGGCGCTGACCCTGTTCGAAGCGCTGGCCGAGGCGTCCGGGTTCGGCGCGATGCGCGACAGCCTGTTCGGCGGCGGGATCGTCAATCCCACCGAAGGTCGCGCTGCCACCCACGGCGCGCTGCGCGGCAGTGGCACGCCCGCGCAGGTCGAGGAGGCTGACGCACTCCTCGCCCGCATGGGGATGCTGGTCGAAGCGATCCATGAAGGCGCGCTCGGCGACGTGCGCCATTGCATCGCGATCGGCATCGGCGGCTCGGCGCTCGGACCCGCGCTGGCGATCGACGCGCTGACCCGCGATCTGGCGCTGGTCGATGTCCACGTGGTCTCCAACATCGACGGGCTTGCGCTCGAGCAGGCGTTCCGCGCCTGCGATCCGGCGACGACGCTGATCGCGGTCGCCTCCAAGACCTTCACCACGATCGAGACCATGACCAACGCCGCCAGCGCGCTGAAGTGGCTTGCCGACAACGGCGTGGAAGACCCCGGCGGGCGCGTGGTGGCGCTCACCGCCTCGCCCGAGAAGGCGGTCGAATGGGGGGTGGACGAGACCCGCGTGCTGCCTTTCGTCGAAAGCGTGGGCGGGCGCTATTCGCTGTTCTCCAGCATCGGCTTTCCGGTGGCGCTGGCGGTGGGGATGGACGAATTCCGCGCGATGCTGGCCGGGGCCAAGGCGGTGGACGATCATTTCCGCGAGACCGAGGGTCGCGCCAATGCCCCGCTGCTGGCGGCTTTCGGCGACCTCTATTACAGCCGTATCCGCGGCTGCCAGACCCGCGCGGTCTTCGCCTATGACGAGCGGCTGGCGCTGCTGCCCGACTATCTCCAGCAGCTCGAGATGGAATCCAACGGCAAGAGCGTGACCGCCGAGGGTGCGCCGGTCGACGGACCGACCGCGGCGATCACCTGGGGCGGGGTGGGCACCGACGCGCAGCACGCGGTGTTCCAGCTGCTGCATCAGGGCACGCACCTGATCCCGGTCGATTTCCTCGTCAGCATCGCGCCCGGTGACGAACTCGATCCGGCGCATCATCGCATCCTGCTGATGAACTGCCTCGCACAAGGCGCGGCGCTGATGGCGGGCAAGCCCTCGGACGATCCGGCGCGCGCCTATGCGGGCGACCGGCCTTCGACCACCTTCCTGATCGACGATTGCGATGCGGCGGCGCTGGGCGCGCTGATCGCCTTCCACGAACACCGCACCTTTGCCGGTGCGGTCTTGATGGGGATCAATCCCTTCGACCAGTTCGGGGTGGAGCTGGGCAAGGCGATCGCCAAGCAGATCGAATCGGGCGAGGGCAGCTTCGATGCCAGCACGATGGCGCTGATGGCCGCCGCCGGGCTGCGCTGAGCGCGCTCACGGGATAGGAGTGCGTCACCAGATCTCAGCATGATTGCGCGAGCGCGCATTCTTGTACCTTGCAACAGGTACAGGCTTGCGCATGATTATCGAAAAATTTCGCTAAATCGGTGAGAACGGAAAGAATCAATGGAATTGCGCAGATCGGCGCGTTCGATTTGCACCTTTCGGTCATTTGCGTATCTTGTGTGACGCTGGCGTTAACCGAAACGCGGCCCCTCTTCATCACCGCAAGGAAGCCCCATGATCCGCGCTGCTCTCGTCCCTGCCATTGCCCTTGTCGCCGCCATCGCCACGCCGCTGGCTGCTGACGATCAGGCGCAAGGCGACGGCACGGCCCGCTCGAAGGTCAAGCCGGCACGCCTGATCGAATTCACCGGCAACCGCGAAATGCTCAAGACGTCCGAGCGTCTGCGCGTGTGGCGTGCCGAAGTGGGCTACAAGCTCGACATCGACACGGCCGGCGTGCCGACCGATTGCGAACTGACCGAGAAGTTCCGGATGAACTACGTCAACGACCGGCTGTGCGAGGTGCTGATCAAGCATCACACCTTCGAACCGGCGGTCGATGGCAGCGGTGCTGCGGTCGAAGGGAGCTACGAAGGCTCGCTCAACTTTGTGGAAATGCGCGAGAAAGAGTGACGTTCTGGCGGCACGAACCGGCTGCGATTGGCCCCTTCGCACCCCCAGCGGCATCCGGCCGCAAACCCTGTATTGGCCCGCTTCGGCCGATAATTCTTTGACATTCGGGCGCGGAGGCCCCATCTGCGCCCCATCGAAGCGCGCTAGCCATGCGTGAAGCGGCGGAATTCTGAAAGCATCCGCCCCGGCCGCGCCTCGGTTTTTTCCCAAGACTTCCCTTTTCACGCGGGCGGTTTCAACCCCCGCGCCGCGCGCCCTGTAAAGGTCTGCGCGCGTCGCAGATACTTTGCGAGTTTCACATCTCATGACCACTTTTGCTGACCTCGGGCTGTCGCAACCCGTGCTCCAGGCCCTCGACATGAAGGGCTATTCGACCCCGACCCCGATTCAGGAGCAGGCGATCCCGCCCGTGCTCAAGGGCCGCGATCTGCTCGGTATCGCGCAGACGGGCACCGGCAAGACCGCCGCCTTCATGCTCCCCAGCATCGACCGGCTGCGTGAGGCGGACAAGCAGATCCCGTTCAAGTCCTGCCGGATGCTGGTGCTGGCACCCACCCGTGAACTGGCTGTGCAGATCGCCGACAGCGCCAAGGATTACGGCGCGCTCGCGGGCCTCAAGGTCCAGTGCATCGTCGGCGGCACGAGCGTGGGCAAGGATCGCAACAAGCTGCACCGCGGCACCGACATTCTCGTCGCCACGCCGGGCCGCCTGCTCGACCTGATCGACCAGAAGGCCTTCAACTTGAACGGGATCGAAGTGCTGGTGCTGGACGAGGCCGACCAGATGCTCGACCTCGGCTTCATCCACGCGCTGCGCAAGATCCGCGAACTGGCCCCCAAGGATCGCCAGACGCTGTTCTTCAGCGCGACCATGCCCAAGGCGATCAAGGAACTGGTGAGCGGCTATTGCAACAATCCGGTGCAAGTGTCGGTGACGCCCGAAAGCACCACGGCGGAACGCATCGACCAGTATCTCTTCATGGTGCAGCAGGACGAGAAGCTCAGCCTGCTCCAGATGATCCTCCAGCGCCGCCACCAAGTGCCGGGCGAATTCGAGCGCATCCTGATCTTCACCCGCACCAAGCACGGCGCGGACCGGGTGGTGAAGAAGCTCGCCCAGAGCGGGATCGAGAGCAACGCCATCCACGGCAACAAATCGCAGCCGCAGCGTCAGCGCGCGCTCGACGAGTTCCGCAAGGCGCGCGTGCCGATTCTGATCGCGACCGATGTGGCCGCGCGCGGGATCGACATTCCGGGTGTTTCCCACGTCATCAATTACGAACTGCCCAACGTGCCCGAGCAATATGTCCACCGCATCGGCCGCACCGCGCGGGCCGGGCGTGACGGCATCGCGATTGCTTTCTGTGCCGAGGACGAGCGCGCTTATCTCAAGGACATCCGCAAGGTGACGGGTGCCGAGCTCGAGCGTCTGCCGCTCCCCGACAATTTCCGCGCCGTAGTGGAGGGCGAAGGCCCGACCAAGCCCGCGCCGCGTCAGCCGATGAAGCGGGTCAATCCGCGTCCGCTCGGCCAGCGCGGGGCCCCCAAGGGCGAGCAGCGCGGCGAGCGTCGTTCGCAGCAGGGCGATCATCGCCGCACCGGCAATGCGCCGCAGGGTGAGCGTCGTCCGCAGGGCGATCGAAAGCCGCAACAGGCGCAGGGACAAGGCCGTCCCGCAGGTGGAGGCGATCGTCGCCAGCCCGGTGGGGCCGGTCGTCCCGGCGGCAATGGTGGCAATGGTGGCAATGGGGGCGGTAACGGTGGCCGTGGTCGCGGCCGCGGTCGCTCCGGCGGCGGTGGCGGTCGTCCGCGCGCTGCCAGCGTCTGACGCTTCGGCGTAACCGGCACCACCGGCGCGGCGAACTCCCGATGGGGTGTGCGCCGCACCATTGGAATTGTGCCGTTCTTGGGCCATAGCGCGCATCCTCACTCAGAAGGATGCGCGCCGTGGCCGACGAATACGATTTTGACCTCTTCACCATCGGCGCAGGTTCGGGCGGGGTGCGTGCGAGCCGCGTCGCCGCCGCGCACGGTGCGCGCGTGGCCGTGGCCGAGGAGCACCGCGTCGGCGGCACCTGCGTTATCCGTGGCTGCGTGCCCAAGAAGATGCTCGTCTACGGCGCGCATTTCGCCGAGGATCTGGTGGATGCCGAGCATTTCGGCTGGAGCATCGAGGGCAAGCGCTTCGACTGGGCGGCGCTGCGCGACCGGGTGCTCGACGATGTGACCCGGCTTGAGGGGCTCTACGGCCAGACCCTTTCGAACCACAATGTCACCATCTTCAAGGAACGCGCCACAATCACGGGCGATCACGAAGTGACGCTGGCGAGCGGCAAGGTCGTCACCGCGGCGCATATCCTGATCGCCACCGGCGCGCGCCCGCACGTGCCGAGCTTTCCCGGCAGCGAGCATGTCATCACCTCGAACGAGGCGTTCCATCTGGACAGCCTGCCGCGCCGCATCCTGATTGCGGGCGGTGGCTATATCGCCAACGAATTTGCAGGTATCTTCAACGAGTTCGGCTGCAAGGTGACGATCGCCAACCGCTCGGACACGATCCTGCGCGCCTATGATGCGAGCCTGCGCGACCGGCTGCTGCAGATCTCGATGGTCAAGGGCATCACCTTCCTCTTCAATGCCGAGTTCGAAAGCATCGAGAAGCAGGACGACGGCTGCCTTCTGGTCAAGCTGACCGGGCAGGAGGCTTGCGAATATGACGCGGTGATGGTCGCCACGGGCCGCGTCCCCAATATCGAGGGGCTGGGGCTGGAGACCATCGGGGTCGAGACCGGCACGCGCGGGCAGATCGTGGTCGACGCATTCAGCCGCACCAATGTGCCTTATATCTATGCCGTGGGCGACGTGACCGACCGGGTGCAGCTCACCCCCGTGGCGATCCGCGAGGGGCAGGCCTTTGCCGATAGCGTGTTCGGCCCGGGCGAGCCCTATGCGGTCGACCATTCCTGCGTGCCGAGCGCGGTGTTCAGCCACCCGCCCATCGCCGCCGTCGGCATGACCGAGGGCGAGGCGCGCAACACGCTCGGCAATATCAAGGTCTACCAGTCCGACTTCCGCCCGATGAAGCACGTGGTCGCGGGCCGCAACGAGCGGTGCCTTTACAAGATGATCGTCGATGCGGCGAATGACCGGATCGTGGGCATCCACATGATCGGCCCCGAAGCGCCCGAGATCATGCAGGCCGCCGCGGTGGCGGTGAAGGCCGGGCTGACCAAGGCCGATTTCGACGCGACCGTCGCGATCCACCCGACCATGGCGGAAGAGCTGGTGCTGTTCAAATGAAACCGGCTGGCAAGACCGTGCTGCTCACCGGCGGCAGCGCCGGGATCGGGCGCGAAATTGCGCGGCAATTGCAGGCCAGGGGTGCGCAGGTGATCCTCACCGGGCGCGATCCCGCACGCCTCGCGGCGATGGCGGGGGAGGGGTTCGAGACCATCGCCGCCGACCTGTCGAGCGCCGCCGGGGTCGATGCTTTGGTTACGGCGCTGGGCGAACGCGAGATCGACATTCTCATCAACAATGCCGGGCTCGGCGTGGCGCATGATGTGCGCGCCGCGATGCCCGATCCCGATGCGGCGGACGGGTGCCTCTACGCCAACCTCGCCGCCCCGGTGCGCCTCATCACCGCGCTCCTGCCGCGCCTGCGCGCGCGGCCCGAGGCGGCCATCGTCAACGTCACCAGCGGCCTCGCGATTGCGCCCAACACCGCCAGCGCGGTCTATTGCGCGAGCAAGGCGGGCTTGCGGAGCTACACCATGTCGCTGCGCTCGCAGCTGGCGAATGAGCCGATTGCGGTGATCGAGGCGCTGCCGCCGGTGGTCGACACGCAGATGACCGCCGACCACAAGACCAGCAAGATGCCGCCCGAGGAATGCGCCCGCCAGATCATCGCCGCGCTGGAGAACGGCCACGACGAGGCCAATGTCGGCATGGTGAAGGTGCTGCGCGCGGTCTATTCGCTCTCGCCCGCGCTGGCGCGCAGCATCATGCGGCGGTTCTAGCCTGCGAAGCGTGCGGGGCTGAAGGCCTCGAACGACAATCCCGCCGCCGCCGCATCCCTTGGGAACGCAAGGCCGAGCACCGCCGCCGCCGCGATCCGCGAGAGGGCAGGCGCGGTCTGGAACCCCGCGCCGCCTTGCCCTGCGCACCAAAAGAAGCCGCGCGCATCCGCCGCTTCGCCCACCACCGGCAATTCGTCCGGCGCGAAGCTTCTGAGGCCCGCCCAGGAATGGCTGATGCGCCGGATGGGGAGGGTGGTTGCCTGCTGCACCCGGTCGGCGGCGATGGCCTTGTCGAGTTCCTCGGCGGCGGCATCGCAAGGGTCGCACGGGGTCTGGTCCATCGAAGACGCGAGCAATTGCCCGCGCCCCTCAGGGAGCAGGTAGAATCCTTCGCCGACCGTCTTGGTGAAGGGCCATGCATGGACATCCTCGCCCTCGGGTGCGGGAAAGCTGATGACGGTGCGACGGCGCGGCTCGATGCCGATGGGATGGGCGCCCGCCTTCCGCGCGATGGCGTCCGCCCAGGCTCCGGCGGCATTGACCACCGCGGGCGCGGCGTAGGTCTCGCCCGGCGTTTCGACCCGCCACGCATCGCCGGCGCGCGCAATCGCACCGACCCGCGCGCCCGTTACCAGAGCGCCGCCTGCCGCTTTCAGAGCAGCGACGTGGGATTGCAGCATCGCATGGGTATCGAGTTTCAGCGAACCGTGATCGACCAGCGCCGCCGCGCAGGCCTCGGGCTTCAGCGCAGGCATCAGCGCGCGGGCTTCGTCAGGGCCGATGCGTGCGTAATCGCAGTCATAATGCCGGTGCACCGCCTCCAGCGCATCGAGCGCGGGCGTCTCCTCCGCTCCGGCGATATGCAGCGCCGGATGCAGCGAGCCATGCGCCGCCAGCTCCGCCATGCTCAGCGCGGTCAGCGTCCGCACGGGTTCGTTGCCGAGGCCATAATGCGCAAAGGCGACGCTGCGCCCGGAGGCGTGGTAGCCCGGCGCGCTTTCGCCCTCCAGCACCACAACCCTGGCGTGCGGCGCGATCCGCGCGGCGAGGCTGAGCCCCGCGATCCCGCCGCCGATCACCACCACGTCCGCCGTCTGCATCGCGACTCCTCCCGGCACTTTTGCCACGTTGACGCTTGCGGCGTGCTAAGGCAACGCACCCGATCAAGAGAGCCACCGGAGAGGAACCCCCGTGTCCGCCAATATCGCCGAAATGGAACGCCGCCGCGAAGCAGCCCGGATGGGCGGCGGCCAGAAGCGCATCGACGCGCAGCACGCCAAGGGCAAGCTGACCGCGCGCGAGCGGCTCGACGTGCTGCTCGACGAAGGCAGCTTCGAAGAGCTCGACACCTATGTCGAACATGACTGCGTCGATTTCGGGATGGAGGATCAGAAGATCACCGGCGACGGTGTGGTGACCGGCAGCGGCACCATCAACGGGCGTTTGGTCTATGTGTTCAGCCAGGACTTTACCGTCTTCGGCGGCTCGCTGTCGAAGCGTCATGCGGAGAAGATCTGCAAGGTGATGGACACCGCGATGAAGGTCGGCGCGCCGGTGATCGGCCTCAACGATTCGGGCGGGGCGCGCATTCAGGAGGGCGTGGCGAGCCTCGGCGGCTATGCCGAGGTGTTCCAGCGCAATGTGCTGGCGAGCGGCGTGGTGCCGCAGATCAGCCTCATCATGGGGCCCTGCGCGGGCGGGGCCGTCTATAGCCCGGCCATGACCGACTTCATCTTCATGGTGAAGGATTCGAGCTATATGTTCGTCACCGGCCCCGACGTGGTAAAGACCGTCACCAACGAGGTCGTCACGCAGGAGGAACTGGGCGGGGCGATCACCCACACCACCAAGACCAGCGTCGCCGATCTCGCCTACGAGAACGATGTCGAGGCGCTGCTGGCCACCCGGCGCTTCTTCGACTTCCTGCCGCTTTCGAACCGCGAGACGGTGCCCGAACTGCCCACCACCGACCCGTGGGACCGTCTGGAGAACAGCCTCGACACGCTGATCCCCGATAACGCCAACCAGCCCTATGACATGCACGAAGTCATCACCAAGGTGCTGGATGAGGGCGACTTTTTTGAAATCCAGCCCGCCCACGCAGGCAACATCATCTGCGGCTTTGGCCGCGTGGAAGGCCGCACCGTCGGCGTGGTGGCGAACCAGCCGATGGTGCTCGCGGGCGTGCTCGACATCAATTCCTCGAAGAAGGCCGCGCGTTTCGTGCGCTTCTGCGATGCCTTCGAAATTCCGATCATCACCTTCGTCGACGTGCCGGGCTTTCTTCCGGGCACTGCGCAGGAGCTGGGCGGCATCATCAAGCACGGCGCGAAGCTGCTGTTCGCCTATGCCGAGGCGACCGTGCCCAAGATCACCGTCATTACCCGCAAGGCTTACGGCGGGGCCTATGACGTGATGGCGAGCAAGCACCTGAGGGGCGACCTCAACTACGCCTGGCCCACCGCCGAAATCGCGGTGATGGGCGCGAAGGGCGCGGTGGAGATCATCTTCCGTCAGGAAAAGGACGACCCGGCCAAGATCGCCGAGCGCACCAAGGAATACGAAGACCGCTTCGCCAACCCCTTCGTCGCGGCGCAGCGCGGTTATATCGACGAGGTAATTTATCCGCACTCGACCCGGAAGCGGATCGCGCTGGGGCTACGCAAGCTGCGGACGAAGCAGTTGGAGAACCCGTGGAAGAAGCATGACAATATTCCGCTGTGAGGTTCGAATATGGGCATGACTCAAATGCTTCGGAAGGAGGCTGAGGATCGCTGGCCGAACCTCAAGAGCTTCTTTGAATGTTACCTGCATCAGAACTGGGATGTTTTCGACGAGACTCCGCAAGAGGCGGTCGATCGCGCAATCACCGAGACGCCTCTAGATAAACTCAAGGTGATCACGACCGAGTGGTGGGATTGGAATGCGCGCTCCGCCCGCGCTCCGAGCTTGGAGCGACAGATTAACGAGGGTCTTGGCGTGAACGTGCTTTTCGAGACACCAACTGAAGCTCGCGAATTCATGAACCTCGTTTACGACAAGCTGATCGTCGCAATCCGAAAAGAAGAAAAGGGCTGGAAGCCATGAAACTCGGACGCCTCAACCACATCGGGGTCGCAACGCCCTCCATCGCCGACAGCATCGCGTTCTACCGCGACGTCATGGGCGCGACGAAAATCCACACGCCGTTCGACCTTGAGGAGCAGGGCGTGAAGGTCTGCTTCGTCGACACCCCCGGTTCGGACGGGGCGATGAACGGCACCCAGATCGAGCTGATCGAGCCGCTGGGCGAGAACTCCACGCTCGCGGGCTTCATTGCCAAGAACCCCTTGGGCGGGCAGCATCACCTGTGCTTCGAGGTGCCCGATATCGCCGAGGCGCGCTCGGAATTCGAGGCGCTCGGCAAGCGCATCCTCGGCCCCACGCGCATCGGCGCGCACGGGACGCCGATCTTTTTCGTCCATCCCAAGGACATGGGCGGCATGCTTACCGAGATAATGGAGACGCCCAAAGAGGGCACGCACTGGTCGAACTGAACCCCCGGAGAAAAGAATGTCCTACGAAACCATCCGCGCGGAACGTGAAGGACCGCTGCTCACCATCACCCTCAACCGCCCCGAACGGCTCAACGCCATGCCGCCGCAGATGGCGGACGAGCTGGGGCAGGCGTTCTACGATCTTGGCGATGCGCGTGCGGTGCTGATCACCGGCGAGGGCAAGGGCTTCTGCTCGGGCGCGGACCTTTCGGCGCGGGGTGCGGGGTCTGCGCTCGGCAGCAAGGGCGGCAGCCACGAGGCGCTGATCAACCACTACAACCCGGCGATCAGCCAGCTGATCCGCGCGCAGGTGCCGGTGATCTGCGCGGTCAACGGCCCGGCGGCGGGCGTAGGGTGCTCGCTCGCTTTGGCGGCGGACTTCACCATTGCCGCCAAGAGCGCGTACTTCCTGCAGGCCTTCGTCAATATCGGCCTCGTGCCGGACGGCGGATCGACCTGGCTGCTCACCCGCGCCATCGGCCGCGCGCGCGCCACGCGGATGATGATGCTGGGCGAGAAGATCAGCGGCCAGCAGGCCGAGGAATGGGGCCTCGTCTACAAGTGCGTCGAGGACGCCGACCTGATGACCGAAGCGCGTGCGCTCGCGGAAAAGCTCGCCAACGGGCCGACCGTCGCCTACGCGACGATGAAACGCAACATCGCCACCGCGCTCGACCAGAACCTCCAGATGGTGCTGCTCGCCGAGGCCGAGGGCCAGCGGATTGCGGGCGCGACCAAGGACGCGATGGAGGGCGGCATGGCGTTCCTCCAGAAGCGCAAGGCGGAATTCAAGGGGCACTAGGCCCTCCCCAAGAACCGTTCGCCCTGAGCTTGTCGAAAGGCCGTTTTGATTCCTAGTGCGTTGCGCAAGAAGAAGGGCAGGGCTTCGACAGGCTCAGCCCGAACGGATATGGTATAGAAATGACCCAAAAACCCACCCTCTCTGACTGGAACGCCCTTGCCGCCAAGGAAGTGAAGGGCCGTGACCTCACTTGGCAAACGCCCGAAGGCTTCACGATCAAGCCGCTGTATACGGCCGAGGATCACGCCGGGTTCGATCCGGGCCTGCCCGGTTTTGCGCCCTTCACGCGCGGGGTGAAGGCTTCGATGTATGCGGGCCGTCCGTGGACGATCCGGCAATATGCGGGCTTCTCGACCGCCGAGGAATCGAACGCCTTCTATCGCCGCAATCTGGCGATGGGGCAGAAGGGCCTGTCGGTCGCCTTCGACCTCGCCACCCACCGTGGCTATGACAGCGATCACCCGCGCGTCGTCGGCGATGTCGGCAAGGCGGGGGTGGCGATCGATACGGTCGCGGACATGGAGATCCTGTTCGACCAGATCCCCTTGGATTCCATGAGCGTTTCCATGACGATGAACGGCGCGGTGATCCCGGTGCTGGCCTTCTTCATCGTCGCTGCCGAACGTCAGGGCGTGTCGCAGGACAAGCTGGACGGCACGATCCAGAACGACATCCTCAAGGAGTTCATGGTCCGCAACACCTATATCTACCCGCCCGAGCCTTCAATGCGGATCATCTCGGACATCATCGCCTACACCTCGGCCAACATGCCGAAATTCAACTCGATTTCGATCAGCGGCTACCACATGCACGAGGCCGGGGCGACGGCGGTGCAGGAGCTCGCCTTCACCATCGCCGACGGCAAGGAATACGCCCAGCGGGCGATGGCCGCGGGGCTCGACATCGACGCCTTCGCTGGGCGGCTGAGCTTCTTCTTCGGCATCGGCATGAACTTCTTCATGGAGATCGCCAAGCTGCGCGCCGCGCGCACGCTGTGGTGGCGGGTGATGGACGGCCTCGGGGCGAAGGACGAACGCTCCAAGATGCTGCGCACCCACTGCCAGACCAGCGGCGTCAGCTTGCAGGAGCAGGACCCCTACAACAACGTCATCCGCACCACGGTGGAAGCGATGGCGGCGGTGCTGGGCGGGACGCAGTCGCTCCACACCAATGCATTGGACGAGGCGATTGCGCTGCCGACGGATTTCAGCGCGCGGATTGCCCGCAACACCCAGCTGGTGCTGCAAGAGGAAAGCGGCATCTGCAACGTCGTCGATCCGCTCGGCGGCTCGCACTACATCGAGGCGTTGACAGCGACGCTGGTTGAGGAGGCCGAGAAGCTTATCGCCGAGGTCGACGCGGCAGGTGGGATGACCGCCTTCGTCGCCACCGGCGCGCCCAAGGCCGCGATCGAGCGTGCGGCGGCGGAAAAGCAGACCCGGGTCGACAAGGGCGAGACGGTGATCGTCGGCGTCAACAAGTACCGCAAGGAAAGCGAGGACGCGCTGGAGACGCTGGAGGTCGACAACCAGAAGGTCCGTGCAGGCCAGATCGCTCGCCTCGCCAAGGTCCGCGACAGCCGCGACGAGGCGGCGTGCCGTGCAGCGCTGGCGGCGCTGACGGCGGGCTGTGCGCAAGGCGAGAATGTGCTGGCGCTGGCGGTGGAAGCTGCGCGCCACGACGCGACTTTGGGCGAGATTTCCGCGGCGATGGAAGAGGTCTTCGGCCGCCACGATGCCACCCCCGCACCGGTCACGGGCGTCTACAGATCCGCCTATGAATTCGACCGCCGCTGGGCCCAAGTGACCGATGGCGTCGAAGCCGTGGGCCGCCGCCTGGGCCGCAAGCCTCGCATCATGATCGCCAAGATGGGCCAGGACGGCCACGACCGCGGCGCGAATGTGATCGCCAGCGCCTTCGGCGACATGGGCTTCGAGGTGATCTCCGGACCTTTGTTCCAGACCCCGCAGGAGAGCGCCGCGATGGCGCTGGAACACGATGTCGACGTGGTCGGCGCGTCCAGCCTTGCCGCGGGCCACAAGACGCTGATCCCCGAACTGATCCGCCTGCTTCGCGAAGCGGGCCGCGGCGATATCAAGGTGACCGCAGGCGGCGTCATCCCCCCGCAGGACTACGACTACCTGCGCGAGGCGGGGGTGCAAGGGATCTACGGTCCGGGCTCGAACGTGGTGGAATGCGCGGCGGATATTCTGGTGCTGCTCGGGCACAACATGCCGCCGCTGGGCGAGGGGCTGGACGAGGCGGCGGAGTGAGCGAGGAAAGCGACTTCATCTTCATCGACTTTGCGGCAATCGGCAGGACAGTCGTGACGATATCGGATGAACAGGGCAGTCGACCCGACCCCGATTGGCATCGCGAGGTCTTGGCGAGCCAATATGTTTTCATCGAATTCCTTGCCGAACAACACCTCCTCGCCGAAGGGGTCGAATTCAAACGGTCGCCCGATCTGGTGGTGCGCTGGTTGCAGCTGAATCAGAAAGGCCGTCGCTTCGCACGGTCTGAGTACGATAAGTGGCTAAGATCGGTCGACAAGTCCGGAACGTCTGAAGCGATAAAGCGTGACAAGCTGGTTAAGCGATGGGCGAAATATTGCGCGAAGGAAAATCAATGACCCACCCCCGCACCGACTGGACCCGCGCCGAGATCGCGGCCCTCTTCGACCTGCCCTTCACCGAGCTGCTGTTTCAGGCCGCCAGCGTCCACCGCGCGTACCACCCCGCCACCGAGGTGCAGCTCTGCACCCTGCTCAGCATCAAGACCGGCGGGTGTCCGGAGGATTGCGGCTATTGTTCGCAGTCGGTGAAGGCCGACAGCGGCGTCGAGGCGACCAAGTTGATGGACGTGCAGGCCGTGCTCCAGCGCGCGGCGCAGGCGAAGGATGCGGGCAGTCAGCGCTTCTGCATGGGCGCGGCGTGGCGCAATCCCAAGGACCGCGACATGCCCGCGATTGTCGCAATCGTGAAGGGCGTGCGGGCGATGGGCCTCGAGACCTGCATGACGCTGGGGATGCTCGAGCCGCATCAGGCGGCAATGCTGGCGGAAGCCGGCCTCGATTACTACAACCACAATATCGACAGCTCGCCGGAATATTACGAGCGCGTCATCTCCACCCGCGACTTCCAGTGCCGCTTGGATACGCTCGATCACGTGCGCAAGGCGGGGATCAATGTGTGCTCGGGCGGGATCGTCGGCATGGGCGAGACGCGCGAGGACCGGGTCGGCTTTGTCCACACGCTCGCCACCCTGCCGCAGCACCCGGAGAGCGTGCCGGTCAACGCGCTGGTGCCGGTCAAGGGCACGGTGCTGGGCAATATGCTGGCGGACACGCCGCTTGCGAAAATCGACGATATCGAGTTCGTCCGCACCGTCGCGGTCGCGCGCATCACCATGCCGCGCTCGATGGTGCGGCTCTCGGCAGGGCGCGAATCGATGTCCGAGGCGACGCAGGCGCTGTGCTTCCTCGCCGGTGCCAACTCGATCTTCACCGGCGACAAGCTGCTCACCGCGCCCAATGCGGGCGACGACAGCGACGGCGCGCTGTTCGCCAAGCTCGGCCTCACCGCGCTGAAGGGCGAGGAGCCCGCGCGCGCCTGCAAGAGCGCGGTGCCGGCGGAGTGATCGGACTCCTCGCCGCAGCGGCCCTTGCCACGGCGGCGCCCGCAGCCGAGCCCGCTCCGCTCACCATTGGCGAGACCGTCACGCTCGAAGCGCTGGGCGAGGAGCGCGGCGTCAATATCGTCCTGCCGATCGGTTACGCCGAGGAGCCGGACAGGCGCTGGCCGGTGGTCTATCTGCTCGATGGCGGGGTGACGCAGGACCTGTTCATGGGCGCTGGCCTCCAGCGCTGGAACACCATCTGGGGGCGCAGCGCGGATGCGATCATCGTCGGGATCGAGACGAAGAACCGCCAGCGCGAATTGCTCCCGCCAACCGGCGATCCCGCCGAGAGCGAGCGCTGGCCCACCGCGGGCGACAGCGCCGCTTTCCGCGCGTGGATCGCGGGGACCGTCAAGCCGATGATCGAAGCGCGCTATCGCCATGACGGCACCGCTGTCCTCGTCGGTGAGAGCGCGGCGGGGCATTTCGTGGTCGAGACCTGGGCCGAGGCACCCGGCCTCTTCACCGGCTACGCTGCGATCAGCCCAAGCCTGCAATGGGATTTCGAGGCGCTCAGCCGCCGTTCGCTGGGTGACGATATGCACCCGCCGCTCTATCTCAGCCTCGCCGACGAGGGCGGAGCGACGGAGAGCGGGATGATGCGGCTGCTGGATGCGCTGCCCGTGGGCCAGCCCTATTGCTTTTCCGACCGCCGCTCCGAGCTTCGCCATGCCACCGCATTGCACGGTCTGCTGCCCGAAGCGTTGCAATATCTGCTGCCGACGGGCGCTGATTACCTCGACGACTCCGGCTTTGCTTTGCGATGCGAGCGGCGGGGAGGGGCAAGGTGATCAGCCGCCCCGCAGTGCTGCTGGCGCTGGCCGCGGCGCTGCTTGTGCCGCACGGCGCCCAAGCCTGCTCTTTCACGTGGGCCAAGGGCTATTCGCCGCGCGACATTCAGCGCCGTGCGGATGTTTTTGTCGTTCGCGGGAAATTCCAATTCGTCGACGGGCGGACGGGCGAGGATATTCCGGAAGGCGTCAGCGAGATATGGCCGGAGCCGGGTACGGGCGACTTGTTGGGCCGTATCGAGCGGAAAAGCGGCAAGACGATGCTGACGCGGCAGTTCTACAGCGAGTTTTCAGTCGAATGTCAGGCCTATCTCGCACCGCTTGCCGCTGGGGCCGGAAGGTATTGGCTGGAAAAGCGGCGCGGCAAGGATGGTCGCTATCGTATCCTGATGTGGAAGCCGGACGAATGAGTCTCGGGTTTTCGGTCGACACGCTGCTCCCCAAGGCACGCGGGGGCGGGCAGCTCAGGATGGGGCTGGTGAAGCTGGAGGAGCGCGAGTGGCTCCAGCCTGCGCCCGATCTGGCGGCGCGGGAGGCGGGGTTTGCGGAGTGGCCCGAGGGGGTGCAACTCACCCCCGAAGTCGATGCACCGGGCCGCGAGCTGGCGGCAATGCTCGGTGTCGACGGAGCGCTCCCCGAGGCCGCGCTGGCGGTCCACGAAGACCTGTGCCTGCTCACCAGGCGCGAAGGCGAGGAGGTCTACCGCCTGATCGGCGCAGCGGTCGCATGGCCCTCGGACTGGCGCCCGGCGGAGAAGATCGGCCTCCCCTTGCGCGCGCTCCACGCGCCGATTGCGGGCTATGAGGAGCAGCTCGCCACCGGGGTCGATCGCTTCATGGAGACCCTGCGGCCCGGCCCCATCTACGCGCGCTGCAACTGGTTCATCGCGGCCACCGGAGAGCGCCGCTGGCTGCCCGACAAGCCGCCTGCCGAGGCCTTCGCCCATGTCACGGCGGAGAATGCGGGCGAGACCCTGTTCGTGCGCTCCGAACGCCAGACGCTCCGGCGGCTCCCGCAGACGGGCGCGATCCTGTTCACGATCGGGATCTATGTCGAACCGCTCGGCCACCTCTCCCCCGCCAACATCGCCATGCTCGGCAAGGCGGTGCAGACCCTCGTCAGCGGCGAGGGTGACCGCCGGGGTGTGCCCGCCTATGCTGGCAGCCTCATCGCCTATGCCGCCACCCGCGCCTGACCGCACCAATTCCGCTAGCTTGCCTGTCGCCCGATCCACCGGCATAGCCCTCAGCCGTAACGGCACCCCTTGCAAGAGAGGCCCCAACCCTTGTTCTCGAAAATCCTGATTGCCAACCGCGGCGAAATCGCCTGCCGGGTCATCACCACCGCGCGGAAAATGGGGATCACAACCGTCGCGGTCTATTCCGATGCCGATGCGCGCGCGCCCTTCGTGGCGATGGCGGATGAGGCGGTGCATATCGGGCCTTCGCCAGCGGCGGAGAGCTACCTGATTGCCGACAAGATCATCGCCGCCTGCAAGCAGACCGGTGCCGAGGCCGTGCACCCGGGCTACGGCTTCCTCTCCGAACGCACCTCCTTCGCCGAGGCGCTGGCGAAGGAGAACATCGCCTTCATCGGCCCGCCCGTGGGCGCGATTGCCGCGATGGGGGACAAGATCGAATCCAAGAAGCTCGCCAAGGAGGCGGGCGTCAATGTCGTCCCCGGCTTTGTCGGCGAGATCGAGGATACCGAGCACGCGGTGCGCATCTCGAACGAGATCGGCTATCCGGTGATGATGAAGGCCTCAGCCGGCGGCGGGGGCAAGGGGATGCGGCTGGCCTATAGCGAAGCCGACGTGCGCGAAGGTTTCGAGAGCGTGAAGCGCGAGGGGCTCAATTCCTTCGGCGACGACCGCGTCTTCATCGAGAAGTTCATCCTCAATCCGCGCCATATCGAGATCCAGATCCTCGGCGACCAGCACGGCAATATCCTCTACCTGAACGAGCGCGAATGCTCGATCCAGCGCCGCCACCAGAAGGTGGTCGAGGAAGCGCCGTCGCCTTTCGTCACCCCCAAGATGAGAAAAGCGATGGGCGAGCAATGCGTCGCTCTGGCACGCGCGGTGGGGTATTACTCTGCGGGCACGGTCGAACTGATCGTAAGCGGCGCGGACCCGACGGGGGAGAGCTTCTACTTCCTCGAAATGAACACCCGACTTCAGGTCGAACACCCCGTCACCGAAGCGATCACGGGCATCGACCTTGTCGAGCAGATGATCCGCGTCGCTGCGGGCGAAAAACTGGCGATGACGCAGGACGATATCGGGATCGACGGCTGGGCGATCGAGAACCGCGTCTATGCCGAAGACCCCTATCGCGGCTTTCTGCCCTCCACCGGGCGGCTGGTGCATTACAGCCCGCCGCTCCCCGGCTGGAGCGAGGACGAGACTGTCGCGGGCAAGCCCCGGCGCGGGGTGGCGCGCGGCAATGGCAGCGTGCGCGTCGACGACGGCGTCTATGAAGGCGGCGAGGTCTCGCGCTTCTACGACCCGATGATCGCCAAGCTGATCACCTGGGCCCCGACCCGCGACGAGGCGGCGGATTTGCAGATCGAGGCGCTCGACAATTTCCGCATCAAGGGGCTCGGCCACAATGTCGATTTTCTCAGCGCGATCATGCAGCATCCGCGCTTCCGCTCGGGCGAGCTGACCACCGGATTCATCGCCGAGGAATATCCCGAGGGCTTTCACGGTGCGGCGACCAGTGATGACCTGAAGCGCATCCTTGCCGCAGTCTGCGCGGGCAACGAGTTCACCCTGCAATCGCGCGCGCGGCGGATCAGCGGACAGCTTGACGGGCCCCTGCCGGTCACCAGCGCGTGGATCGTGAAACTCGGCGACGAACGCTTCGAGGTCACGCTGGGAGAGGGTCACGCCATCGTCAATGGCGTTCGGGTCGAGGGCACCTGCGATTGGCGGCCCGGCATGGTCGAAGCCGAAGCCACCGGCTCGGTTGCGGGCGGCGAGCTTCACCGGCTCGGCCTGATCGTCGATCGTGTCGGCAACCACTGGAAGGTCACCACCCGCGGCGCAGCGCACACCGCGCTGGTGCTGCCGCTGCGGCTCGCCCGGCATGAATCGCTGATGCTCGAAAAGGTACCGCCCGATCTTTCCAAGCTGCTGATCTGCCCGATGCCGGGGATGCTGGTGAAGCTTCACGTCGCCGAGGGCGAGACGGTGCAGCCCGGCCAACCGCTCGCCACGGTCGAGGCAATGAAGATGGAAAACATCCTGCGCGCCGAAAAGGAAGGCGTGATCGCCAAGATCAACGCCGCCGAGGGCGAGAGCCTCGCGGTCGATGCGGTGATTCTCGAACTGGAATAAGGGGCAAGGGCGGCGCGGCCCCGATGCGGTTACGCTTGACCGCGGGCAGGCCGCGCCCCGTTCTTCCGTCAACTGGAATGATAATTGCGCAAGACCGACATTGTCTTGCCGATTTTGTTGCACTTTTGCCCCAGTTCGGTGATTTCCGACACAATTTGTTCCGCCGGTCTTTCTTACTGTCCAATTCGTGAGACAATTTGTCTTGGCCGAGTCGCGGTATTTCCCGTGGCGGCGGATTGAATCTGCGTGGGAGGATTTGATCATGGCACATACAGGAACCGGATTTTTCGACCGGAAAGGGCATTTCTTCAAGACCGCGCGCGAGGCGACGGTGAGCGACCTGGCGGGCCTGCTGGGGCAGATCGGCGAGGGCGAGAGCCTTGCGCCGGGCATCGCCTACATGCTGCTCGAACGTCGCGGCGAGATCGAGCGGCTGTTTGCCGAGCATGACCGGATGCTGGAGGAAGAGGCGGCGATGAAGGCAGCCCGCGCCAGTGCCGAACCGGCGGACAATGTCGCCCACCTACCCGCCCGCCCGGCGCATTGATCGCGGGTCATTCCAGCGCCAGATGCAGGCACTGGTTAAAGTCGGTGAGCACATAATCGGCAAAGGCGGGCCCGTTCGCGAAGCCCCGCCGCCGGTAGAGCGCGAGCGCGGGCTCGAAAGCGGGGCCTGAGCCGGTCTCGAGGCTGAGCACTACAAGGCCCTCGCCGCGCGCATGGTCGATGATCGTCTCGAGCAGTGCAGCGGCGAGGCCCTGTCGCAGGAAATCGGGGTGGGTGCGCATCGACTTGATCTCGCCGCGCTGCTCATCGAGCCGCTTGAGTGCGCCGATCGCGGCCACCCGGCCAGCGACCCGCGACTCCCACACGGTGACATCGTCGGCCCGCAACCCGCCCAGATCGAGCGCGAAGCTGTGCCCCGGCGGGGAGCCGTCCACCATCGCGCGCTGGTGATAGGCGATCAGCGCCTGCACCTCGGAATCGTCGAGGTCGGCGCGGGCGATTGTCACCCGGCCAGCTCCGCATCGAGGAAGGCGGCGATGTCCGCCAGATCGACATCGCGCGCCACATAGGCCTCGCCCAGCGCGCGCAGCAGCAGAAAGGGCAGGGTGGTGCCTTCCGCCTTCTTGTCGTGGCGCATGTGATCCACCAGTGCCGCGCCGTCGCAGGCAAGGCCGAGATCGGCGAGCCGTGCGGGCAGGCCCGCCGCCGCGATCGCCGCCTGCGCACGGGTAGCATCGGCAGCGGAAATTGCGCCCCGCCGCGCCGAATATCGCGCCGCCAGCACCATGCCGAGCGCGACCGCCTCGCCGTGGAGCAACCGGTCGGAAAAGCCGGTCTCGGCCTCCAGCGCATGGCCGAAGGTGTGGCCGAGATTGAGCAGCGCGCGCAGGTCCTGCGTCTCGCGCTCGTCGGCGGCGACAATCTGCGCTTTCATCGCGATGCTGGTAGCGATGGCATGTTCGAGCGCCGCCGGTTCGCGCGCCAGCACCGCCGCGCCGTTGGCCTCCAGCCATGCGAAAAACGCCGCATCGCCGAGCAATCCGTATTTCAGCACCTCGGCATAGCCGGCGCGCATTTCGCGATCGGGCAGGGTGTCGAGGGTCGCTGTGTCCACCAACACCAGCGAGGGCTGATGGAAGGCGCCGATCAGGTTCTTGCCCGCCGCGGTGTTGATCGCTGTCTTGCCGCCGACCGAGGAGTCGACCTGCGCCAGCAAGGTCGTGGGGAGCTGCACAAAGCCGCAGCCGCGCTTGGTGATGGCACAGGCAAAGCCGACCAGATCGCCCACCACCCCGCCGCCCAGCGCGAAGACATGATCCTTGCGGGTCACGCCCAGCGCCAGCAGCCAGTCGGTCAGGCGTTCAAGGTTGGACCAGCTCTTCGAACCCTCGCCCGGCTCGACGTCGAACCAGGCGATTTCGTACCCGTCCGACGCGAGCGAATGGGCCAGCCGTTCGCCGTGATACTTGCGGGCGTTGATATCGGCGACGACCGGGATCTTTCGGCTTCCCCCGTCCGGGAGCGCATAGGTCTCTATGAAGTCGCGCGCCTGTACGATCGCATCATTGAGCAACCCCGCGCCGACCTGCACATCGTAGGAGCGCCCGCCCAGTTCCACGCGGATGGGAGAGACGGAATTCACAGCCATTTATCAATCGCCCTGATGATCGCGCGGGCGGTATCGGCGTGGGGGCCGTTCTCGCTGACGACGCGGATATGCGCCTGCCCATAGAAGGGTGCTCGCTCGCGCGCCAGCCGGGTCAGGATTTCGCGCGGGTCACCGGTCTTGAGCAGCGGGCGGTTGCCGCGCCGTGCGGTCCGTTCCACCAGCGTCTCGACATCGCAGTCGATCCACACCGCGATGCCCTTGTCCAGCACCAGTGCGCGGGTGGAGGGATCGACGAAGGCCCCGCCGCCGGTGGCGATGACGCCGTGGCCTTCCTCGATCAAGCGGGCGATCACGCGGCGCTCGCCATCGCGGAAATAGGCCTCGCCGAAGGTTTCGAAGATTTCGGGAATGGAGCGCTGGGCGGCTTCCACGATGGCCTCGTCGGCATCGACAAAGTCGCGGTCGAGCAGCGCGGCGAGCCTGCGTCCGACAGTCGACTTGCCCACGCCCATCAGCCCCACGAGCACCACCGGGCGGGTGATGCGCGCGGGCAGTCCCTCGGGGACAGCGTGATCGTGGGAGGGGGACGCAGCGGACATTGCCGCAGGGCCTATAGATGGGCTAGGGCACGCGCAATATGCGAAACCTGCGCCGCACTTCACTCTCCCCGACCGGTCTTGGCGAGCCCCGTCGGCCTGCCGCTCCTGCCGCGCCCCCCCGCTGGCTGCTGCTGGGCCTGCTTGCAGTTGCCGCGGTGCTCGGGCTGGCGTGGTTCGATGGCGGGGAAGAGCCGCTGCATCCGATCGCGCAGGATGTCGTGCTGCCGGGGGAACAGCCGTGATCGCGCCGCAGAGCCCGCGCCGCTGGCGGGCGAGCGCGCTGGCGCTGGGCGTGGCGGGTGCGATCGGCGGTGCGGGGCTGGCGGGCCTTGCCGTGGCGCAGGGCAAGCCCGAATCGATTCTGCCGCCGGGGTTTGACGATCCCGCGACACGCCCGAGCCCTTCGCCCGCGCCGCAGACCCCTCCCGCTGCACCGCCCGGCGCTGCGCCCCTGCCTACAGGGCCCGCTGCGCCGGTCAACCCGGCGACCCTGCCGCCCGTGCCGAGCATCAGCCGCGCCGATCTCGCCCGGCTGCCCAGCATCGACGAGCTGGAGAGCATGTCGACCGACGAACTCGACCAGCTGCTCGGCCTGAAGCCCAAGTCCGATATTCCTCCGGGCGCAGAGCGGGCTCTGACCCGCGTCGGTGTGCTGGCGGCGGACGAGGGCGGATTGCCACCGGTGGCGCTGATCAACCAGTCGGACAAGCTGGTGCGCGCGGCGCTCGCAGGCACGCGGGGGCCGATGGTGTCGCGCTGGGGCCATATCCTGCTGCGCCGCACGCTGGCGAGCCGTCTCGCCGCGCCGCTCGGCATGGACCCGGTGGAATTCGCCGCGCTGCGGCTGGGCGTGCTCAACGCGATGGGCGAATTCACGCTCGCCCGCGCGGTCGCGCAGGATGTCGACAGCGCCAAGTGGTCGCCCGCGCTTACGCAGGAGGCGCTCACCGCCTATCTCGGCAGCGGCGACATCACCGGCGCGTGCCCGGCGGTGCGGTTGCAGGGCTCCACGCGCGACGATGGCCAGTGGCAGATGTGGCAGGCGATCTGCAACGCCTATGCGGGCGAGGCGGCGCTGGCGGCCTCGCAGCTCGACCGCGCGCTGGGGCGCGGGGTAGCGCCGCGGATCGACGTGCTGCTCGCGCGGCGCTTTGCCGGGGCGGCGGGCCGCGGGCAGCGCGCGGTGGAGATCGAGTGGGAGGGGGTGGACGACCTCAACCCCTGGCGTTTCAGCCTTGCCACCGCACTTGGCGAGCCTGTGCCTGCGCCGCTGCTCGACGGGGCGCTCGCCGCCAAGGACGGGGGCTATTATGCGCGCTCGGCGGCGCTGCTGCCGATGCTGCCTGCGCCCCAGCGCGCCGTCCACGCCGGACGTGCTGCGCGTGAGGGGATCATGTCGGCCGATGCGATGGTCGATCTTTTCTCCGAGGTCTATGCCGATCCCGCCGCCAATGGCGATCCGCAGGCCCATGCCGCGACCCTGCGCGAGGCCTATCTCGCCGCTGAGCCTGCGGCGCGCATCGCCGCGATGCAGCGCTTGTGGGATGACGGCGCGAAACTCGGTGGCGGGGATGGCTACGGCGCACGGGTGCTGACGGCCTATGCCGCCGCGCGCATCCCGGTCAGCGAGGATCATGCCGATGCTGCCGGAGCGCTGATTGCCGCGATGCTGTCTGCCGGGCTCGATGCCAATGCGGCGCGCTGGGCCAATGTCACGCCCGAAGGCTCGCTCGGCTGGGCGCTGCTTGCGCTCGCCGCACCGGGCGCAGACGCCGTGGGGCAGGGTGCGGTCGAGAGCTTTATCGGCGATGATGACAGCACGGGCAGCCGCAAGTCGGCCTTTCTGGTGGCGGGCCTGGCCGGGCTGGGGCGGATCGATCAGGGCGATGGGGCGGCGCTGGCGGGCGATCTCGATTTCGACCTCGCGCGCCAGACCCGCTGGACCCGCGCCATCGCGCGCGCGGCGGACGTCGGCAATCCGGTGCTGGTGAGCCTGCTCGCCGGGCTGGGGATGCAGGGGGAAAGCTGGTCGCAGATGACCCCGCTGCACCTCTATCACATTGTCTCCGCGCTCAACCGCGTGGGGCTTTCGGCAGAGGCCCGGATGATCGCCGCCGAGGCGGTCGCGCGCGGGTAATGTCCGCGAGCACCGAGGCGTTCCTCGCCATGCTGGCGACCGAGCGCGGTGCGGCGGCAAACACGCTGGCGGCCTATCGCCGCGATCTGGCGCAGGCGGAGGAAGCGATCGGCGATCTGGCCGAGGCGGAGCGCGACGCGGTGGCACAGCTGGCGGGCGAATGGGCCGGCCTCGCCCCGGCCAGCGTCGCGCGCAAGGCCTCGGCGCTCAGGCAGTTCTTCGGCTTTGCGATCGACGAAGGCTGGCGCAGCGACGATCCCTCGGGCGCGCTGCCTGCCCCGCGCGCGCGCCGTCCGCTGCCCAAGGTGCTGGGGCACACGCAGATCGCCGCGCTCTTCGCCCGCGCCGAGGCAGAGGCCGCAGGTGACGATCCCAGGGCGGTGCGGCTGCTGGCGCTGATCGAACTGCTCTACGGATCGGGGTTGCGCGCAAGCGAGCTGGTCGGCCTGCCGCTCAGCGCCGTGCCGCGCGACGCGCCCTTCCTGACGGTGACGGGCAAGGGTGGTGCGACCCGGCTTGTGCCGGTCGGCGCGCGCGCGCTGGAAGCGCTTGCCCGCTGGCTGGCGCTGCGCCCGCAAGGCGAGAACTCGCGCTGGCTGTTCCCCTCGGGCAAGGCACAGCACCTGAGCCGGGTGCGGCTGTTCCAGCTGGTAAGGGCGTTGGCGGGCCGCGCAGGGCTCGACCCTGCGGGAATCAGCCCCCATGTGCTGCGCCATGCCTTTGCCACCCACCTGCTCGAAGGCGGGGCGGACCTGCGCGTGCTGCAGACCCTGCTCGGCCATGCGGACATTTCCACCACGCAGATCTACACCCATGTCGATGCCGCGCGACTGGTGGCGCTGGTCAATTCCCGCCACCCGCTTGCAACCCGCACAACATCGGACTAGCGCCGGGCCATGATTTCTTACCTCGATTTCGAGAAGCCGGTCGCCGCACTGGAAGAGCGCATCACCCAGTTGCGCAGCGTCAACGCGCTGCATGACGTTGATGTCGCCAGCGAGATCGGGCGGCTCGAGGCCAAGAGCCACGATCTGCTCGCCAGCACCTATGCCTCGCTCACCCCGTGGCAGAAGACCCAGGTCGCCCGGCACCCGCAGCGCCCGCACTTCCGCGACTATGTCGCCCATGCCTTCAGCGACTTCATGCCGCTGGGCGGAGACCGGCTCTATGGCGACGATCTTGCCATCATGGGCGGCTTTGCGCGCCTCGATGGCCGTCGCGTGATGCTGATCGGGCACGAGAAGGGGAACGACACCAAGAGCCGCATCGCGCACAATTTCGGCATGGGCAAACCCGAAGGCTACCGCAAGGCGATCCGTCTGATGGAGCTTGCCGGGCGATTCGGCCTGCCGGTGGTGACGCTGGTCGATACGTCGGGCGCCTTTCCGGGGATCGAAGCCGAGGAGCGCGGTCAGGCCGAAGCCATCGCCCGTTCGACCGAGGCCTGCCTCGCGATTGGTGTGCCGATGGTGGCCGCAATCGTGGGCGAAGGTGGTTCCGGCGGCGCGGTTGCGCTCGCCAGCGCCAACCGCGTGCTCATGATGGAGCACGCGGTCTATTCGGTGATCAGCCCCGAAGGCTGCGCCTCGATCCTGTGGCGCACCAGCGAAAAGGCACCCGAAGCCGCGCAGGCGATGAAGGTCACCGCTCAGGATTTGAAGCGCATCAAGGTGATCGACCGGATTGTGAAGGAACCCGTCGGCGGCGCGCACCGCGATCCGGCGGCGGCGGCGCAGATGCTGGGGCAGGCACTCGCGGAAGAGGTCGAACTGCTCGCCGCAAAGTCGCCGACAGAATTGATTTCGGCGCGTGAGGAACGTTTTCTCGCCATAGGCGGTTAAGGGCGCTCCAAGCAGGCTGGAGCGGCTTTCGCGCTTTGGCATGCGCGCTAGACCGACAATTGCGGGAGAAGACCTATGGCACGAAACGTACGCAAGATGCTCGCCTTCGGCGCAGCCACACTGACGCTTGCCGGATGCATGGCGCCGGGTGGATCGATCCCCTCGGCCTCGGCCCCGATCACCCAGTCCGAAGCCCAGATGGGCGCACAGTATCACCCGCAATTCCTTGCCGAATTCGGCGGCGCGATGACCGGCAGTCAGGCCCAGTATGTCGAGCAGGTGGGCAAGAACATCGCGGTGCAATCGGGCCTCGGCAATGCGCGCGAGGCCTTCACCGTCAGCCTGCTGAACTCGCCGGTGCACAACGCCTTCGCGGTGCCGGGCGGCTATATCTACACGACCCGCCAGCTGGTGACGCTGATGAATAACGAGGCGGAACTGGCGGGCGTTCTCGGCCACGAAGTCGGCCATGTCGCCGCGCGTCACAGCCAGCGGCGCCAGCAGGCGGCGCAGCGCAACACGCTGCTGGGCGGCGGGCTCGCCATCCTTTCCGGTCTGCTGTTGGGCGATTCGGGTATCGGCAACACGCTCTCGCGCACCTTCCTTGAAGGCTCGCAATTGCTGACGCTGCGATTCTCGCGCCAGCAGGAACTGGAGGCCGATGATCTGGGCATCCAGTATCTCGGCAAGGCCGGCTATGATCGGCGCGCGATGGCGACGGTGCTCGCCAGCCTTGCGGCGCAGAACGCGCTTGATGCGCGGCTTGCCGGGCGCAATGCCAGCGTTCCCGAATGGGCCTCGACTCACCCCGATCCCGCCAGCCGCGTGCAGGGCGCGCTGTCCAAGGCGAATGCGGCGGGCACCGGCGGTGTCACGAATCGCGACACCTTCCTCACCCGGATCGACGGTCTGCTCTATGGTGACGACCCGGCGCAGGGGATGATCGAAGGCAGCACCTTCATCCACCCCGAACTGATGCTCGCCTTCACCGCGCCCCAGGGCTTCTACATGGTCAACGGTACGCGCGCAGTGAGCATTCAGGGGCAGGGCGGTCAGGCGCAGATGACCACGGCGACCTATAACGGCAATCTGGAAACCTATGTGCGCCAGCAGTTTACCGCGCTCGGCGGGCAGAACAGCCAGCTCGCGCCTGCGGAGATCCAGCGCACGACCGTGAACGGGCTCCCGGCGGTCTACGGCACGGCGCGGGTCAATAACGGCAATTCGCAGGTCGACGTGGTGGTCTTCGCCTATGAATTCAGCCGCAATCAGGCCTTCCACTTCAGCGCAATCACGCCCGCAGGCCGAGCCGGGACCTTCAATTCGATGTTCCAGTCGATGCGGCGAATCACCTCGGCCGAGGCCGCTGCGGTGGTGCCGAAGAAGCTGCAGGTGGTGACGGTGGCGCGGGGCGATACCGTAGCAAGCCTTGCACGGCGGATGGCCTATCCCTCGGCGCAGGAAGAGCGCTTCCGGGTGCTCAACGCGCTCGGCAGCAATGATGCTTTGACGCCGGGCCAGAAGGTCAAGCTGGTGGTGCGCGCGCGCTAAGTCACAGGCGCGCTGGCGCGAACCGCCAGCCGCACCCGGTGCAAGCAACAAAAAACGGCGGGGATTGCTCCCCGCCGTTTTCCGTTTGCAGTTCCGACAGAACTTAGTTGTTCTGGTCGATGCCTTCCTGCATTTCGGCGTCGACTTCGGTGAAGGTTTCTTCGAGGGTATCACCGAGGGTGGTCATGGCGGTGATCGCGGCGACGGCGATCAGAGCGGCGATCAGGCCGTATTCGATGGCGGTGGCGCCCTGCTCGTCGCGGATCAGCTTGTTGAGGAACTTCATGGTCGGTCTCCTGGTTGGTCTTCGGTAATCCTGCCCGTCCATCGGGTGGTTCGGACAATTCTTCGATTAGGGCCTATTTCTTTCGAAAACCCTAACTGCGGTTACTTTGTCATTGCATCGACACTACGTGTTTCCACGTCGTTCCACATGCGCGTGGTCGTATCCGAAACGCCCAGAAGGGCACCGAGGATCGCGATGACAATCAAGCTGACGATCAAACCATACTCCACAGCGGTTGCTCCCGCAGTGTCATGCTGGAGTCGCTTCAGGAAATTGACCATCGTGACCCCCCGCTTGTTGGTGTGCCGTCGTCTTGACGTTTTCCCAATCGGCCAGAAGCCGTTAAAAAATGGTTGAAAGAAAGCGATCGGATGGAAAGTAAACCGACATGATCGGAGGCTGGATCGCCGTGGTCGCAGGGGCGCTGGTGCGGGCAGACGGGCGCTGGCTGATGCACCAGCGCCCTGCCGGCAAGCACCATGCCGGGCTGTGGGAATTCCCCGGCGGCAAGGTGGAAGGCAATGAAATGCCTCTGCAATCTCTAATGCGCGAGCTGGCGGAGGAGCTCGGGATCGCGTGCCACGCGCAGGCCTGCACGCCTATCGGATTTGCGACAAGTGCCGCCGATGAAAGCCAGCCGGGGCTTGTCATTCTGCTTTACACCGTCACCGTCTGGGAGGGGGAGCCGCAGGCGCTTGAGGGCGGGGCGATCGGATGGTTTACCCCCGCCGAGGCGCTCGCCCTCGACAAGCCGCCGCTCGACGTGGCGCTGGCGGCAAGGCTTTTTGCAAATATCCCGAATTAGGCCCAATCCCCCTTGCCAAGCTCCGACGACCCCCTTAAAGGGCCCCCTCCAGCGCGCACCCGTAGCTCAGCTGGATAGAGCATCAGACTACGAATCTGAGGGTCGGACGTTCGAATCGTTCCGGGTGCGCCAATAAAGCCCGCTGTCTCGCAAGAGGCGGCGGGCTTTGTCGTTCCCCGACCTGCGGGGGCAGGGTGCTAGGCCGCCGATTCGCGGCAGGCTATTCTCCGACACTATCCTCGAGCGCGTGCATATCATCATCCGACAGGCCGAAGAGATGGCCCGCCTCGTGGATCGTCACATGACGCACCAGCGCGGCAAAGGTGACGCCGGTTTCCTCCATCTCGGCCAGCAGCGGCTGACGAAACAGCGTGATGACCGGCGGCAGGCCGTCGCTGTCCCATTGCGAGCGTTCGGTCAGGGGGACGCCTTCATAGAGGCCGGTGAGCTCCCACGGGTCGTCGATGCCGAGCGAATCGAGCTGCTCGTCGCTTGCGAACTCCTCCACCCGCAGCACCACGCCTGCAAGCTCCCGCCGGAACGCGGCAGGCAGCCGCGCCAGCACCGCGCGTGCGGCGGCTTCGAATTCGGCGGCTGAAGGTTCTTGCATGATGTTTTCGCGTCCTTTCCGTGGCGGCAGGGGATGCAAGGCCGCAAATGGCTCCTACATTAACTGTGTGGCGATCTGCATCCCCCGGGCCTATCTGCCGTAACTTCACGGGGAACGCCGGGGACGCTGGCGGGTTACCATGTCGCGGGATCGACAGGAGAGGGGGCTCTGACCGAGCCGATGACGACAGAAAGACCAATGGCCATGAACTATATCTCTGCCCACGATCACGACGATGCGTTTGATTCGGAAAACCCCCTCGGCAAGCCCGAGGTGCCCGAAGAGGTGCAGGCCGCTATCCGCACGCTGATCGCCTGGGCGGGCGACGATCCGGCCCGCGAAGGCCTGCTCGACACGCCCAAGCGCGTGGGCCGCGCGTGGCTGGAATATTGCGAGGGCTACAAGGAAGACCCGGCGGTCCACCTCACGCGCCAGTTCAGCGAAGTGGGCGGCTATGACGAGATCGTGCTCTTGAAGGACATTCCCTTCCAGTCGCACTGCGAACACCACATGGCGCCGATCATCGGCAAGGCGGCGATCGCTTATCTGCCGAAGAACAAGGTCGTCGGCATCTCCAAGCTCGCGCGTGTGCTGCACGGCTATGCGCGCCGCCTGCAAATTCAGGAGCGGCTCACCGCCGAAGTCGCGCAGTGCATCTGGGATCATCTCGACCCGCACGGCGTTGCCGTGGTGATCGAGGCGCAGCACGGCTGCATGACCGGGCGCGGGGTGAAGACGCCGGGCGTGGGCATGATCACCAGCCGCATCCTCGGCTGCTTCCTCGATGATCCGCGCAGCCGCAAGGAGGTGATGAGCCTGATGGGTTATTGATCGGCATCGTTCGGTCTTGGGTCTTTCGGGTTGCACCGCTATCCTTGCTGAGTCCACGGCCGCAAAGGCCGGGAAAAGCAGGAGAGACCATCATGAAGAAGTATGTCCTTGCCGGGCTTATGGGTGCGGCCGTTGCCATGCCTGCAGCCGCGCTGGAACATGACGTCGTGATCGATCACGCGGACGGGCCGATTGCGGCCGACTACAAGGGCTCGGTCACGATCGAGACCAAGCAGGTCGGCACCGTCAATGTTGCCGGTCGCCCCAGCACGCTACGGTGTCGGTGGACGGCCACGCTCAATGTCGAGCGGGTGGCACAGGTCGGCGAAACCTTGCGCTCGCAGCGCACGCTGACCAGCGACGATGTCGCCAGCGGCTCGCGTCCGGGATGGTGCGAGAGCAATACCAAGGCGATTGACCGTCTGGTCGAGAGCCGCCGCGAGAGCTTCCGGGCCGCCATGCTGGCGCTGGTCGATCAGGACCGCAGCGCGATCCTCGCCGAGGCGGAGGGCGTGCGCAGCGCCAATCGCGACGGCTGAGCCGCGCGTCGCGATCACCACGACGCGGGGCGCTTTCCTGAGGGACAGCGCCCCGTTTTCGCGTTTGCTGTTGGGATCAAAGCAGCTTAGCCTTGCGGACACGGCCGCCAAGGCCTGCTCAAGGAGACCCGCAATGCTGTCGATGTCCGCCCGCCACGTGCTCGTTGCCGCTTCGCTGAGCCTCGCCCTTGCTGCCTGTTCCGGCGCGGATGGCGGCGATGCGGCGGGCGAAGCGCCCCCTGTGATCAAGGAGCGGCACGACAATTTCGAAGCGATCGGCGATGCCTTCAAGGCGGTGCGCGGCGAGCTGGAAAAGGACGCGCCCGATTATGCGCTGATCGCGGCCAACGCCAACGACATCAACGCCCGCGCGATGAAGATCGAAGGCCATTTCCCCGCCGGTACCAGCACCGAAGATGGCTTCAAGACCGAGGCTCTGCCCGCGATCTGGGAGAAGCCCGAAGAGTTCAAGGCCGCGGGGCAGAAGCTGATCGACGAAAGCGCCAAGCTCGCCAGCGTGGCGGAAGGCGTCGACAAGGCGGCGGTGAGCGCGCAGGCGATGGCGATGGGCGGCGCGTGCAAGGGCTGCCACGACCAGTTCAGGCTCGACGACGAGAAGTAGGCGTTGATGGACGACACGGCGCAGGCTGGCACGGCGCGGCCGCAGGACGTGCGCGTGTGGGATCCGCTGCTGCGGCTCACCCACTGGAGCTTTCCGATCCTGATCCCGGCGATGTGGTGGACGGCGGAAAATTCCAAGTGGGCGCTGCACCGGCAGATCGGGCTGGTGCTGCTGGGTATCCTCACATTCCGGGTGCTGTGGGGCTTCCTCGGGCCGAAGACGGCGCGGTTCTCGCAATTCGTGAAGGGGCCGCGCCCGGTGCTGGCCTATCTGCGCGGCGACAGCGGCGTCGGCCCGGCGATCGGCCACTCGCCGATCGGCGGGTGGAGCACGATCGCGCTGATCGGGGCGATGCTGCTGCAGGTCAGCCTCGGGCTGTTTGCGGGCGATCCCTATGACAGGATGACCGGGCCGCTCAACCCGCTGGTGGGCGTGCTGACCGCCGACACCATCACCGAGATCCACGAGACCTTCTTCAATGTCGTCGCCGCGCTGATCGTGCTGCATCTGGCGGCGATCACCTACTACGCGGTGAAGGGCAACGATCTCGTCAGCCCGATGGTGGGCGGCGAGCGTCCGCCGATGGAAGGCGTCGAGGGAATCGGCGCGATGCCGTGGGGCAGGGGGCTGCTGGCGGTGGCGCTGGCGGCCGGCTTCGCGCTGTGGGTCGCCTATGGCGCGCCGCCGCTGACGTAACAAAAAAGGGGCACGTCCCGTGCAGGAAGCGCCCCTTTTCATTCGCAAGCCAAGCGGTCAGAGCTGGCCGAGCAGGTGCTCCGCGCTGGAGACCTTGAAGTCGCCCGGCTCTTCGACGTTGAGCTGTTCGACCACGCCGTCGTTGATCACCATCGAGAAACGCTGCCCGCGCTTGCCGAGGCCGAAGCCTGAACCGTCCATGGTGAGGCCGATCGCCTCGACGAATTCGGCATTGCCGTCGGCCAGCATGGTGATGTCGTCGCTGCCCGCAGCCTTGTTCCAGGCGCCCATCACGAAAGCATCATTGACCGCGGTGCCGACGATCTCGTCGACGCCCTTGGCCTTCAGTTCATCGGCCTTTTCGACGAAGCCGGGGAGGTGGCGGGCCGAGCAGGTCGGGGTGAAGGCGCCCGGCACGCTGAACAGCGCAATCTTCTTGCCCGCGAAATAGTCCGAGGACTTGACCGGCTGCGGGCCTTCGGCGGTGGCCTTGATCAGGGTGACTTCGGGGATCTTGTCGCCAACGGAAATGGTCATGGTGTGGTGTCCTCTCTTGGGGGTGCGGCGCGCTCTCTATCGCGGCGCGCGCGGGCGGGCAACAAATAGACATATAAAGATAAGTTTATATTTGCCTCTCCAGCGATGTGTCGCTAGGGGGCTAGCCATGAGCAGACCCCTCGCCTCCGCGGGCCCGTTTCTGCGCTTAGGAGATTAATTGCATGGCCACCCTCGCTGCCCCCCCGACCCACGAATATGTGATCAAGGACATCGCGCTTGCCCCCTTCGGCCGCGACGAGATCATGATCGCCGAGACCGAAATGCCCGGCCTGATGGCGCTGCGCGAGGAATATGGCGCTTCGCAGCCGCTCAAGGGCGCGCGCATTACCGGCTCGCTGCACATGACCATCCAGACCGCGGTGCTGATCGAGACGCTGGTGGCGCTGGGCGCCGAAGTGCGCTGGGCGACCTGCAACATCTTCTCGACTCAGGACCACGCCGCCGCCGCGATCGCCGCGCGGGGCATTCCGGTCTTCGCCATCAAGGGCGAAACGCTGGGCGAGTACTGGGACTATGTCGGTCGCATCTTCGACTGGGCCTCGGAAGCTGACCCTGACCTTACCTGCAACATGATCCTCGACGATGGCGGCGATGCCACCATGTTCGCGCTGTGGGGCGCGCGCATCGAAGCGGGCGAGGAAATGGGCGAGCCGGCCAATGCCGAGGAAATCGAATTCCAGCGCGCACTCAAGGCCTTCGTCGCCGCCAAGCCCGGTTACCTCACCAAGACCGTGAAGGCGATCAAGGGCGTCTCGGAAGAAACCACCACGGGCGTGATGCGCCTCTACCAGATCGCCAAGCAGGGCAAGCTGCCCTTCCCGGCGATCAACGTGAATGATTCGGTCACCAAGTCGAAGTTCGACAACCTCTATGGCTGCAAGGAATCGCTGGTCGACGCGATCCGCCGCGCGACCGACGTGATGCTGGCCGGCAAGGTCGCCTGCGTTGCCGGTTACGGCGATGTCGGCAAGGGCTCGGCCGCCAGCTTGCGTGATGGCGGCGCGCGCGTGATGGTCACCGAAATCGACCCGATCTGCGCGCTGCAGGCGGCGATGGACGGCTTTGAGGTCGTCACGATGGAAGACGCCGTGAAGCGCGCCGACATCTTCGTCACCGCCACCGGCAACGAAGATGTCATCACCGCCGACCACATGGAAGCGATGAAGCCGATGGCGATCGTCTGCAACATCGGCCACTTCGACAGCGAGATCCAGATTTCGGCCCTGTCCAACTACAACTGGAAGGAAATCAAGGAAGGCACCGACCTCGTCACCTTCCCTGATGGCAAGTCGATCATCATCCTCGCCAAGGGCCGTCTGGTGAACCTCGGCTGCGCCACCGGCCACCCGAGCTTCGTGATGAGCGCGAGCTTCACCAACCAGACGCTCGCCCAGATCGAGCTGTTCACCAAGGCGGACGAATATCAGAACGATGTCTACGTCCTGCCCAAGCATCTCGACGAAAAGGTCGCGGCGCTGCACCTTGAAAAGCTGGGCGTGAAGCTGACCCAGCTGTCGGACAAGCAGGCGAGCTATATCGGCGTGCCGCAGGCTGGCCCGTTCAAGCCCGATCACTACCGCTACTAAGCCGCGATAACCGCCCGCTCCGCCCCGTTTTTTCACGGGGTTGGGGGCGGGCGGTGCATCCCCCGTTGCACTCCCGCGCGTGCGCGCATAGCGGTTGAGCGATGGACCTCTCGCCCCTTTCGCTGGTGCTGATTGCGATCGTGCTTGCCGCCTGGGCGGTTGGGGCGGGCGCGGTCGTGCTGCGCGCCAACCGCAGCGTCAAGCGCGCCAAGGCGATGCGCACCAGCCTCAAGCGGATGCAGACCCTGCTCGATCTTGCCCCGGCGCTGCCGCTGCTCGTCAGGGTCGACGGGCGGATCGAGGCGCCTGACCGGCTGGCGCGGATGCTGGGCCTGCCGGCGACGCCCAAATATCTCTCGGAACTCGCCGCCGCGCCGGGAACGCCGCGGGCGGGCGGGCTGGCGCAGGCGCAGGTCGATCAGCTCTGGGGCAAGATCCAGACCACCCAGAAAAGCGCCGCGCCCTTCCGCATGGCGATCACCCTGCCGAATTCGCAGCGCAGCCTTGCGCTCTACGGCACGCTCGCCGATCCGCAGGTCTCGCCCGGCGGAGCGGCGCTGGTGTGGGTGTTCGACTTCACCGAAAGCCATGCCGAAATGGCCCGCCTGCGCGCCGCTGCCGCGCGCGCCACGGGCGATTTCGCCGCGCTGGTCGGCCTGATCGAGGCTGCGCCCATGCCGATGTGGTTCCGGGGCAGCGACCTCACCCTGCAACTCGTCAATCAGGCCTATGTCGATGCGGTCGGCGCGATGACGGCCGCCGAGGTCGTGCAGAGCCAGATCGAATTGCTGGAGCCCGAAGACGGCCGCTCGCCCGGCGAGATCGCAGGCGCGACGCTGCAAAGCCAGGACAAGTCCGAACGCATCGTTACCGCCACGATCTACGGCGCGCGGCGCACCTTGCGGGTGTCCGACCTGCCGCTCGGGCAGGAGGGCGTCGCGGGCTATGCCATCGACATCGAGGAACAGCAGCAGGTCGCGCGCGACTACCGCGCCTTCCGCGAGGCGACGCGCGCGCTGATCGACCAGCTTTCGGTGGGCGTCGCGCTGTTCGACGGGGAGGAGCGGCTGACCTTCGCCAATCGCCCCTTCCGCCGTCTGTTCAGCCTGACGGAGGAGGCGGTCGAGGCGCTCATCCCGTTCGAGCGCTTCCTTGCCGAGGCGCGCGAGCGTGGAAGCACGCCGGAAGTGCGCGATTTCCCCGAATGGCGGCGCGAGCGCGCCGGGTGGTTCGGAATGCGCGAATCGATCGAGGAGGCCTGGCCGCTGCCCGGCGGCACGCACCTTCGTGTCGTTGCCCAGCCCATGCCCGACGGGGGCCTCGTGCTGCTGACCGAGGACCGCACCGAAAGCCTCGCGCTTTCCGCCGTGCGCGACACGCTGCTGCGCACCCGCACCGCAACGCTCGACAGCTTGTTCGAGGCGCTCGCGATCTTCGCGCCCGATGGTTCGGTGCAGCTCTGGAACCGCAGTTTCGCGGGCACCTGGGGCCTTACCCCCGAACTGCTCGACCTGCATCCCAGCGCCGATGAATTGCTGAGCGCGATCGGGCGCAACCTCGTCCGCCCCGAGGAAGCGAGCCTGATCGGCGCGGCGGTGCGCGCGGCGACGCTCGACCGGCGCGAGAAGCAAGGCAGGGTCGACCTCGCCGACGGGCGCACGTTGCGCTTCGCCGGGATTCCGCTGCCCGATGGCAACGGGCTGCTGACCGTGCTCGACATCACTGCCTCGGAAAAGGCCGAGCAGGCACTGCGCGAACGCGCCGCGGCGCTGGAGGAAGCCGACGCGGTCAAGGCGCGCTTCCTTGCCAACATGAGCTACGAATTCCGCACCCCGCTCACCACCATCGGCGGCTATGCCGAATTGCTGAAAAGCGGCGCTGCGTCCGATGCACAGGCGGCGGGCGAATATGTCGATGCGATCCTCAGCGCAGTCGAGCGGCTGACCGAACAGGTCGAGAACGTGCTCGACCTGTCGCAGTCCGAGGCCGGGCTGCTGCCGATCCGCAAGGAGCGCATCGACCTGCTCGATCTGCTGACGACGTTGGTGCGAGAGCGTGAGGAGGCGATCATCGCCGCCGGGCTCAGCCTCGATCTGAAAGGCCGCCGGGGCCGGGTGATCGAGGCCGATCCGCGCCAGCTGGGTCGCGCGCTCGGCAATCTGATCGACAATGCTGTCGCGGGCACACCCGATGGCGGGCGGATCGTGATCGAGCTGCGCAAGGCTCCCGTAGACAGCGCGGCGACGATGGAAATCAGCATCGCCGACAATGGCCGGGGCATGACCGCGCAGGAACTGGCGCGCGCGCTGGGCGGGTTGAAGCCCGACAAGGACGCTCCGCCCGAAAAGCGCAGCGGGCTGGGCATTCCGCTCGCCCGCCAGCTGATCGAAGCGCATGACGGGACGCTGGAGATGACCAGCCGCAAGGGTGCGGGCACCACCGCACTGATTCGTCTGCCGTGATGGAGGCGCGCGAGGCTCTGCCCGATCTGGCGGCGATGGCAGCCTATGGCGCGCGCATCGCTGCACGGCTGAGGGCGGGGGATGTCGTCGCGCTGGAAGGCGGGCTGGGGGCGGGCAAGACCACGCTGGCCCGCGGCATCCTCGCCGCGCTGGGCCATGTGGGTGAGGTGCCGTCGCCGACCTTCACGATCATCGAGACATACGATTCGCCCGCGCTGTGCCTGCCGGTGGTGCACGCCGATTTCTACCGGCTCGAAGACCCGGCCGAGCTCGCCGAAATCGGCCTCGACGATTACCGCGAGGGCGCGGTGCTGCTGGCTGAATGGCCCGACCATGCGGGCGGGTTCGGCCATGAGCCGGGATGCCTTGCGATCACGCTTGAACCTCTGGGGGAAAGCGGGGAAGGCGGACGGATGGCCATTGCCCGGGGCGGGGCCGATTGGGTAGGGCGAATGCCATGAGTGCGCTTCCCCAAGGTCTTGCCGAATTCACCGCCGCTGCCGGATGGGGTGCGGCGAGTATCCATCCGCTGCCCGGCGATGCCTCGTTCCGGCGCTATTTCCGGCTGCGGCGGGAGAGTGGCGAAACTGCGATGCTGATGCACGCGCCGCCCCCGCACGAAGACCCTGCGCCCTTCCTCCACGTTGCCCATTGGTTGAACGATCATGCCATGCGCGCCCCTGCGATTCTGGCCGAGGATGCGGCGCAGGGCTGGGTGCTGATCGAGGATTTCGGCGATGACCGGATGCGTGACTGGCTCGACCTCAACCCCGCTGATGAGCGGCCTGCCTATGAAGCCGCGGTCGAGGCGCTGGCTGCGCTCCACCGTCTGCCGCCGGGGCCCTTCGCGCGCTATGACATGGCGGTCTACCAGCGCGAAGCGGCGCTGCTGACCGAGTGGTATTGCCCCGCGCAGGGCCTCACCGTCGATGCCGATGGCTATGCCGCCGCGTGGGAGGCGGTGCTCGCCCCGATGATCGCGCGCCAGTCCCCCGGGGTGACGGTGCTGCGCGATTACCATGCCGAGAACATCATGCTGCTCGGCGGAAGCCCGCGCGCGCCGCAGGGGCTGATCGACTTTCAGGACGCGCTGGTCGGGCATCCTGCTTACGACCTCGTCTCGCTGCTGCAGGACGCCCGACGCGATGTGCCCGAGGCGCTGGAGGCCGCGATGCTCGATCACTACGGCAAGGCCGTGGGCGGGATCGACGATGATTTCCGCGCCGATTACGCCCGGCTCGGCGCGCAGCGTAACGCCAAGATCGTGGGAATCTTCACCCGGCTCAACGCGCGCGACGGCAAGCCGCGCTATCTCGCCATGATCCCGCGCGTCTGGGTGGCGCTGGAGCGCGATCTGGCGCATCCCGCACTCGCACCCGTCGCCGCGTGGTTCGACGCGAATATCCCCGCCGATATCCGCGCCGCCAACGGAGCCTTCGCCGCGTGAGTGCGCTCGCCTCCGATACTGCGATGATCCTGGCGGCGGGGCTGGGGAAGCGGATGCGGCCGCTTACCGCCAGCCAGCCCAAGCCGATGGTGCGGGTGGCGGGCAAGCCGCTGATCGACCATGCGCTGGATCGCCTTGCCGAGGCGGGCGTGGCGCGCGCGGTGGTCAACGTCCACTACCTCGCCGACGCGCTCGAGGCCCATGTGCGCGCCCGCAAGGTGCCGCAGGTCAGCGTTTCGGACGAGCGAGCGCAGCTGCTCGAGACCGGCGGCGGGATGATCAAGGCGCTGCCGCAGCTGCCCGACCCCTTCTTCGCGCTCAACGCCGACAATATCTGGCTCGACGGGCCCAAGAGCGCGTTTCACGATCTCTCCCGCCGCTGGAACCCCGACGAGATGGACGCGCTGCTGCTGGTCGTCCCGCACGCGCGGGCGATGAATTTCAACGGGCCGGGGGATTTCCACATGGACCCGATGGGCCGCCTCTCGCGCCGCCGGGATGGGCGGATCGCGCCCTTCATCTACACCGGCATCCAGCTGGTCAGCCACCGCCTGCTGCAGGGTGCTCCGCAAGGCCCGTTCTCGACCAACCTGCTCTGGAATCGGGCGATGGCGGAGGGGCGGCTCTACGGCATCAGCTTCACCGGCCTGTGGTTCGAAGTCGGAACGCCGCAGATGATCCGTCCGACCGAAGAAGCGCTGACGGGTGGCTGAAGCGCGCACCCCCGGTCCGTTGGTCTATTCGATCGCCGCCCACAGGGGCTTTGCCGATGCGCTGGTCGCCGGGCTGGTGCCGCGTTACCGGGAGGAGGGCTTCGGCCTTGCGCGCCTGACCTTGCTGGTGCCCTCCACCCGCGCCGCGCGCACTTTGTCAGAGGCTTTCATCCGCCATGCCGGGGAGACGGGCGAGGGCGGGCTCTTGATGCCGCGCATGATCGCGGTGGGCGATCTCGATCTCGACGAGAAGCTCGGCGCGGCGCTCGATCCGCTGGGTGCCGGCGACATCCCGCCCGCCTGCGATCCGATGACGCGCTGGCTGACGCTCGACCGCCTGATCGCCGAGGTGCGCGCCGAGGAGGGCATGACGCCGCTGCCAGGCCGCGCACGGCTCAATCTGGCGCGCGAGATGGCGCGCTCGATCGACCGGCTGCTGGTCGAGGAAAAGGCGGTCGAGGATCTGCTCGACGAGGCCGTGCTCGACAGCATGGCGGAACTGGCGGAGCACTGGAAGCGCTCGATCCGGCTGTTCGGTCTGGTCAATGTCCGCTGGCAGATGGCGCTTAACGCGCGCGGGCAGGTGGATGCCGCCACGCGCCGCAACCTGCTGTTCGACCGCGCAGCGCGGCGCTGGCGTGATGTGCCGCCGCCGAATCCGGTGGTCGCTGCCGGCGTCACCAGCGCCGCGCCCGCGCTGGCGCGATTGCTGCGGGTCGTCGCGGGCCTGCCGCAAGGCGCGGTGGTGCTGCCCGATCTCGATCTGGCGATGGACGATGCCGCCTGGGACGAGTTGGGGCTGGCGGGTGCCTCGGATTCGCCGGGCGGGCTGGTGTTCGGCGCGGGCGATGCGCTCACCCATCCGCAATATCATTTGAAGCTGCTGCTGCACCGCATGGGCGTCAACCGCGCCGAGGTGCAGCCCTGGCACCGGCGCGGGGCGGCAGCGGCGGAGCCTGCGCGGGCGCGGGCGATTTCCTCGCTGTTCCTGCCGCCCGAGGCGAGCCGCGCGTGGATCGATCTCGGGCCCGAGCGTCGCAGGCTCGCGGGCGTGCGGCTGATGGAGAGCGCGACCATCGAGGAAGAGGCGCAGGCCATCGCGCTGCTGGTGCGCGAGGCGCTGGAGCTGCCGGAGAAACGCATCGCCGTCATCGCCGCCGATCGCGGCCTTGCGCGCCGGGTGGCGCAGCATCTTGAGCGCTGGAACATCGCCGCCGACGATTCCGCCGGTCGCCCGCTGGCGATCACCCCGGCGGGGCGATTGTTCGGACTGCTGGCCGAGATCGCCGCCGATGGCCCCGCGCCCGGCAGCCTGGTCGCCGCCTTCGCGCATCCGCTGGTGCGCGGGTGGGAGGGCGGTGCGCGGGCCGACTGGCTGCGGGGCCTGCGCGCCTTCGACCGGGCCTTGCGCGGCCCCGATCCCGCCCCCGGCATGGCGAGCCTGCGCGCCGCCGCCGCCAGGGCCGATGTCGCGCCGTGGTGGGAGGAGGCCGAGGCGCTGATCGCCCCGCTTGCCGATTGGCCCGCGCAGATCCCGCTCGGCGAAGCGCTTGCCCGCCTTGCCGACGCTGCCGAAGCCTTTGCCCGCAGCGCGGTGTGGGAACGTGACGATGGCCGTGCGCTCGGCACGATGGTGCAGGAATTGCGCGACCGGGCGAGCGCTGCGGGAACGCTGGTCGAGACCGCCGATCTCGGCGGTGTGCTGCGCGACTGCATGGAGGCGATCGCGGTGCGTCCCGGCTATGGCGGCCACCCGCGCGTGGCGATCTACGGCCTGCTCGAAGCGCGCATGGCGCGCGCCGATCTGGTGATCTGCGGCGGTCTCAATGAAGGCAGCTGGCCGCAGCCGCCGGGGGCTGACGCGCTGCTTGCGCCTGCGATCCTGCGCGCGCTGGGCGTGCCGGGGGCGGAGTTCCGGATCGGGCTCGCCGCGCATGACCTCGCCGGAGCGCTGGGCGCGCCCGAGGTCGTGCTCTCCCGCGCGCGCCGCGATGCCGAGGGGCCGACCTTGCCCTCGCGCTTCCTGCTCAGGGTCGAGGCGTTGCTGGGCGACGATCTCGACAAGGAACACCGCGAGCGGGCGATCCCCGCGCTGCTCCCGTTGCTCGATCGGGAGCGCCCGCCCGCGCCCGAATATCCGCGCCCCGCGCCCGATCCGGCACCGGACAAGCGCGACGTGCCGATCCGGGTGACCGCGCTCGACCGGCTGCTGGGCGATCCCTACCAGTTCTATGCGCAGGCGATCCTCGACCTGAAGCGGCTCGACCCGCTCAGCGCCGATCCCTTCAGCGATCCGGCGCTGCGCGGCACGTTGGTGCACGATATTCTCGACGCGTGGAGCAAGGCGCGGGCGGCCCAACCGGGCCTCGCGCTCGCGCCCTTCGCGGCCGATCATTTTGCCGCCGCGCGCGTCCACCCGCTGTTCCGCGCGCTGTGGCAGCCGCGCCTGATCGCCGCGCTCGAACGGTTCGAGCAATGGATCGCGGAGAATGCGGCACAGGGCGAGGTGCTGCTGGCGAGCGAGGTTTCGGGCGAGATGCGCGTCGATGGCGTGCAGGTGCTGGGCCGCGCCGATCGGATCGACCGCCTGCCCGACGGGAGCTTGCGGATCATCGACTACAAGACCGGGCGGGTGCCCTCCAAACCCGAGGTGGAGGCAGGCTATGCCCTGCAGCTCGGCCTGCTCGGCCTGATCGCGCAGGCCGGCGGCTTCGCCAAGGAAGGCGTGCCCGCCGCCCCCGCCACCGCCTTTGAATACTGGTCTTTCGGCAAGGACGACGAAGGCTTCGGCAAGCGCGTGAGCCCGATGAAGGTTGGCAAGGCCAGAACGGGGCTGGAGCCTGACAAGTTCCTGCCGCATCATACCGCCAAGCTGTCCGAGGCGATCAGGCGCTACATCAAGGGGCGCGAGCCGTTCACCGCGCGGGCCAACCCCGATTACAAGGGCTACACCGATTACGACCAGCTGATGCGGCTCGAGGAGTGGATCGTGCGCCTCCACGATACGGAGCAGGGCGCATGAGCGGGGGCGGCGGTCTGGTCTTTCCGCTGCAGGACAATCAGCTCGGCGCGGCTGATCCTGCGGACAATGTCTGGCTCTCGGCCTCGGCGGGGACGGGCAAGACGCAGGTGCTCTCCGCCCGCGTGCTGCGCCTACTGCTGCGCGAGGACGTCGCGCCCTCGCAGATCCTGTGTCTCACCTTCACCAAGGCGGGCGCGGCGGAGATGGCCAACCGCATCAATGCCGTGCTGGCGCGCTGGGTGCGGCTGCCTGCGGGGCAACTGGGCAAGGAGCTGGGCTATCTGGGCGCGGATATTGATCCGGCCACGCAGGCCCGCGCGCGCAGCCTGTTCGCGAGCGTGCTCGATTGCCCCGGCGGTGGGCTTAGGATCGACACCATCCACGCCTTCGCGCAGTTCCTGATAGGCAACTTCCCCGAGGAAGCCGGGCTCAACCCCGGCACGCGGGTGATGGATGATCGCAGCCGCGAACTGCTGGCGCGTGAGGTGCTGACCGATCTCGTCGAAGAGGCAGAGCGTACGCACGACGTGCGGGTGCTCGACGGGCTCCACCTCTTCACCACCCGCAAGGACCCGGCGGCGCTCCACGGCTGGCTGATGCGCGCGGCAGAGGCGCAGGAGCTGTGGCAGGGCCCCGCCGGCTGGCAATCGCCGATGGCCGCGCGGGTCAGGCAGACGCTGGGGATGCCGTCGGATGCGGGAGAGGAATGGGCCGAGGCGATCCTCGATCCCGACCTGTTCCCTGACGATACGCTGCTGTCGCTGATCCCGGCGCTGGAAGGCTGGAAGGCCAAGACCGGGCAAGAGGCGGCGGCCTTCCTGCGCTCGTGGCTGGGGCTGGGCCTTGCCGAGAGGATCGGCGCGGTGGCGGGCTTCCGCAAGACCATCCTCAAGGCCGATGGCACCCCGCGCAAGATGGACGGCGCGGCGAAGCTCGACCCGGACTTCACCCGCCATCAGGAGGACATCGCCGAGGCCATCGCCGCCTACGAGGAGCGCCGCGCGCTTCTGGCCACCGCCGAGGTCGTGACCAGCGCGCTCGAAATCGGACGCGCCTTCGCGCTGCGGTGGGAGGCGAGGAAGGCCCGCGAAGGCCTGCTCGATTTCGCCGACCTGATCCGCAAGGCCGCTGCGCTCCTCGGAAAGAGCGAGGCTGCCGACTGGATCCGCTACAAGCTCGACCGGCATTTCGACCACATCCTGATCGACGAGGCGCAGGACACCAACCAGAGCCAGTGGGACATCGTCGAGGCGCTGATCGACGATTTCTTCAGCGGCGATGGCGCGCGCGGGGACAAGCTGCGCACGATCTTCACCGTGGGCGATTACAAGCAGGCGATCTTCGGCTTTCAGGGGACGAGCCCGGAGAACTTCGCCAAGGCCAAGGCGCGTATCCACGCTCGCATCAGCGCCGCGCAGCAGGGCATCCGCGCCGGGCGGGTCAACCGCCGCGCGCCGGGCTGGCGCGATCTCGACCTCGGCAATTCCTTCCGCACCGCCGATGTCGTGCTGGGCTTCGTCAACCGCGCGATCGACACGCTCGGCTACGCGCAGTTCGGGCTCGACACGGAGCCGCCGCAGCACAAAGGCGCCGTGCGGCCCGGTCTCGTGACGCTCTGGCCCACGGTGGTGCCTGAAAAGGACTCGGACGAAGAGGAGGAGGAGGGCGAGGGCGAAGGCGAGCAGGGCTGGCTCCCCCGCCACGACACGCTGCTGGCCGAGAAGATCGCCGATCAGGTGCATCGCTGGGTCTATGGCCCCGATCCCTTCGTGCTTGCCAAGGGCACGCACCGCCGCGCGCAGGCGGGCGACATCATGGTGCTGGTTCAGAAGCGCAAGGAGCTGGCCGCGCAGATCGTCGCCAAGCTCTATGCCCGCGGCGTTCCGGTGGCGGGGGTCGACCGATTGCGGCTGGGCGCGCCGCTGGCGGTGAGGGACGTGCTGGCCGCGCTCAAATTCGCCGCGCAGCCGCTCGACGATCTGAGCCTTGCGAACCTGCTCGCCTCGCCGCTGGTTGGGTGGACGCAGGACGACATCCTCGCCCACGTCCCGCGCTTGCCCAAGCAGCGGTTGTGGGATCACCTGCGGCGCGAGGATGCGCCCGGCTTCGTCGCGGCCACGGTGGAGCGGCTGAAGGACCTGCTGCGCCGCGCCGACTACCAGACGCCCGAGGCCCTGATCGCCTGGCTGCTGACCGGCCCCTGGCAGGGCCGCGCGCGGCTGGTGGAGCGGCTGGGGGCCGAGGCCAACGACCCGCTCGACGAACTCATCAACGCGGCCTTCGCCTACGAGGCCGAACACTGGCCGAGCCTCGCGGGGTTCATCGGCTGGTTCGAGGCCGGGACGGGCGATCTGAAGCGCGATTCCGACAGTGCCAGCGGGCAGGTGCGGGTGATGACGGTGCATGGCTCCAAGGGGTTGCAGGCCCCGATCGTGATCCTCGCCGATGCCGCCGGCGCGCCGGGCGATGCGGGCGATCTGGCGCTGGAGTACACGCCGCTTGGCCACGACCGCGATCCCGCTTCTGGCCGCAAGCGCCTCGTCCCCCTGCCACCGCTCAACAAGGACGAGGCGGTCGGCCCGATCGCCGAGGCTGCTGAGGCGAAGGCCACCGCCGCGCTGCAGGAGCATTGGCGGCTGCTGTATGTCGCGATGACCCGCGCCGAGGAAGCGCTGTTCATCGGCGGATCGCTCAACAAGAACGAGGCCAAGAAGCGCGAGCCGCACCCCGACAGCTGGTACGCCCGCCTCGCACCGCTGTTCGACGAGGTCGAAGAAACCACCGACCCCGTATGGCTCTGGCGCAAGGAATGGGGCGAGCGCGCCGGGCCGCTGGTGCCCGTGGACGACGCAAGCGCCGCCGCCGCCGCACCGCCCGTGCTGCCCCGCTGGGCGATCACGCCGATCGGGCCCGAACCCCGCCCGCCACGCCCGCTCGCGCCCTCATC